>OLLH01000150.1_pt1 | contig 71636 bp, 66 predicted proteins | sample 1604451 | NCBI WGS metagenome assembly OLLH01 (sample SAMEA104055714, study PRJEB20765) | soil metagenome | isolation source: soil
GCAAGATCGGCTAATACTTTTCTGTTTAAAGTAATTTCGCTGGCGTTTAATTTTACTCCAATTCAATACAGGCTATTTCTTTGTAAGCTTGATTAGAAAGGAATTCGCTAATTAAATCCAATTTATCAATAAGAAATTTTGCAAGGTCATCAGTCCGCCGATTTCCTGTTCTTAGCCAAACAATCTTAGGAGGATGTCCGAAGAAGGTTGACAGTTCATAAAAATCAGCATCAAAAGTTACAATACTATAACTATTTTCTTTTGCATATTGCCAAATTTGTCGGTCTGTTGAATTCCAGTGTCAGCCCAACCTACAATTTGTTACTTGCAAACAATATCAAATAGCACGAACCACCCGCTTTTTTTTAGCTAATGTTGGGCGTTGTGTTTGATTCCTCACCTTTTCCTTATCACGTCTAATGAATTCGCTAATGAGTCGTTTTTCCTCTTGGGTCAAAGGGGTTGAGTCAAATACTACATCAACGTCGTCGAGTTCTAGTTTCTTTTTCATGAGTCAAAGTATAGTCCGATTAATTTTAATGCCGCTTCGGTGTTTATAATCATTAAATGTCCGCCAAAATGAAATGCACCAAGGGTCGTTTCGTAATGGTCAATTAATTTTGTTTTAGAACGAAAAGAAACATAACCCTTAGTCCCTCTTAGAAAAGATTGTCTGCAAGCAAAGGCAACTAAATTTCCTGGAACGCCAGCATATATTTTGTTCTTCCCAATGTTGAATGGTGCACTTTCAATTAGATGCATGAAAACATTATCCTCATTAGGTGTTAGACTAATAAGACCCTGAATAATATTAACATTGTCACGAATTACCAATTTATAAACATTTCGGTCAGCTTCTTTAAATTCCAAATTCCAATTAAATCTCCAGTCATGTTTTTTCAGAATCAATTTTAAATCCTTTTCAGAAACGGGAAAAATATCGGTCTTAAAACTGTCTCCAGAAAATACATTTTCAATAGAATTGGTTAGCTTATCTACTTCAAAGTCAAGAAGGTGTTTTTTAGATTTTACCATGCTTTAAAAGTAAGAAAAAATCTGTAATTAATTACACGGTTCGTTGGATATTTTGTTTCTTTTTCAAAACATACTTACCTGTCAAACGGCGTTTAGCTTTTCATCTCGCGGATATTTAGGTAGATCGGGATTAGCAACGCACAAAAACCAAACTCACAAAATCCCGACCAGCAGCTGCATATCCGGCCCAGCATGGTAGATATATTGTGCATTACTCAAATTCAATATAGACTTTAGGCTGGAAAATTGTTAAACAGCTTAAAGAAATTGATTAAGTTTGTATAAAAATTTACAATGCCTAATCTTTACATTATAGCAGGTTGCAATGGGGCTGGTAAAACAACAGCATCCTATACTGTTTTACCCGAAATGCTGGGCTGTAAAGAATTTGTAAATGCTGATGAGATAGCACGCGGATTATCTCCATTTCAACCGGAACAGGTTGCTATCGAGGCTGGAAAAATAATGCTTCATAGAATTAATGATTTAATCGCATTAAATGCTGACTTCGCATTTGAAACAACGTTGACTACTCGTAGTTATGTAAATACTATCAAAGAGGCCAGACTTAAAAATTATTTTGTTACATTAGTGTTCTTTTCTCTTGATTCTCCTGAATTAGCAGTTGACAGAGTTAGGAATAGGGTTAAAGAAGGTGGACACAATATACCCGAAGAGGTTATCAGAAGAAGATATAATACGGGTATGGCTAATTTATTTAATTTATTTATTCCAATCTGTGATTATTGGATGCTTTTTAATAACTCAAATGATATATCTCAAATTATAGCAGAAGGATCTACAGATTTAGAGTTAAAAATTTATAATCAAGACACCTTTAATAAGATCAAAAAATATTGCGATGGAAAATAAAAAAATAGAGGAAATAAGGGAAAAAGTTATACGGGGTATTGATTTGGCAATAAAGAAACTTATTCAATCGAAAGCAAAAGTAGACGGCGATTTAATTGTGTCTGTTGATGGAAAAGTATCAAGAGTAAAAGCGAAGGATTTGATAAAATAAATAATATCAAATAAAAAATCCACAAAAAAAGGGAAACCAATCTGGTTTCCCTTTTTAAATTCAGAATAGAAATTCTATTTTAGCGAAGTAACAATAGCTTCAAAAGCATCCGGGTTGTTGGCTGCAAGATCGGCTAATACTTTTCTGTTTAAAGTGATTTCGCTGGCGTTTAATTTACCGATGAATTGTGAGTAAGACATTCCATGAGGGCGAACTCCTGCGTTGATACGTTGAATCCACAAGCTACGGAAATTACGTTTTTTGTTTTTTCTGTCGCGGTAAGCATATTGCAAACCTTTTTCAACAGAGTGTTTGGCGACTGTTAATACATTCCCTCTTGCGCCCCAATACCCTTTGGCTTGCTTAAGTAATTTTTTTCTTCTGGCTCTCGAAGCTACCGAATTGACCGATCTGGGCATGATGTTGTTTTTTTGATAAAGAGCGACCAGCCTGAGGCTGATACTTAGTGGCTACAATTACCGGGGTTAAATTAATTGATTTTTAAAAGGATCTCCTTTGAGATTACTTTCCTACGCAAAGCATTCTTCTAACACGTCCAACATCCGTTTTATCAAGGATGGTTGTTCCGGTTAGTGCACGTTTTTGTTTCGTAGTTTTTTTGGTAAGGATGTGATTTTTAAAAGCATGTTTTCTTTTAATCTTACCCGTTCCTGTGAAAGAAAATCTTTTCTTCGCACTGGAATTTGTCTTCATTTTTGGCATTGTCGCTATCTGTTATTTATTTAATTACTTTTTCTTCTTCGGAGCAATGTGGATAAACATCCTGTTGCCTTCTAACTTTGGTAATAGTTCTACTTTCCCCACCTCTTCTAACTCCTGTGCAAAACGAAGCAATATAATTTCGCCTTTTTCCTTGTAGGCTATCGATCGGCCTTTAAAATGAACGTATGCTTTAACCTTTGATCCTTCTTCTAAAAACTTGGCAGCGTGTTTCACTTTGAAATTAAAATCGTGATCATCTGTATTCGGTCCAAAACGGACTTCTTTAATTACTGTCTTGGCTGTTTTAGCCTTTAGTTCTTTTTCCTTTTTCTTCTTTTCGTAAAGAAACTTTTGATAATCTGTTACTTTACATACCGGCGGATCTGCTGTCGGAGAAATCTCCACGAGATCCATCTCAAAGCTATGTGCAATTCTTAACGCTTCTTCGATCGGGTAAATGTTTGATTCTATATTTTCGCCAACTAAACGAACCCTCGGAGCAGTTATTCTTTCATTGATCTTATGCTCGTCTTCCTTTTTAACAAATCTTGGATTCCTGTTGTAAGGTGGTTTGCTGCCTGTACTTGATGCAGGCTTAACAAATGTTGGTCTTTTAAATGTAGTTGCTATGTTGTAATCCTCCTTTTTAATTAATTAGTATTCGATTGTTTTAATTTTTGTTCTATTTTATTCGTATTTTATTTTTCTTTTGGCCTCATAGAATATCCTGATATCGCTTTTAAATTTTTACTTATTTAAAATTAAAGATATTTCCTTAGTTAATAATTTCGAAAAATCTTCTATCGAGAATGTTCCTAAATCTCCTTCGCTATGGCGCCTTACAGCTATAGAGTTGGTCTCCTGTTCCTTTTCTCCTACGATGAGCATGAAGGGTATTTTCTTCATTTCAGCATCCCGTATTTTTCTGCCTATCTTCTCATCTCGTTCGTCAACGAAGCCGCGAATATCGGAATTATTTAGCAATTCCAAAACTTTTTTTGCATAATCAGTGTATTTTTCACTCAATGGTAATATGGCGATTTGGTCGGGAGTAAGCCACAGTGGGAAGTTTCCTGCACAATGTTCGATCAAAACAGCAATGAATCTTTCCAGAGATCCAAACGGGGCGCGATGAATCATAACAGGGCGATGCTTCTGATTGTCGGCCCCGATGTACTCCAGTTCGAAGCGTTCGGGAAGATTGTAATCCACCTGTATCGTTCCTAATTGCCATTTTCTGCCTATTGCATCTTTCACCATAAAATCAAGTTTCGGGCCATAAAAAGCTGCCTCACCCAATACCACAGTGGTCTTTAAATTACGTTCCAGCGCAGCTTCCTGGATAGCGCTTTCTGCTTTTTCCCAATTTTCATCAGAACCAATATATTTCGTTTTATTTTCAGGATCACGCAAAGAAATCTGAGCAGTATAATCTGTAAAACCTAATGAATTAAATACATAAAGCACCAGGTCAATAACTTTAACAAATTCTTCTTTCACCTGATCGGGACGACAGAATAAATGCGCATCATCCTGGGTAAATCCTCTTACCCTCGTTAATCCATGCAACTCGCCGCTTTGCTCATACCGGTAAACTGTTCCGAACTCAGCATAGCGGATAGGAAGCTCTTTGTATGAATGCGGTTTGCTTTTATAAATTTCGCAGTGATGCGGACAATTCATAGGCTTTAAGAAAAACTCTTCTCCTTCAGAAGGTGTTTTAATTGGCTGAAAAGAATCGGCTCCATATTTTTCGTAATGCCCCGATGTAACATACAACGCTTTGTTTCCTATATGCGGAGTAATAACGGGAAGGTAACCGGCTTTCACCTGTGCTTTTCGTAAAAAGCCTTCCAATTTCTCACGCAATGCAGCGCCTTTTGGCAACCATAAAGGCAATCCCATACCTACCTTTTCTGAGAAGGTAAACAACTCCAGTTCTTTCCCAAGCTTGCGGTGATCGCGCTTTTTAGCTTCTTCCAAAAGAAGAAGATATTCGGTAAGCTCTTTTTGTTTTGGGAATGTTATGGCATAAATACGAGTAAGCTGTTTGCCTTTTTCGTCGCCTCTCCAGTAAGCTCCCGCAATACTCATGAGCTTTACAGCCTTGATACTGCCGGTGTCCGGAATGTGCGGACCACGGCACAAATCAGTAAAATTACCTTGTGTATAAAAAGTAATAGTGCCGTCTTGTAAATCTTTTAAAAGATCCAGTTTATAGGGATCGCCTTTTTCTGCAAAATAGGCAATAGCCTCACTTTTAGAAATTTCTTTTCTAACATACGCATTGCCTGTTCTGGCAAGCCCCAGCATCTTGTCTTCAATCTTCTTGAAATCTTCGGGCGTGAAAGGCTGTTCTCCTAAATCCACATCGTAATAAAAACCATTTTCGATAGGAGGACCGATTCCGAATTTAATTCCCGGATAAAATTGCTCCATAGCTTCAGCCAACAAGTGAGCCGAAGAATGCCAAAAAGTACTTTTACCTTCCGTCGAATCCCACGTTAATAAAGCAATGGTGGCATCTGTATTAATTGGACGCGTGGCATCCCAAATTTCGCCGTTTATTTTTGCTGCTATTACGTTACGCGCCAATCCTTCGCTAATGCTTTTTGCGATCTCAAGAGCAGTGGTACCATCAGGATACGACCGAACCTGCTTATCTGGAAATGTGATATTAATCATCCTGTTTTATGCTTGTCAAAGATTTAAAAGGGAAGCAAAGATAATTTAATCAGCGTTCTCTACAAAGATGTTTGAGTATTTGTTATATCAATTATGGGTGAGGCCCCCGCTGCTCAAAATGTAATCATCCAGATCCACGCAACTTGAACAACATCCTAGCTCATCTTTCTATCGTTTCAACTCATAAATTAATCCACCTAAGTTATTAACAAATAAATTGTTTATAATTATAGACCGCTGTTTGTATAACCATCCATTAATTATATATGTTTGTTTTAACCTAATCCTATGAACATTTATGGTAAAGAAAGACAAGAAAATATTTGTATTGGACACATCGGTGATCCTTTTTGATCACAACGCAATTAAGAATTTTGCAGAGCATGACGTAGCAATTCCGATTACTGTTTTAGAAGAAATTGACAATTTTAAAAAAGGCAACGACGTAATTAATTTCGAAGCACGGGAGTTTATCCGGATGCTGGATATTATGTCGGGAGAACAGATGTTGCAGGATTGGGTGCCTTTGAAAGGTAATAACAAAGGAAAATTCACGGTGTTGATGCATGGGAAAAATGACATAGATGCAGATGCCATTTTTGGAGAACGGAAGAACGATCACAAGATCCTGAACGCAGCGATGCGACTGGCAAAAAACACGCCTGATAAAAAAATTATTCTTGTCACAAAAGATATTAATTTAAGACTGAAAGCGAAGTCCTTAAACCTTCACGCAGAAGATTATCAAACAGGAAAAATCAAAAATCTCGACCAGTTGTATACCGGTCGCACTATTGTTGAAGGTGTGCCTACAACAGCTATTGACAAAGTGTACCATGAAGGGTTTTGTCTGGCGAAAGCAGCTAAGATAACAAACCCTGTTGCCAATCATTATTATGTTTTAAAGAACAAAGAGTATTCAGCAGTAACCTATTACAATAGCAGAACAGGTTATATAGAACGGGTAAACAAGGAGATTGCGTATGGGATTCGTCCGCGCAATGCAGAACAAACATTTGCCTTGCATGCGATATTGAATCCGAATGTAATGTTGGTTACCATACAAGGAGTTGCAGGTACAGGTAAAACATTACTGGCGCTTGCAGGAGCTTTGCAACAACGAACAATGTTCAGACAGATTTTCCTGGCCCGTCCTATTGTGCCTTTGAGTAATAAAGACATTGGTTATTTACCGGGCGATATAAAATCGAAGATCAATCCGTATATGGAACCGCTTTGGGATAATTTGAAACTGATTCAAAGTCAGTATCAGGAAACGGATAAGGAATATCAAAAAATTACCGAGATGGTGGATCGTGAGAAGATTCACATAACCCCATTGGCTTATATCCGCGGAAGAAGTTTGTCCAACATTTGTTTTATTATTGATGAAGCACAAAATCTTACACCTCACGAAATAAAAACCATTATCACCAGAGCAGGCGAGGGGACTAAAATAATTTTCACAGGAGATATTTTCCAGATAGACACACCCTACCTGGATGCGCACAGCAACGGACTTTCCACCCTGATTGATAAAATGAAGAACAATGCATTGTATGCACATGTGACATTGGAAAAAGGAGAACGTTCAGAACTGGCGGATTTAGCAGGAAGTTTACTTTAAAATAAACTGTTCTTTGTGAACCTTGTGCAAAACTTTGTGTCTTTGTGGTTAATCAAGTTTAGAATTTTAACCACAAGGGCACAAAGAAAACTCACAAAGGACACAAGGTGCTAATTGTTCTGTGAAGTTAATAGACTCAATTGGTACATCAATATAAACATTAGCAATGAGTAAAGGAACCCTCTATTTAATACCTTCCACACTAGGAGACGAATGTACCATTGATTCGGTGTTGCCGCCTTACGTAAAAGAGGTAGCAGATAGGATCACACATTTTATAGTAGAGAATGAGAAATCGGCCCGACACTTTTTAAAAAGACTGGGTGTGAAAATACCGCTGCCGCAGATAAATTTGTATCTCCTAAACGAGCATACCAAATCAAAAAAAGAGGATCTTTCTGTCTTGCTCCAGCCAATAATGAATGGGATGGACATGGGTGTTCTTTCTGATGCAGGATGTCCGGCTATTGCAGATCCGGGAGCAGACATTGTAAGTTTAGCGCATGAGAAAAATATAAAGGTGGTGCCACTGGTAGGACCATCTTCCATTTTATTGGCCCTGATGGCTTCGGGTTTCAACGGACAGAGTTTTATATTTCATGGGTATTTACCTCGGGAACGTCCGGAACGAATTAAAAAGATTAAAGAATTAGAAACAGAGTCGGTGAAAAAAAAGCAGACTCAATTGTTTATCGAAACACCTTATCGCAATCAACACATGCTGGAGGATATTTTAAGTAGTTGCGACAGAAACACAAAACTGTGTATTGCCACTGATATTACCCTTGCTACGGAATGTATTAACACGAAAACAATTCAGGAGTGGAAAAAGCAGGCGCCCCAAATCAATAAAAGACCAACGATTTTCCTGATCTATAAACAATATTAATGTCCTTTGGATTCTATTAAGACTCCGTCTTTGTAGATTTCTTCTTTAACGAGTTTACCACGCTCATCATAATGTTTCCAAGGGCCATCTTCTTTACCTGAAACAAATTTACCCTCCATTATTTTTTGCTGATCCTGATTCCATTCAGTATAAGACATAGGCTTACCCTTTTTGTCGTAAAAAGTAACTGATTTAGGATAGGTGTTTTCATGCCATTCCGTATGCTTTCCTACAGGCACACCGTTTTTGTATGCACCTTTCGACTGTAAATTCCCGTTCCGGTACCAGAATTTAACATCTCCATCAAATTTACCATCTACATAAATTACCTTGCTAAGCTTGGCTCCATCATCATAATATTCTGTGTGATGTTGGGAAAACGCTAAGATTGGTGTGGATAGTAGTAACAAAAAAAGAAGAAATTTATTCATAGGCTTTTATTAAATGCTTCAAATTAAATTTACATTTTTTTTTGCTAATATACTAAATATTTATTGATACAATTTAGACAATTGCCTATGGCACTTCCATGCCGGTCGAAGAAGACCATATTTCAAACCACTCTTCCCTTGTGAGTTGAATGTTTTCAGCCATAGATATTGTTTTTATTCTTTCAATCTTTCCTGTCCCCAGAATTGCAAGGATTTTAGAAGGATGCTTAAAGAGCCATGCCATTAAGATTTGTTCCATGCTGGCGTTGTTATGTCTCTCCCCAACTTTTTGAAGTGTCTTGTGTATTCTTTTCCCCCTTTCGGTTTCCTTGTTGAAAATTATTCCGCCACCAAAGGGCGACCATGCCATAGGAGATATGCGCCTCTGCATGCAATGATCTATTTGTCCGTCTGTAAAAGGGGCTAAATTTAAAAGAGATATTTCTATTTGATTGGTTACCAAAGGAAATTTTAACCGCGACTGAAGCAATTCAAACTGGGAAGATGTAAAGTTGGAAACGCCGAAGTACAATACTTTTCCATCTTTCTTCAACGTTTCAAAAGCATCTGCCACCTCATCCGGGTCCATCAAAGGATTCGGACGGTGAATGAGCTGCAAATCCAGGTAATCTGTTTGAAGCATCTTTAAAGATTGTTCAACCGATGCTATGATATGTTTTTTGCCGGTATCGTAGGATTTTATCTTATGCTCAGGGCGTTTGGATGAGATTAGCTTTATCCCACATTTAGAAATAATTTGCATTTGATCCCGTAAAGAAGGAGATAGCTTCAAGGCATTCCCAAATAATTCTTCACAGGAATAATTTCCATAAATATCAGCATGGTCAAAAGTGCTTACTCCTAACTCAATAGATTTTTCAATAAAGGTTAGCAGTTCATTTGGCTTTTTTGCAGGCCCATCGGCAATTCGCCAAAGACCGGATAGTATCCTTGAAAAGAGCGGCCCTGAAGGAGAAATTTGGATTTTAGATACAGTCATTTGCTTTGATTATTTATCGCAAAGTAGGAAATAGCCCTGATGATTCAAAATGTATCATTAAAGTACTAAAAATAAACAGGTAGTCATTCTAAGCACTTTGCTACAACGCAGAGTACTCAGGGTGACTTCGATTTACTTTAAGATGATAACATTTCAACAAAAATTATTTCTTTACCAAAAAAGGAATGTTGGCAGTAGCAACATTGTTATGTCCGTCATACACATACACAAACAGGCGATAGGCTCCGGATCTTCTTGGGGCTTTAAACGTTAATTCATTTTGGCCGTTTGTTTTATAGGTGTCTTCCAATGTAAACGGCTTATCTTCCTGGTCACCACCTTCCTTGAGATCTTTACTTTCCGGTATTACTTCCCATTCATATCTCAGGCTGTCATTATCAGTATCTACTGCTTTTACTTTCGCTTTGTATAGCTCCATCCTGATTAGTCGTACATTTTCCTTAGCTGTTTTATTATTCAGGACAAACGATTCCAATCGGGGAGTCCTGTTCGTAGGCCATTTCCCCGTCCACAGATGCTGCATTACATTCACCATTTCTGTTTTTTCTCCCGACTCTAAAATGGTGCTATACCAGGTGGCTGTCATTTCCTGTTTGTTCCCCCATTTGAAAACATAAGAACCCAGGCATTTCGTACTGTCTTTTAAAATAGCTGATTCGTAACGGGATCTACAAAGGTTCGCTTTTTCAGTACTTGTTTGTTCTATCGGAGCTTCCCAGTCAGTCTTTTCTATTTCCCAATGTCCGGTAGGTCCCCATTCTGTAATAATGTACGACCGATCCCATTCATATTCCCTGATTTTGTCGGGTACATTTATTACACCTGCATACGTGTTTATCCCCAGTATATCAATATTGGGACATCGTTCCTTAATCATACGAACATCATTCTCATGAATACTTGAAATAGCTGTCATCGTTGGATGGTTCGGATCCACTTCATGAATCATTTTGGCAATTCCGTCGATGGCGTACCACACATTCATATTCGTGTAGCTCAAATTTACTTCGTTGCCAATGCCCCATAGCAGCAAGGCAGGATGGTCTTTTAGTTGTTCAACAATCACTTTAAATTTTCGCAGTTGTTCATCTACCGCGTCACCATCATTGTAATCAAAACCGTGTCTTTCTTGCGCTACCCATAAACCTACAGTTACCGTAAGTCCTAATTTTTGCGCTTCATCCAATATATCTTTCGCTTGTTCGTGGCCCCAGATCCGGATAGAATTACCTCCACACTGGGCCAGCATATCAAAGTGATCGTATCCTCCGGCTCCTTTGATATAGTATGGTTGTCCGCCTCTGAAAAGTTGAAATTTATCTCCGGTTTTTCTTACTTCAACTTTAATGGGTTTGTCGTTTTGAGCGAATATAGGAGTAGACAGCAAGATCGAAATAAAAAGGAGGGGAGTTTTATACATATTTTTTTGCTTTTTTACTCTTAATAGTTTTGAAAGAGTAAATTTGATTTAATCACCTCATTTGTCATAAAATTGTGCCACAAAACTAATTAAAAAATGGAATGCTTTTTTTAATCTTAACACCGTAGGTGTGATATATTTATAGAACGGTACCAACATCAGAACCTGTTAAAACCCCGGCGGGGTGATATATTGTTTCACCCCGCCGGGGTTTGCTAGAATTCGGGCAATGACTTTTACTATAATCATTTCATCCACCTGAGGCGGATTTTTTGTATTGGGCAGCCTATTTGTTTTTAAATGTCTTGCCATCCTACCAAAATCTAAAATGTTTATCTTAATTTTTAAGAAGATTTATTTACATTCGTTAATCAGTTTAAAAATGGAATTTTACTCTGATAAAAGAAAAATAGACGCGTACGCGTCTATCCATAAAAAAAGGGGGTAAATGCGCAATGCGTATATCACTCGTTAGGTGCTATTTAAAATGAACACACATAAATTTATAGCCTTTATTGACGTGTTGGGGTTTAAAGACTTAGTGGAAAATAATTCACACGACAACCTAGTGAATTTTTACGAAAGACTATTTTCATCTTCAGTAGCTGTTGGACTTGCTAAAGGGCAAAGAGAATTTTATACAAGAGACGGAAAGGAATATTGGCAACCTAAGTATTCTGAAATTTCAGTTAATTCATTAATTGTTTCCGATAGCATTATCATTTGGACTAATGACACTAATATGAAGTCCTTTATTGACTTAATTGTGACTGTTAAAATAACAATGAGCCATTCCTTCAATATAGGTTTTCCTTTAAGGGGTGCAATTGTAGAAGGCAATCTTAGTAGCTTTAAGAATGTTTACAATAGTAAAAGTGACAATTCAACAAATACTTTAGTAGGCTTAGGGCTTGTGAAAGCTTATAAACTTGAAGAAGAACAAGATTGGTCAGGTTGTGTAATCGAAGACACTTGTATAGAAACATTTGAAAAACTAATAATAAGTCACAAAGAAAAAACTCCAGACGTAGCGACAGTTAATGACCTCATAAATACTGGATTAATCGCTAAGTATAAAGTTCCTTTTAAGTCTGGTCCCTTAAAAGAGAAGTATGTTATTAATTGGATTACGAAGAAAAAAGACGATGTGTTATTATCAGAAGCAAGTATGAGAAAAAAATTTGCGGACTATAACAAGCAGGTTGGTGACTGGAAAGTTGAGAAAATTATTAAAAACACGCTTGACTTTGTAGACCACATCAAAGTGACTATGAAATAAACAGCACCTAATCGAGTAGACGGCCCCGCCAAAATCTGACGGGGTGCGCCTCTCACACCACTGTACGTACGGGTCTCGTATACAGCGGTTCATTAAGATGTGGAACCCTGTTAATCGGGACATGCTGTCCCGATTCCTGAGATGAGGATATTTTATCCTCATCTGCCACTGCATCCGCGAGTCTGTTCGAGTGGAATTCTTCAAGATTTCTTTTGGCCAAGCTATTCCAAAATCTCTATAACGCGTCCAACCTGCCCATCTTCCAAACGTACTTTTATACCCCTGCTATGCGTGGGGGCACTCGTAAGGAGATCCTTTACTATGCCGGATGTTCGTTTTCCTGTTCTTTGATCCTTTTTTAAAATGATCTCAACTGTTAATCCCGGATAAATATCTTTTCTGGTTTGACCACTCATGAAACGTGTTGTTTTTTATCTGCAAATACGCTGTTGCTTATATTCATTTCCTGATGTTGAATATTTTTAAACCAACGATACAATACAAAAGTGATTCCTGTAAATAAAATCAACCAGAAATACATGGCTGTAACAGGGCTCATATCAAAAAAAATTGTCAGGAGATTGTTGGGGTTAATGTCCTTGCTTAAAAACTTAGGGATCACCGTTTGAAATAAAGGCCATTCTATTTCAGAAGGAATGGAATACAATACAGTAGATTTTGCCAGAAAAGCAGACAGGAAGCCGAAACCTGTTAAGATCCAAAATATGGCTTTGTTAAACTTGTGACGGGAGAAATAAATAACTCCTTCAAATGTCAGTAGCATGGCAATCACCGTTAAATGTCTTGGGCCGTATGTCCAGCCTCCCCACCACATATAATAGGAAGAAACAAATAAGAGATAGAGGATACATGAAGGAGCCAAATAATTATTGAACAATCTTTTTACAGTAAATCCTCTCAATCGTTTAATGCTGTAAAATAGTAAAAGGGCCAGGAATGGACTGTAAAAGAAAAGGCCTTTGTACTGGCTGAATGTTAGACTCCACAATGCTTTTATTTGAGGAAGGTTAAACCCGTAATTTGTTTTCATAGCTACAAAATCATTCGATACATACTTGTATAACATTTCAAAAGGATGGCCTGTAAATGCATTGTTATAAAATAGAATAGCTATAAAAGAAGGCATTATTCCCAACGAAAATAGGATTGCTTTTTTTAGGTTCTTCTCCCTATACCAGATCTGTAAAGCCCATATAGGAAAGATAATGGCGATGGTATATTCCGATAAAAAGCTTAGTCCGGCGAAAACCCCGGCCAGTAAAAAGTGTTTGTTTTTTATATTGATGTATGCAGTCAGAAGCAGGATGCCTGAAAATAAGTGGTTAAAATAGGTACCTGAAAAAACGAACATAAAGGAAGCGTAAAAAGGCAGCATGGTTAATATGACAGGAGAGGAGGAAGAAACATTTTTGTAAGAATAAAAGAAAGCGAGACAGATAGCCAGAACAAAGGGGATGGTACCACAAATAAAGTCTCCCAAAACAAAAACGGCATCGCTAAGAAGACTGTTGTCATGTGCTTTAATAAAACCGATCGACTTTAACGCTCCAAAAAATGGAATAACTATCCATGTTGGGAGTGGGGCTTTGTCGGTATAATAATGACCGTTCACAAAGCTTTTATCACATGTTTTTTCTTGGTATTTATCAATTTTAAAACTTCCGTTTTCGAAATAAGTGATCACAGGTAATGCCCTGGAAGTGGCATTCATGTTATGCCAAAGGTCCATATGGAAGGAGGCGAGGAATAGGTTTACAAGAAAAAAAACGATAAAAAACAATCGCATTTTAGAAGACATTCACCGTATTTCTTAATTTTCTAAATTATTTATATTAAAAACAGAGCTGAACAGATCTTTAAATCGCAAACCTTTTACCAATGGATTTTTACTTAATTTAGAATATTCTGCAAGACCATGCAACGCAAATTCCATCATGAGAAGTTGTTCGCCTCCTTTTATAGCCGGGATATGTTTTTCCACCAGTTCTTTCAACCCATCTACAGAATTCAGTGTTGCAGCATATTGTTTATCCGACAGGTCGTTTAATAAATCAATAGTGTTACCGGAAGAAAACCAGTTGGTAATTACCTCGTAAGGATTTTCGCCTGCTTTTTTCTTTAGCTTATCCGGTACCGGAAAGTAATCTGCAAATGAGGTGCGGATGGCTTTGTTAATTAAATTCTGAGCAACGATGTAAGGGCCTTCCTGTTCGCCTTCATAGACCAACTCTACCTTTCCGGTAATGGCAGTAATTACACCGCTGAAATCAGAAATACGAACATTTGTCTTTTTCTCATCGTTAATAATGGCGCGACGTTCCGATGTGCTGATAAGGTTCTCAAAGGCAGAGATACTCAAGCGGGCAGAAACGCCGCTCTTTGAATCAACGAATTCACTTTTTCGAGCCTCAAAGCCTATTTGTTCAACAAGCTCGCGGGCTATTTCCGGAACTTCCACCAGGTTTCTTTGTCGCTCATTGATGTTGGCTTCCTGTGCAGTAATTTCTTTTGCAATGAGAATTGTTTTAGGATAATGGGTTAGTATCTGGCTGCCTATCCTGTCTTTCAAAGGTGTCACGATGGAGCCACGATTGGTATAATCTTCCGGGTTAGCAGTAAAAATAAATTGTATATCTAACGGAAGTCTTAATTTAAAACCTCTAATTTGTATGTCGCCTTCCTGCAAAATATTAAACAATGCAACCTGAATGCGTGCCTGCAAATCGGGTAGTTCGTTGATTACAAAGATGCACCTGTTAGAGCGCGGAATGATGCCGTAGTGTAGAACTCGTTCGTCGGAATAAGACAATTTAAGGTTCGCTGCTTTGATCGGATCGATGTCTCCGATAAGATCGGCAACAGACACATCAGGAGTCGCCAGTTTTTCTGCATACCGCTCTGAACGGTGCATCCAGCCTATTGGTGTTTTGTCACCTTCGTCTTCAATCATATCAAGAGCATACCTTGAAATAGCATGAAAAGGATCATCGTTCAAGGCCGAATCTTTTACAACCGGAATGTATTCGTCCAGTAAATTAATCATCAGACGGGCAATACGTGTTTTCGCTTGCCCTCTTAATCCAAGTAAATTAATGTTGTGGCGGGATAAGATGGCTCTTTCTATATCAGGAATTACAGTGTCCTCGTATCCAAGGACACCACTGAAAACCTGCTCTTTATTTTGTAGTTTTTTAATTAGATTATCCCGCAATTCATCCTTCATCAACTTGTGTTTGTATCCGGAACTCTTTAATTCTCCTAACGTTTTTATTTTGGTCAATTCTTTTGAACTCATCAATGGTGATTTTAAATTATGTGATAAAAATATGGTTAAAGAGGGATTCTACCTCGTTTTTTTTCTTCTATTAGTTGTATAATCCTCAAATATAAAATCACCAAGACCTTCCAGACTCGTATAAAAAGCCTTCCCCTGATTGGTTTCGGTAAACTCTTCTATGAATGCTTGCAGATAAGGATCCTGAGCAATCATAAAGGTGGTAATCAATATTTTTAAACGCCTGCAGGCTGCTGCCGCATTCAAGGTTTTGTTCACTATTTTTCTGTCGAGGCCGTTGCTATTCCTGTAATATCCTGCGCCTTCCTTCAGGCAACTCGGCTTTCCGTCGGTAATCATAAATATTTGCTTGTTGGGGTTTTTTCTTTTGCGAAGAATATCCATAGCCAACTCAAGACCTGCCACCGTATTGGTATGGTAGGGCCCTACCTGCAAATAAGGCAAGTCTTTAATCTGAATTTGCCAGGCATCATTGCCAAATACAATGATGTCTAACGTGTCTTTCGGGTATCGGGTGGTTATTAGTTCTGATAAAGCCATCGCTACTTTTTTAGCCGGCGTAATCCTGTCTTCTCCATAAAGAATCATGGAGTGAGAAATATCTATCATCAGCACCGTTGATGTTTGCGATTTATGTTCATGCTCTATAATTTCAAGATCGTTTTCTGTTAAATTAAATTCTTCCACACCATGATTAATTTGGGCGTTACGCAAAGAATCCGTCATGGAAATTTGTTCTAAAGAATCGCCAAACTGGTATTCTCTTTTGTCACTGCTGGGCTCATCGCCTTTGCCCGTAAAAGTTGTTTTATGATTTCCTACTTTTGATTTTTTTAATTTTCCAAAAATCTGGTCGAGAGAAGATTTGCGAATTACCTGTTCTGTTTTTGGTGTGATGGAAACAGCACCATTTTCATTTTCATTCAGATAGCCGTTTTTCTTCAGGTCTTCAATAAAATCGGCCATACTGTATTTATCATCCGTCAGTTTGTACCGGCGGTCAAGTTCGTTCAACCAATTGAATGCTTCGCCCACATCACCGGAGGTATGCACAATCAACTCTTTGAAAATATTGAGCAACTTTTCAAAAGGGGTTTGATCGGTTGGAGCTATGTAATCTGAAAATCTAAAGCCAAGCATGATGAAGGAATTAATTGTTGATAAAGTTACAACAATTTATAAATGCCAAAATAATGATGTTAAATTTGCGAAGCAATACTATCGTAGTAAATATCTGAATGCGAAGCGTTGTATAAACATTTTCCTTCTGAGATGATCAATAATTGGGGAGATTCGTGTGTTATTGCATACATCTCAGCTATTTGTTTTGAAAGGTCTCTATGATTGACGAGGTCTAAAAAATAAGGTTTTACATCCTTCATTTCAGTATCCTTCCAGTTTCTTTCCAACCTGCTAAGTACCATCGAGCTTGTAGAACAACGGGTGCTGTGTTTAAAAATTAAAATCTTTTGATCGTTCGATTCTTTGTCTAGTTGTTTTAATATTTCTTCCGAATCTATTTTATTCCAGTTCATCTATTTTTATTTTAAGAAATGTTGATTTCTGCGCTTTTATTTTCCAACGCAACGTTGTACGCCAATTTTACACATAAGTTTTCAACACGTTTCATTCCTTCCGGCTTTTTTTATAAATTTACAAACCTTATTTTTATCTGCGAAAGATAAAGGTTTTGTGGATCCCCAAAATGAATAAATAAAAAAATGCCGGAGTTTAGTCATTTACACGTACACACGCAGTTTTCGCTTTTAGACGGCGCTGCAGATATTTCCGGTTTAATGAAAAAGGCTCAGGCCGATAACATGAAAGCCATTGCCATTACTGATCATGGTAATATGTTTGGCGCATTTAAATTTGTTTCGGAAGCCAGTAAATACAATATTAAACCCATTGTCGGATGTGAGTTTTATGTGGTGGAAGACCGTCATAAAAAAGCGTTTACCAAAGAGCAGCGCGACAATCGTTACCATCAGTTGTTACTGGCAAAAAATGCCGAAGGGTATAAAAACTTAAGTAAGTTATCTTCTCTTGGTTATATGGAAGGCTTGTACAGCAAATGGCCACGAATAGATAAGGAGCTTATTCTAAAGTACCACAAAGGTCTGATTGCAACCACTTGTTGTATTGGCGCTGAAGTGCCACAGGCAATTTTAGAAAAGAGTGAAGCTGAAGCGGAAAAGATTTTCCAATGGTGGCTGGATTTATTTGGCGAAGATTATTACGTGGAGTTGCAACGCCACAAGATGGAAGATCAGGAAAAGGTGAATGCTGTGCTGCTTAAATTCGCAGCCAAATACAATGTAAAAATTATTGCCTCCAACGATTCTCATTATATTGACCAGGACGATTCCGAGGCGCACGATATTTTATTATGTGTCAACACAGGTGAGCTTAAAAGTACGCCTATCGGGAATGGTAAAGGGTTTCGTTTTGGATTCCCTAATAACGAGTTTTATTTCAAGACGCAGGCTGAGATGAATCAGGTCTTTGTCGATTTGCCGGAAGCTATTGACAATACCAATGAAATAGTAGATAAGATAGATACTTTGAAATTAAAACGTGATATTATCTTGCCTGTTTTTGCGCTTCCTGAAGGATTCACTTCAGAAGATGAATACCTGAAACACCTGACATTTGCAGGGGCTAAAAAAAGGTATAAAGACATCACTCCTGAAGTTGAAGAACGATTGAATCACGAGTTGTTTATTGTGCAAACAATGGGTTTTGCGGGATATTTTCTTATCGTTCAGGATTTCATCAATGAGGCACGCAGAATGGAAGTGGCTGTAGGACCGGGAAGAGGATCTGCTGCGGGTTCAGCGGTAGCGTATTGTATCGGCATCACCAATATAGATCCTATTAAATACAATTTACTCTTCGAGCGTTTCCTGAATCCGGAACGGGTATCCATGCCCGATATTGATACGGATTTTGATGATGAGGGCAGGGGGAAAGTAATCGATTATGTGGTGGAGAAGTACGGTAGAAACCAGGTTGCTCAGATTGTTACCTTCGGTACGATGGCGGCTAAATCTTCCATTAAGGATGTGGCGCGGGTATTGGATCTTCCTTTGGCTGATGCAAATATTTTGGCTAAAATGGTACCCGATACTCCGGGAGCCACGCTGAATAAAGCATTTGAAGAATCAAAAGAACTGGCGGAAATAAAGAAAGGTACCGACCTGCGAGGAATCACACTGGGACTGGCTCACAAACTGGAAGGTTCTGTTCGTAACACGGGTATTCATGCGGCAGGAATTATTATAGGTCCAAGTGATCTTACCGATTTTATTCCGATATCCACTTCCAAAGAAACAAATTTACTCGTTGCTCAATTCGATGGAAAATACATAGAAAGTGCGGGCATGTTAAAGATGGACTTTTTGGGTCTGAAAAACTTAACCATTATACGGGATGCCGTTAAACTTATAAAAAACAATCATGACGTTAATATTGATATTGATGAAATTCCTTTAGATGATCCGAAGACATATCAACTCTTTCAGAATGGAGATACTGTTGGTGTGTTCCAGTTTGAGTCGGACGGAATGAGCAAATACCTGGTGGATCTGAAGCCAAATAATATAGAAGATCTTATTGCGATGAATGCTCTCTATCGCCCGGGACCTATCCAGTTCATTCCTAATTTTATTAACAGGAAACATGGAAGAGAAAAAGTAGAATATCCTCATGAATTATTGGAAGACCTTTTAAAGAATACCTATGGTATTATGGTCTATCAGGAACAAATCATGCAAACCGCCCAAATCATGGCGGGTTATTCTCTCGGACAAGCAGATTTACTGCGAAGGGCCATGAGTAAAAAAGACGGAAAGGAGATGGCGCGTCAAAGTCTAATCTTTATTGAAGGGGCAAAAAAACTACACAATGTGCCGGAAGAAAAATCCAGAGAAGTGTTTTCCATCATGGAGAAATTTGCTGAATACGGATTTAACAGATCGCATTCGGCAGCCTATTCTGTGGTGGCTTATCAGACAGCTTATTTAAAAGCGAATTATACAGCAGAATATATGGCGGCTGTGCTTACCCATAATATGAACAACCTAGAAAATGTTGCTTTCTTTATGGATGAGTGTAAACGTTTAGGGGTAAAAGTTTTGGGACCTGATGTGAATGAAAGTGAATACAAATTTGCTCCCAATAAAAAAGGAGAAATCCGAATCGGTTTAGGAGCCTTAAAAGGAGTAGGGGAGAATGCTGTTATTTCTATTGTGGACGACAGAAAGCTGAACGGTCCGTATAAAAATATTTTCGACCTGGCCCGACGTGTAAATTTAAGATCCGTCAATAAAAGAACCATAGAAAGTCTGGCCCAGGCCGGTGGTTTTGATTGTTTCCCGGATGTGCACCGTGCACAATATTTTGCAGCAGACGGGAACGATACCTTGATTGAAAAAGTAGTGAAATTTGGAAATGCCTATCAGGAAAGCCTCCATGCCGCTCAAGGTTCTCTTTTCGGAGATGCAGGCCAGGCAAGCGATTACCCTGAACCAAAAATACCTTCCTGCGAAACCTGGACGAAGCTCGAGTTGTTGCAGAAAGAAAAAGAAGTGATCGGAATTTATATTTCAGGACATCCTTTAGATGATTATCGTCTCGAAATAGATAATTTTTGCACCCATACAGTAGGCGATTTAAAAGATATCGAGCTGTTAAAAGGAAAAGATATCACAGTTGCAGGAATCGTATCAGGGGTTCAGAACCGAATCTCCAAAACAGGAAAGCCCTTTGGTTCCTTTAACATAGAAGATTATGCAGACTCCACCAATCTGGCGCTTTTTTCCGATGATTATCTCAACTATAGAAAATACATGGAAGACGGGTATTTTTTATTTTTGAAAGGAAAAGTACAAAACCGGTTTGGCCAGGCAAATAACTTTGAGTTTAAGATCGCAAGCATTCAGTTACTGTCGGAAGTAAGGGAGAAAATGGTGAAAGCCATCACATTAAAAATTGCTTTAGGAGATATCTCCGATGACTTTGTGGATAGTATAACCGGTCTCGTCGCCGCCCATCCCGGCAAATGCAGAGTTAGGTTATCGGTATATGATAAAAATGAAAAGATCATTATTGAAATGCCATCTAAAAAATTCAAGGTAGATGTTAGTTCGGAATTTATTCAAACCTTAAACATGATTCCTTTTGTTCAGTACAAGGTGAATTAGATAAGTATCTTTGTGTATTGAAAAATTTGTACCTTTACAGACACATTTTAAGATTTAACCCTTTAAATTTAAATTTATGGCAATCGAATTAACAGATGCTAACTTTGAAGAGTTAGTGCTGAAATCAAAACAACCCGTACTGGTAGATTTTTGGGCCGAATGGTGCGGTCCTTGCCGAATGGTGGGTCCAATCGTTGAAGAGTTGTCTAAAGATTACGAGGGGAAAGCTGTTATAGGAAAAGTAAATGTTGACAATAACCCCAATATATCCATGCAATTCGGAATACGAAATATCCCTACTTTATTGGTCTTCAAAAATGGAGAAATAGTAGATAAGCAAGTTGGTGCTTCTGCCAAATCTGTATTAGCAGGTAAAATAGACGCTCAACTATAATTTTTGTTTTAAAAGTCCCGATCATGTCGGGACTTTTTCATTTCCCCTTTTGAAGGGGGCAGGGGGATGAGTTCCCAGTCTTAAATGAAGGCATCCAATTAAAAAACTTTTCTCTTGAACCCCACTATCCAACCTCACGAAGTACAGCAGATTACTCCCTTGGAGTTAATTGCGCGACAAGTGGTTGAAGGATTTATCACCGGGTTACATAAAAGTCCATTTCATGGGTTCTCTGTTGAGTTTGCAGAGCACCATCCTTACAATGCCGGAGAATCAACCAAACACATCGACTGGCGACTGTATGGTCGCACCGAAAAGCTCTTTATAAAACGGTACGAAGAAGAAACAAACCTGCGTTGTCAGATTGTAATAGACGATTCATCTTCCATGTATTATCCCGAAGATAAGACAGATCAATACAATAAAATTAAGTTTTCTGTTTATGCAGCAGCTTCTATTATCTTCCTTCTTAAAAAGCAACGGGATGCTGTGGGCTTGAGTGTGTTTTCAGAAAAAGTATCGGTCCATACACCCGCTAAATCCAATAGCGTTCATCATAAATTGTTGTTTTCTGAATTGGAGAAATTACTGATTCCTCCTGTAAAAGATGTTCATAAAAAAACGTCTGCCATTAAAGCCCTGCACCAGATCGCGGAGAATATCCATAAGCGATCATTGGTTATCATCTTTAGCGACATGATGGATTCCGGTGAGAACGATGGCGAATTGTTTGCTGCCTTGCAGCATTTAAAACACAACAAACACGAAGTAGTGTTGTTTCATGTAACAGATAAAAAGAAAGAGCTCGACTTTAATTTTGAAAACCGACCCTATCTGTTTATTGATGTAGAAACGGGCAAAGAAGTAAAGGTTTTCCCTAATGAGGTTAAAGAAGCGTATCTCAAATCAATGGCTGAATATAAAAGACAATTAGTATTAAAATGTGGTCAGTATAAAATCGATTTTGTAGAAGCCGATATCAACCTGGGTTTCAAGCAGGTTTTATTGCCCTATTTAATGAAGAGGCAACGGTTGGTTTAGTTAATTCTCAACCATAAATGGCTAGTAACAATCTTGTTTAATTTTTCTGCTTTTAATACTAAATTTGCAACTTAACTGATCCGATAATTTGAAAACAGTATTAATCATAGACGATGAGGAAAAGCTACGAACTTTGCTTTCACGAATTATAAAATCGGAAGGCTTTGAAGTGCTGGAAGCTGCTGACTGCAAAGCAGGGTTGAAGAAAATAGAACTCCACGATATTGATGTGATATTATGTGATGTAAAGTTGCCTGATGGTAACGGTGTTGATTTAATTCAAAAAATAAAAGTAAAACAACCTCTTACGGAGATTATTTTACTGACCGCTTACGGCAACATTCCAGATGGTGTTCAGGCAATCAAGAATGGAGCTTTCGACTATATCGTTAAAGGGGATGACAATGATAAAATAATACCATTGCTTGATCGGGCAATTGAAAAAGCACAACTACAAAAACGGGTACAGGAATTAGAAAAAAGGATTGGCGATAAATTTTCTTTCGATTCTATAATAGGTAAATCTAAGGCAATCAACCAAGCTATTGTACTGGCACGAAAAGTTGCTCCAAACAATACCGCCGTTTTATTGACAGGTGAAACCGGAACAGGTAAGGAGGTATTTGCCCAGGCTATTCATCAGTTAAGCAATAGGCAAGGAAAATCATTTGTCGCAGTGAATTGCAGTACGTTCAGTAAAGAAATATTGGAAAGCGAATTGTTTGGACATAAGCAAGGAGCCTTTACCGGAGCCGTTAAAGACCAAAAAGGATTATTAGAAGAGGCCAATGAAGGTACTTTATTTTTAGACGAAATTGGTGAAATGCCATTGGAGTTGCAAGCCAAATTATTACGGGTTTTAGAAACGAATGAATTTATTAAATTAGGAGATACAAAGCCAAGTAAATCAAACTTCCGGTTAATTGCTGCTACAAATAAAGATTTGAAAAAAGAAAGCGAAGAAAAACGGTTTCGTTCAGATTTATATTTCCGGTTAAATGTGTTTCAGATAGAGCTTCCACCTTTAAGGGAAAGAGTAAAAGACATCGAGCCATTGGCCAACTATTTTGTTCATCAATTTTCCTTCAAAACAAACAAAAAACCATTGAGTTTAGATGCTGCTTTTTTACAAAAATTAGAGCACTATCATTGGCCCGGCAATATACGGGAACTTAAGAATATTCTTGAAAGGTGTGTTATTTTAGCGGAGAATAATACGTTAACAGTAGAACTTTTTCCTTTTGAAATGCAACAACCTTTAAACGGTTCACAGAAAACATTATCTGCCTTTTCTATGGCCAGTATTGAAAAGCTACATATCCAAAAAGTGTTGAACTATACCAAAGGTAACAAATCAGAAACCGCCCGATTACTAGAAATTGCTATTGCTACCCTTTATAGAAAAATAGAAGAATTTAAGATTCAATAGAGAAGCTTATTATTTTGATACGAGCCTATCATTTTGATAGGCTTTTTTTTGCTATTATTTTAGGCTAGACCAACCAAATCATTTATTCATAAGCTTTTAATATATTTCCATTTTTTGTGGAGCGACATTTGGCATGTAGATAATTAAATAAAAAAAATTCAAAAAAAAATTAACCAAATCTTAATAATTTAAAATTAAATCATGGCAACAGCAATCCTTATTCTCCTAACACTTGCCTTGTTTGGCATCTGTTTCAAATCAGTTCAATTCTTCGAAAAAATCTAAACCTATGACAGCACTCTTCATTCTATCCATCGGGGTTTTTATTTACCTCGTTTATGTATTAATTAAACCTGAAAAATTCTAAATCTACAAAATTATGAACACAGAAATTATTGGTATCCTCTGTATGTTTTTTGCCACGGTGGTATTAGCTATACCATTGGGCAGATACATCGCAAAAGTTTATACAGGTGATAAAACCTTGTTAGACCCTATCTTCAACCCTATTGAAAAACTCTTATTTAAAATTAGCGGGATTGATGCGACCAAAGAGATGAACTGGAAACAGCATTTATATGCCCTTTTAGGAATAAATGTTGTTTGGTTTTTCTTATGCATCTTAATTATCATGAACCAGGGTTGGTTGCCATTAAATCCGGATGGTAACCCATCTATGTCACCTGATCTGGCCTTTAACACTGCCATCTCATTTTTGGTGAACTGCAATTTGCAACACTATTCAGGTGAAACAGGAGCGACCTATCTGTCACAACTCATGTTAATGTTTTTAATGTTTGTTTCTGCGGGAACGGGCATGGCGGCTTGCGCGATGGTTTTCAATGCATTGAAAGAAAAACAATCAGAAAAACTAGGAAACTTTTATAACTATTTTATATTGAGCTGTACCCGCATTTTATTGCCATTATCTTTTATTGTTGCCATAATTCTGGTATTTAATGGTACCCCCATGAATTGGGAAGGTAAAGACTCCATTATAACAATGCAAGGTGATACTGTACAAGTATCCAGAGGTCCTGCTGCTGCCTTAATTGGCATTAAGCATATCGGAACAAACGGTGGTGGTTATTTTGGAGCGAACTCTGCACATCCACTCGAAAACCCGAATTACCTCACCAATATGGTTGAGATGATTGCTCAAATGATCATTCCATTGGCAATGATTTTTGCATTGGGTTTTTATTTGAAACGCAAAAGAATGGCCTGGGTAATTTTTGGTGTGATGACGGCCGGATTTCTATTATTGGCAGTCCCTACAATAATTACAGAGATACATGGAAGTCCTGCTATTGATAAGTTAGGCATTTCACAGGTTACCGGTGCGATGGAAGGCAAAGAGGTTCGCTTTGGCCCGGCAGCTACAGGCTATTGGAGCATTGCTACAACTGTTATTTCAACAGGTTCTGTAAATGGAATGCACGATAGTACCATGCCAATTTCTGGCGCTATGCAATTATTAGCCATGATGACCAATGCTTTTTATGGTGGTTGTGGAGTGGGAATTTTAAACTTTTATATATTCATTATTCTGGCTGTTTTTATTTCGGGCTTAATGGTGGGAAGAACACCCGAGTTTTTAGGAAAAAAAGTTGAAGCCAGAGAAGTTAAAATTGCCGCCTTTATAGCCATTTTACATCCATTGCTAATATTAGCCTTTACTGCTGTTGCATCTTATTTCGCTGCACACGACACGGCAATGGGTTATTGGTTTGCCGGTAAGGCTACCGGATGGTTAAACAACCCGGGGCATCACGGCTTTTCTGAAATGCTCTACGAATATACATCGAGTGCAGCCAACAATGGAAGTGGCTTTGAAGGCTTAGGTGATAACAATCCGTTTTGGAATATCACAACTGGCATCGTGTTATTACTAGGTCGCTATTTACCGATCATCGGTCCGTTGGCAATAGCTGGTTTATTGGCACAGAAAAAACACATACCAGAAGGCGCCGGAACATTAAAAACCGACACTTCCATATTTGGAATCATGGTGTTTGCCGTAATATTTATTATAACAGCATTGTCATTCTTCCCGGCATTAGCGCTTGGTCCGTTGGCAGAGTATTTCAGTATGTTTTAACCAAAAAATCAGACCTTTAAAAATATCATATTATGAAAAAGAATCAAACATCGCTATTCGATAGCGGTTTATTGAAAGAGGCATTTAAACAATCTTTTATTAAACTGAACCCTAAAATTATGTACCGTAACCCGGTCATGTTTACTGTTGAAATTGGAACAGCCGTCATGCTAATAGTTTGTCTTGCCATATTTTTGGGCGCACAAAACCAAGGCAGCTTCGGGTATAATTTAACCATTTTTTTAATTTTATTTGCAACGCTTTTATTTGCAAATTTTGCTGAGGCCTTGGCAGAAGCAAGAGGCAAAGCACAAGCAAACAGTTTGCGAAAAACCAGAGAAGAAACGCCTGCAAAGAAAGTTTTCCCATTAGGTGATTTATATGTGAACGAAGTACACATTGTCCCTTCATCGAGCTTGGTAAAAGGTGATTTTTTTATCTGTGAAACAGGAGACATTATCCCAACGGATGGAGAAATAGTAGAAGGCATTGCAACGATAGATGAAAGCGCTATTACCGGAGAATCAGCTCCTGTAATTCGCGAATCCGGTGGAGATAAAAGTAGTGTTACAGGTGGAACAAAGGTTTTGTCCGATAAAATAAAAGTGGTTGTAACCACACAACCCGGCGAAAGTTTTTTAGATAAAATGATTGCTTTGGTGGAAGGTGCAAGTCGCCAAAAAACACCAAATGAAATAGCATTGACTATTTTATTAGCTGCTTTCACCCTCATTTTCGTCATCGTATGTGTTACCTTAAAACCTTTTGCGGATTATGCCAACACACCGATAACGATTGCCGCTTTTATTTCATTGTTTGTTTGTTTGATACCCACAACAATCGGCGGTTTGTTGTCTGCTATTGGTATTGCAGGAATGGACAGAGCCTTGAGAGCAAACGTAATCACCAAATCAGGTAAAGCTGTTGAAACTGCTGGTGATATTGATGTCTTGTTATTAGATAAAACAGGAACTATCACTATTGGTAATAGAAAGGCAACACATTTTTATCCTGCAAATGGCATTGATGAAAAACATCTTATCAAGTGTGCTGTTTTAAGTTCAATGGCTGACGAAACACCAGAAGGAAAATCAATAATTGAGTTGAGTGGTATCAATCCATTAAACTTTAAGGTTTCAAATCCAGTATTCATAAAGTTTACAGCCGAAACAAGAAGTTCTGGTATTGATTTTGAGAATACCCGAATTAGAAAGGGCGCTTTTGATTCGATTAAAAATCTTTCGGAAAAGGCAGGAAATGTTTTTCCCAGTGTAGTTGCGGAAAAAGTAAAAGCAATTGCAAGCAACGGGGGGACGCCTCTTGTCGTTTCCGAAAACGAAAAAGTATTGGGTGTAATCGAATTGCAGGACATCATTAAACCCGGTATCAGTGATCGTTTTGAACGCCTTAGGAAAATGGGTGTAAAAACCGTAATGGTTACAGGTGACAATCCGCTAACAGCAAAATTCATCGCTGAAAAAGCAGGTGTTGATGATTTTATTGCAGAAGCAAAACCTGAAGATAAAATGGATTACATCCGTAAAGAACAACAAAGCGGGAAATTGGTAGCCATGATGGGAGACGGTACAAACGATGCTCCTGCACTGGCTCAGGCAGATGTTGGCGTGGCGATGAACAGTGGAACACAGGCAGCCAAAGAAGCTGGGAATATGGTTGATTTAGACAATGATCCGACCAAGCTAATTGAAATCATAGAAATCGGAAAACAATTGTTGATGACCAGAGGAACACTCACAACATTCTCCATTGCGAACGATGTTGCTAAATATTTCGCTATTGTTCCGGCTTTGTTTATTGGCTCTATTCCGGCATTGCAAGGCTTAAATATTATGAATTTGCACAGTCCTGAAAGTGCTATTCTTTCAGCTATAATTTTTAACGCAATCATTATTCCTATATTGATACCACTGGCCTTGAAAGGTGTTACTTACAAACCAATCGGAGCAAGTGCAATTCTTCAAAGGAACTTGTTGATTTACGGTTTAGGGGGTATCATTATTCCATTTATCGGCATCAAATTAATTGACTTAGCAGTTTCATTATTCATCTAAAAACTTAATACACATGAAAAATATATTTTCAATGATCAAACTCACCGTGTTGTGTTTGATATTGTTCTCAGTAATTTATCCGCTTGCTATTACTGGCATTGCGAAGTTTGCACCCAACCATGGAAAAGGTGAAACGTTAGAAGTGAATGGGAAAATAGTAGGCTATCAAAAAATCGGACAATCATTTACTAAAGAAAAATACTTTTGGGGCAGGCCGTCTGCTGTTAACTACAACGCAGCTGGCAGTGGTGGGAGCAATAAAGGCCCAAGTAATCCTGATTATTTAAAGGATGTACAGTCCCGAATAGATAGCTTCCTGGTGCACCACCCGTATCTGACAAAGAAAGAAGTGCCTGCCGAAATGGTAACTGCTTCTGGTAGTGGTTTAGACCCACATATTTCACCTCAGGCAGCAATGGTGCAAGTGAAACGCATCGTGAAAGCACGAAATATTCCGGAAGATAAAATCAGAAATTTAGTTCAAGCTCATATTGAAAACCCTTTGTTAGGTATGTTTGGTCCTCCAAAGGTTAATGTGCTGCAATTAAATATTGCGTTAGATCTGGTTAAATAATAAATACAAAATATTACTTTGTGATAACAATTATTTAAATAATCATTTCATTCTAATGACTGAAAAAGAAACCAACGTCAAGCACTTTCTTGACCTTATAAAAAAGTCCAGAAAAGGAAAGTTTAAAATCTATATCGGCATGAGTGCCGGTACAGGTAAAACTTTTCGTATGCTTCAGGAAGCCCATACTTTGCTGCGAAACGGCATTGATGTAAAAATTGGTTTTATAGAAACGCATAATCGTAAAGAGACACATGAATTATTAGATGGCTTACCCATTATTCCAAGGCGAAAAATATTTTACAAAGGGAAAGAATTGGAAGAAATGGATGTACAGGCAGTGATCAATTTAAGGCCAGAAATAGTGGTGGTGGATGAATTGGCGCATACCAATGTTGAAGGTAGTAAAAATGAAAAACGCTGGCAGGATGTAATAGAAATTTTAGATGCGGGAATCAATGTTATCAGCGCAGTAAACATTCAGCATATTGAGAGCCTGAATGAAGAGATAAAAGAAATTACAGGAATTGAAGTGAAAGAGCGTATTCCTGATAGCGTGCTACAGTTAGCCGATGAAGTGGTAAACATTGATTTGACAGCTGACGAACTAATTACCAGGTTGAAAGAAGGGAAAATTTATCAAACAGAAAAAATACCATTAGCCCTAAATAACTTTTTTACGGGAGACAATATTTTACAACTTCGGGAATTGGCTTTAAAGGCAGTAGCGAGTCAGGTTGAAAGAAAAGTTGAAACAGAAATTCCAAAGAATATTTCACTTAAGCACGAAAAATTTATGGCTTGTATCAGTAGCAATGAAATAATAGCAAAAAATGTCATTCGTAAAACTGCTCGATTAGCAAGTTATTATAACAGTAAATGGTTTGTATTGTATGTGCAAACTCCAAATGAAAGTAGTGATAACATACCATTAGACAAGCAAAGACACTTAATCAACAATTTTAAATTAGCGACACAATTAGGCGCTGAAATAATTCGGGTTGAAAATACCAATGTTGCAAAGGCAATTTTAGAAGTTGCAGATCAAAGAAAAATCACAACATTATGTGTTGGCAAACCACATTTAAGCCTGTTCAAAGTAATTATTTCAACAACTATTTTTAATGAATTGCTGAAGAAATTATCTTCCTCCGATATTGACCTTGTAATTCTATCCTAATAAAATAAAAGTTATATACAGATGAAAATTAAAACAAAATTAACATTAAGTGTCGGCCTCCTTTTTTTTATGATCATTGTATTGTCATTAGTTGGAGCAAGGAGTATTACTACTGTGAAAAATGATACTGAAAATATATTGGTGGCGAATTACAATTCTTTAGAATATTCCGAAAATATGCTTTTGGCATTAGATGAGGTTTCGGCTACAAGTGAAGCGTTTAAAAACTTTGAAATTAATCTTAAGAAGCAACAACAAAACATTACTGAAATTGGTGAAAAAGAAGCGACAGGACGACTGACAGAACACTTTATCCACTTAAAATCTAATCTTACAGATTTATCAATATTTCCGTTGATAAGAAAAGATATTTCAGAAATAATGAAGCTGAATATGAAGGCTATTCAGCGAAAAAGTGAAATGGCTATAAAGAATGCAGAATCAGCTATATTGTACATCGTCTTTGCCGGAACCGTTTGTTTTTTAATTGCATTTACATTATTAGTAAATCTACCGACTAATATTGCAAATCCAATTATCGAACTGACTGCAAGTATTAAGCAAATTGCAGATGAAAAATATTCGGAACGAGTGCATTTTGAAAGCCACAATGAGTTTGGTGAATTGGCTCAGTCATTTAATACAATGGCACAAAAGCTGGAAGAATACAATAATAGTAACCTTTCTAAAATTCTTTTTGAGAAAAAAAGAATTGAAACGCTCATCAATAATATGCCCGACCCTGTTATTGGCTTAGATGAAGAAAAACGAATTTTGTTTGTAAATGACGAAGCATTAAAAATATTAGGAATAAAGTCTGAATACTTAATTGGAAAATTAGCCGAGGACGTTTCAGTTAATAATGATTTAATCCGCTCGTTGATAAAGGATTTAGAAACATTTTCCAATGAATCTGATCAAGATAAAAAACAACCTATTAAAATCTATGCGGATAATAAAGAAAGCTATTTTGAAAAAGAGTATGTAAATATCACCATTATACCTACTGGAGAAAAAGACAAAAAACATATAGGATATGTGATTGTATTGAAGAATATTACTCCTTTTAAGGAATTAGATTTCGCTAAAACTAATTTTATTTCAACTATTTCGCATGAGTTAAAAACACCCATTTCATCTATTAAAATGAGTTTGCAGTTATTGGAAAATAAGCAAACAGGTAATATCAATGACGAGCAAAAACAATTGATCGAAAGTATAAAAGACGATGCTGATCGGTTATTAAAAATAACGAGCGAGTTATTGAACTTATCACAAGTTGAGACAGGAAATATTCAGCTCAATATTCAAAAAATTAATCCAAAGCAAATTGTAGAATACGCTACAGATGCGGTAAAAGTTCAAGCAGAGCAAAAGCAGATAGATGTTATTGTTAATTTAGAAGATAATTTACCGGAAGTTAAAGCTGATACAGAAAAAACTGCTTGGGTCCTGATTAACTTTTTGACAAATGCTATTCGTTACTCTCCTGACCAAAGTAAAATATTTATTCAAGTAAGAAAAGAACAAAACAATGTGGTGTATTCTGTAAAGGACGAAGGAAAAGGCATTGATGCACGCTATAGGGACAAAATATTTGATAAATATTTTCAGGTTCCCGGTAGCAACAAAACAGGTACCGGACTTGGCCTTGCGATAAGCAAAGAATTTATTGAGGCACAGGGCGGACATATAGGAGTTGAAAGTGAAATAGGTATGGGCAGCACTTTCTATTTCAAGCTTTCCATATCTTAAATGTAAAGAGAATAAAGATTTGGTAAGTTGCCGCGTTCGAACAGAATTCGAACTTGTATCTATTTTGATAATTTAACTTCTTCAATTGTTACACAATTGTTTTTTTATGCTTCAAAACTACCATTAATTAGTTTTTAATCCCTGTTCACATACACAAAACTTTGGATATTTTATCAATTGATATTTTTCTTTGCTATTCAATTCTTGTTAATTCAATTTTCGTTGCAGGTTGATAGATTAAAGGTACTTGCTCTACGACCACATCACTTTTGTCTATTCCGAATGCCTTCTCATCACTTAACCCTAAATCCTTTAAAAGAAAATATGATTGTAACAGCAAACCTTCTCGTATGGTAAATTCATTCTCTACGGAAAGGAATTTTTCAAGCACCACGAATTTAAAATCCGGTTCGTTGTTATATTTTGTGGATCCATCTGGTCTTATATGCAGGTTTAATTCTTTTTTGGCTACCAACTCCTGAACAATTTTTTTAAAAAACAACTCCGTGCGTGGTTGAACACGAAACCCGACATTTATGTTAATTTTTATCACTTTATCGTCAATTAATTCTGAAACATCATACGTCAGAGTATAAGGGTTTTCTACCCGTTGAATATGCACAAACCAATAGACATCAGCCCTTTTAGGTTTTTTAGAAAATATGGAGTGAATAATTTTTTCTTCGATTTCACTACGATTATTTGCTTTAGTAAGGTAGATTAAGTGGGTTGAAAGCTTACTGATTGCATCATCTTCACTTAATTCTTTTATCTGTTGCGTGTATTTTCCGAGTTCAGTAAATTGTGTAAAACGATTGTTTATTTTACGTGCATAATACCATATATACATGGTCATAAAAATTAGTAATTCGAAAAACAAAAACATCCAACGTTCCTTAATTTTTGCAACATTGGCAATGAAAAATGAAAGCTCAATTGTGGAGAATAGAAGAAGAATTGCGACAACAAAAATCTTATTCCATTTTAATTTATAAAGTAGAAAATAACTAAGTAAAATTGTTGTCATCATCATGGCTATAGTAATCGAAAAACCGTAAGCAGCCTCCATGTGCGTTGATGTCCGGAAATAAAGAATCATCAAAATGCAACCAAACCAAAGCATGACATTAACGCTTGGAATGTAAATTTGACCTTTAAGATCAGATGGTTGACGTATGGCAACACGAGGCCAAAAATTTAAATTCATGGCCTCACTAATCAACGTGTAAGAGCCACTAATGAGAGCCTGTGAAGCTATAATAGTAGCTACAGTTGCAATAACGATACCCGGAATTAAAAACCAGAGTGGCATCATTTCAAAGAATGGATTTCTTCCATTTAAGAGAGGCTGACCTTGATGTAACAACCAGGCTGCTTGCCCAAGGTAATTACTTACCAAACATACTTTTACAAATGCCCATGTAATTCGAATGTTTTTTCGTCCACAATGACCGAGGTCAGAATATAATGCTTCCGCTCCTGTAGTGGCAAGAAATACTGCTCCCAGTAACCAAAATCCTTTTGGATATTTTACTAATAAGTCGTATGCATAAATGGGGTTGATAGATTTTAAAACACTTGGATAATGTGTGATTTCTTTTGCTCCCAAGATTAAGAGCATTCCAAACCAAATAACCATTGCCGGACCAAATATGCTCCCTACTTTTTGTGTACCAAACCGTTGAAAGAAAAACAGGAGTGACAGAATTATTATAACTATCGGCACTGTTGGAATATTGGGGATTATTATATCTAAACCCTCAACTGCTGATGCAACAGAGATAGGAGGCGTAATTATCCCGTCTGCTAACAAGGTCGTTGCTCCAAGGATTGTTGGAATGACTAACTTTTTTCCATACCGGTGAACCAAAGCGTAAAGAGAAAAAATACCGCCTTCACCATGGTTGTCTGCCTTAAGCGTAAGCCAAATATATTTTATGGTGGTTTGAAAAACCAACGTCCAGAATATACATGAAACACCTCCGAACACAAGCATCTCATCAATTTTTTTTTCTCCAACAATTGCTTTTAATACATACAAAGGACTTGTTCCTATGTCTCCATAAATGATACCAAGAGCTACCAATAAGGATGCAGCAGTTATCCTGCTCGCGCGAGTTTGATTCAACGTCATTTTAATTATTTTTAGATATTAATATTCTTTGACTACGAACCTATAGCCGACTCCTGATTCGGTGATAATATATCGTGGGTGATTTGCATCGTTTTCAATTTTTTTGCGAAGTTGTGCAACGTAGACTCGTAAATATTGTGACTGGCTTATATAACCTGGACCCCACACTTGGCGAAGCAAATATCGGTGTGTTAAAACCTTGCCTTCATTCTTTGCTAAAAGCGAAAGCAAAGTGTATTCGGTTGCTGTTAGTTTTACTATTTCGTTTTTCTTTTTAACAGTCCTTGTAGATAAATCAATTTGTAAATCGCTACAATCAATAACAGAATTTCCCACTTCTAAAGTCATACTTCTTAAAGCTGAGCGGACTCTTGCAAGTAGCTCTCCGGTCCTGAAAGGTTTTACCAAATAATCATTTGCTCCGTTATCCAATGCTTTCACTATATCTTCTTCACTATTTTGTACAGAAAGAATGATAATGGGTTTATTGTACCACTCTCTCAATTTTTGTAAAACCGAATGACCACTTTCATCGGGTAACCCAAGATCAAGCAAAATCATATCGGGTGGGTGGTTGGCAGCCATAATCAGACCATCACGGGCTGTCGCGGCCTCGTTTACTTTGTATTCATGACTCTGTAAAGTAATCTCCAATAGTTTACGAATTTGTACTTCATCATCAATGATTAATATTTCAGGACTATTCATTTTTCAAACTATTTATGTAAGATGACTCTGTCGTAATTTCAATCGTAAACCTGGCTCCACCTTCTGGAATATTTTCTAAACGAATTGTCGCATTTTGTGCTTCAACAAAGCCTTTCACTATGGATAAACCTAAACCGGTTCCTCCTGTATTCGTATCTTTAAGTCTGTAAAACTTTTCGAATACGTTGTCAATTTCGTCTTCCGGAAAACCATTTCCCGTATCTTCTATTACAAGAATAAGTTTGTCTTCAAAAGAAGATGCTCTAACAGTAATAATGCTATATTTTGGAATGTATAAAGCTGCATTATGGATAAGGTTATGGAGTACTTGTTCCATCAACCCATAATCAAGTTTGAATAAAGGAAGATTTTCTTTTATTTGAATATTAATAACCCGGTGTTCTAAATTTTCTTTTAATCTGTTTATAACATCATGTATTAATTCATTAACATCACACCAGTCTTTTTTAGGTTGAATAAAGCCGGATTCTAAACGCGACATGTTCAGTAAGTTCTCGACCTGTCTATTTAATCGCAGTGCAGCTTTGGAAATTTCAGAGTATAATTCTTTTTTATTTTGTTCTGAAAGTATTTGAGCATCTGTTTGTAAATTATCTGTTGCTCCAATGATTGTTGAAATTGGAGTTCGCAATTCATGAGAAAGTGAATTAAGGACAGTGTTATATAATTTTAGGATGTTTTCTTTTTCCTCCTTTTTACTCGCTTCTTTTTCTACTCGTCTGATTTTATAAGTCAGTGCAGCGTTCACCATAGCAATGATAAAATACATAAAAAACATCAGCAGATCCTCGGTACTGGAAATGGTGAAAGTGAATTTTGGAGGAATGAAAAAGAAGTTCCAAACCAATGCGCTTAATAAAGCAGCCAATAGAACAGGAAGAATATCAAAAAACATGGCAATGAACGAAACCGTTACTAATAAAATTAATGCAACAACCTTGTAGCCGATAATCGGAGAAAGCGAGTAACCTATAAGTGCTACTACTAAAATCAAAACCACACTAATTAAGTATTGTTTTGATTTACTGATTTTGTGTAGGATGAAGTTCATCACTTATTTATTTAAATTATGATGTAAAGGTACCGCTATCATCATAAAGAATATGTCAAAGTAAGAGCAAAAAGTATAAAGATTTTATAAAGATTTAGTCGGGACAGGATTGTTCACGAGGCAGAAAAAATATTGCACAAGCTCAATCTATTAGCCAGATATTCTTCTTTTTTACAGTATTTTTTTTGTTACATCAAAAAAAGCAGTACTTTCGCATCTCTAAAAACAAATTTCTTTTAATAAAAATATGTTGGTTCGGTAGTTCAGTTGGTTAGAATACATGCCTGTCACGCATGGGGTCGCGGGTTCGAGTCCCGTCCGGACCGCCAATTAAAAGATAAGCCCTTGTGATGAAAATTGCAAGGGCTTTTTGTTTTTAGATGTTTTAATATAAAATTTGCGATTCGCAAATCAAGAATATTATCACGGAAGAGAACAGATGCAGCTAACAAAATTCTTTAACGATTTTTTTGAAAGTGAAAAAGCAGGTGGACTGTTATTGATATTTTGCACTGTCATTTCTCTACTACTGGCCAACTCTTGTTATCAACATACGTATTTGCAAATATGGCATTTTCAAGTAGCCGGAAATAGCTTTGAGCATTGGATAAGCGATGGCTTGATGGCTATTTTTTTTCTCCTCATTGGTTTAGAGTTAAAAAGAGAAATTTATATTGGTGAACTGTCCAATTTAAAAAAAGGGCTTCTTCCCGTTGCTGCAGCCTTTGGTGGAATGATTGTTCCTGCTGCCTTATACTTGTTCATTAATTATGGAACACCAACACAATCCGGCACAGGAATCCCCATGGCGACTGATATTGCTTTTGCTTTAGGCGTTTTATCGCTTTTAGGAAATCGTGTTCCTTTGTCTTTGAAAATATTGCTCACTGCTCTGGCAGTTATCGATGATTTGGGCGCCATCCTGGTGATCGCTATTTTCTATGCAAGTTCATTATCATGGGTTAATCTTGGCATTGCTATGGCAATTTTTGCCGCATTGCTGCTTTTAAATCGTTTGAAAGTTTCCAGCCTGATTCCTTACCTGCTCGGCGGAATTGTTATGTGGTACTTTATGTTACACTCCGGTGTTCATGCCAGTATCACAGGTGTTTTGGTTGCTTTTGCCATTCCTTTCGGAGGTGGCGGAGAAAAATCTACTTCCTATATTTTGCAACGTTTTTTAAAGAAGTCTGTTCCCTTTATTATTTTACCATTGTTCGCCTTAGCCAACACCTGCATTGTAATAGATACCAACAACTGGCAGGAAAGTTTAATGCAGGTAAACAGTCTTGGCATCTTTGCCGGATTGCTTATTGGCAAGCCTTTAGGAATAGTGTTATTTAGTTTTATTGCAGTAGCATTGGGGTTTTGCGCATTGCCTGAAGATTTAAAATGGCGGCAAATTATCGGACTGGGATTATTGGGTGGTATAGGTTTTACCATGTCTATTTTTATTACGCTGCTGGCATTTGATCAACCCGATACTATAAGTCATTCCAAAATTAGTATTTTGATAGCTTCTTCAATAGCCGGATGTATTGGTTTCCTATGGCTTAAGTGGGCGCTTAAACCTAATGTAAACGGAGGTGAAATTAATTCTTGACGTATAAATCCGATTACAAATTATAATACGCCCTCAAACCAAGTGCATTTTGTAAACTAAGTGTTGAATAATAGCCAATATTAATAGTTTCGTAGGAAGGATTGTAAACAAGTTGCATGGTCCATTTCGAACTCATGCTAAGATTGAGACCTAAACCACCGAAGGCGCCGAAGCCAAACCCTGTTAGACCTCTTGTCCGATATTCAGGATAACCCGGCTGATAGTAATAGCTGGTTAAATCTATCACCAGAGATTTAATTGTAATTGTGTTCTTGTTGAACTTCACCAATGTAGAAGTGATTCCGCCTTCAATAAAGAAATTAAGCTGATCGTTATCGCCGAGGATTCGTTGGTAACCCAGTTGAAATATTAAACGCTGCTCTCCGCCGGTAATAGAAAATGTTTGAATATTATTCTGCGTAAATATCCCTGGCGTGGTATTGATAGTAGAAATGGTGAAGTTTCCGTTTATGCTTAATTGGGCAGCGTTCATATTCAGAAGTATCGACTCCCTTTTATTCAGTCCATATCTTGTTTGCAGACCCAGCATTAACGCAATATTGTATTGAAGATTAATAGGCATGTCCCCTTCGTTAAAAGACCAATCACCCGGACTAACATTTAATGCCTGGGCAATATAATCAGGTTGTCCATTAGCGCCTCCATACTGAATATTAATTTTATTATTCATAAAACTATTGAAGAAATCATTTTTTTTGCCATCCAGGTTATAACCATAACCATCGTACAAACTTGCCGTGTTGGAATTGGCAAAATAAGTACCCATTATAAAGCCTGCATGAAAGCCTGTTGGATTGCGCTTCTTTATGTTTTTAACCGGCTTTTCCGTATCCTCAGTTCCTTCATCTGTCGTTTGAGAAATACAAGGAATGCTGGTGCAAAGCAAAAGAAACAGTACTGCTGTTTTTAAAACCGTATTCAAATTCAATTTTTTTTGATACAAATATATTTTTTTTATTCCAGATAAATTCCTTTTAATAGATAATCCACTCTTTTTAGAAACTGTAATGTACCCCATTGTTTAGACTGCATTTTTCATTCAAGCTAAAAATCAAAAATTTTTCAGGTCTGAGCTATATCAAAAACAATAAACGTATATTGTAAGCCGATACTTACAAAAAATCAAGAGTTGATGCATCATAACGATCCTGATAATATTTATTGGTTATTCAGCACATCAGCACAAGCCATCGCTGCTTTCATTGGATTTCTTGCATCCGGTTTTTTCTTTTCTTATGATCGCATTGATAAACAGGTTCTGAAAGACGAAACCTTAGAAGAGATTTATCTCGACATCAAAAAACAATATTTCACAAAACTGAAAATCTTGTTTATTTTAACCGGGCTTTCGATTATTTTAAGTCTTGTCGTCTTATATATTAATGGTTTTGAAACTGGATTTGCGGCAATTGCTTTTTTCATATTTGTTGGCGCTTTAAATATCTTCACCATCATTTGGGCTATATATTTTGTTGTATTTATTGTAAACCCGGGAACAGAAAAAGTAACAGCAGAAAAGCTCATCAAACAAAACAATGCATTTTTTGTTCCGGCTGTGGGAGAATCCTTGTCAAGAAAAGAGTTTATCGACAAATTCATCAGGCTTGAAAGTTTGCTTCGTGAATTATATACCCCCATAGCATTGGCTGAGAACAATGTAAATTATAATCATATGCCAATGGGAGAAATTATTCGTGCATTCTATCAGCGTGGAATGATTACTGAATACCAGGCCGAAGATTTAAAGAAGGTTACAAAATTGAGGAACCTTGTTGTACATGGAGACACACAAAATATCGAGGAAAATATAGGTGATCTTGTAGACAATTTAATTCTTGCATTAAAAGAGAAATTAGGGGTTAACTCCAATTCCTCGAATAGATCAAGCTGATCTTCCTTTTGAATCAATTTTTTTAATTTCTCCCTCTCCCGTTTTTCAATAAATAACTGGCATTTGTTTTGTATAGATTATACAACCTTCCAATCTATACAGATGAAAACTCTTCTATTAATTATTTTAATACACATGTCGGTTATTATAGACGGACAGGTTACAGGTCAAAACTATTTAAAATCGATCGTGTATGATTTTGACGGTTTAACTATTAATCAAACAGATCTTCCCGAAGGTGACTATAAATATGGAGATCTTAGCTACAAGGTAGTTGCCAACCCGCTTAAAAAAAGTGATATGTTGGGCGACAGGGTGTTGGAATTAGATTTGAACTGGAATTCCGGTGAAGGAGATTTTGGGAAAGGAATGTCGCGCTTTATAGAGTTGGATGCTTCCAAAGACATGCTTAATTTTTATTTTTACAATCCTTTATCCAATAGTAGCGATGCTTCTGTTACAGCTATCATTACGGAAGACGATGATAAAGACAATGTGTTCGACATTACTAAAGATGATCAATGGGTTAGAAATGTACAAGTATCAAGGAGTGCAGACTGGCAATTAATTTCTCTTCCATTGAATACTTTTGTAGATGAAAACACAGGTGGCAACGGGATTTTTGATGTTGGTTATACAGGTGGCGCAGGAATGACGTTTACTGTTGGGATACGTATCGATAAAGGTATCTCAACAAGCGCTGTTAGTGAACAATATTTTTTGGATATGCTCTGTTTTTCTGAAGGTACTTTACCTACCGGAGCAACCATTTTAGACCTTCCTTCAAAATCGAAAAATGATTATTGCCTGTTAGGAGCTTACTCCCAATATTCTGAAACAGCCCCTGAGAAAGTACCTTCAGAAATCGAAGGGTTACTGCCTGTGGTGCAAGGCAAAAAATTAAAATACGTCAATTACTTTCATCCTTTTTCCAAAGATGGAACAACCAATGCAGACTATCTCCCCAATCAAAGTGTTCAAACGTTATTGACAGCCGGATATACGCCTATTATTACCTGGGAACCTTTGTATCAACACCTTGCCCGTTTGGATCCTGCACAGCCACGATTGAACAATATTTTAGCAGGAGAGTTTGATAGTTATATTGATGCTTTTGCAGATAAATTAGTTACTTTTAATGATACCGTTATTGTTCGCTTGATGCATGAGTTTGAGGGCGACTGGTATCCGTGGTCGCTCACAGAAAATAATCAGGATCCTACCAGGTATATTAGCGCCTACCGACATATTGTAGATCGTTGCCGGGCCCGGGGCGCAGCAAAAGTAAAATGGATGTGGTGCCTTAATGCTGCTCCTAAACCTTACCTTGCTTATAATTGGGTAGTAAGCGCTTATCCCGGTGATGCCTATGTGGACATTGTTGCCACAGATATCTACAATCATCCCGATTTGGGGATTCCCGATTGGAAATCTTTCAGGTATACAGGAATAGAAAGTTATTATTACCTCGCGAAATACTTTCCACAAAAACCATTATTTATTTGTGAAGTAGGATCGCGGGAACGCGACCCAAGCGAAGATGCCACTTCTCAAAGCAAGGCTGACTGGATCATTCAAATGAATAAAGAGGTTCAGTCTAATTTTCATAAGGCCCGCGCGCTTGTTTTTTTTAGTTCTGTAAAGGAGCACGACTGGAGAATAAATTCTTCTCCTGCATCATTAGAAGCTGTTAAATCTTTTATATGGGCAGACAATTATTATTTTGGGAATTCTTCCATCAGTAACGTTAATGACATTAGTAATAAAGGGAACTTCACCACTATTTACCCCAACCCTTTTAATGACACATTCAGCATCATTACCGGTGAGACTGAAAAATTAACAAGCGAACTATTTATATACGATGTTTTAGGTCGGCTCGTTTTTAAAACGGATAAGCTAAAATCGTATGAAAAAATTACTACCGGAAGTGAGTTGCACCAAGGTGTTTATTTTGTTGAAGTAAAGAACGATTTATTCACAAAATCGTTTAAAGTTATCAAGACTGCCAATTAATAAGAAATTATATTTATTTTTATTAGCTCAATCTCAATGAGCGTATGTTTGGTATCTGTAATCTTAGCGTAGTTCCTGTTCGTAAAGAAGCCTCTGATCGTAGCGAAATGGTTACCCAGCTATTGTTTGGCGAGCATTTTGAAATTATCGGAAAGAATAAACAATGGCGAAAAATACGCATTGGGTATGATGCATACGAAGGATGGATAGATGAGAAACAATTTCTTACGCTTTCGTTAGAAGACTTTCAGCAGTTAAATGAAAAGGATTTTGCAATAGCTTTAGATCTGGTGCAGGTAGTCAGCAATGAAGCTTCGTTGTTTCCAATTGTATTGGGCAGCACACTCCCTTTTTTAAAAGATAAAGAGTGTCGGTTAGGGACAGTTAAGTTTATTTATGATGGACATGCAAGAGATATAAATGCTGTTGCCGACACCAATTTATTAATTGAAAATGCCCATATGTTTTTGAATTCCCCGTACCTCTGGGGAGGGCGTTCTCCCTTTGGTATCGACTGTTCCGGGTTTACACAAATAGTGTATAAATTATCGGGTATCAAATTAAAACGCGATGCCTTCCAACAGGCAGAGCAAGGTTTCACCTTAAATTTTCTGGAAGAAGCAAAACCGGGTGACTTAGCTTTTTTCGATAATGAAGAAGGTAAAATTATACACGTCGGAATTATTTTAATCGGTAATAAAATAATTCATGCAGCCGGCAGCGTTCGTATTGATAAGATAGACCATCATGGAATACATAATTCCGACACGAAAAAGTATAGCCATAAATTAAGATTAATTAAACGAGTGATGTGAAGGTTGAAACAATGAATAAAGGTATTGGTAAAAGCATCAAATTTTAGGCAATGCAAAATTTTTAAAATCTCGTCTAAGGCAGAAATAAGCGCAACATGCGATTACTGACTTGTTAGGCAACATTTTAAGGAAAAGCAATGCGCTGACAAAAACTGCCCTAACAATACTTAAAATAAATTAAACATTACATGCAATTTTAAATGAAGACCTTTCCTGTAAAAGAAACTAAAAGACTAATACTACGTCAACCGACAAGCAAAGACATTCCTTGCATTGTGAATTTGGCAAATGATATTGAAATGGCAGAGGGAACTTTAAATATGCCATACCCATATTTGGAAGAAAATGCAATCTCCTGGTTAAATAGGTCTTTTCAAGGTTTTAACCAAGGTGACCAATATATTTTCGCGATTGAGTTAAAAGAAACTATGCAGTTTATAGGCGGCATTGGTTTTACTGTAAATACTCGTTTTTACAGTGCAGACATAGGTTATTGGATTGGAAAATCTTACTGGAATAAAGGCTATTGTAGTGAGGCATTACTTGCTATTTTAAAGTTTGGTTTTCAAGACCTCAAACTAAATAAACTCATCGCTGGACATTTTCCTCATAATCTATCTTCTGGACAGGTAATGAAAAAGTGTGGAATGGTGAAAGAAGCGGATCTATTGCAGCATGTTAAAAAAGGAGATAAGTATCTTGACATTGTACAATACCGTTTGACCCGGAAAGAATTTGAAATACAAAACGTTGCCTAACATTATATAAGCTAGAAAGTTGGCGGGACGTGGTTCTCCAGCGGACTTGCAATTAATTAAAGAATTACTAACCCAAACGGACGTGCTATTAAGGCCAACTTTCGCCTATACCATCCCGTTAGCAGCAACAATATATGAAGACAACAACACATACATTCATCCTAACAATTTTGGCTATTTTCCTACTGGCATCTTGTAAGCAGAAACAGACGACCGAAACTCGAGAGGACTTCAAAAAATATTATGACCAATTCAAAGTTGATGGTTCTTTTGTGTTTTACGATCAAACTAATGACAAATTTATTTTTTATAATCAACAACAATTTAAAGAATCATTTTCACCTGCATCGACATTCAAAATTTGCAACTCCTTAATTGGTATTGAGACCGGTGTAATTAAAGATGAGAACTTTGTTATTCCTTGGGACAGCGTAGTTCGACAAAACCCAAAATGGAATCAAGACCACGACTTGAAATTAGCTTTTAAAAATTCGACCGTTTGGTATTACAGAGAACTAGCAAGACGTGTTGGCGGAGAGAAAATGAAATTTTGGCTTGACAAAGCACAATACGGAAACGCAGACACATCAGGCGGTATAGACCTTTTTTGGTTAAAGGGTGGGCTTCGTGTGACACCCGAACAACAAATCGTCTTTTTAAAACGGCTTCACGATAATAAACTGCCATTTGCAAAACGGACAGTTGATATTGTGAAAAATATAATGATAGCAAAAGACACTTTGGACTATGTAGTAAGAGCAAAGACAGGTTTGGTTGACGATGAAAAGCGAATTGTTGGTTGGTACATTGGGTACATTGAAAAGAATAATAATGTTTACTATTTTTCAAATTGTATTCAGTCGACTGACTTAGACAATAAAGACTTTGCCAGAGCACGAATTGACATTACATTTCAAATATTGGACGACCTTATATTGACAAAAAAGTAATTGCTGCTGCTACATAAAATATACAACACCTTTGCCGACACGCTCAAAAGCCGAATGCACGGCATCGTATATTTGACCGTTATCGGCAACTCTAACGACAAAATAGTGCAGACATCAAAACTTAAAATATAGACAACCTAAAATAAAAACCAATGATTAATCAAGGCGATAAAATAACAAATGCCCGGACTGGACAAACAATGATTTTTCTCAAGACAGGAGCTGCGACAAAAGGTGAACTTTTAGAAATAGAATGCTTCAGTCCACCTTCAGAGGCGAAAGAACCAGAACACATTCACCCATTGCAAGAAAACATCTTTAAGATTATTTCGGGTTCGTGTGTTTTCTCCGTTGACGGAAAAGAACAAACTATAGGACCCGGACAAACAATTAATATTCCACCAAATGTAAAACACCATTTTTGGAATTCAGGTGACACAGTTGCGCATTATTTACAGGAGTTCCGACCCGCTCTCCACATTGACGAGTTCTTTGAAACTTTTTTTGCCTTATCAAGAGATGGAAAACTTAACGAAAAAGGTATTCCAAATTTTTTTCACGGTTCACTTATTATGCTAAAACATAAAGACGAAATTCGTGTAACAAATCCACCTTGGGCATTGCAACTCTTGACTTATTGGACACTTGCTCCTATTGGTTTACTGATGGGTTATAGAGCAAACTATACATCTAAAAAATGAAACACCGATACTTTACAACTAATATCAATCGCTTCGTTCAAAGTGTGTGCGAACTTGAAACAGTTCTGCTTCGTGGGAAGAGCAGAGCAGCCGATAACATAAAGATTAAAAGAAATAAAATTTTTGGGGGCTTTGTTCGCAACTTGAAAGTGAGTGCAAGTAATAAACAGTTGTGGTTAACGAAAGTGTATCGCATTTTATCCCCAAAAAAAAATTACTTCTTTAATCCCTTCTTCGTTACCAGCAAGCGTAAAGACCGACACCACAACCATTAAACTTGAACGAAAGACATCAAAAATACAGGAGACCAACTGGCAGACCTTTTGCCGACACGACAGCCGTCCGATTTTAAGGGTAATTTTGCGTATTTTTATCCGACTAAATTTGCATTAAAGTAAATGGCAGAGAAAGAAGCTAAAGCGAGAATTAAGATTAACAAACTGCTTGAAGAAGCGGACTGGCGGTTCTTTGACTCTGACAAAGGGAAAGCGACCATTCACCTTGAATCTTCCATCAAAATGGACGATTTGGGCGAGGACTTTGAACATTCCAAAAACGGTTTCATTGACTTTTTACTGGTTGACGACAACCAAAACCCGATACTTGTTTTAGAAGCGAAAAAAGAAAGCCTGAATCCGCTTGTAGGAAAAGAACAAGCACGGAATTATGCCAAATCGCAAAAGGTAAAGTTCATCATACTTTCAAACGGAACACTTCATTACTTGTGGAATATTGAAACTGGAAATCCCGAACAGATACAAGTGTTTCCATCTTTGGAATCCATCAAGCAGTATTATGACTTTAATCCCGACCCAAGTAAAATAGTTAGCGAAGAAGTAAATGACGACTATGTTGTATTAACGCAAATCCCTAACTACAAGGAAATTCCTGAATTTAAAGACGAACAAAAGAAAAAGGATTTAATTTTTAATCTGAAACTTCGTTTCCTTCGCTATTATCAAGTGGAAGCAATAAAAGCAGTGCAGCAATCGGTAAGCGAAGGAAAAAAACGTTTTCTTTTGGAAATGGCAACAGGCACAGGAAAAACCCTGACTGCTGCGGCTTTAATAAAACTGTTTTACAGAACAGGAAATGCAAGACGTATTTTATTTTTGGTTGATCGTCTGGAGTTAGAAGAACAAGCAAGAAAAGATTTTACCAATTATTTAAAAAACGATATTACGACCGTTGTTTACAAAGAGAAAAAGAACGACTGGCGGAAAGCAGATATTGTTGTTACTACCATTCAATCGCTATTGGTAAACAATAAATACAAAACTTTATTTTCTCCGACAGATTTTGATTTAATTATTTCAGATGAATCGCACCGCTTGTTGGGTGGCGGAAACAGCAGAGCATTGTTTGAATATTTTTTGGGCTACAAACTAGGCTTGACAGCTACTCCAAAAGATTATTTAAAACATTTTTCCACTTCCCTCTCCTTTGGAGAGGGAAGTGGTGAGGCTGATCCGAGAGAATTAGAACGAAGAATATTATTAGACACCTACACTACCTTCGGTTGCGAGAGTGGCGTGCCAACGTATCGTTATACGCTTGTGGATGGTGCAAAGGATGGATTTTTGCGACAACCGATTGTTGTGGATGCAAGAACGGATGTTACCACCCAACTTTTATCTGAGCAGGGTTACGGCATTATGGTAACGGTTGCCAGCACCGAGCAAGAGGATATTTTAGAAGAAGTAAATTACAAGCAGAATCATTTTGAACGTAAATTTTTCTCCGAAGAAACCAATCGTGTGTTTTGTAAAACATTTATTGAAAATGGATTAAAAGACCCAATTAGCGGTGAGTTTGGAAAGAGTTTGGTTTTTGCCGTTTCGCAAAACCACGCTGCTAAATTGGCTCAAATGCTCAATGAATATGCACATCAATTTTTCCCGAATAAATACCAAAGCGACTTTGCGGTTCAGGTAACTTCCAATGTTGCCAACAGTCAGCAAATGACCGTTGATTTTAGCAATGATAAACTTTTAGGCTTTAGCCATTTTGCCAAAGAGAATGACCCTTCGACTTCGCTCAGGGCAAGCATTTTAGAATCCTATAAAACAAGTAAAGCAAGAGTTTGTGTAACCGTTGGAATGATGACCACAGGTTGGGATTGCCCGAACATATTGAATCTTGGTTTGATGCGACCGATTTTTTCGCCAACGGAATTTATTCAGATTAAAGGACGGGGAACTCGTATTCATAAATTTGAACACAAATTCAAAAATGAATTAGGCGAAGAAGAAACTATTTCCATTGACAAAAAAGCATTTAAACTTTTCGACTTCTTTGCTACTTGCGAATATTTTGAAGAAAAATACCAGTACGACCAAGTATTGAAACTACCTATAAACTTTGACAAAGGCGATGAAATGCCAACGGTGGATGATAACACCATCAAACCAAAACGGGAAGGCTACGAATATTCCGACCAAGATAAAATACATACGTTTCACGAACAGCAAGTTGATTTTCAGGGAATGAAAGTTGACCGTATGTTTTTTCAACAGTTTGAAGAGAAAGTAAAAACGGACGATGAAATAAAATTATTGATGGAGGCTGGCGATGTGGAAGTAGCTACAGCAAGGGCAAAAGAGAAGTACGATAACAAACCCGAAGAATATTTTGATTTAGAAAAATTACGCAAGTCATTGAAGATTGATCGCAAAATTGGTTGGAGAGAATTATTAGAACTCATTTATTTCGGAAATAAAATAAAGGGCAAAGACGATTTGTTGAGCGATGAGTTTGATAAATTTATCAGTACCAACAATATTTCTAATGTAAGTGATTTACAAGGTTTGCGGTATTTCTTTTACGCTTACATTACCGACCCAACAGTACGGGCAATAATTGACCAACAGGATTTTACCGAATTGTATCACAACCCAACTTTTAATGTAGAAGATTTTAATCGTGTGGACGATGATATGAAAAGTAAATTGCCTTACTACATTAAAACGTATGTTCCAATGCAAAAATTCGTCTGAACCTGTGATTAAACTGATTTAATGATTAATAATGATTGTAAAAGAACAATATAAATATTCTGAATTAACCGGTAAAATTATTGGTTGCTCAATGGAAGTGCATAAAATCCTTGGCAATGGTTTTCAAGAAGTAATTTATCAGCGGGCATTGGAAAAAGAAATGTTGCTGCAAGGATTATCTTTTAGCAGAGAACACGAAATGCCAATATTTTATAAGGAAGACCAAATTGGAACAAGAAGAGTTGATTTTTTGGTTGAAGGAATAATTTCAGTAGAGTTAAAAGCATTAACAAAATTAGAAGACGTTCATCTTGCTCAAGCTATAAATTACCTGGAAGCATACAACCTTGAAATAGGAATGTTAATTAATTTTGGTGATAAAAGTTTGATTTATAGAAGACTCGTTAATCCCAAATTCAACAAAATCATAGTTAATCAAAATAATCAACACTAATCAAAGGTTCAGACAATTAATATGCTCGATAATATAACAAAGAAAAATATTGACGATTGCCGGGATGTGTTGGTAGGTAAAGTTCCCGACCCTAAAAGTCAGATTGAGCAAATTACGTTGGCTTTGATCTATAAGTTTATGGACGATATGGATAAAGAAGCCGTTGAAAAATTTAAAGGCAAAGCAAAATTCTTTACGGGCGAATATGCAAAATACGGTTGGCGAAAATTATTTGACCCTTCATTAAACGGAACAGATATGCTTGCTTTATACAGCGAAGCATTGGAAAAATTAAATACCAATCCAAACATTCCCGAACTGTTCCGCAATATTTTTAAAAATGCGTATTTGCCTTACCGTGACCCAAGCACATTAAAATTATTTTTAAAATACATAAACGAATTTGAATACAGCCACAGCGAAAAGTTAGGCGATGCTTTTGAATATTTGTTGAGTGTAATGGGAAGCCAGGGCGATGCAGGACAATTTCGTACACCACGCCACATCATTGATTTTGTAACGGCTTGCGTAAACCCGCAAAAAAATGAAACAGTGTTAGACCCTGCTTGTGGTACAGCTGGTTTCTTGTTAAGCGCTTACAAACACATCTTGAATTATGAATTAAGAGTTATGAATGATGAGTTGCCAAACACTCATAACTCATCTCTCATAACTAATAACAAAAAGAAGTTTGTGAATGGTTTAACCCCGGATGAACGTAGAAAATTGGGGCAAAATATAGTGGGTTACGACATAAGCCCTGATATGGTACGCCTTAGTTTGGCGAATATGTACTTGCACGGTTTCAGCACACCAAACATACACGAATACGATACATTAAGCAGTGAAGACCGCTGGCAGGAAACCTTTGATGTAATATTGGCAAACCCGCCATTTATGACTCCAAAGGGAGGAATACGACCACATAAAAAGTTTGGTGTACAGGCCAACAAAGCTGAAGTATTGTTTACCGATTACATAGCCGAACATTTAAACAGCAATGGCAGAGCTGGTATTGTAGTGCCGAACGGTATTGTTGCCACAAGCCAAACAGCTTATAAAGAGTTACGAAAGCATTTAGTAAACGATAGTTTAATAGCCGTAATCTCTTTGCCTGCCGGATGCTTTAATCCATACAGCGGAGTAAAAACATCTGTATTGATTTTAGACAAACGATTGGCAAAAAAGAGCAAACATATTCTGTTTTTAAAAATAGAAAACGATGGTTTTGATTTAGGCGCACAACGTAGAGAGCATAATAAAAATGATTTGCCTTTGGCATTAAAGACACTTGAAGCGTTTAAGGATTGTCTGTTAAACCTGACAGGTTTTGAAAACCTGTTAGGTTTGGCGAATGGTTTGGCTACAATAGTTGAAAAGCAAACAATACTTGGAAATAAGGATATTGTTTTAAGTGCAGAGAGATATTTCAAAACAGAAGTATCACAAACCGAATTTGATTTGGTAAAGTTGTCTGAAGTTTGTGATGTTGTTAGAGGCATAACATTTGGCAAGAATGACCAAGTTGAATCTGAAAATGAAGGCACTATAAAAGTCGCTACCACAAAGGCTTGCCAAGAGTTCGGAATTATAGAAAAAGATTTATATAATATTCCAAAGCGATTTGTAAAGGATGAAAAAAAGTATTTGCAGAACGGAGATGTACTTATTTCTACTGCAAATAGCTTGAACTTATTAGGTAGAACAACATTTGTAACCCAACTAAAATACAAAACTTCATTTGGAGCTTTTATGACTTTGGTGAGACCGAAAAATGAAATGGTGTTACCGTTATATCTTTTACATTGTTTAAAAACAGAGCAAGCAAAAAAGTATTACGAGTTAAATGCAAATACAACCACTAATATTTCCAATTTAACATTTGAAAGCTTAAACGCTTTTGAAATCCCCCTTCCCCCAATCGAAATACAACAACAAATAGTAGCCGAAATAGAAGGCTGCCAAAAAATAATTGATGGGGCGAAACAAGTAGTAAACAATTACAAACCTACAATAACTATTAATCCATTATGGGAAACAATAGGATTGGAGGAAGTTTCATCTTTTAAAAATGGACTGAATTATACAAAAGATAATAAAGGTATTTCAATAAAAATTATTGGTGTTGGTGATTTTAAAAATTATTTGTCTCCTAAAATCAATACTCTTGAACAAGTAATAATTGGAGATAAAATTCCAAATGAAATTCTTTTAAAAGAAAATGATTTAGTGTTTGTTCGCTCTAACGGCAATAAAGAATTAGTTGGAAGATGTATGATTATTCCTAAGCTGAATGAGGATATATCATTTACAGGCTTTTCCATTCGTTTACGTTTTAATGATACACGTTGTGTGCCTTTATTTTATTGCCATTTATTCCGAACAGATTTTTTTAGAAAAATATTATCTGGAAAAGAGGGTGCTAATATCTCAAACATTAGCCAAGAGAGGTTAAAGGAAATTCAAATCCCGCTCCCATCGATCCAAGAACAGAAAGAAATTGTAAAAACCATAGAGGAAGAAATACAATTGGTATCAGCCAACAAAAGACTTATCGAAATATTTGAGCAAAAAATAAAAATAAAAATAAGTGAGGTTTGGCGAGTGAAAGAGCAGGAATTAAGCCACGCATAATACGAAAAACAAAATGTCTAAATCAAAATTCGGGATCACAATAGCTGTAGCAGCATGCATTCTTATCCTATGGCTTTTCTATGAAAATGATAAGAAAAAGAAGAAAATCAAAGAGCTACAAAATGAGATTGATGAAAATCAAAATTTAACTAAAGAAATTCGAGAAAGATTAACTGGTCTAATTCAAAACAATAAAGAGGTTGACCCTGATATAGCGAATGAATTAGGGCATATTGTTGCATTACTTGAGATTAAACAGGACACAACTGCGGTATTAAAACTTGCTAAAATTATTGAGAAATTACTAAAAGAACTATACAGCAAAGACACTGATTTAAAGGAATTAGCAAAACAAAATGGACGGAAATCGCCCACTTTTGCAGATTACCTTGAGTTTGCTAAAATTAAAAAAGTTATTTCAGCGGAAGACTTTCACCTTCTTTCCGTATTAAAAATCATTAGGAATGAAGAAGCGCACGAATTAGACATACATAAAGAAAAATCTCGCGTTTTTGCTGCTTTTATTTCAGGCTTAGGCTTGGTATTAAACCTTTGTAGATTATTAAAGAAAAAAACTATTAAAATTGCAGAAGAAAACTAAACCCCCTGCTGAGCTGGATTTGCAATCCAGCTTTTAGTAATTGGTAGATTTGTAATCTACCGGTAGGTACCACATATTGTTGGAGCGTTTATAAAAAACTAAGGAATTCCCCCGTTATGGGCAATATTAAAATAAAAAAAAATGAAAACAACCAAATTAATTCAATTACTCTTTTTGCTGACACTTTTTTTCTGTACATGCAAAAAAGATAACGCAGTTGTTGTAAGCTATTTAAAGGGAGTGGTAAAACATACATACACAAAAGCACCAATTCCCGGACTGGACATACAGATTGAAGAAGTGCGACCCGGACTTTTCGGTTCCGACAGAACTCTCTGGGACAAAACGACAACTAACAGCAACGGAGAATTTACTCTCAAACTACAAAAGACAAATCCAAACTACCAATATGATGTTCAAACTTTATTGCCAAGTACATTTGATACAACCAAGATCACATATAAATTCATTCCAAGTGAAACATATTTAACAGCAAGTCAATTGACAAATCAATTAAATATTGAATTACAACCTGCAGGTAACATTGCAACTGCAATTTGGAATGGAAACTGGGATTCAATCCCCGCAGACTCAATAGTCATAACATCGCCATATGCAACAGGACACTTAATACGTGGAAACGATAGAATTTATTTTTATGTTGACCCTTCTAAGTTGAATCAATTTAGCTGGTATTGTGTAAAAAATAGGATTAATGGAAATACAATCACAAAACAAATTTATGTACCTAATTATTTTAAAGGCAATGGTAATGCCTCAGTTTTATTTTACAAATTAATTTTTTAAAAAGTATTGTGCTGGCAGACAATTTTTGCATAGTAGACGGTTGTGACAAACAGAAACACTGCTGGTAACAGCAAGTTTGCGCTATGCGGGCTGACGTTTAAGTTTGAAAATTTGTATCCCTGTTGTTTATAATCCCTGTTCCAACAATCGAGGAACAACAATCCATTGTAAAAGCCATTGAAGAGGAAATGCAATTGGTTGAAGCAAACAAAAGACTTATCGAAATATTTGAGCAAAAAATAAAAATAAAAATAAGTGAGGTTTGGGGAGTTAAAGAGGAAATCGAAATTTAAATTATAACTTTGTATTGTGGAAGAACAAGGCTACATAGAAATAAAAATTGAGGGTTTGGTCGGCAACAAGCCATTAAAGCCCATTGATATAGATATTGCTGAAATAAAAGAACTCATTAGCGATGTGGAAGCATTTTTGTATCCTACAAGAGGCGAAAAAGCAGAACGACCTCATATTTCATACAAACTAGAAGAAGGCTCAGCCAGAAATTTATTTTACTTACCTATATCAGGTGTGCTATTATTTAATGGCTTAACCAACGAAATTAGTAACAGGGGAAACATTGATTTTTTAGATAATAAAAGAGCCGAAATTATTGATAAATTTCAACGTAAAGCAAAAGAGAAAAATTTTGAAATTTCATTTTTTAGTTCTTCAAACGCTGAGCCTATTTTAAAAATCAACAAGGAAACTCAATTTTTCAAAATCGCTGCTACTTATATCGAAACAGAATTTATTTTGTATGGTAAGGTTAATGAAGAAGGAGGTAATAATCCTAACTTTCATCTATTAACCAAAGAGTATGGTAAGTTAGTAATTAGTGCTACAGAGCAACAGTTATTAGAAGGTGAGAAACGTTTATTTAAAATTTATGGTGTAAGAGCAAAAGGAAAACAAAACCTTTCAGACAATAAGCCATTTGACCTCAAACTGATTGATTACATTACATACAATCCAAATTATGATGAACATAAATTGGATTTGCTGATTGAAAGAGCATCTGCAAATTGGAACACTTTGCTAAACGTTGATTTGTGGCTGAAAGATATAAGAGGAGGTGCGAATGGATAGTATTTTGCTCGACACTTCTTTCTGTATTCGGCTGCTTAAAAACAATGACCCACTACATCAGAATGCCAAGGAATATTTCAAATATTTTTTAGAACAAAAAATAGAAATTTATTTATCAAGTATTGTTATTGCAGAATATTCAGTTAAAGATGATGCGAATAATTTGCCACTTGAATTTGTAAAGATTATTCCCTTCGATTTTTTTGATGGAAAAACTGCAGGGGAGTTTCATTCAATTCTGATTAATCGAAAAGAACAAGTGATTAACATTGAGCGTAATGTAATTAAAGATGATTGTAAATTATTAGCACAATTATTTAATAGAAAAATTGAAGCCTACATTACAAAAGATAAAAAGTCATTTGGTCAAATTATCCAGCCTATTATTCAGGACAAAGGTTTTAGTCTACTAACCCTACTAGATTTGGCAATTCCATTAAAGGATTATAAAGGAGAATTATTTTAAATTGCAATTAGCAATAGCCGAGAACAACTTTTCGTATGCATCCAAAAAAATAACCGACAACAAAGCTGGCAAGATGAAACCTTAAAATCGGTTTGTGGCTTTGCCAATGCCCAAGGCGGTTTAATTTATATCGGCAAAGACGATGATGGAAAAATTGTTGGTGTTGACGATTATAAAAAGTTGATGGAATTCTAAATTTGAATAAGAAATGAGTAACCTAAAAAATATAATACTTTACAGTACTCCCACTGGAAACATTAAAGTGGAAGTAGTTTTTAATAAGCAAACTTTTTGGCTTAGCCAGAAGGCTATGGCAACTTTACTTGCGGTAGAAGTGCCGGCAATTAGTAAGCATTTAAAAAACATATTTGAAACCAATGAGTTAGAGTTGAATTCAGTTGTTTCCAAAATGGAAACAACTGCCACCGATGGCAAAAAATACCAAACAACCTTTTATCGCCTTGAAGCTGTTTTAGCTGTTGGGTATAGGGTAAACTCTACACAAGCTACTCAGTTTAGGGTTTGGGCAACCAATACACTTAAAGAATTTATAATAAAAGGTTTTATATTAGATGATGAACGGCTAAAACAAGGCAAAGATTTTGGTCAGGATTATTTTGATGAGTTACTTGAACGTATCAGAGAAATACGTGCAAGCGAACGTAGATTTTATCAAAAAATAACCGATATATATGCCCTATCAGTAGATTATGATAAAGAAGCGACAACAACAAAAGATTTTTTTGCAACCGTACAAAATAAATTACATTGGGCAATCACAGGTAAAACGGCAGCCGAAATAATATATACCGAAGCCGATGCTACAAAAATATTTATGGGGCTAAAAACTTGGAAAGCTGCTCCTTCGGGAAAAATTATAAAAAGTGATGTAAGTGTTGCTAAAAATTATTTGCACGAAGAGCATATAAAAGAACTTAACCGAATCGTATCCGCTTATCTAGACCTTGCAGAAAATAATGCACAAAGAGGATTAGTAATGTCGATGAAGGAATGGAGTATGTTCCTTAATAATTTCTTGCAACTATCCAATTACCCAATTTTAAATGACAAAGGCAAAATAACTATGTTTGAAGCAAAACTGAAAGCTGAAATAGAATTTGATAAATACCGTGTCATTCAAGATGAAAATTATGAATCAGATTTTGATAAGGAAATAAAAAAAATAAAAAAGTAAGATGGGATCCCCTGCTGAGCTGGATTTTCAATCCAGCTTTTAGTAATTGGTAGATTTGTAATCCTTGTTATATGCCATTTTGCAAGACAAATTCAAAGTGGAGTTGACAATAAAATTAGATAAAAAAATGAGAGTACATACACAAGAAACACAGGCAAGTTTAACGCCAGTAAAAGCCCTTGAAATATTGAAAGAAGGCAACAACAGATTTGTGAACAATCTAAAAGCAAACCGAAATCTATTAGAACAAGCAGGTTATACAGCAGATGGACAATTTCCCTTTGCTGTAATTTTAAGTTGTATAGACAGTCGAACATCTGCTGAGTTAATTTTTGACCAAGGACTCGGTGATATTTTTAGCGTAAGAATTGCAGGAAACATTATTAATGAAGATATTTTAGGGAGTATGGAATTTGCATGTAAAGTAGGAGGCTCTAAAATCATTGTGGTACTTGGACACACAAAATGTGGAGCAGTAAGAGGTGCTTGTGACCATGTAGAAATGGGAAATCTTACAGCCTTATTGAGTAAAATACAACCAGCCGTTTATGACGAGAAAACAGAAACGGAAAATCGCACTTCAAGTAATGAAAACTTTGTTGAAAAAGTGACAATAATAAATGTAAAACGAACATTACAAGGAATTATTCAACGTAGTCCAATATTAAAAGAAATGATAGAAAAAGGAGAAATTGGAATTATAGGTGGAAATCACGACATAGCAACAGGCCATGTAACATTTTTTGAAACTGAATAAAAAACGGCATATAACAGCACAGGTAGATTTGTAATCTACCTGTAGATACCGGATATCGTTGAGCTGAAAATGCACCGAATAAAACGCTTTATCTTTCTACATGAGTCCTGTGTACCTTGACCTCGCAAACAATTTCTTAAAAAAAATGAAAATGTAATTTCACGAATTATACTTTTAAAATTTTGGACTGTGGGTGGAAAATCGTTAACTTTGAGAAAACTAAAATTAAAAAATTATGAGTGCAACAGCCATCAAAATAGAGTTAAAAGAACTTATAGAAAAGGAAAGGGATTTGAGCATATTAAAAGCCATTAAGGCTCTGTTAAGGAAAACGACTCTTGACACTATCCTTCGTGAAAAGCTTAGCCAAAGGGCAATGCGGTCAGAAGAAGATATTAAATCGGGGCGGGTATTAAACAGAAAAGAAATCATTCACCAAACAGACAAACTAATCAAAAAATGAAATTAGTTTATACCCGGCAGGCATTAATAAGTTTGGAAGAATCTTTAGAATTTATTGCTCCACATTTAAGTAGCGAAACTTTAGAAACTATACGAAACGGCATATTAGACCGGGCAGATAAACTTATTAAAAATCCATCTTCAGGCAGACGAGAAGAATACTTGGAGCATCTAGGACTTAATCACCGAAGGGTAATTGACTCACATTACAAAATCATCTACCGCATAATTGACCGAACTATTTACATAACCGACATCTTCGACTGCCGACAAGACCCTGCAAAAATGAAAGGATAATATGAACCAAGCAATCCAGCATCTTGGACACCGTAACGCAATGACTACTGCGCTTTTTGACCATTGTAAAAATATTTGTTTGCCGACCCCGCAGCCGTGAGTCTTTGACTCATTGCATTTATTCTCAAGCATCGTGCTTATTTAATTTTTATTTTTTATAGAGGAACGTTATAACGAATTAAACAGTGGCACTTGCATTGTTTGTCAATAATCATAAATTTGTACAAAATATTGATGTGCAAAGATTAATATCAGATAATATTGAAAAAATCAAAGCATTATGCATGGCTCATAATGTAAAGACTTTATTTGCTTTTGGTTCAGTTTGTACAACGAGATTCAGTGATAAAAGTGATATAGATTTGTTAATTTCCTTTAAACCTATGGATTATGGAGATTATGCAGATACTTATTTTGATTTGGCTGATAAGTTTGAGAATTTATTTCACAGACCAGTTGATTTAGTTACCGACAAATCCTTATCAAACCCATATTTTATTGATTCAATTAATCAAACAAAGATCTTACTATATGGACATTGAGATTAAGAAGTATCTGTTTGATATTAAGGCAGAAATAAGCGCAACATGCGATTACTGACTTGTTGTTGGCAATTATCCTAACAGACAGACAATATATACTAATTTTTCAACCAAATATATAATTAATGCCAAAAGCAAATTTCAATCTGCAACCTGATATATTGGAGAATGATTTAATCAGGATTCTGCCATTATATGAAAATGATTTTGAAAGACTTTTTGCTGTTGCTTCAGATCCATTGATATGGGAATTACACCCTGATAGTAATAGATATAAAAGGGAGGTATTTAAAAAATTCTTTGATGGTGCGGTTGAATCAAGAAGTTCATTTTTAGTTTATGATAAAGTGACAAATGAATTAATAGGTAGTACAAGATTTTATGATTTGCAACCAGATTATTCAAAAGTAGCAATTGGTTATACCTTTTTGACAAGAAAATATTGGGGTGGTTTATATAATAAATCAATGAAAAAGTTATTAATTGACTATGCATTTGATTATGTAGATTCTGTAATATTTCATATAGGGATAACTAATTTTCGATCACAACGTGCAATCTTAAAAATTGGAGCAAAATGGATTCGGAAAATAGATTTTTCCAATATTGGTAAATTGCCACATTATGAATATGAAATGAAAAAGAATGAATGGAAACTATAACTGCCCTGCTGAGCTGGATTTGCAATCCAGCTTTTAGTAATTGGTAGATTTGTAATCTACCGTGGATGACACATCCACAATTAAAATGGTACGAGATAGCCTTACACACTTGCCAACACAAGATATCGCCCAGCGTCCCGATTTAATTTTTACTTTTTTCCGACACATCTGCCTAAGGCGAATTTTTAGGCATTCAATGTTCCTGGCTTCGAACACTAATGGTCACAGACTCGCGAGTGTAAGTAAGAGGAGGGACAACGAATTAAAGGCATTTGTAAAATCTTTCGGCATAATTTTGGTATACCTTTTTACTTCTCTTAAAATAAATCCATTAATAATTAGTTTTACATGTCTGATCGTCGAAGGCAATTCTTTGGTTTAATAAATTTATACAACTATATTTGGGGCTTTAACAAAATGGCAATTAGCCCGGTCATATTCATTTAATCATCTTTAAATTTATCACTTATGAAAAAAGTTTTTAAAATAGTCGGATTCATTTTTCTTCTTTTATTGGTACTGATCTTCACTCTCCCTTTTTTGTTTAAAGATAAGATTGTCGAAAAAGTCAAAACAGAAATCAATAACAATGTAAATGCCAAAGTAAATTTTAAAGATGTTGGAATAAGTGTTTTTAGCAACTTTCCCAACTTCACGCTTTCGTTAGATAATTTAACAGTAGTAGGAATTGACGCTTTCGAAGGCGATACACTTACTGCTATTAAATCTTTAAAAGTATCCTTAGATATAATGAGTGTTATTAGCGGATCCCAGATAAAAATCAAAACAATTTTATTAGACCAGCCACGTATTCATGCCATTGTTTTGAAGGACGGTAAAGCCAACTGGAACATAGCCAAACCAAACAAGGATACAGTTACAAAAGCAGCGGAGCCAACGAATTTCAAGATTTCGTTGAAAAGATTTGAAATCAAAAATGGTTACGTGCGATATGACGATGCTTCATTGGGTATGCAATCTTTATTCATCGGTTTAAACCATACTTTAAAAGGTGATTTTACGCAGGATGTTTTTACAATGGAAACCAATACAAGCATAGAAAATACCAATCTGGTTTATGGTGGCGTTAAATACCTTAGCAAAGTAAAGTCGGCTCTTAAAGCAGATCTTGAAATGGATATGGTGAAATCCAAATATACGTTTAAAGAAAACGAGTTATCATTGAATGAACTTGTATTGGGTATGGATGGCTGGGTCGCCATGCCAAAGGATGACATTGATATGGATCTTAAATTCAATGCTAAGCAAACTGATTTCAAAAACTTTTTATCATTGGTGCCGGGTATGTACACCCAGGATTTTAAAGATGTGAAATCCAGTGGCAAGCTGGCCTTTGATGGTAATGCCAAAGGCACTTATAATAAAAAAAGAATGCCTGCTTTTACGTTTAATTTACAGGTAAATAACGGGATGTTTAAATATCCCGGCCTGCCTGCTGCTGTGAATAATATCCTGGTAGATCTGAAAGTAAATAACCCCGATGGGATCCTGGATCATACCCTGGTAAATCTTAAAAAAATGCATGTTGAATTGGGAAAAGAACCGTTCGATGCCCGCCTGATAGTGAAAACGCCAATTTCAGATCCTGATATTGACGCCTCCATAAAAGGCAGTCTTAATTTAGGCAATGTTCAACAAATGATTCCTTTAGAAAAAGGAACTACAGTAACCGGGTTGGTAAATGCAGATGTTACTGCTAAAGGCCGCATGTCGAGCATAGATAAAAAGAAGTACGAAGACTTTAAGGCCAATGGTAAAATTCTGGTTACGGATTTAGTGTATGTCAGTCCGAATATGCCGAAAGGAGTCCATATGAAAAAGATGGATATTGCATTTAATCCGCAAACGGCTACTTTACACGCCCTGGATGCTAAGATGGGGAACAGTGATTTTCATGCAACAGGTACTCTTGAAAACCTGATTGGATATGCATTGAAAGATCAAACATTGAAAGGTACTATGAACCTGACTTCTTCTTTAATTGATGTGAACGAATTTATGGGAGAACCTGCTCCTGCAAGCGAAGCCGGTAAACCCAAACCGGAAGAAACACCCATGGCTGTTGTTGAAGTTCCTGCGAACATAGATTTCGTGTTGAATTCTAAAATTGATAAAATGCTGTATACAAATATGACGATGGACAATGTATCAGGGGCTATCATCGTAAAAGATCAATCTGTAAAGATGTCTGATCTTAGCATGGAAATGCTGGATGGAAAAATGATTTGCAGCGGAACGTACAATGCAAAGAATGTGAAAAAACCGGCAATTATATTTGATTTAAATATTGCCGGATTTGATGTTCAGAAAACAGTCAAGACATTTGCTACCGTGAAGAAGATGGCTCCCATAGCCGAACATGCAACAGGTAAATATTCAACCATGATAAACTTTGCAGGTGATCTGGATTCAAAAATGGAACCGGTATTACCAAGTTTAAACGGTAGTGGCAATCTTAAAACTGAAAATATGGTAGTATCTAATTTTGAGCCGTTAAGTAAAGTAGCGGATGCGCTAAAAATGGATAAATTTAAAAGAATGGAATTGAACAATGTGAATATTACATTTAAATTTTCCAAAGGCAGAATAGTAATTGATCCTTTCGATATGAAGATTGCCGGAGTAAAGAGTACCATCTCCGGTTCTAACGGATTTGATCAGACAATAGATTATACCATGAATGTAGAAGTGCCGACTGCCGCTTTAGGAGGTAGCGCAAACAGTCTGTTGAGTGGCGTTTTAGCTAAAGCCAATAGTAAAGGAGCTAATTTAAGCGCCGGAGATAAGGTAAATGTAAAAGTATTAATTGGAGGCACTGTTACAAAACCAACGGTGAGTGTTGGCATGAAGGATGCTGTTGCAGGTGCAGTTGATAACTTAAAAGACAAAGCGAAAGAAGAATTTAATAAAAAGAAAGATGAGCTGGCAGGCAAAGCAAAAGCAGAAGGCGATAAGGTTAAAAAGGAGGCAGAAGATAAAGTAAATGCTGAAAAAGAAAAAGCACAGGCAGAATCTGATCGATTGAAAAAAGAGGCAGAAGCCAAGGCACAGGCAGAATCTGATCGCCTAAAGAAAGAAGCCGGAGACAAAGCAAAAAATAAATTGAAAGGCTTGTTCGGTAAGTAAAACGGCCTCATTAATTCAGGAAAATAAATCTCAGGAAAAAATTATGATTAGTCAACACAAAGCTCACCCATGGCATGGAATCAATCCCGGTAAGAATGCTCCTGAAGTTGTAACCGCATATATAGAAATTGTTCCTACCGATACAGTTAAGTATGAGGTAGACAAAGAGAGCGGATATTTGAAGATAGACAGGCCTCAAAAATTTTCTAACATTATACCTGCACTCTATGGCTTTATTCCTCAAACGTATTGCGGAGAATTGACCGGTCAATATTCTGCCATGCAGGCCGGGAGAGAAACATTGCAGGGAGATGGCGATCCTTTGGATATTTGCGTACTGAGTGAGCGAAACATATCGCATGGTGATTTTATATTGCAAGCGATACCCATCGGTGGTTTTCGAATGTTGGATAACGGCGAAGCTGACGATAAAATAATTGCTGTTATGATAACAGATGAGGTATACAGAGAATGGAAGGATATTTCTAAAGTTCCAAACAGTATGTTACAAAGATTAAAGCATTATTTTTTAACGTACAAAAATATGCCCGGTTTAGAAAACCGTTTGATCGAAATAACGCATACTTTTGGCAGGGACGAGGCTCATGAAGTGATAAGAAGAAGTTTAGCAGATTATAAAAATGATCTCTGGAAATTTTAATTTTATTAAGAATTTGAAACAACCTCAGGTGTGATGTAAATATTTTTTAATTGTATGCTGTTTTTTTTTAGAATTTTAATTGTCGTCATTATTTTCCCTTTCCATTTATTTGCTCAGGATAACTATCCTGCACCATGTCCTGAAATAGACAATAAAAAAGCGATTAAATTATTTCAAAAAGCACAGGATTATTACAAAAGCACAAGCGACAACAAAGGAACACGGGAACTGCTTGCAAAGGTATTTGAGGAGGAACCTAATTTTGCAGAAGCTCATTTGCTGATGGCGGTTTTAGCAAGACGAAAGGAAGAAATGCAACTGATGCAAACATCTTATCTGAAAGCCATAGAGATTTGTCCGAATTATGATCCTGATGCCTATTATTATGTTGGCATTAATATGTATCGCGATGCAGGATATGATTATAAAAAATATGAAGAAGCATTGACGTATTTAAAGACGTATCTAAAGTTTGAAAAGACACCTGATAAAAAACATAACGAGATAGAGCAATATATTGTCAGGACTAAGTTTTATGCCAACCTGTTAAAAAATCCCGTTCCTTTTAACCTGGTTCCACTGGAAAATATATCTACAGAATTGGATGAGTATTTACCTTGCATATCAGCTGATAAAGAAGTGATTTATTTTACGCGGAAAGGCATATATAAAATACCGAAAGTCGGCATAGCAGGGTCTGATAAAGAAATTTTTCTTGAACGTTTTTCATATAGTGAAATGCAACCGGATGGGAAATTTGCTTCCGGTAAACCATTGTCTGCTCCTTTTAACGAAACGGATAACCAGGGAGGAGCTTCATTATCCATCGATAATAAAACCATGTATTTTACTATTTGTGGTTCCAATAAAAAAGGCAATCTGAATTGTGATATATTTTCATGCGAATATGTAAACGGCGACTGGGACGATATTAAAAATTTAGGCCCGAAGGTAAATGGTGAAGATACATGGGAGTCGCAGCCATCTATCAGCGCTGATGGCGTTACGTTATATTTTTCCAGTATCCGGCCAACGAATATTGGCTTCAACGCAAAAGATAATCCTACCTGCGATATTTACAAAACTATAAAAGGAGCCGACGGAACATGGGGAGAACCCATAAATCTGGGTCCGACAATCAATACGAGAGGTGATGAAAAATCACCTTATATGCACTCCGATAGTAAAACCCTGTACTTTGCTTCTAACGGCCATCTTGGAGTAGGAGGGTACGATATTTTTTTTACAAAACAAAAATCAGATACTACCTGGGAGACTCCTAAAAATATAGGATACCCCATCAATTCTTCAGATGATGACTTGAGTTTTATTGTAAGTACAGACGGTAAGACTGCTTATTTTGCTTCCGACAAATACAAAGGGAAAGGAAAGGGTGGATACGATATTTATTCCTTTGAATTGTATAGGGAAGCACGGCCCGAAAAAGTATTGTTTTTAAAGGGAAATGTGAAAAACGATAATGGGGAGCCTGCAAATGCCAACATTGAAATTAAAAGCATGAAGACAAATAAAATAACTCAGGTAAAAGTAGATTCTGTTACCGGTAAATACGCATCTATTGTCAGGTACGACAGTGATTTAATAGTTTCCATAAAAAAAAAGGGAGTGGCTTTCGTATCACAATATATATCTGAAAAGGATACAGCTTCACCGTCTGTTATTAAAAAATTTGATGTGGATTTAAAGACGGTTGCCGTTGGAAGCGCTTACACGATTAACAATATAAATTACGGAATCAATTCTGCCGATTTATTGCCCGAATCTAAGTTTGTATTGAATGAATTTATACAATACTTAAAAGAGAATCCATCTCTGAAAATTGAAATCAACGGTCATACAGATAATGTTGGTAACGATAAGGATAATTTAAGCTTGTCTCATGACAGAGCTTTTACTGTATTCGATTATTTGCAAACAAACGGCATTGATAAAAGTCGCCTTGGTTTTCATGGTTATGGTGAAACGAAACCTCTTGCTTCAAACGATACAGAAGAAGGAAGAGCCAAAAACAGAAGAACAGAATTTTTGATTTTGGCTAAGTAATCATTGTAATTTATTTACCTTTTTTTTTATCATCAAAGACCTTTTAAGGAATAAAATTTATGTCAGGAAAAACTGCTTTATTGGTAGGTGCAACAGGCGTAGTCGGAAGGCGCCTTTTACAAAAACTATTGTTTAATAGTTCTTTTGACAAGATTATTACTATAGTCAGGAAACCTTCCAATGTAAAATACGAAAAGCTTAACGAACATATTATCGATTTTGACAAGATAGAAGAGTATGCAGATATAATAAATGCAAATACTGTTTTTTCATGTTTGGGTACAACGATGAAAACTGCCGGTTCAAAAGAAGCATTTTATACGGTAGATTATACGTATACTATTAAGATAGCCGAGATAGCTTCACAAAACGGTTGTGAACAATTTTTTGTTGTTTCAGCCCTTGGAGCAGATGCTGAGTCTTCTATTTTTTACAACAAAGTAAAAGGAGAGATGGAAGATGCGTTAAAAAAGATACCTTTCAAATGTATTGGAATATTTCGTCCATCTATTTTAATTTCCAATAGAAAAGAAATACGAATAGGAGAACGTATTGGGATTATTATTGTCAAAGCGCTTTCTTTTTTAATGATTGGTCCCTTAAGAAAGTACAAAGGTGTCCGTGCTTCTGTTGTAGCGTCTGCAATGATTAAGCTAGCTAAACAAAACAGGACAGGTATTCACATAATAGAATCGGATGAAATTCAAAGAATAGCTGATCAATAATTTTTCCGGGTCAGATTTTCTCCATCAAATAACTATAAATATTTGCCGCGTGGTAGTAAGGCAGGTAGGCGACTCTTTATGGTAAAGGCGATCCCAACGCTCAAATTATATGTGCTGTATGGTTGAGAGAATGTTTGTGTTGTTGTAGGTGCGAAAGCAGAAGTTGTCTTAACGTTTGTAAATTGAGGCGTTGTTTTACTATAATCAAGGTTTAATAATAAACCAATATTTTCGTTTAATGCAATTTTAAAACCACCACCCAGCAATAGAATAGAAGCATTTGCAGAAGAACTTTCTATAGTTACACTAGCGCTATTGTATCCTTGACTTCCAACAATTTTAATTTCCGGGGAACTGATATTAGCGATTCCTGCCATTACTTTTAATAAGAAGGATGCGCTCATATTTATCGGAAGTTCCATCTGGCCGCCTCCCATCAATGAATATAAATTCCAGCTTGAAGGTGGAATTGCCCAGGTTATGCTTGGATTTTGGATTGAGAGTTCCGTTAAGAGTGGTTCAAAATCAACGGAATTGCCCTGAGTCCGAAGCATTCCGATCACTGCAAAGTTTTTAGCAACGTTATAGGCTAAAGAAACGTCAGCGACATATCCTGTCTTTGCCCACCCGGCCGTTGGTTTGTTTATGTCCTTGCTGGCAAAATCTCCGGTCGGAATATTTGGACCTACAGAAAGGCCAACATATCCTCTGTCTCCTGTTATTTGAGAATAAGAAAAAGGGGATAATAAAATGCTTAATGATGTAAGTACAAATAATTTTTTCATTTATGTCAATTTGATTCTCTGTTAACCCATTTTTAAATGATAAGCCTTAGGATGTACAAAAGCTCTGATACCCTGATAAGAAAGCGTAGATCCTAATCCCGAATATTTTCTTCCCGACCATGGTAAACTGGCGCTTACACGATCACAGCAATTCCAATAAACAGTTCCTGTATCCAGTTTTTCAATAATGGCATCTGCACGTTCTTTGCTTTTCGAATAAACAGCTGCCGTTAGTCCATAAGATGTATCTTGCATTAAATGCAATGCTTCTGCATCATCCTTTACTTTTTGAATACCTATTATTGGACCAAAAGACTCTTCTTTCATTACGCTCATTTCATGATTCACATCCACCAGTATGGTTGGTTCAAAATAATAGCCGACTCCGGTAATTTTCTTTCCACCGGATAAAAGTTTGGCTCCTTTATCCAGTGCATCTTTTACCTGAAAAGCCATGAATTCTAATTGCTCTTTCCGGGCAAGAGGTCCGATGTAAACTCCGGCTTCTGTTGGATTACCCGCTTTAAATTTTGTTACTTCAGCCCGGAAGGCTTTAATGTAGGCATCATAAATATCTGCATGAACATAAATTCGTTCTACAGCACAGCAACTTTGTCCGTTATTGTAAAAAGCACCATCCGCCGTAGCTTCCGCCACCTTTTCAATAGATTCTATGTCATTCATTACATACAAAGCATCTTTACCGCCAAGCTCCAGCTGGCAGGGAACTAATTTAGAAGCGACTTTCTGAGCAATATACTGACCAGTTTTAAAAGACCCGGTAAAGAAGTAACCGTTTAAAGGAAGTTCTAAAAGAGTTTTTCCGGCTTGTTTTCCACCGACAATAGTTTTAAAACAATCTGCCGGAATTCCCGATTCGATTAGCATTCGTTCAATTTCCAACCCGGTTAAGGTGGTGTATTCAGATGGTTTGTATAGCACTGCATTGCCGGCAATAAGCGCCGGAATAAAAACATTCACTCCAATAAGATAAGGATAGTTCCAGGCAGAGATATTCGCAATAACACCCAAGGGTTCGTAACAGATTTTTTCTTTCACAACGCCCTCCGTTGATATCCATTCTTCAGATAACCATTTTGTAGAATTATCAAGAAAAAACTGTATTCTGTTCCTTGCTCCACTAATCTCGTTTAGGGATTGAGACAAGGGCTTGCCCATTTCAGACGTTAGAATTTCTGCTAACTTCCGTTTATTTTTATCTAAGAGTTCTGAAAATTTTCTGATGCAATTTAATCTTTGTTCAAGTGAAATCTGTTTCCATCTTTTCTGACCTTCACTGAGAATTTTGTACTGCTCTTTTATAGATGTCACCGAGTCTTCAGGTTGTTCTTTTATGATAGTCTCTGTTGCCGGATTTATGATTTGCATTGCTTGAAGTTATAAATAGTATGAATGAAGGATCGTCTTTTTTTATTTACAAAACCCAATCCTGAATTGTCGAAAACTAATATACTAATATCTGCTATATTCTTCAAAGATAAATAATATTGAATAATAAACCCGACCCAAATTTAATTGAGCCGGGTTTATTATTAAGAACATTTTTTTACGCTTCGGGCTTCACATCCGGTTCGCAGGAGTGGGAGTGTTCCCAGCGACTGCCACATTTTCCACGAAAACTGCTCTTAAATTTTTCACGTTCTTCAGGGGTCATCTTGGCCAGTTTTTCTTCAAAACGTGCTCTCCAATGAGACCTGTTTTTGCAACGACCGCCGCAGCCCCAGCGGCCAAAACCACCGAATACTATTTTAGCAAGGACTAACAATCCAAATGCCTGGCAGAAATTAATTACTGGTCCGTGAAAGAGCTCGGGCACCAGGCCGTTCCATAATTTCATCACAATAAAACCAAACGCGAGTACTCCGAGAGTGACAAATACTATAGCCTTTAAGGCTCTGATAAAACACCAATTTTTCATAATTTTAATTTTTTATAAGGTTAGAAGTTCATTATACAAATCTTGCAGTCGTTCCCGTAGATACAACACTGCATATCGTTTTCGGGAAAGCAAGGTATTTACCGATTCGCCCGTCATCGCTGAAATTTCTTTAAAGTTTTTATCTTCCAGCTCATGCAATAAAAACACATCCCTTTGTTCTTCAGGTAAATCATTCAGGGCGTCTTCCAGTTCATTTAAAATAACTTTACGGGCATAAAGCGCTTCAGGACCGCCGGAAGAATCGGGGAGGAGATCTTCAATATTTAAAGTTTCTCCGTCTTCCTCTTCTTTGCTGTTATAATGAAGATGGCTGAACGGTTCCGGTTTATGCTTGCGGAACAGGTCGGTGATTTTATTCCGGGCAACAGTAAAAAGCCACGAAGAAAGATGATCTATAGATTGCATCATCCTGTTACTTTCTACGAGTTGATAGAAGACATCCTGCAGAATATCCTCAGCATCGGTTTCATCGGGAACACGTTTTTTTATAAATGCAAATAAGCGAGAGCGTTCTTTTTCCACCGTGTTTTTTATGGTTTCGTTTTGCTCGGCTGTCATATACTGATTTATATTAATTATGTTCTCCATAATATGGAAGACGAATGAGAAAAGTAAATATTTTAAAATTCAAAAATAAAATTAAAAAGATTTCAATGATTTAAGCCTCAATACTTTTTTAATATGAAAAAATAAAAAGAAATTGATGAGAATATTAATGAGCAGCAGGCGGACATTTTTCGCCTCTTTGAAGCGCATACTTTAATCCAACGCGCAGTTCAAAAGCTCTATGCCTGATTTGTAAATCGCTGAGATCTTTATTTCTGTAGGCATTGGTAATGTCCGGATTAAACTGAAATTCAATAAACGGAAGCCATGGCTTGAAACGTAAAAATTCAACCCCGGCGCCGACAGAAAAACTTACATGAAGCGGTTTAAAATTGTTTATTATATCAATTGAAGGATTAACAATATTGCCGGATTTATCTTGTGGGTGAGTGGATAACTTGTATTCTATACGAGGTCCGGCAATCAGGTAAGGAGTAATAGCATATTCTTCTTCTCTTATTTTAATGAAATTATTAAAGGAAATATAGTCTATTCTATTGTTGAATTTTTCTCCGGTAGGCACTTGATCTATGGCGCCTTTTTGATTGTATTGAAGCTCAGAAATCCATCTCCAGTATGTTTTATTCATCATTTCAACAAAGACACTTCCATTCCAGCCCAATCTGTAATTTTTTGTTTCTGTATGATTAATAGCCGCATAATTCCAAATTTGGGTACAAAGAGTTCCACCTCCTGTAACTCCCCATCCCATTAACATGAAGGATGATTTCTTTTTTCTGAATGATTGCGAGTGAGCCAAAGTATTACTTAATAATACTAAGGCGAGAACGACTATACAGAACCTTTTTATATTTTGAAGCATTTGAAGCAAAGATATACTATTAAAATGTAAATATTTTGTTGGATAACAAAAATCAATCTTTGTTGCTAAGCTTGTTTAAAAGTATTTTTTGAAAAGTTTTGAGTATTGCATTTATAAATAGGTCTCGCAACAATCCATTTTTTATTTTAGCAATTCTTTTTAATTAAATTACTTTTGCTATAAATTATTGATATACCATGAAGATTATTCCTGCCATAGATATATTGAATGGCGAGATAGTTCGTCTAACTGAAGGCGATTACAATCAAAAAACAACATATACAAATCACAATAAAGAAGTATCTCCTCTCATAAGTATGATGCAGGAGTATGAGAACAATGGCTTTGACCAGATCCATGTGATTGATCTTAACGGAGCTAAAAGTGATAACAGCAATGAAGTTTATATTTTTGAAGCAATGCATGCAGCAAATATTAAAATACAAGTAGGAGGAGGAGTTAGAAGCGTAGAAAAAATAAAAAAATTATTGTTAGCAGGTGTCGACCGTGTTATTGTAGGTACTGTTGCTGTTACAAATCCTGCTTTTTTAGAAGAGACAATAAAAGAAATAGCTCCGGATAAAATTATTATTGCAATAGACGTGCTTAATGAAATTATAAAATACAATGGTTGGTTGGAATCCTCTCCAATTCGTTTGTACGATTATATAAAAAAATGTTTTTCCTGCGGATACGAAAGATTTCTTTGTACGGATATCAGCAAAGATGGGAAACTCCAGGGGCCAAGTATTTTACTCTACGATAAATTAAAAAAAGAATTTCCGGCCATGAAACTTATTGCCTCCGGAGGTGTTAGTTCTATGGCTGATGTTGAAGCATTGTCAAATACGGGAGCAGAGTCTGTTGTGGTGGGGAAGGCCATTTTTGAGAATAAAATCAGTCTTGCTGAAATTACTGTCTGGAACAGGAAATTTGATTTTAAAATTTGAAAATTGAGTCAATGTTTCCTGACTTTTGTTGAATGTTTCTTCTTGTGATAAGTAAAATTTAAGAATTGATTTTCTAAAATACTTTAAATACAAATGTTTGCAAAAAGAATTATTCCTTGTCTGGATATTAAAGATGGCAGGACAGTCAAGGGAATTAATTTTATAAGTCTGAGAGATGCAGGAGATCCTGTTGAGTTGGCTATTCAGTACTCGGAAGTCGGCGCTGACGAATTGGTTTTCTTAGATATTTCAGCTACGCATGAAAAACGTAAAACACTTACGGAACTGGTAAAACGGATAGCACAAAATATAAACATACCATTTACCATCGGAGGAGGAATCAGCGAGTTGGCAGATGCTGATATCTTGTTAAGTGTCGGGGCAGATAAGATATCCGTCAATTCTGCAGCAGTTCGGAATCCGGCATATATATCAGATCTGGCATCCAGGTTTGGTAGTCAGTTCGTAGTGGTGGCCATTGATACCAAAAACATCAATGGAAAGAACATAGTCCATTTGAACGGAGGTCGTTTGCCTACTACGATTGAAACAGAAGTATGGATAAAAGAGGTAGAGAATTTAGGCGCAGGAGAAATACTATTAACCTCTATGGATAAAGACGGAACCAAGTCGGGCTTTGACCTTGAGCTTCTTAAAAAAGTAAATACCGGTTTATCCATTCCGATTATAGCTTCAGGAGGAGCAGGTAAAAGTATGGATTTTGTGGATGTTTTTAAAATAACGAATATAGATGCAGCTCTTGCTGCCAGTGTTTTTCATTACGGAGAAATAGGTATACCTGATTTAAAGAAACAATTAAAGAATGCAGGAATAAGTATTCGGTAAATTATTCTTTTTGATGGAATAAAAAATTGTCACTCTTTAAAAAACGCGTATTTTTATAAAATATTTATAGCTGCTTTACCTATGGAAATTGATTTTAAAAAATTGGACGGCCTTGTTCCTGTGGTCATTCAGGACAATAAAACCCTGGAAGTATTGATGCTTGGTTTTATGGATGAGGAAGCGTATTCTAAAACTTTGGCTGAAAAAAAAGTAACCTTTTATTCAAGAACCAAAGGACGTTTATGGACTAAAGGAGAGGAGAGCGGACATTTTTTAAACGTAGTCGAAATAAAAACTGACTGTGATACAGACTCTTTATTAATCAAAGTAAAACCGGTTGGAAATACCTGCCATACCGGTTCGCGTTCTTGTTTCAATACGGGTTATAATCAAAACTTTATTTTTAAACTGGAAGAGATAATAAATAACAGGTATGAGCAACCTGCAGAAGGCTCCTATATAAATAGCCTGCGTAAAAAAGGACTTAATAAAGTTGCGCAGAAAGTAGGCGAGGAAGCTGTTGAAACAGTAATCGCCGCATTGGTGGAAACAGAAGATTTACTCATCAATGAAGCTTCGGATCTTTTGTTTCACCTGATCATTCTTCTGCGGGAAAAAAACATTTCTTTATCAGATTTAGCTTTATGCCTGGAAAAAAGGCATAAATAAGATCATGATTAAAATAATCGAATGTCCAAGAGATGCCATGCAAGGCATTCATGAGTTTATCCCGACTCAGGTTAAAGCAGACTATATTAATTCTTTGTTAAAAGTAGGCTTCGACACCATCGACTTCGGAAGTTTTGTTTCTCCGAAAAAAATACCTCAGATGAGAGATACGGCTGAGGTATTGGCTAAATTAGAATTAACCGGAACCAGGTCTAAGTTATTAGCTATTATAGCCAACTATAGAGGCGCTGAAGATGCAATGGCATTCAATGAAATCAACTATCTTGGATTTCCTTTTTCTATTTCCGAAACATTTCAAAAGAGAAACGCGAATTCAACAATAGAAGAGTCCCTAACTACCGTAGAAAATATTCAGAATTTATGTAAAAAAAATAAGAAAGAACTGGTTGTCTATATTTCCATGGGATTTGGAAACCCTTACGGTGATTTATGGAATTTAGAGATTGTTCATCATTGGGTAAATAAATTGGTTCAATTAGATATTAAAATAATTGCATTAGCCGATACAGTTGGTGTTTCTAATAAAGAAAATATAGCTTCTCTTTTCAGTAATTTAATACCTGCCTTTCTGGAAACAGAATTTGGAGCGCATTTGCATTCACGTCCGGATCTTTCTGAAGAAAAGATACAAGCAGCCTATTTAAATGGTTGTAATCGTTTTGACTCAGCTATAATGGGTCTTGGCGGATGTCCAATGGCAAATGATGACCTGGTAGGAAATATACCAACAGAAAAACTAGTAGCCTTTTTTCAAAAGCAAAGTGGTGCTTTAAATATTAATTTAGAGACATTTAGTAACGCCATGCATAAGGCATTAGTAACGTTCTCTTAAATAAAGAGCATTCTAATTGGGTAAGGAAACAGCCTTACTTATACGTAAATTACATTGATAATATAGCAATAATTTATAATTTTACTTTTTAAAACAAAGTTTATTAAATGATGATTTATACGGTTCGGGTAAGAATATTTTTATTGTTTTTTTTCTTTCTTCTGATAAGTAAAATTACCTACTCTCAGAATTCAAAAGATTTTTTGCAGATTGAACCTAAAGTTACACTTGTAGGAAAATCAGGAGATGGAATTCATATGACGATCGCTTCAGAAGGTACTATTATTCAGGATTTTGTTGTAGATAATGGAAAGACAGCTGCCAAGTTAGAGCTGGGCAGAGAATACGTGGTTAGCTTTTCAAAGGAGGGATATAGTACCAAAAGAGTAAGTGTTTCTACAAGAGTACCTAAAGAAGAAAATGCTGCGTTTAATTTCAGGTTTAATGTTGATCTTGAGGTTCCTATACAAGGAGTACCGGGAGCAGATGAGCTTTTAAATAAACCTATCGGAAAAATATCTTTCGATCTTTCCATTGGTGATTTCGATTATGACAAAGCTTATACAAAAGCAATTAAAGATGAGCTTGCGGCTTTAAAATCTGATGCAGGAGCCAAGGCAAAAGCAGATGCAGAAGCCAAACGACTGGCAGATTTAAAAGTTAAACAAGATGCAGATGCAGAAGCCAAGCGACTTGCAGAATTAAAATCTAAACAAGAC
>OLLH01000075.1_pt1 | contig 69209 bp, 53 predicted proteins | sample 1604451 | NCBI WGS metagenome assembly OLLH01 (sample SAMEA104055714, study PRJEB20765) | soil metagenome | isolation source: soil
TTACCACGCACAAGCCTTACGCGCGCCCCCCGAGATTTTCGGGCCCTCACGGTGTTTCAATTTGGTTTTTGCACACCCAAATTCAACTGGAATAAGCATCTCAATAGGTTTCGAACACTAGTGAATGTATGTTCCACCTTTAATGGAAGCGTTAGGACTTGCTGAAATGACCCACGACGCAAAAGGAAATAAAATGAAAGCGAAGTAACGGACGCAGAAGCAGTAATGTTATGACGGTTCTACAATCAGCAACAACAGGACTTTTCAGCCAAGATCGTTTTTAATTCACAATACATGACAGCTATTTGATAGTATGATAGACTGCCTGAACATCATCATCCTGTTCCAGTTTCTCTATCAAAACAGCCACTTCTTCTTCCTGTTCTTCGGTTAATTCTATGGTGGTGGTAGGAATTCGCTGTAGCTCTGCACTGATCAATGCTATGCCTTTATCTTCCAGCGCCTTCGACATAGCGCCGAAATCACTGAATTGCGTGTACACGAATATTTCTCCGTTTTCTTCATAAATTTCTTCTGCACCAAATTCAATCAGCTCAAGTTCCAGTTCTTCCATGTTGATTTTGGCAGGGGATAATTTAAATACGCCCTTGCGGTTGAAAATAAAATCAAGAGAACCTGTTTTTCCCAAGGCTCCTTCTGCCCGGTTGAAATACATTCTGACATTGGCAACAGTACGAGTTGGGTTATCCGTGGCGCATTCTACCAACACCGCTATTCCGTAAGGGCCGTATCCTTCATACACAATTTCTTCAAAACCCTTTTCGTCTTTCGATGAAGCTCTTTTAATAGCGGCTTCAATCCGATCCTTCGGCATGTTCACACCTTTGGCATTTTGCATGGCCATCCGTAAACGAGGGTTGGTGGCAGGCTCCGGACCGCCTGTTTTTACTGCCATAGCTATTTCTTTTCCCCATCGTGAAAATGCTTTCGCCATTTTATCCCATCGGGCTTCTTTGCGTCCGCGCCTGAATTCAAATGCTCTTCCCATTGTAATTGATATTATTGTGATGCGTTTTTTAGAATGTCAAATTTATAGTTTTCATTTAGAAAAGAGGAGGGTTTCCCAAAAAATATTATTGTCGGACGTTGGATCAAACGTTTTATTGTCGGGACGTTGCACGAAACGTGTGTCGTTACGCAACGCACACGTAGAGACGTTGCATGCAACTCTACAATAATAATCCATTCAAAAATTTCAAATGCGTTTCATTAAATTCCAAAAGAGAATTTAATTTTATATCGGCAATGTCATATTTCGATTCTTTATATGCTGCCTTGTCAGGAATAGCAACCGTTTTCATGCCGGCTGCTTTTGCTGCGAGCAGGCCATTGTAAGAGTCTTCGAATACAACACAATCAGCAGGATCAATTCCTGATTTTTTTGCCACCGTTAAATAAACTGCAGGATTTGGTTTCCCATATTGCTCGAATTCTGCTGAATGAACGACATCAAAATAATCTTTGATTTTTAATTTCGACAAAACTATTTCTATCAAACGTAAAAAAGAAGAAGAAGCCAGACCGATTTTTGTTTTTTTGTTTTTGAAAAAATCAAGAACGTAATATACGCCATCCAAGGGTTTTCCTTTTTCAAGAATGAGCTTTTGTACCCCTTCAATTATTTCGTTTTCAAGTTCTTTAAAATTTTTGTCTGCCTGTGGAAACTTTTCGTACCAATATACAATAACCTCATCCAGCCTGAGTCCCATCGTTTGCATGCACATCTCTTCAGTTAGATGGATGCCTCTTTTGCCGAAGGAGTGTATTTCTGCCTCCCGCCAAAAAGGTTCAGAATCTATGAGCAATCCGTCCATGTCAAATATCGCTGCTTGTATCATAGATAATTTTTGAGTTAAATTAGTTCACGAAAGTAAATACAATTTATTCTAATTGCTCATAAGGATCAAATTTCGTACTTTTGCGCCTCATTAAAAATAATTGCAATCCAATGATAAGTACAAGTAACATTACCTTACGTTACGGCAAGCGCGTGTTGTTCGAAGACGTAAGTATTAAATTTATTCCCGGCAACTGTTATGGTTTAATAGGCGCCAATGGTGCAGGGAAATCCACCTTTTTGAAAATTCTTTCCGGCGAGATAGAGGCGAATAGCGGATCTGTGAACATCACGCCGGGAGAGCGTATGACAGTTTTAAAACAAAATCATTTTGAATTCGATGAGATAGAAGTATTAAAAACCGCTATGCTCGGGCATAAAAAGTTGTTTGATATTATAGAAGAAAAAGACGCTTTATATGCAAAGGCTGATTTTTCAGATAAAGATGGAGAACGCGCTTCAGAGTTGGAAGGTATATTTGCCGAGTTGAATGGATGGAATGCCGAATCAGATGCAGCAAGTTTACTAAGTGGATTAGGAATAAAAGAAGAATTGCACGGTTTAAAAATGAAAGAACTGAACGGTAGTGAAAAGGTGCGTGTGTTATTGGCTCAGGCAATTTTCGGAAACCCCGACATTCTTTTATTGGATGAGCCGACGAATCACCTCGATGTGGAATCCATTATGTGGCTGGAAAATTATTTAGCCGATTTTGCGAATACCGTTATAGTTGTTTCGCATGATCGTCATTTTTTAGATTCTGTTTGTACCCATGTGGCCGATATTGATTTTGGCAAAATTCAATTGTATACCGGTAACTATACTTTCTGGTATGAATCCAGTCAGCTGGCCTTGAAGCAGAGAGGTGACCAGAATAAAAAGGTAGAAGACAAGCGCAAGGAGTTGCAGGATTTCGTTGCCCGTTTCAGTGCGAATGCATCTAAATCAAGACAGGCTACATCCCGTAAAAAATTATTGGAGAAATTAGTGGTGGATGATATAAAACCAAGTTCCCGTAAGTATCCGCATATAGCGTTTAAGCAGGAGCGGGAGGCAGGAGATCAATTACTGACGATCGAAAAGCTAAGCAAATCGGTGAATGGAACTATCTTTTTTAAGAACATGGAGATTACTGTTAATAAAGGAGACAAGATCGCCTTCATCAGTAAAGATGGTTTGGCAGTTACTACTTTATTTGAAATATTAATGAATGAAAACAAAGCGGATGCAGGTGAATTTAAATGGGGAACCACAACCACACAAGCTTTCTTTCCTTTAGAGAATCAACAATATTTTGATGTGGATATGAATCTGGTAGATTGGTTGCGCCAGTATTCCAAAGATAAAGACGAGAGTTTCATCCGTGGATTCTTAGGTCGCATGCTCTTTTCAGGCGAAGAAGCCTTGAAGAAAGCAACCGTATTATCGGGAGGAGAAAAGGTACGTTGCATGCTTTCCCGTATGATGCTGTTAAGCGGCAACGTGTTAATACTCGACGAACCAACCAATCATTTGGATTTGGAATCTATTACAGCATTAAACAATGGCTTGATAGATTTTAAAGGAACGATCCTGTTCACTTCTCATGATCATCAATTCGTACAAACAATTGCGAATCGTATTATAGAAATAACGCCTGTAGGAATCATCGATAAAGAAATGACATACGATGAATACCTGGAAAGCGAGACTATAAAAACACAGCGCGAAGGCATGTATGAGAAAGCGCAGAAACTAGTGGTGGGGTAACCTCATCCTAAATCCTTCCGCCTCAGGCGGAGAAGTACTTTTCTGTCTGAAGTCTCCCTCTCCGCCTGGGCAGGGGAAGGGAACAAGCAGATAAGTCCTTCAGCAATATTAAAACATCCAAAAAAAAATGTTCAACGTCCGCGTCTACGGTATTTTAATAAATGATCAAAACAAGGTTTTGGTTACTGATGAATATCGTAATGGTAGAGAAATGACGAAATTTCCCGGTGGTGGCATGGAGTTTGGAGAGGGTACTATTGAATGTATAAAGCGGGAAGCGATAGAAGAGTTTGGCCAGGAAATAGACGTTTTATGCCATTACTATACAACAGATTTTTTTCAAGCTTCTGCTTTTGATGCCAGGCAACAGATTGTAAGTATTTACTATTTGATTGCAACAAAAGAACCTTTTCGTCCCCCGGTTACTACATTGAAATTTGATTTTAAAAACACTGTCGAAGGAGCTCAAACTTTTCGTTGGATCTCTCTGAAAGATTTATCAGAAGAGGATCTTACATTTCCAATTGACAAAAAAGTGGCCCGGATGCTTATGGATGCCTTGAATAAAATGCTGCAAAAGAATTAGTTGATATTGTCAACAGTTTCATTTATTTCCTATTTTTGTAATCTGATTTTTAAAAAAATTGAGCAAAAGCAATAATAAATTAAGCAAGGATCTTCCATTGGGAACCTATCTGGCTTTACTCTCGAAGTCTTATTTTGGCGCCCTTATTAAAAAATTGGAGCGCCTCGAAATAGAGCGTTATTATTCTATTTTGATCGTAATAGAAAATTCACGGGATGGAGCTACTCAACAGGATATATCAGATACTTTGAAAATCGATAAGGCTTCTATGGTAAGGATTATTGATTTTTTGGCAAAGAAAAAAATTATTGAAAGGGTACAAAATTTAAAGGATAGAAGAGAATATAAAATTTTATTAACAGCCCAAGCCAAAAAAGTAATGGCTGAAATACACATGGCAATAGAAGAAGTAAACGATGCGGCTACAAAAGGTTTGACTAAAACGAAGGTAAAAGAGTTTAATGAAGCCTTGAAAACAATATTCTCTAATTTGAATAGTTTACCTGCACACAAGATGGTTATGAATATGAAAAAAGTAAAAAAATAAGGTTCCAACGACCTTTAAAAATAAAATTATTTACAGATGAAAAAAGGAATAGTAATTATACTTGTAGTGGTTTTAGTAATAGGACTCCTTGCATTTTTAAGGCCGAAACCTGCCAATCCAGGAGCACAAAAGAAGGACATGGGAAAAGGGATGAACGCGCCAAGTCCGGTTAACGTATATGTTCTTACTCCTAAAACATTAGAAAATAAGATACAGGTATCCGGAACTGTTCTGGCAAACGAAGAGGTAGACCTTCGGCCTGAAGCTTCAGGTAAAGTAACAAATATTTCATTTAAAGAAGGCAGCCAGGTAAGTAAGGGAGATCTATTGCTCAAGATCAACGATTTGGATTTGCAGGCACAATTGATGAAATTGGAATACCAGAAAAAATTGTCGGAAGAGAATGAATTCAGACTGCATAAATTGCTGGAGGTTCAGGCATTGAGCCAGCAGGAATATGATCAGGCCATGAATCAATTAAATACTATCAAAGCAGATGTTCAGCTGGCAAAAGCTCAAATTGCAAAGACAGAGATCAGGGCTCCTTTTGACGGTACTATCGGACTTAAATATGTTAGTGAAGGAAGCTTTGTTTCGCCCACCACTCAAATTGCATCCTTACAAGATATCAATCCGGTTAAGATTGATTTTTCTATTCCCGAAAAATATATGTCAGATGTGCAAAAAGGAGATCTTATAGAATTTTCGGTACCGGGTTCCAACGAAACTTTTAAAGGAACTGTTTATGCTATTGAGGCAAAGATTGATCCGCTTACCCGTACTGCACATATCAGGGCTATTTATGAGAATACCGATCACAAAGTATATCCGGGTTCTTATGCGGCTGTGCAGCTGATTATGAAAGAAATCAATAATGCTTTAATGATACCAACGCAGGCATTGATACCGGAGCTAAAAGGACAAAAAGTTTTTCTATGTAAAAATGGAAAGGCATTTTCTCAAAAGGTGGAGATTGGTTTAAGAACTGAAAATGAAGTTCAGGTAATAAAAGGCATCGCTGCCGGAGATTCTGTTATCACAACAGGTATCATGCAGCTGAAGCCGGATGCGCCTGTTAAAATTCTTAAAAAGTGAAATTATTTTGAAGATTGAGTCATTTCAATAAAGTAAAAAATGATTAACCACAAAGAGCACAAAGTTATACACAATGGGACACAAAGCCAAAACAGGTTACATGGTGTTCTTTGTGAATTTTTCTTGGTGTCCTTCGTGGTAAAAACAACGTAATTAAATTATTAAACACTAAAAATGAGTCTTTCCTCGGTCAGTATCAAGCGTCCTGTATTAGCAATAGTCATGTCTATTGTAATTGTTCTTTTTGGAGGAATAGGATATAAATATTTAGGTATAAGAGAATATCCTTCTATCGATCCTCCCATTATTACTGTCAGGACAAGTTATACAGGCGCTAACGCAGACATTATTGAATCTCAAATTACGGAGCCTTTAGAAAAAGCAATTAACGGGGTTGCCGGGATTCGTTCTCTCACATCCGCCAGCAACCAGGGAATCAGCTCTATTACGGTTGAGTTTAATTTAGATGAAAATCTTGAAACGGCAGCCAATGATGTACGAGATAAAGTAAGTCAGGCTGTATTGCAATTACCGAAAGATCTGGATGCTCCTCCGGTAGTAAGTAAAGCAGATGCCAATTCAGATGCCATATTAGCTTTAACCATTCAAAGTGATACAAAGAGTCAACTTCAGGTATCGGACTATGCTGAAAACGTAATTTTAGATCGATTGCAAACTATTCCAGGTGTAAGCACCATACAGATCTGGGGACAAAAAAGATATGCGATGCGATTGTGGCTGGATCCTATAAAGCTTTCGGCCTATCATCTTACGCCATTAGATGTGAAGGCAGCCCTCGACAGGGAAAATGTGGAGCTTCCGGCAGGAAAAATTACAGGAGATGCTACAGAGTTAACAGTTAGGACAATAGGTAAGTTTGTTACCGAAGATGATTTTAACAATATGATCATTAGCACAGAGGGGGGCAGAACCATTAAGATGAGCGATGTTGGCTATGCTATATTGGGACCTGAAAATGAAGAAACTATTTTAAAGCAATCCGGTATTCCGATGATCGGTTTAGGAATTGTACCTCAGCCGGGCGCTAATTATATTGATATCTCCAACGAATTTTATAAACGCTATGAGCAAATAAAAAAGGATGTACCAAAAGATTACAAATTGGACATAGCATTAGACAATACTCGTTTTATAAAGATGTCCATTTCCGAAGTTACAGAAACACTGTTGATCGCATTTATCCTAGTAGTGCTCATTATTTATTTGTTCTTCAGAGACTGGCTCATTGCTGTCCGACCTCTTATCGATATTCCCGTTTCTCTGATAGGTGCATTTTTCATCATGTACCTGGCTGGATTTTCAATCAATATTTTAACCTTATTAGCGATTGTATTAGCAACAGGATTGGTGGTGGATGATGGTATTGTAGTGACGGAAAATATTTATAAAAAAGTAGAAGAAGGCATGCCGCCACTGGAGGCAGCTCAAAAAGGGTCGGAAGAAATTTTCTTTGCTGTAGTGTCTACTTCTATTACGCTTGCCGCGGTATTTATGCCTATTGTCTTTTTACAAGGTTTTACAGGAAGGCTCTTTCGGGAGTTTGGTATTGTGGTGGCGGGCTCTGTGCTTATTTCCGCTTTTGTTTCTCTTTCTTTAACGCCGGTTTTAAATGTGAAGCTGATTCGGAAAAATCATAAAAAGTCGCGTTTCTATGAAAAAACAGAACCGTTTTTTGTTGCGATGATAAGCGGCTATAGTAATTCTTTGAGTACTTTTCTGAAGAAAAGATGGCTGGCCATTGTTGTTATTCTCATTTCTTTCGTGATCATTTTTGTAATAGGCAAATTCATTCCCTCAGAGTTGAGTCCTTTGGAAGACAGAAGCCTTTTGAGATTAACCATTACAGCCCCGGAAGGCGCTTCTTTTGATTACACGGATAAATACATTGATAAGCTGGTTCAATTCATTGAAGATTCCGTTCCTGAAAAAAGAGTTTGTCTTAGTATTACAGCGCCCGGCTTTAGTGGTTCAGGGGCTGTGAATACAGGGTTTATGCGTTTGGTATTAACGGATCCGGGTTCCAGAAAAAGAACACAGCAACAAATTGCAGATTATTTAAATAAAGCAACAAAACGTTTTCCGGAAGCGAAGTCTTTTGTTATTCAGGAACAAACAATAGGGGTAGGGCAGGGTAAAAATTCATTACCGGTTCAATATGTAATACAAGCGCCGAATTTTGAAAAGCTAAAAATTGTGTTGCCTAAATTTTTAGAAGAGGCCTACAAAAATCCTAATTTACAAACAGTAGATGTGAATTTAAAATTCAACAAGCCCGAGTTAAGGATATCTATTAATCGTCCATTGGCACGTGATCTGGGCGTTTCGATTATAGATGTAGCCCAGACATTACAATTATCTTTAAGTGCACAGCGCTTTGGTTACTTTATCATGAATGGTAAACAGTACCAGGTCATTGGCCAATTCAGCTGGGAGAATAGGGATAAACCATTGGATCTTAAATCCATGTTTGTGAAAAATAAAGTCGGGGAGTTGATTCAATTGGATAACATCGTCTCTATAGAGGAACAAAGCAGTCCGCCGCAATTGTATCATTATAACAGGTATGAGTCCGCAACTGTTTCAGCCGGCCTTGCACCTGGCAAAACAATGGGAGAAGCTATAGCTGCCATGGATGAGATTGCTGCCAAAGTATTGGATAGTTCTTTTAGCACAGCGCTAAGCGGGCCTTCGAGAGATTATGCAGAAAGTTCTTCCAATATTTTATTTGCCTTCGTTCTGGCTCTGGTGCTGATATACCTGATATTATCGGCGCAGTTCGAAAGCTTTATTGACCCATTAATCATTATGCTTACTGTTCCATTAGCAATGGCCGGCGCTTTGCTATCGCTTTGGTATTTTAATCAAACCTTAAATATTTTCAGTCAGATCGGGATTATTGTGTTAATAGGATTAGTCACCAAGAACGGTATTTTAATAGTGGAGTTTGCCAATCAACGGAAAGAGCATGGCTTGTCTGTCGCAGAAGCCGTTAGAGATGCAGCAGCTTCCCGTCTGCGGCCTATCTTAATGACAAGTCTTGCCACCGTGCTGGGTGCGTTACCAATCGCTCTTGCATTTGGAGCCGGCGCTAAAAGCCGCGTATCAATGGGGATTGTTATTATCGGAGGACTCTTGTTTTCTCTTGTTTTAACACTGTATGTTATCCCTGCCATCTATACTTATTTATCAAAAGAACATAAGGAGGAGAAAAAATAAAGAACACCCTTTGCCCAATGTCATAAGCAAACGTGCTATTTTGTGATAAAATTCAGCAACATATTCCTGTAAGAAACAAAACCCATTGTTGTTGGAATGCCTCCATGGCCGGCGCCCTCAATCCGATGAGCTTCGCTGTAGGAACCTTTATAGTTTTTGTAAATTACTTCACCATGCGTTTTTATATTTAAAAAATTATCGGCAGTGCCGTGCACCCATAAAAATGGTTGTTTTACTTTCTTGATTTCTTCGGCGTTATCAATTTTTAAATTTGTAAAAAAAGATGCAGGCATGTCGAGTACTGCACCATCCTGCACCATTACCGCCGCAGAAGCAAAAGGCGCTTCTAAAATCAATTTAGCAGGAACAAGGCTTCGGGGGTTTGCCGTAAGTTCTGTTGCAGGTGCAGAACCCATACTGAAGCCATACATAACAAGTCGGTCTGACGATAAACCATGTGATTTTAACCATTGCAAAGCAGCATCGACATCAGCATAAAGTCCATCTTCAGAGGGTTTTCCTTGAGATTTACCATATCCTCTGTAATCCATCATCATCACACCGTACCTGTTTTTCCCACCAACATTAGCTAATAATTTTGCTCTCTGCCAGTAAAAATCCATGTGCCATTTATTCCCATGACAATAGACAATAACAGTATCCGTAGAAATTTTACTATAGCTACCAATATAAGTGGCATATATAGTGGTGGCATTCGTCTCAATAGCAGATTTAGAACTTAATGTTATCTCATGAATTAAACTATCCTGTATTTTATAAGAGTCGTCTAAAATAAAATCCTGCTCTCCTGTGTAGGCATCCCTCTTGTAGGAAAGAAGAGGATCCGTAAGATTATAAAGATTATCATCCAGGCGTAAACAACCTGAAGCAGATAAAAGCATCAAACAAGAAAGAAATACTAAAATATTGAATCTCTGTTGCATCTTCTAAAATTTTCTTGTTACACTAAAATACACTCCAACAGCCCCTGTACTACCAAATCCTTTATAGTCAACCACGTTAGGTGTTCTTTCTGTTGTGGGTGCAAGGTATTTAACTTCCAGGTTGTAATCCCATTTATTCCTTACAAACGTATGCCCTAAATGCGGATTATAGATCCAATGCACAAGTTGCTTTTCATTATGTGCTTTGTTTGTAGACAGCTCGAACCAGTTGCCTAAACCTATATAAAAAAAATTGCGCTTTTGTTTATAATGCCAATAGGCATTAATATCTATTTGAGGCCAGAACTTAAAGTTGTATTCCCATCCATCGAATGCCATATTAATAACCGGAGTAATTGTTATTGCCGGAGCATACCCCTTTTGAGCCATGAGTTGTTTTACAATTCCAATATCCGTTTCAAATACTCTAAAAGCCAATGCTGTAGTATGAATGCTCGCAAACACTGTTAAATTTTCCTTTAGTCCATACCCCCCGGTAACGGATGTAAAAGGTATTGGTATAGTTGTTCCGGCAAAGCCAATAAGGGGTCCTCCTAAATGGACATTTATTGCTTTCTGACCTTTCTCCAAAGGCTTAACAAACCTGCTAGGGGCGCATGAAATAGCCAATAGCAATAGCAAAAAAAATAGCGGATGAACCCGCCTTAGGCGGATGGCGTATTCCATTTGGCCAAAAGAAAAATTATATACAAATGAATTTAATAATATCACAGGGATTATAAACAAATAAAAAAATCCTTTATTTATTTGATTGCTGACGTTAATAAGGCAAGTGTTTTTTCTTCTTATGCTTGTAAAGTTCATTATTAAAAAATAAGCATGTAATTTTTGAGGCTATGTTTCTGAGCTTCAAAAGTAGTAATTTTAAGAAACACTAATTAAAAAATATCCTAAGATTAATCCATCTTTTTTTTAATACTTTTGAAATGTTTAATAAAAAACCAACCTCTGCCATTATGAAAAAATTGTTATTGGTACTTCTTCTGTCCTTTTTTGTAAAAACGTCAAATGCACAGCAGGAAAAAACAATTTCCAACTCGGAAATAAAAAATATTCGTATTTACCAAAGTGGCGCTATTGTAACAAGGCTTGTAAAAACATCCGTTGAACAAGGCGCTACCAAGCTTTTTATAAATGGGCTGTCAGCCAATATCAACAAGCAAAGCATACAGGTATCCGGAATGGGAGATGTTATTATTTTGTCTGTTACCCAGGAGTTAGATTATCTTAAAAATCAAAAAAAATCAAACGAATATCTTAAAACAGAAAATTACCTGGATTCATTGAACGCTAGGTTGGAACAAGCGCTCAATTTTAAATTTGCTTATTCAGAAGAACAGAACATGATTCTCAGCAATAAATCTATCGGAGGTAGTACTATTGGAGTAACTGCTAAAAACATAGTAGATGTAGCCGAAATATTTAGAAACAGATTATCAGAAACCAGAAATAAACTTTCCAAACTTAACCTGGAGGAGAAGAAATTAAGGGAAGAGATTGCTAAAGCGAATGAGCAATTAAACTTTTTAAATAACAAAAGAAACGAACCATCCGGCACAATAACAGTTGCTGTTTCAGCAAAAGCGCCTTCCGGTATTGCTCTTGAAATAAGTTATATGGTGGGAAATGCCGGCTGGAATCCTGTTTATGATATCCGGTCGAATAACATAAAAAGTCCTGTGACACTTAATTACAAAGCCAATGTGTATCAAACCTCCGGAGAAGACTGGAAAGATGTTAAGTTAACATTGTCAACAGGAAACCCCACTCAAGGTGGGCAAAAGCCTACTTTGTATCCATGGGAATTGGATTTTCTTTCACCGCAGTATAAATCATATAGAAATGTCAGAATGTTAGATTCACCTCAGCCACAAATGGCCAAGGCAATGGAATCAAAGGTGATGGAAGGTAATGCCGGATCTGTTGCTGATTACACCACGGTTACTCAAAATCAATTAAGTACTGATTTTGACATCAGGCTTCCCTACTCTGTTCCTTCTGATGGGAGGACCTGCCTGGTAGATGTTAAAGACCATGAAATACCAGCTCAGTATAGTTATTCAGCTGCTCCAAAAATAGATAAAGATGCTTTCTTAATGGCTAAGATAACAGGATGGGATGTACTGAATTTAATTTCGGGTCCGGCGAATATTTATTTCGAAGGCGCCTTTGTTGGAGAGTCTTATATACATACTGAAAGTACGAATGATACATTAGACATTTCATTAGGCAGAGATAAAAAAATTGTTATCAGTCGCGAGAAACAAAAAGACGTGACATCCAATCAGTTTATCGGCTCTAATATTGTAAAAACTTTAAGCTTTGAAATCAGTGTAAGAAACACGAAAAAAGAAGAGGTGACAATTGTTTTAGAAGATCAGGTTCCAATTGCCAAAAACAAAGATATTGAAGTAAAAATTTTGGAAAGAAGCGGCGCTGAATACAATGAAACAACAGGTAAATTAATCTGGAAGGTAACGTTAGCTCCCGCAGAAACTCAAAAAAGAAAATGGTCTTTCACTGTTAAATATCCTAAAGATAAAGTGATATCTAATCTTCAATAACCTCACCCCGACCCTCTCCTTTAGGAGAGGGAGATGCCATTTGAAAACAAAAAACAAACACAATGAAAATTTATCCCATCAATACCGGATTTTTCAAATTGGATGGAGGCGCCATGTTTGGTGTTGTACCTAAATCTATCTGGAATAAAACCAACCCTGCGGATGAAAAAAACTTGTGCAACTGGGCCATGCGCTGTCTATTGATTGAAGATGGAAATCGTTTGATATTAATAGATAATGGGATGGGCAACAAACAGGACGAAAAGTTTTTCAGCCATTATTATTTAAATGGTGAAGACACACTCGAAAAATCTTTAAATAAAAACGGATTCAGTGTAGGCGACATAACAGATATGTTTTTAACGCATTTGCATTTCGACCATTGTGGTGGTGGGATCAAATGGAACCATGACCGAACTTTACCGGAACCTGTGTTTAAGAACGCCACCTATTGGTCAAATGAACGCCATTGGAAATGGGCCACACAACCAAATAAACGCGAAAAGGCCTCCTTTCTTAAAGAAAATATTCTTCCTATGCAGGAATCCGGGCAGCTAAAAATGGTACAGGAAAATGAAGAATTATTTCCGGGATTTAAAATTACGTATGCCAATGGCCACACAGATGCTATGATGATTCCGCATATACAATACAAAGGTAAAACGTTGGTATACATGGCTGATCTTTTGCCTTCTACCGGGCATATTCCCCTGCCTTATGTTATGGGGTATGATACCCGGCCGTTAATGACACTGGATGAAAAAGAACAATTTTTAAACACCGCTGCGGAGGAAGAATATATACTTTTTTTAGAGCATGATGCAGTTAATGAATGTTGTACTGTTCAACATACAGAAAAAGGCGTTCGGTTAAAAGATGTTTTCTTATTAAAAGATTTATCGTAAGGCCATGGCATGGTGCTACAATAAATTTTCTAAACAATTAATTATTTCGAGAAAAAAATTATAGTGTAATTTGGAAGGACCCTGATTTTGCTATTGAATAATATTTTATCTTCAAAGCGGCACATTCCTTTTCTCTTTTTAAAAGAACATTATTTTTTAAGGATCCGTCAAAAATGATAACGCCTGCTTTATAGATTTTGAGTACCTCTGAAATGGAGCCATGTAATGTTTTAGAAAGAATCAGGTAATCCACATTTAAGGGCACAGAATTGAAATTAGTTTGGACAGCATTATTTATTGAAGCAATGCTTTTATCATAAAACTGAATAAAATTGTCCTTAACAAAAAGGTGTTTGTTTCTATAAGTTGTATTTTGTTGTATGCCGATGCAAGTTGTCTTCTTAACCTGCAAGTTGCACCAGTTAGGATGTATGTGAAAAGAAAGGGTACCCGGATTTTTTACTATTGCTGAATCGGCGAGTAAAACATTTTCTCTTCCATCAATAAAATCTATTGCAAAGTTATCGGCAACAGAATAGATAAACACTTTTTTCTGACGGGACGCGTCCATCGATAAGTAAAACTGCTGAACAAATACAATTAACAACAGGCAAAGTCCGCATTGTAAAAAAACAATTTTTTTGTGCAAAAAAAACAAGATTACAAAAGCAACAATTACATAGATTAAACAAGTTTCCCAAGGACTAATAGTTATTCCTTTCCATAAGGAATAGGGTAAAGATTCGATAAAGCAAACCGAATAGTTTATACATTTTAACAAAAAGCTCATGCAGTAACCAATACATGCTGACAGCCCTGAAATTTTCGAAAAAAGAATTAAGGCAATACCGCCATACATTATTGCGGTAGCAAGAGGTATCACTATCAGATTAGCAACAATAAAATAAGTAGGTAACTGGTGAAAACAAAACAATATCAACGGAAACGTAAACAGCTGAGCGGCGATTGAAACGGACACCAGTTGCCATATTTTATCAGGTATATAAGTATCAATGTCCCAAAGCGAATATATTTTTGGATGAAGAAAAACAATTCCTAAAACCGCCAGGTAAGAAAGTTGAAATCCAATATTCATAATCAAATAAGGCTGGTAAAGAAGCAATAAAAAAGCAGATGCAGCCAATGTATTGTATGTATTGGTATAACGCCCTAATGCTTGTCCGATAATTAACAGCGTAAGCATCATCACTGCACGCAATACAGAAGGCGAAAATCCTGTGATCAATGCATAGAACCATAACAGCGCTATCAGTAACACAACTTTAATACACAGAAATATCTTTCTTCTTTCCATAAAAAACAACAGGCTGTTTAATACCAGGTACACCAGGCCAATGTGTAAGCCCGATACGGAAAGAACATGTATAACTCCCGCAGCTGAGTAGGATGTTAACAAATCGCGATCTACCTCATCCATGGAGCCAATTACCAAAGCAGCAGCAACGGCATATTCATCTTTAGCAGGCAGGCGCTTTTTAAAAACAGCCAGCATTTTTTCCCTTAGCGAACAGGCATACTTCTTAATTTCATTTCCTTTTTTTTCAGAGAGAATTTTCCATTGTGTTTTAAGCACATTGGATTGTATATAAATACCATTGTATGACAAGTATTTTTTATAATCAAATTCATGTGGATTCTGTGGTGGCTTAATCTCTTTGAAGGGTGCGTGAATTTGAACACAATCACCATATTTTAACCGTTCGGCTAAACTATTTTTTTCAAAATAAACGATCGCCTTGCCTGTAGTTTTACTCCAGCTGGCGCCTGCTCTGACAGCATATACTAACACTTGTGCTTTATATGTTTTCTCTTTTTCCTGCAGTGGTTCATTAATGGAACAAAGGAAAATAGTGGCTCCGTCTTTATTTGCAAAATAGTGGGATTTAAATTTCTCTGTATTTATTCCGGTAACCAGGTACCCAATCAAAAATAAAAGAATGTTTATTAATACGCCAAAGAGAGCACGGAATCTATATTCTGTATAAATTTTATTGATCGATGAAACTAGTATGAAAAACAAAAATATACCACCTGTAACATATAAAATAAGGCTGTTATATGCTTGAGTATAAATAGCGGTTAAGATTCCAATGACAAAAGGGAACACTAACCTGAAAAGTGGAGTTTGATTCCAGTAGTTCATGTGTTTCAGGGGGAAATAAATACGTATTCAAAAGACTTGCTGAAGGTTAATGATAAATAAAAAAACCTTTGTGTTAAAAACGGATACTTACTCCCTGATCATTTTTTTTACCCACACTTTATCATCCACCTTTAAGCTAAGAATGTAAATACCGGTCGGGTAATCCAATAAATCTATTTGTTCTTCAAACGTACCTGTTATAGTTCCATAATTTTTATTGAATACTTCATTCCCAATTATGTTGGCAATAGAAATTTCCACATCCGCTTTTCCTTCAATTTCTTTCTTTAAAATAACAATTCCTTTTGTTGGATTTGGATAAATAATTACAGAGGCCAGAGAGTTATCAGGTTTATTGCCCAATCTGGCTTTTCCACTTTTTACCACATTGATATAGTTCAGATTAAAGCCATCTGTTTCCATAAAAATTCTCAATTTCTTAATGCCTTGTGTTAAAGAAATAGTATTCGAGGTAATGGTTTGATAAGTATCCTCATCTCCTGTATTAGGTATTTTAACAGTTCCTGTGATATTTACTCCATCAAGTTCTATATGAAAGGCTTTACCATTGTTAGCTGTGGCAACGCGATATTCAAAATTGTAAGTTCCGGAAGCAGTAACATTCACTGTAAATTCTAACCATTCTCCAGCATAAGGCCATCCAACAACATAACCTCCACCAAGATCTGTAGTTGTAGCAATATCAACATTATCGTTACGGAACACACTTCCTCCGATATTCACTGCTGTATTATCATTATACCCTTGATTTTGACCTCCTTCATCATATTCTTCTGCTTCTATTTTTCCGGGAATATTTTTGGGAAGCCCTCCTCCATAAGGAGTCTGAGAGGTTGCAATAAGCGGAGGTGCAGGAATCATAACCTGAACAACATTCAGATAATTTAAATTATAACCATCTGTATCCATATGAATTCTTAAAATTTTATTTTTACCCTGAGTCAAAGGAATATTACCTGTTTTTACAGTGCGCCAGTTTTGCCATCCACCTGTATAAGGTACCTTAATGGATCCTGAAACATTTACTCCATCCAACTCTATATGTAATCTTTGATCTCTTTTAGGGCTTGCCACTCTGACTTCAAAATTATAAATACCGGTGGAGGTGACATTCACGGTGTATTCCAGCCATTCGCCTGCTCCGATGGAAGAAATTGTGTATCCTCCTCCTTCATCAGTAGTAGGAATAATATCCACGTTGTCATTTCTGAAGACACCGTCACTATTGCCTACAGTTAAATCCACATAAGCAATACTTTGACCACCAAAATCATATTCTTCAGCTTCAATTCTTCCGGGAATAACTTTTGGAACTCCTCCAAAAGGAGATTGCACAGTGTTTGCTCCGGGCAAAACCGTAACACTTACTTCATCCGATGCACTAGTGCCATTACTGGAGATTACAGTTAATTTAAAAGTGTATTGTCCTACGACTAAATGAGTCAGCTGCAAAGTAGAGGCTGTGCTATTTGTAATAGTAGAAAAACCTTTGGTTTTAATCCACGAATAATAATAAGGACTTTGACCACCGGTAGTGGTGGCGTTAATAGTAACAGAATTAGTAGGGAAAACGAGAGTGATATCAGCCCCTGCATTAACAGAAACAGGTGTTGGACCGGCTTTATCAACGGTTTGTGCCTGAGTAAGAATAGTGCACAGAAATAAAATAATCGTAGTAAAGTATAATTTATATTCCATTAAATACTTTTAGATTGAATGTTAAAGATACAAAAATGTTTGAGCTTTTCATAATTTTGTTGTAATTTTTCTTTCATGATTTCATTAATAACAGGATCTAATACTGCACTCGCTTGCGTCTTACTATTTTAATTTGTTATTAACATATAAAACCTGTAATGGTTTTATGCAATTTAATTTTCTCTTAAAATAAGCATTTCAAAAACTATTCCAAAATTTTCAAAGGTATCAATAAGTATATTTAATTTCAAATTCAGCATTTTTTTTACTTTTGTCTATATGGAATACAAAAAAATAACAGCGTTACATATAGAAAAATTTCAATCTATCTCAGGGTCACAATTTGTTCTATTTGATCAGGAAAATCTTCACTATTATTCACATGATGAAACAGAGGATTTATCTTATTTACCTGAAGTAATAATTAAACCGCACACCTCGGAAGAAATTTCTAATATATTAAAATATTGCAATCAGGAGATGCTTCCTGTTACACCTCGAGGCGGAGGAACAGGCTTGAGTGGTGGCGCTTTACCTTTGTACGGAGGAGTTGTTATTTCTACAGAACGGCTGAATAAGATTATTGAAATAGATGAACGTAATTTACAGGCTACTGTAGAAGCCGGAGTTATCAACCAGGTTTTCCAGGAGGCTGTTATTGAAAAAGGACTATTTTATCCTCCTGATCCGGCCAGTAAAGGCTCCTGCTTTATGGGAGGTAATCTTGCTGAAGGTGCAGGCGGGCCTAAAGCAGTTAAGTATGGTGTTACAAGAGATTATGTATTGAACATGGAAGTAGTCCTGCCAACAGGAGAAATAATCTGGACCGGAGCCAACGTTTTGAAAAATTCAACGGGATACAATTTAACACACTTAATGATTGGAAGCGAAGGCACTTTGGGTATTATAACTAAGGTGGTCTTTAAACTAATTCCTTATCCTGCTCAGAATCTCTTAATGCTTGTTCCGTTCTTTTCGGCAGAAAAAGCATGCGAAGCCGTTTCTGCAGTATTTCGGGCAGGGCTGGTTCCTTCTGCAATGGAATTTATGGAACGGGATGCTATTGATTGGGTGATGAAATTTGTTGAAGTAAAAGTGCCTGTGAAAGCCGAAATACAAGCACATCTGCTGATAGAGGTGGATGGAAACGACATGGAGGTATTGTTTAAAGAATGTGAAAGAATTTCGGAGATCATGTATCAATACGAATGTGATGAAGTTCTTTTTGCAGATACTGCTCAACAAAAAGAAGACTTATGGAGAATGCGTCGCAATGTAGCCGAAGCTGTTAAATCTCATTCCATTTACAAAGAAGAAGACACCGTTGTGCCAAGGGCTGAGTTGCCAAAATTGTTAAAAGGTGTAAAAGAAATAGGCATAAAATATGGATTTAAATCGGTTTGTTACGGACATGCGGGTGATGGAAATTTGCATGTAAATATTATCAAGGAAGATATGAGTAATGATGCATGGGATAACGAATTGCCAAAAGGTATCCGGGAAATTTTTCAATTATGCGCGGCTCTTGGAGGAACGATTTCGGGTGAACACGGAATTGGCCTGGTACAAAAAAGCTATATGGATATTGTCTTTAACGAAACACAAATTAATCTGCAAAAGGGTATTAAAAAACTATTCGATCCCAACATGATTCTTAATCCGGGCAAGATATTTATTTAAAAAACAATTCCCCAAATAATTGTACTTTCGCAATCCTAATTAATATTCATGTCGAAACAAGAAAGACCGGTTATACTGGTAACGAATGATGATGGAATCACGGCTCCGGGCATTCGGGTATTGGTAGAGGTTATGCAAACAATCGGAGATGTGGTAGTAGTCGCTCCCGACAGCCCTCAATCGGCAACAGGACATTCCATTACCATAAGTAAACCCTTGCGATTGGACAAAGTATCTATTCATGGAGAATCGTTAGGCTATCAATGTTCGGGTACACCTGTAGATTGCGTTAAGCTGGCTATTAATAAAGTGCTTCACCGAAAACCTGATTTATGTGTATCGGGGATTAACCATGGTTCTAACTCTTCTATTAATGTAATCTATTCCGGAACCATGTCTGCCGCAATGGAAGGAGCCATAGAAGGCATTCCATCCATAGGTTTTTCATTATTGGATTACAGGATGGAGGCGGATTTTGAAGCTGCAAAAAAATATGTGAAAAGCATTGCGTTAAATGTTTTAAAACATGGGTTACCCAGAGGGAGTTTGTTAAACGTGAATATCCCCGACCTGCCTGCTTCTAAAATAAAAGGTATAAAAATTTGTCGCCAGGCCATGGCTAAATGGAGAGAAGAGTTTGACGAAAGAATGGATCCTAATAACCGAAAGTATTATTGGCTGACAGGAAAATTCATTAACAACGATCATGGAGAAGATACCGACGAATGGGCTCTGGCCAATGGTTTTGTTTCTGTCGTTCCCGTACAGTTTGATCTCACAGCCCATCATGCAATATCCTATTTAAATAAATGGAAATATGCATAAGCAAAGTTCTTCCACATGGATTCAATATTCTTTATGCGTATTCTATGTGACATTTAAAAAAAATTATACACACATAAAATATGTTTAAAAAAAACTCAACGATATTTGGAACATTTCTAGGCTTGGTTGTTCCGGCCATAGCCTTTGCTCTTTTTTATGGATTAAATAAATTAATCACTAAAAACCTCCATCGTTCAATGTTCACACAACCTACTCTTTTAGTAATAAGTATTTTTATCAACGTATTGGTGTTTCGATATTACATGTTAAAACTTAAAATGGATTTAACAGGACGCGGAATATTATTAGCCACCTTTATATATGCTTTTATTTACCTTTTCAAGTTCTGGTAATTCAAGATGCGATACTATATCATAGCGGGTGAGGCTTCGGGCGATTTACATGCGTCCAACCTAATGAAAGAATTAAAGCTGCTCGACCGGCAGGCTGACTTTCGTTATTGGGGAGGAGATTTAATGCAACAACAAGGCGGTGTTTTGGTAAAGCATTATAGAGACCTGGCCTTTATGGGCTTTTCTGAAGTAGTGATGAATATCAGAACTATTTTTATAAATCTTAACTATTGTAAAGAAGATCTGCTTGCTTACCATCCCGATGTTTTGGTTTTAGTGGATTACCCGGGCTTTAATTTACGAATAGCCCAATTTGCAAAAAGCCAAGGCATAAAAGTTTTTTACTACATCTCTCCTCAAATATGGGCCTGGAAACAATCAAGAGTGCACAAGATAAAAAAGGTGGTAGATAAAATGGCCGTTATTCTTCCTTTTGAAGCAGATTTTTATGCGCAATTTAATTACAAGGTAGCCTTTGTTGGCCATCCTTTGCTAGACGCTATTGCCAACAGAGCGAACTATCCTTCCGATTTTAAAATTGCAACAGAGAAGCCCATCATTGCTTTATTACCCGGAAGCCGAAAGCAGGAAATACAAAAGATGCTCCCTTTGATGTTGAGTGTAAAAGAGCATTTTAAAGAGTATCATTTTGTTGTAGCAGGAGCGCCCTCCATCTCCAAAGAATTTTATGAAAATATCATTGGTTTGAGTGATGTTCATGTGGTATACAATCAAACATATGGTTTGTTGGAAAATGCTGTTGCCGCCTTGGTAACCTCCGGTACCGCTACACTCGAAACTGCTTTGTTCGGAGTTCCTGAAGTGGTTTGCTACATTGGCAGTACGCTATCTTATCATATTGCGAAAAAATTAATTAAGGTTAAATACATTTCCTTAGTGAACCTGATTATGGATCGGGAAATTGTTAAAGAATTAATTCAAACGGATTTGAATACAAAGAATCTCATAGTAGAACTCAATAAGATTCTTCACGATAAAGAGCACATTCAAACTCTCAGAAATAATTACAGCGCCTTAAAACACAAGCTGGGCGGAGAGGGCGCTTCTGAAAAAACCGCTGCGCTCATCGTTGCGCTGAATAATTGAACATCTCCTGTTAATAAGTTGTCTGTTGTTCCATAAAAAAAAGCTTAAAATTCAAATACCTTTAAGCCCTAAATCAATAGACCGGGTTGAAAAAAAATGTATTCTTACTCCTCTTTCTTTTTTCTTCCATCTCCACATTTTCCATTAACCTCAAAGTGGAAATTTTTAGCATGGTGAAATCCTCGTCCTATATTATATTACCCGGTTTCGGAAATTATGAAGTATATGGCAATGGTAAAAAAATCATGGATCTTGTTCCCGGTAGTTTTGTCAATCTCAAAGTAGAAAATAATAAGATAAGCATGCATAATTTTGATAAACAGTATGGCGCTTATTCATCCCTGAAATTTATTGCGACAAATCCCAATTGCGTATTTAAAATCAAAAGTATTGCTCCGGCCACCGATACGTATTCTTTTGATGACAATCTGGAATTAATCCTTATTCATGGATATATCCGTCCTATCAACAATGTTAATATTGAAGATTATGTAGCAGGCGTGGTTGAAGCCGAGGCGGGAAAAAATATGCCCTTTGAATTTTTAAAATTACAAGCTATTATATGCCGGACGTATGCCTTGGGCCTTACCAACCGTCATCCCAAAGAAGGATACCAAATGTGCGACAATGTGCATTGCCAGGTTTATAAAGGAAAATCCAGGTTTAACGAAAATATAGTTGCTGCTGTGGCTGAGACAAAAGGGAAAGTTATTGCCGATGAAAAATTTCAACTGATTACTGCTGCTTTTCACTCCAATTGCGGAGGCGAAACAGTTAATTCAGAAGATGTGTGGAGTATTTATCTTCCCTATTTACGTGCTGTGAAAGATACTTTTTGCTATAAAATGCCCCATGCTTTTTGGGAAAAGAAAATTCCGGTGTACGACTGGAACAATTATTTATCTATGAAAAATAAAAAAGCACTTTATGCTCCCGCAACCCCAAGAGATTCTTTTAATTACAACTCAAAAGATCGTAAAGTAAATTATGCGTACAGCTCTTTGCAAGTCCCCCTAAAAAATGTACGTACCGACTGGGGTTTACGATCTACTTACTTTAATATAATAGAACGAAACGACTCCGTAGTTTTAAAGGGAACAGGCTTCGGACACGGTGTGGGCATGTGCCAGGAAGGAGCCATGCGCATGGCCGAGTTGGGCTATTCTTACAAAGACATTATCAACTTTTATTATAAAGATGTTGGTGTTATCAATCTGGAGAATTTGAAATTTTTTAAGGAAGATTGACTGAACAAAAATGTAGGTTTTTATCTTAGAATTTAGTATTTAACGTAAATTAACTTTCTTTAATCCATTTTATTTTTATATTTGTAGTAAATATCTCCTTTTGAAAAAGTTTATTTACATACCGCTCCTATTCATTTATTTGTTTGCAACAAGCGGTATTGCTATTAACTTCAATTACTGTTGTGGGAAATTTAGTTCCTTGGATCTTTACTCCACGTCCAATCAATTTAAAAAAAGTTGTAACAAGAAGGAGAAAACCAAACGCTGCTGCGAAAGTAAAACACAAATAATTAAGACTGAAAATGCTCAAAAAACAGTCTTTTCCTATACTATTGTTGCACCTGTCAAAACTGCAATTTTGCTATTTTCAATAGAAAGTCCTTTAAAGAATTTGCCGAGACAGGCTGCATATAACAACTTCATTCCTCCACAAAAGACACCCATTTTTTTGAACAATAGGGTCTTATTAATCTGATTTAATTTTTTTCGAATGCTATGTACTATAAGATCTAAAATCTTATAGGTACTTATTTTATTCATTAATTCTAATCAAATAGCACCCATGAAATAGCCATGATTCTTCAGTATCACCAACCGATAATGAATCCGCCTGAGGCGGATGGCGTATTCCATCTGACTATTAAAAAACAAATTATATACACATGAAAAAATTCATAAAAATAGTTGTGACAATAACTGTATTATTTTTTTCAATTGCCTCAGCGCAAACAACAACGCTGTCTGACGCAACTATTAAAGTTTACGGTAATTGCGAAACATGTCAGAGACGTATTGAAAAGGCCGCCAAAAAAGTAAAAGGTGTTGAATCTGCGCAATGGGATTCAAAAAGCAAAATGCTAATGCTGAAATATGATTCTACGCAAACTTCTGAAAAGGAAGTGGAAGAAAAAATTGCACTGGCAGGACATGACACTAAGAACCAAAAGGCCAGCGATAAAGCATACAATGACCTTCCCGGTTGTTGCCAATACGAAAGAAAAAAACAGTAATAATTCTAACCATTAATAAACAAATTATATACAGATGAAAAGTAAAATCATTTTTTTTATGATAGTCTTAGTTCTTGGAACCGGACTGTTATCAAGTTGTAAACAAAAAGCAACATCAAAGGAAGAAGCCGGAACATATTATACCTGCTCTATGCATCCCGAGGTTCATAAAGATAAACCCGGTGTTTGCCCGATTTGCGGAATGGACTTGGTTAAGAAAGAATAATAATGGTAGAAAAACTTATAGAAATTTCATTAAGAAACAGGTTCATTGTACTGATACTTGCATTGGGACTTTTTATATGGGGAGTAATTGAAATGCGGAAAAACCCTATTGATGCCATTCCTGACTTGTCAGAAAATCAGGTGATTGTTTTTACAGAGTGGATGGGACGCAGCCCTCAGGTAATGGAAGATCAGGTTACGTATCCTCTTGTTTCCAATCTTCAGGGAATTCCAAAGATCAAAAATATCAGAGGAAGCTCCATGTTCGGAATGAGCTTTGTCTATATCATTTTTGAAGACAATGTAGATATCTATTGGGCAAGGACAAGGGTTCTGGAAAGATTGAATTATGCCCAACGTTTGTTGCCTCAGGGAATAACACCAACGCTTGGGCCTGATGGGACAGGTGTAGGACATATCTTTTGGTATTCATTGGAAGCTCCGGGATATGACCTCGGTGAACTGAGGGCATTACAGGATTGGTATATTAAATTTGGCCTTCAAACGGTTCATGGAGTGAGCGAAGTGGCCTCTTTCGGTGGGTTTCAGAAACAATATCAAATCACTATAGATCCTAATAAACTCCTGTATTATAATCTTTCCTTAATGGATGTGCTCAAGGCTGCCAAGTCAAATAACAACGATGTAGGAGGGCGAAAGTTTGAAATGAATGATATGGGCTATATCGTTCGGGGGCTTGGGTATATCAAAAAAATTGAAGACGTCGAGAAGATTCCGGTAGGCTCTAAAAATTCTATTCCTATAAGAATAAAAGATATAGGTACGGTACAAATGGGAGGAGATCTGAGATTGGGAATCTTCGATCAGAACGGTGAAGGAGAAGTGGTCGGAGGCATCGTAGTAATGCGTTATGGCGAAAATGCGGATAAGGTAATCAAAGATGTGAAAGTCAAATTAGCGGATCTGGAAAAAGGCTTACCTCCGGGAGTGAAATTTACGTATGATTATGACAGAAGCACGCTGATCGAAGAAGCCATTGCTTCAGTAAAACATACGCTTACTGAAGAGATGATAACCGTTTCCATCATCGTTTTGATTTTCCTTTTCAATTGGAGAAGCGCCATAATTATTTTAATACAAATGCCTATTTCGATTGCTGTAAGTTTCATTTTTCTGAATGCCTTTGGAATATCTTCTAACATCATGTCATTAACGGGGATAGCGCTTGCGATAGGAGTTATTGTGGATGACGGAATTGTAATGGTGGAGAATTCCTACCGGCATATATCCGAAGCACAATTGAAAGAGGGAGAAAAAAATAATGTCTAATAGAATAATTAATTAGAAAGCAATGAATGCTGAAGAACGTTTAAAAATTATAGAAAAATCATCCAAGCAAGTTGGACCTGGTGTGTTTTATTCGACCATTGTCATCATAGCCAGTTTTCTTCCTGTATTCCTGCTTACAGGTATGGAAGGAAAACTTTTTCATCCTTTAGCCTGGACGAAGACGTTCATACTGCTGGTTGATGCATTTCTTGCTATTACTCTTGCTCCTGTTCTTATTTCTTTTTTTCTGAAAGGGAAATTGAAACCGGAAAGCGCTAATCCTATTACAAGAACTCTCGAAAAGATATATACACCGATTTTAAGGGTATGTCTTACATGGAGAAAGACCACTTTGGGTATCAACCTGATTGCCTTAGCCATCAGCATTCCAATGATGTTAAATCTGGGTTCTGAGTTCATGCCTCCGCTGGATGAAGGCTCCATATTGTTTATGCCTGTTACATTGCCTGACGTTTCCAACTCGGAAGTAAAAAGGATTCTTCAGATACAGGATAAAATAATTAAAACGGTTCCTGAAGTTGAACATGTTTTAGGAAAAGCCGGCAGGGCAAATACTGCTACAGATAATTCGCCTATCAGCATGGTAGAAACGATTATTCTCTTAAAGCCCCGATCACAATGGAGAGAGGGAAAGACCAAAGCAGATATTATTAATGAATTGAATAGAAAACTGCAAATACCGGGAGTCATCAATGGATGGACCCAACCTATCATCAATAGAATTAATATGCTATCCACAGGTATACGTACGGATGTGGGATTAAAAGTGTATGGTCAGAATTTAGATTCTATTTATGCACTTTCTTTAAGACTAAAAAAGGAATTGGAAAATATTGAGGGAGTAAAAGATTTATATGTGGAGCCGATCACAGGAGGAAGATACATGGATATTGCTATCAAAAGAGATGAAATAGGCAGATATGGTCTGAGTGTGGATGACGTAAATATGATCATAGAATCGGCCTTGGGAGGCATGACACTAACAACAACGATAGAAGGAAGACAGCGATTTTCTGTCAATGCCCGACTTTCTCAGGAATACCGGAATGATCTTGAAAAGATCAAGAGAATACCTGTGCAGACCATTAATTATGGAACTGTTCCTTTATCTGCAGTTGCAGATATTCAGCTTTCTGAAGGACCGCCAATGATCAATTCGGAGAATGCCATGTTAAGAGGTACTGTTCTCTTTAACGTAAGAGAGAGAGATCTTGGAAGCACTGTGAATGAAGCCATGAAGAAACTGGATACCATGGCAAAGAAAATGCCGAAAGGATATTTTGTCGAATGGAGTGGTCAATGGGAAAATCAGCTAAGAGCCAATCAGACTTTCAAAATAATAATTCCGATCGTATTACTCATCATTTTCTTTGTTTTGTATTTCACTTACAGTTCTATTAAAGAAGCGATCATCACCATGATTACAGTACCCTTTGCACTGATCGGAGGCGTATATATTGTTTATTTCTATGGCGTCAATCTTTCGGTAGCTGTTGCCGTTGGATTCATCGCCTTGTTTGGGATGGCGGTGGAAACAGCCATGTTGATGACGATCTATCTGAATGAAGCCATGCAAAAGCTTGTAGCGGCGAAAGGTAATTCCAAAGAGACGATTACATCTGAGAATCTTCGTGAATATGTGATTGCCGGTGCAGCTAAAAGGCTTCGTCCTAAGCTGATGACTGTCTCCGTATCGCTGTTTGGTCTGATCCCGATCTTATGGGCAACAGGTGTGGGCGCTGATGTTATGCTTCCTATCACTATTCCATTAATTGGAGGAACGATTACTTCCGTAATTTATGTATTGTTTGTAACGCCAGTCGTATTTGAAATGGTAAAGGAACACGAGCTTAAAAAGAATGGACGAATAGAGTTGATTGAAGTTAAAGAATAGCAGGAATCTTTAAATTATTACCAGATGAATTATTTTCAGTCCGATATTAAAACTGTAATAGATGATCTTCAAACTTCCTCAACAGAAGGTTTGACAGATAAAGAATGCGCGGAAAGATTGACAAAAGGAGGCGGCAATGAAATTCATAAAACGCGAACAAGAAATGCATTCAAGATTCTTATTGAGCAATTCAAAAACCTGCTGGTGATCTTGTTGGTTGTCGCCGCTTTTCTTTCTCTATGGCTGGGTTCCTACAGAGATGCTATTGTGCTTTTCATTATTGTGGTTGTAAATTCTTTAATTGGTTTTTACCAAGATTGGAAATCGGAAAATATTTTGGCATCCATCACAAAATTAATAGTTGAAAAATGTATAGTAATCAGGAGTGGTATCAGAAAAGAGATACCTGCTAATTTATTAGTCAAAGGAGATCTTGTTTCCCTTTCTGAAGGGGATGGAGTACCTGCTGACATGAGACTAATAAAAACAACAAGTCTGATGATTAATGAATTTATTTTAACAGGTGAATCGCTATCCAGAGAAAAAAATGAAGAAGCTATCATCAATAAAGAAGTTGGTATCTCTGAAAGAGATAATTGTACTTTTATGGGAACCACTGTTGCAAAGGGAGAAGCTATCGGCTTGGTATATGCGACAGGAATGGAGACCGAACTTGGAAAAATTGCCATGAAATCTTCTGAGATTGTTCAGGATATTTCTCCATTACAAAAAGAAATAAATACGCTTGCTTTCAAAATTACCATAGCTACTATTATTCTCTCCGCAGCTCTTTTTGGTTTTAGAATTTTGGTACATGATACGATGACTCAAGCGCTGGTCTTTGCCATTGGAATTGCTGCTGCAATGGTTCCTGAAGGATTGCCTGCTCAAATTTCTATTTCGCTTTCGCTTGGAGTGCAAAGACTTGCAAAGAGAAATGCCATTGTTAAAAAATTATCATCAGTAGAAGCTTTGGGAGCAGCCACAGTTATTGCCTCTGATAAAACAGGTACCATTACTAAAAATGAAATGAGTATTACTTTTTGCCGTTTCGGAGAATGTAATTATAAAATAACAGGGACAGGATTTGAACCCAAAGGAGAAATTTTAGATTTAAATTCCAATCCTGTAAGAAAGCAAAATCTTGGAGATAAAAAGATTGATTTTATTTCAGGTTATCTCGCCTCTACTTCTAAGATTAATCCGCCTGACGAATTTCATAAAACATGGTATCCGATAGGCGATCCGACTGAATGTGCTTTTGCGACCCTTGCCCTTAAAGCAGGATATAATCTGGAGGTGTTGGATCAGGAATATAAGCGGATACAATTATTTCCTTTTGATTCTGAACGTAAAAGAATTTCTATTATCAGGGAACATAAGGGAAGGCATATTTCCTTTGTGAAAGGTTCTATTGAGTCTTTGTTAGAAATCTCCTCTTCTATAGATGATAACGGAAACATTAAAAACCTGGATGCCGAACATAAAAATAATTTATTATCATTGGCAAGAGTAAATGCCGCGAATGGATTACGCATCATTGCTCTGGCATACAAAGATTTTAAATCTGTTCAATCCACTTACACTTCTGCGGAGGCAGAAAGTGATTTAGTCTTTACAGGATTTGCCTGTATGATGGATCCCCCACATGAAGGAGTAAAGGAGGCCATCAATGCAGCATTTAATGCAAAAATCAGGGTGTTGATGATTACCGGAGATAATGAGATTACGGCTGCTGCCATAGCGGAACAAATCGGTTTGAAAAATGCCGATGGAAGCATCCCAAGAATTATAAATGAAAAGCAATTAAAAACTTTTCAAGACAAAGAGTTAAAAGAAATATTGAACGATAGAAGCCTTATTTTTTCAAGAGTTTCTCCAGAAGAAAAATTAAGAATTGTTACCCTTCTTAAAGATAGGAAAGATGTGGTAGCTGTTACAGGAGATGGAGTGAATGACACGTTGAGTTTAAAAAGAGCGGATATAGGAGTGGCAATGGGATTGAAGGGATCAAAAATAGCTCAGGAAGCTGCAACTATGGTCTTGCTGGATGATAACTTTTCAACGATTGTATATGCTATTAAGGAAGGAAGGACTATCTATAAAAACATACAAAAAAATGTCGTCGCTACACTCGCTACAAATATTGCCGAGCTGACTTGTGTGATCTTTGGTTTTATAGCAGTTTTCTTTCATTTGCCAATAGTTATTCTCGCCATTCATATTTTATTAATTGATTTAATAGGAGAAATGTTGCCGTTACTAGCACTCAGCTTCGATTCAGGAGAGCGTAAACTGATGCTTGAATATCCCAGAACGCAAGGACAAATGGTCAATAAAAACATTCTTATTTCTGTTGTATTGACAGGGTTCATAAGAGGGACAATCGCTATCTGGGCATTCTTCCAAGTATATCATCTTAATGGGGGTAATCCGGTTCAGCATGAAATCGCAGTTACTGCAACCTTTGTAACGATTATACTTACGCAGTTCATCAATATCTTTTCGATACGAACTACCGGCTCAATATTCTGCAAATATTCTTTAAGTAATCCGTATCTGTTTGGAGGCATACTTTTATCCGCTCTCATAATGTCTGCTGTTATTTATGTGCCTTTTTTAAATCTGTTTCTTCATACTGGGCCATTATCTATCAATGAATGGATATATCCTTTGATTGGAACTGTTTTCTATTTGGGGTTAAGCGAGATCATGAAATTTATTAAGAAAAAACAGTTTAAAAATGTATCTGAAAATGTGTATGTATAAATCTTATTTTTTTATCCTTGGTTTTCTTTTACTGTCATCATTGAATTTGTTTGGACAAATTTTAAATATTGACTCTGTTATTATTCAGATAGACAAGAGCTATCCTGAATTGCAGATGTACGAATTGCAGATCAAAGCGTTTGATACGTATGCCACAGGAGCGAAAGCCTGGGAAGCTCCGCAGGTAGGAACAGGTTTTTTTATGACACCCTACAATACAAAATTCTGGTCTCCCAACCCTATGGATATTAAAGGGATACCAAGCATGAATCCTGGTATGGGTACGTATATGTTCCAGGTGCAACAGATGATTCCCAATCCTTCCAGGCAAAGAGCCAATCAAAAATATATGCAGGGAATGTCTGACGTTGAAAGGGAGAACAAAAATGTTATGAGGAATCAATTAATTGCTGAAGCGAAGAAGAATTATTATGACTGGATTGTACTGAAAAAAAAGCAAAAAATAGTATCCAATATTGAGTCGCTCATGAAGTACATTATTGAAAGTTCTGAGAGCAGGTATGCCTATCAGCAGGAAAAGCTGAGCACTATTTATAAAGCCAAATCCGAACTGTTGAAAATAAATAATATGCAGATCATGCTCGAGAATGATAGTAGAGAAAAAATGATTGAGCTGAATCGGTTGATGAACAGAGATAAAAATATTCAGTTTGCAATTGATACTGTTTATACTATTAAAGAGTATGATAAGGATATGACGGATACTGCTGCCATCATAGGTTTCAGAAGCGATATAAAAGTATTGGAGAAAAATGTTCAGGTTGCAAGATTAAAACAGCAATATGAATATAGTAAACGAAAACCTGACTTCGGTATCCGATACGATCACATGTTTTCTTTCGGCGAGAATCCTAATTTGTTCAGCTTAATGGGAATGGTTTCTATCCCAATCGCTCCCTGGTCATCCAAAATGTATAAATCCAATGTGGCAGGATTAAATTATGAATTGGAGGCATATCAAAAGCAAAAAGAGTCTATAGTGAATGAGGTGTCAGGTGAACTGCAAATGTTAAGGACACAGATAGCCAATAAGAAAAGACAGATAAAATTATATGAAACAGGTATCATTCCTGCCTTACAAAAAAATTATAAAACCACTTTGCTTGCTTATGAGCAGAACACGGAAGATCTTTTTATTGTGCTCGATGCAGTGCAGAATTTACAGATGACACAAATAGAATATCTGGATCAGTTGCAAGGTTTATTGCAGTTGCAGGTGGAGTATGAAAAACAGATTGAACAAAAATAATTAATAATCATGCAAAAAGGAATTTATTTATTTATTTATCTGATACTATTTTTATTGTTGTTTGCCTGTCATTCCAATGATAAGAAGGAAAAGGAGGATCATTCTAAACAGGAGGATGCGATGAAAAATAATGATATGAAGGGCATGGTGATGGATGATAAACAGAACAAGGTTGACAGAAGCCATGTCGGAAAACTGAATTTGGGATCTATTGTTGAGCCGGTAAATGAGACTGTTTTAGCTTCTGTGAAAACTATTAAACCTCAACAAAAGTCTTTGCCAATACTAGTAGATGCGCCCGGATATATTACATACAATCCTACCAATGCCAGTGCCATAGCTTCCCGCTATTCCGGAAGAATAGATAAACTGTATGTTAAATACAATTTTCAGGAAGTAGAGAAAGAACAGAAGATCATGGAAATTTACAGTCCTGAATTGCTGACTGCACAGCAAAATCTCATTTTCCTTCTTAACAGTGATTCCACTGCAACGGCATTAATTCAGTCTGCTAAACAAAGAATAAAGCTCTTAGGCTTGACAGAGGATCAAATCCGAAATATTATAAAAACAAGGAAAGCCGATTACCTGCTACCTGTCTATTCTCCTGTAAGCGGTCATATTCATGAAATGAACAGTGTATCAGAGATCACCATGCCAACGATGGAAATGGAGAAAAATAAGGGAGGAATGAATGGGGATATTTCAGGTGAGGAAATTTCTATTAAGGAAGGATCATACCTTCAGAAAGGGCAAACGGTTTTTAGTGTAATTAGCGCTGGCAGGATATGGGCTATTTTAAAAATATATCCTGAAGATATTTCAAGGATAAAACTGAACCAGCCTGTAGAAATATCTACAGAAAGTCAGCCCGATAAAATATACACCGATAAGGTAGGTTTTATAGAACCTGTTTATGAACAGGATTCAAAGTATTTAAGTGTACGGGTCTATTTAGATAATTGCAGCCATCATGATTTAAAAATAGGTTTGCTGATTAAAGGTAGAATCAATACAGGTTCTCATCAAGGATTGTGGATACCAAAAACCAGTATTCTGGATTTGGGAAATAATACTAAAGTGGTTTTTGTAAAATCAGGTAATGTATTTAAAACCCATAAGATTGTTACAGGTACTATTTCAGACGGTGAAGTTGAAATTCTTGAAGGGTTAAGTGAATCAGATGAAATAGCGATGGATGGTCAGTTTCTTATAGATAGTGAAGGTTTTGTAAATACTAATCAATAACAACTATTTTATGCGACATATATTAATTTTATTACTGATGACCGTTTCCTTCTCCTGCCAACAGAAAAAGACGAATGAGGTAATCGGGAAAAAAACGGGCAAGTCTCCTATTTATAAAATAGAACTTACCAAAGTATCACATAAAAATCAATCATCTGGTTTGATGCTTAGTGAAGAACAAATAGAGCTTGCCAACATAAAGACAGAAAAGGCAGATTCAAATTATATAGGTCAGGAAAAAATACTATCAGGACAAGTGGTGGTGAACGAAAATATGGAGTCCGTGATAAGCTCAAGGCTGGAAGGTAGAATAGATAAACTGTATTTTAAAAATATCGGAGAAACAATTCATTCCGGACAGGTAATTTATGAAATATACAGTGAAGAACTGGCCGCTGCTCAAAAGGATCTTTTGCTTTTATTGAAAAAAGAAAAGCAGCTGAAAAGCTTTGATATTGATTATAAACAATTGGTGGACGCTGCAAGGAATAAATTAAAGTTATGGGGAATTACGGACAATCAGACAGATGATTTAATAAAAAAAGATCATGTACAAATTCCTTTTCCTATTTTAAGTAAAGCCTCCGGAGTCATTACTGACATCAATATTAAAGAGGGAGATTATGCGATGGCAGGTATAGCGATTTTTAAAATCACTGATTTATCTATAGTGTGGGTGCAGGCCCAAATATATGCAAATGAGGTACAGGGGATTTCCTCTGGAAAAGAAGTAAAAATAAGAATTGGCGCTTTTCCTAATAAAATTTATAAAGGAAATATTTCCTTTGTAAATCCTCAATTGCTTACTCAGACAAAAATTGATTTAGTGAGAGTGGAAATTCCAAATCAGGACCTGTTGCTAAAACCGGGTATGCAGGCGTATGTAAGCATCAGTGAAAAGGGACATGTAGGGCTGGTGGTCAATACGAATGCTGTTCTGAGAGATTCAAAAGGTGCAAGTGTATGGGTAAAGAATGAGGATGGAAGCTTCGAGAATAAAATGGTTCATATTGGAATTCAAAGTGATGATAAAATGGAAATACTTCATGGATTGAAGAAGGGAGATATAATAGTAACATCAGGAGCCTACCTTATCAATAGTGAATATATCTTTAAGAAAGGGGCAAAGCCTATGGAAGGGCATAACATGGAAAAAATGTAAATCCATCTTTTGGAAAACCTGGATTTGTTGAAGTACACTTAACTGATAAGAAAAAGCATAGAACTGCTAAAGTATTACGGTAGCAAGTATTATAACACCGTTTTAGATTATTATTTTGTTCAAACGAGTATTTCTATTTAAAAACAAATTGCCTCATTGAGATACACTTCTTGGTTCCTTGTTTTATAAACTATTTATAAATTCAGCCATTTCCCCGATATTTAAAATTAAATCGACAGGGGCTTTTAAAATGGCCTGCTGCGGCATATGAGGTACCATAGCTGTTTCGGGATTTTGTACCACAATCATTCCGCCCATTTCTTTCACTTTTTTCAAGCCCTCAATTCCATCAGCATTGGCTCCCGATAACAACATGCACACCAGCGTAGGGCCATAGGCGAGGGATGCAGACTCAAAGGCTACGTCAATACTTGGCCTGCTGTAATTGACTTTTTCTGAATAATCCAGCGAACAAGTGCCCTTTTTTTCAAACAATAAATGGTAATCAGGTGGCGCCAGGTAAATGCAGCCCGTTTCGATCGGTTCTTTGTCCTCTATTTCATCAACCCTTGAAGTTGTTTTGCTTTTAAGCAAGTCCAGCAGAATATTGTCATTCGCGTTTTTACGGTGCATAACCAATACCATGGCAACATGCAGTTTCCCCAACTTGGGTAACACCTGTAGGATAACCTCCAGACTTCCGGCAGAGCCGCCAATAATCAGCAGTTTACATTTTTGTTTTAAGCCATCTTTCTCCAAATCTTTTCCTTCGTTATTTGTTTGTAATTTGATATAATAGGTGAAAATTTCAGGGTTTCTTTCGATCCCAGTGCCAGATATGAAAGTCGACCGAGGCTCTCATCGAACAATTTAAGTGCCCTGTTTTGCAGGTCCTTGTCGAAATAGATAAGAACATTTCTGCAAAGAATCAGGTCAAACGCATTAAAAGAACTGTCTGAAACAAGATTGTGCTGAGAAAAGATCATCCTGCTTCCTGACAAACTTTCATCGAATTTAGCTCCGTCGTAATTGGCCGCATAATATGTAGAAAAATCCTGCTTGCCACCCGACAAAATATAATTTTCAGAATACTGTTTCATCTGGCTCAATGGAAAAATACCTTTTCGGGCTTTTTCCAAAACGTCAGCATTGATGTCTGTTGCATAAAGAAGCGATTTGTGCAGCAGGTTGGCTTCGTGCAGTAGAATGGCCATTGAATATACTTCTTCTCCCGTAGAGCATCCTGCATGCCAGATTCTTATAAACGGTTTTGTTCCCAGGTTGGGTAAAACTTCTTCCCTTAAAACTTTATAGAAGGACGGGTCACGGAACATTTCCGTTATATTCACCGTGATTTCTTCGATAACGCGCTGCAGGTAATGACTGTCGTTCCGCAGCTTATACCTGAATTCAGCAAAGCTTGGGAATTTATCCATCGAGTACAACCTTACGATGCGCCGCATCATAGAAGCTTCGGAGTACCCTGTAAAATCATAGCCATACAAATCCAGCAGATCGTTTAACAACAGTTTTACATCGGCGTCTTTTATCATACTATTAGCTAGTTATAATATTCTAAAATATGCACAAGACGATCCACATCAATAGGTTTCGAAATATAATCATAGGCTCCTGCAAGGAGGCATTTTTCCTTGTCTCCCGGCATGGCCTGCGCCGTTACTGCTATGATGGGCGTATCCTTTCTTTTTTCAATCTTCTTTATCTTTGGAATAGCGGCGTATCCATCCATTCCAGGCATCATCATATCGATCAGAATAATGTCTATGGCTGCATCTCCCTCCAGTACTACCATGGCTTCCTCTGCGCTATTGCAGGCAATACATCCATAGCCATTTGAAAGCAGGATGGCTTTCAATGCAAATATATTTATGGAGTTGTCATCAATTATTAAAACGTTCATTTTAGACATGTTTTATTTTTAAATATTTTAGACCCGCTCATAAAGCCAAACACGCATCAGTGATAACAACTGGTCTATATCAACTGGCTTGGTAATGTAATCTGAAGCGCCGGCTTTGATACACTTTTCGCGGTCGCCTGTCATTGCTTTGGCTGTAACGGCTATTACAGGCAGGTTTTTCCATTGTACATTTTTCCTGATCCTGCTTGCTGTTTCATAACCGTCCATCTGAGGCATCATCATATCCAGCAGCACCACATCAATCCGGGGGTTCTCATGCAGCATCATCAGGGCCTCGTTGCCATCAATGGCCGTCAATACCTTCATCTTTAAGTTTTCTAAGGTTTTGGTCAACGAAAAGATATTGCGAACATCGTCGTCTACAAGCAATACTGTTTTGTCGTTTAAAACCTGACTGAGCGAACTCAGCTTTTTATAATCGTTACTTTTCGACCCGGCCAGTTTGTTTTCTCCTACCAAGTGCAGAAACAGTGAAATTTCGTCTAAAATGCGCTGGTAGGAATAGGCTGTTTTTACGATAATGGAGTCTGCGTATTTTTTGATGCGTTGCTCTTCTACCAAGGATAAACTCTTTCCGGTAAAGACAATGATGGGCAGATTTTCGAGGCCTGGATTTTTTTTAGCTTCCTCCAGCATGTCATAGGCTTGCTGGTCGGGAATTCCCATATCAAGAATCACACAATCAACTTCCTTTGTTTGCAGGGCTTCGATGCTGTCCTTGATCTTGCTTTTAACCACGGTATTGATTTTAAATGATTCGAGAAAATAAGCCAGTGCTTTGGAGTGCTTGTTATTTTCTTCCACGATCAAAACTTTTTTCGATTTTTTAGATAAAACCTCTTCGATCTTTTTGAATATCTCAGGGATCTGTTCATGTGCCATAGGTTTGTTGATAAAGTTAACGGCACCTTTCGAAAGGCTTTCGTTTTTAACTTCATGCGAAGACATAATGTGTACAGGAATATGGCGTGTTTGTACATCGTTTTTCAACTCATCCATAACTTCCCAACCGCTTTTAATCGGCAACTGGATGTCGAGTAAAATTCCCCTCGGTTTAAACTGTCTTGCCAAGTCCAGGCCTTCATCGCCCCGTACTGCAACGATCCCTTTATAGCCCTGTTTACGGGTGTAGTTGAGGAGTGACTTAGCAAAGTTTGTGTCGTCTTCAATGATCAGGATGCATTTGTCGGAGTCAATGATTGTTTCCCTATCGTCGGGGATGCTTTTAGGGATATACGAAGCCAGATATTTATCGTTGCTTGTTGGAAGAATGTGAAGGTCCGCTTCAATTTTTGGTTTTGTCGGAATACCATTGGTTTCGGCGACAACATGTTCTACATCCTGTGCCGGTTTTTTAATAGGCAGGTTCAAAGTAAATACACTGCCTTTGTTCTCTTCACTGCTCAGCAATATTTCGCCGCCCAGTAGTTTTGCCAGTTCACGGCTGATAGAAAGTCCCAGTCCGGTACCCCCGTATTTCCTTCTGGTAGATCCGTCGGCCTGTTGAAAGGCCTCAAATATCAGCGGTTGTTTTTCCTTGGCAATGCCAATGCCTGTGTCTGTTACAGCGATGCAGATCAGGGCGCTGTTAGCAGGATTGAGTTTTACTTCCATTTTAACAGAACCCGTGGGAGTAAACTTGAAGGCATTCGAAAGCAGGTTTTTTAGAATCTGCTCCAGGCGCAGTTTGTCGGTTTCAATAAATGCAGGAACAAGCTTATCCACCAGGATACTAAACTCAATTTTTTTCTGCAGGGCAACCGGTTTGAACAAACCTTGCAGATCTTCGGTAATATCTTTAAGCGGTACATTACCATACTCAAACTGCATTTTGCCTGCTTCGATTTTCGACAAATCAAGAATTTCATCAATCAGGCCCAGCAGCCCGTTACCCGAGCTTAGAATCACCTGAGCGTATTCAACCTGATCTTTATTTAAATTTTTGTCCGTGTTTTCAGAAAGCAGTCTGCCCAGCAGCAGAATGGAATTAAGAGGGGTCCGTAGTTCGTGCGACATGTTGGCAAGAAACTCCGATTTGTAACGGGTTGTGATAACAAGTTCTTCTGCTTTTTTATTCACCTCCTTGTTTTTCTCCTCCAGCATCCCCGTTCGTTCGTTCAGCTCGTTGTTCGTTTGTTGCAATTCTTCCTGCTGCACTCTTAATTCTTCTTCAGAAGCCTGAAGTTTTTGTGCCTGTGCCTCCAGCTCTTCGTTTAGGTTTTCAAGCTCACTGTGCTGTGACTGCAATTCTTCTGTTTGCGCCTGAGTTTCTTCCAGCAGTTCCTGCAATTTCCCCCTGCTTTTGGAGGCTTGCAGGGCAATGGCGATGTTGGGTAAGGTGACTTCAATCAGTTTCATAGCCCTGGCTGAAAACGGGTGAATCGAAGCCATTTCTATGACACCTTCCACTTGGTGGTTGTGCAGAAGGGGTAAGATAAGTACATATTTGGGGTGGATGGCGCCCGAAGATGAACCAATTTTAAGGTAATCATCCGGCACATTTTCCAGTTGTACAATACTTTTGTTGGATGCGGCCTGTCCGGTTTGCGTAATGCCGAAAGGAATCTTTTTTTGAATGGTCGTTTCATCCGCTACAGCATAGCCGGCAGCATATTGAAGCAGTTCTTCGTTTGCCGTGTAAAATAAACCTACCTGTCCGCCCGTATTATTTACAAATACATTCAGCGAGTCACGGCACAATATTGACAACTCTTTTTCGCCGAGAATGCTGTCGTTTATAGCATTAAGGCCGTCCTGTATCCAGATTTTTTCTTCATTCTCGATGGCAAATTTCTGCAGGTCCTTTTTCATTTGTTTCACTGCAATGCCCAGTAAGTCGTCTTCACTTCTTTCAACTATTTCGACGCCAAAATGCCTTTTGCCTATTTCATCGGCGGCTTTGGCCAGTGCAATATTGTTGGCATCGATAAGCTGAATTGATTTTGCCAGCGAGCCGATGGCATCATTGGAACGAATTGCAAGAATATTGCCGGTCTTGCCCAAAGCAATTTCCTGTGCCACATTCTTTAATTCAGCCAGGGATTCATATATGTTTTTAATCGTATAAATAATAATGAAAACAACCAATGCCACAATCAATAACACAAGGATAAAATTCCAATTTTTATTTGATTTCTCATTGGCGTAAATTGCTTCAGATCCTGTCAGAACAGATTTTAAAAGTTGGCGTTGCATTGTTTTTAACTGCTCTACCGCGCTTGCAGAAACATCCCACCAGGTCTCTGCATCATAATTAGGATTATAGCTTTTGTTTTTTATAATGTCTTTAATCGTGGTGATCGTCGTTTTTAAGTCTCTGTTGTTATGAATCCGTTTGTATTCATTCAGCGTATGTCCGGAAGATTTGATAAAAAATTCTTTTTCATAACTCGCAAAGATCTCATAGACACCAGCCAGTTTTGTTGCACTGATAGCCGGATCCTGCTTGGTGAACAGATCACTATAATAGTTTGCCCGGAGTACACCCAGGTAGGAGGTCATTTCAGACAACAGGCGCTGGTCGCTTATATCTTGGGTTAAAGATTTAAGGTAGGGCATGCTTTCCGTAGATATAAAGGCGATGGAATTGAGCCTGAAAATAATATTGGAATAAAAATCCATAACCTCATCAGCTCCTTCTTTAGCATCATCAATACGCTTTCTGAAAGCAGGCAATTGTTCCAGAAATGTATAGGACTTAAAATTCAACATTCTTTCATCAGCCTTGGCTTCCAGATCGGCTATTGCAAGGTTGGTTCCGTTGCGTTTAATAATCATATTGGTCTGTTCCGATTTGTTCAGGGCGAAACGAGATGTATACCGCCGCTCCGCTTGCAAGACGTCAATAAGAGCAGAGATGTCGTCGGTTTGTTGCAGGCGCACCATGAACTTTTCGAGCACATTTATTTTTTCTTGCTGAACAACGTTTATTTCTGCGGTGAGGTAAATCACGAAAAATAATGGAATGATCCCAATCAGCGTTAATTTAACAGGAAGAGGTAGTTTTTTTAATAGTTTGTTGAACATAGTTTTTTATATAAACTGTTTTTAATGTTTAGCACCATCCTGGTGCAATGGCAATATGATAATAAAGCTGGAGCCCTTATTGATCGTGCTCTTGGCCGAAATAAGTCCATTGTGTTTCTCAATAATTTTTTTTGCTATTGCCAGTCCGATACCTGTTCCTTCAAATGTTAAAGAGTCATGCAGCCTTTGAAAAATTATAAATATTTTCTCCAGGTACTTTTCATGAAAACCAATGCCGTTATCTGAAACAACTATCCGGCAAAAAGTGCCCTTTGCATCTTTTGCACTGTCGATATTTTTCTCTGAAACAAGTTCGGCTGTTATGTTGATTACCGGTGTTTCATCGGTTTTTGAAAATTTTAATCCATTGCTTATCAGATTCTGAAATACTTGCCTGATCTGTGTTTGAAGAGTGTCAATCTTAGGAATTGAACCCACGTTTACCTGAGCCTTTTTCTGTTTTATGATGTGCTCCAGGTCAGCAATAACTTGCCTGATAATTTTATTTAAACTGGTTGGTTTAAATAATGTGGGCGTAGACAAACGGGAATAATCCAACAGGTCGTTGATCAGATCAGCCATCCGCTCTGCAGATTTAATTGTGCCATTCAGATAGGAGATTATTTTTTCTTTGTCATTCTGGATATTGTCTTTAATCAGGTAGCTAAAGGTCTGTATTTTTCTTAAGGGTTCTTTTAAATCGTGAGAGGCTATCCATGTAAACTGTTGTAATTCGAGGTTTATGGCTTCCAGTTCTTTGTTTTTAGAAACTAACTCCTGCGTGCGATTCTGAACTTTTTGCTCAAGTTGGGCTTCGGCCTGTTTTCGGATCTCTATTTCCTTTTGTAAATCTTTGTGTATCTGGGCAAGCTGTTGTTTTTGTTCGGAAAGCCTGTGAAATGTTTTTACTTTTAATAACAGGATATCCGTATCTATGGGTTTGGTTACATAGTCGATTCCACCCGAGGTATATCCTTTGGTAATAAAACTTTTATCTTTGTTGATTGCCGACAAAAAAATGATGGGTATATCTTTGGTTTTTGTAAAACCTATCAGGGCCTCTGCTACTTCAAAACCATCCATACCCGGCATTTGTACATCGAGGATAATAAGGGAATAATCCGTTTTTAAAACTTTTTTTAAGGCTTCTTCACCCGATTCAGCGGCATCTGTTTGAAAACCATGAATCTCTAAGATACTCTTTAATGAAAATATATTTTCGGGTCGGTCATCAACAACAAGAATCATCTGACAATTTTAAATTTATGAGTAATGAAACGATAAAGAATTTTAAAGATTTAAAAGAAAGAAATTCACACACGGAAGGTACTTTTTTCTGGTGATAATAGTGTCTTGATGTTGCAATAACCATACCGCCGAATTGAAATACAGCAGGGTGGCAAAAAAGTATGCACATCCCTCAAGAATCAAAGCAGCGAATCGTAGAGAAAAAAAAAGCCCACCGGACACATGGTCGGTGGGCTTTTTTTAAGAACGGATCTTGATTACTGGATCACTAATTTTTTGAACTCAGTAGCGCCACCCATTTTAACTTTTACAAAATAGATTCCTTTTGCTAAATCAGAAATGTTAATTTCTTTTGAAATTTCTTTAACGTAACCCAATTGTTCTGCATGCACAATACGTCCGTCAAGTGTTGAAATTGTCATTTCAGCAGAACCTGCGTTTGTATCTTTGAACGATAGGTAAAACATGCTGCTTGTCGGATTCGGATGCAGGGAAATATTTGAAACCTTGTCACCATTGTCGAATATTCCTGTGCAGGTAGATGCAGTTATAACCAATGTATTAGAAGATATACATGCTTTGGTAGTACCGTTAGAGATTTTGTAGGTCATGTTAGCAGTTCCTGCTGCGGCTAGTTTTACATTAACCACACTGGCAGCAGAGCTACCGACAAAACTTGCCAATGTAGCATTTGAAGTCGTCCAGCTTGGGGTTCCTGTAACAGGAGTATTTCCAGTAAGGGTTACCGTGGCTCCACAGGCAGTTGTGACACCATTTCCAGCTGCAGCTACAGTTGGAGCAGCATTTACTGTAAACACCATCGTGTCAATGGAAGCAGGGCATGTTCCCAATGTAATTTTATACACTAACTTATAGGTTCCGGCAGTTCTTAATCTCACATTTACCGTATCGTTGTTACCGTTAGGAACGAAAGAGAGATTGGTGGCAGTTGATGTGGGTGTTGTGGTACCGTATGACCATACCGGCGTTCCAAGCGTTGCAACATTCCCGTACACCGGAAGTGTATCGCCAACACATCCTGTTTTATCAGGTCCGGCATTTGCTACCAGCGTAGGACCAAGTGTAATTATCATATTATCTGTAGCAGTACAAGTGGTGGTAGTGTTTGTTACCTTCCAGGCTAAAGTGGTAATGCCTTTTGCCAGACCTGTAACTGTGCCTACGGTATCTGCCGGAGCAGCAGACGGAGTAACTGTTCCTGTTCCCGGAGCAACAATTGACCACGCTCCCGTGAATCCTGCTGCAGGTTTATTACCCTTCACTGTAAAGGAAGTTGCACCCGCACAGGATACTTGATCAACACCTGCGTTGGCACCTGTAGGAGCAGCATTTATTGTATATGTCATCGTATCGCGGGAAACAGGACACGCTCCAAGCGTGATGGAATACACCAATCTGTAAGTTCCGGCAGTTCTCAGGGCTACTTTTACTGTATCGTTATTGCCATTTGGAACAAAAGAGATGTTGGTAGCAGTAGTTGTAGTACCATATGACCATACCGGTGTGCCTATTGTTGCAATAGTTCCGAACAATTTAAGTGTATCATTCTGACAACCTGTTTTATCAAGTCCGGCATTTGCTACCAGCGTAGGACCAAGTGTTATTGTCATCGTATCCTTAGCTGTGCAGCCCGTGGTCGTGTTTGTTACTTGCCAGGCTAAAATGGTAATACCCGGAGCCAAGCCTGTAACTGTTGCTACCGTATCTGCGGGAGCAGCAGACATAGTAACTGTACCTTTACCCGGAGCGACAATTGACCATTTTCCTGTTGTTCCGGCAGGTTTATTTCCTGTTACAGTAAAAGTAGTTGTTGAACCATTGCAGGACACTTGACTGGCACCTGCATTAGCCGTAGGAAGTGCATTTGAAACAATCGTCATAGTATCACTGGAAGTACACGTTCCAAGTGTAATGGTATACACTAAAGAGTACGTTCCGGCTGTTCTTAATCTAACTTTTATCGAATCGTTGTTTGTGTTTGCCTGAGCGTTAAGAACGAGAGCAACGAAACCGATATTGGAGTTAGCAGTTCCGGTATTTCTTGCCCATGTAGGTGTTCCAGTCGTTGGATTACTTCCTATCAGGAGAATAGTATCATTCATACATCCTGCTCTATCCAGTCCGGCATTGGCTGTTGTAAAAGGACCCATTGTAATGGTCATATTACTTGTAGCAATACAACCGGCAGCGTTTGTTATTTTCCAAACTAAAGTGGTAACAACACCTTTTGCCAGTCCTGTAACTGTAGCTACGGTATCTGCCGGAGCAGCTGACGTAGTAACCGTACCTGTTCCGGGAGCCACAATTGACCATTGTCCTGTTCCTCCTACAGGAGGCTTGTTTCCTCTCACAGTAAATGAAGTTGTTGAGCCGTCGCAAGATGACTGGTTAGCACCGGCATTGGCTGTCGGAAGTGCACTTACAACAATCTTCATAGAATCGCGGGAAGTACATGGGCTGGCAGTGTTCGCTGCGCCCACTGCAATTGTATAATATATAGTGTAGGTTCCGGCTGTTCTTAATCTAACTTTTATCGAATCGTTAGCGGTTCCCGTTCCGGTAGCAGTAGTGCCGCCTGTAGAAATAAAAGAAATGTTAGAAGTAGTAGTGACAGTACCGAGAGACCATAACTGTTTTCCAATCGTTGCATTATTTCCTATAAGAAGAAGTGTATCACCCACACAACCTGTTCTATTTTTATTAGCTCCGGCATTTGCCGTACTTGGTGCTTTACTTACTAACACAAGCATATCATCCGTATTTGTACAACCGCCTCCGGTAACTGTCCATCTAAGTGTTAAAGTATCTGAAGTTACTGCTGTGACTGTAGAAGTAGGAGAGGTTGGAGTTGTGATAACTTCACTTCCTTTCTTTGTAACGAAAGACCATGCACCTGTTTCTCCGGCAGCTACCGGAGTGGCAGCTAATGTAACCGAGGTCAGATTGTTTTGACAAATTCCTATATCCACACCTGCATTTGGAGTGGAAGGATTATAAGTAACAACTACTGTATCGGTTTTTACACATCCATTAAGAACGGTAGCAGCAGCATTATTTCCATTTGTACTTCCATTAGCAATTCTATAGGCAACCAATGTTTTACCCCCTACTGTGGCACGTACTTTAACAGTATCGTTGTTACCGCTGCCGACGAATGAGAGTATACTGCCGCCTGGTAATATCCACGAAGGTGTTCCTACCGTTGGAGTAGTTCCATAAAGAGTGATGGTATCACCATGACAGGCTGCTTTGTCTAATCCGGCATTTGGAGTAGTCGGAGCAGCATTTACGGTTATGACAAGTAGTTTTGTAAGAGCAAGAGTAGGACAAGCGGCATTGCTAACTGTCCATTTTAATGTGTCCTTTGCGCCGGTACCATTAGTGGCAATTGGAAAACCTGTAACAGTGCTTGTCCGACTTGTCGGGGTAGTGATGACGGTAGTCGCGGAGTTTATTCCTCCCAGTTTAGTCCAGGTTCCTATACTTCCGGTAGGAATACTACTTGCACCAAGGGTAGCAGTACCATTTGCGCAAATAGTACTGTTTGTTCCGGCATTTGCTGTAGGTATTGCCTGAATAACAATATTAACCGTGTCTGTGCAGGTAGCAGCAGTTCCGGTAACAGTCCATACAAGAGTTAAGGTTCCTGCGGCAGTTATGCCGGTTACCGTACTGGTTGCACTTGTTGTGGTGGTTATAACACCTGCGGGTGCTGCGGGTGCTGGGGGTGTTGTGACTACCTTTGTCCATGTACCTGCTGTATAACCTGTAGGGAGCGTAGCGGCCAATGTTGCAGTAGTACCCACACAGATGGTTTGATCAGGCCCGGCCGAGCCTACACATTGTGCTTTTAGGACAGAGCCCCCCAGGCATAGTACAAGAATGATTTGAAGTGATTTTTTTAACATGTTTTTATTTTTTTGAATTATTTGTATTTGGTTTATTTATTTATTTATTTATTTATTTATTGTTCGAAATTTATCCTTAATGTTTGTCAATATGTAGGAGGTCACCCTGTCTGATCATTTTTCGTTTTTATGCTGCCTGATACGGCCACTTTAAGCAACAGCAAATGTTAAAATCATTTCAGTAAATACTCAAAAAGATATTAGCTAAATAGCACAAAATACGTGTACCTGCACCCCTTTAATTCAAAGCTAATCTATTCTAAAAGTAAAATTAGTAGGTGTCTTAATTGTCAAATTTAACTTCTGTATTTTGCGTTAAAAAAAATTACGTTTTCATTAAATTAAAGGGCTAATATAAAACTATTTTTAGAAGTACAATATGTTTTATAAAAAATAATTTTATAAAAATTATCGGACTAAACGTTTATTTTCAATTTATTATGTTTTTATAATGGATATCTTTCCACTCGGCTTAAAGGTCTTCATGATAAATTAAGGTTTCAAAATGAAACCTTAGAAAAAGGCAATAAGCAATTCTTGCAATTAATTTATCATAAAAATTGTATTTTGCGATTCGGAAAAATAGTTTTTCTTTATCTGTTTCGCCGTTTTTTTGTTTTGATGCTATAGCATCTCTCAGTTACTTTTTCAAAGGAATTAATGCTTTTATTTTTGTCAACCCTTTAATTTTTAGCTACATTTGTACCTCTTAAAAATTTACGACAATACCTATTTATTCTATAAAAAATCAGATTTAAAATGAGCAATAAGCCAAGTACATTGTTTGATAAGGTGTGGGATGCCCACGTGGTGCGTAAGATTGAAGACGGTCCGGATGTGTTTTTTATTGACAGGCATTTTATCCATGAAGTGACCAGCCCGGTAGCTTTTTTAGGATTAGAGAGCAGGGGGATAAAAGTGATGTCGCCGGAAAGCACTTTCGCAACTGCCGATCACAACACACCAACGATCAACCAACACTTACCGGTACAAGACCCTTTATCTGCGAACCAATTAAAAGCTTTAGAAACCAACTCGGCTAAATATGGTATTTCGCATTGGGGTTTAGGAAATCCTAAAAATGGAATTGTACACGTGGTAGGTCCGGAAAATGGAATTACCCTTCCGGGAATGACCATTGTATGCGGCGATTCACATACATCTACGCACGGGGCCTTCGGCGCCATCGCCTTTGGTATCGGTACTTCAGAGGTGGAGATGGTATTGTCTTCACAATGCATCATGCAACCGAAGCCCATGAAAATGCGGATCAACGTAAATGGTAAATTGGGTAAAGCAGTGACTCCGAAAGATGTGACTTTATATATCATTGCACAACTAACAACAGCAGGCGCTACAGGCTATTTTGTAGAATACGCCGGTGATGTGTTCGAGAAAATGAGCATGGAAGGTCGTATGACGGTTTGCAACATGAGTATTGAAATGGGTGCCCGTGGCGGTATGATTGCGCCCGACGAAACTACTTATAGCTATATCAACGGTCGCGACCAGGCGCCAAAAGGGGTCGCATGGGATAAGGCACTTGCATATTGGAAAACATTGAAAACAGACGAAGGCGCTACCTTCGATAAAGAATATACTTATAAGGCAGCCGACATTGAGCCGATGATTACCTTTGGTACCAATCCGGGTATGGGTATAGGTATTTCCAGGATGATCCCCAAAGCTTCCGATTTAAAAGGGGGTGTTGCGACTTACAAGAAATCGCTTGATTACATGGGCTTTCACGAGCAGGATAAAATGATCGGCAAAAAAGTAGATTACGTTTTTATAGGTAGTTGTACCAATGGTCGTATCGAAGATTTCCGAGCTTTTGCATCGATCGTAAAAGGCCGGAAAAAAGCAGAACACATTACAGCATGGATTGTACCGGGTTCGCACATTGTAGAGAAACAAATTAAAGAAGAAGGTATTTTAAATATTTTAACAGAAGCAGGTTTTCAATTGCGTCAACCCGGTTGTTCGGCATGTTTGGCTATGAATGACGATAAAGTGCCTGCCGGAAAATATGCTGTAAGCACCAGCAACCGTAACTTCGAAGGCAGACAAGGCCCCGGAAGCCGTACCTTATTAGCGAGCCCTCTCGTAGCAGCCGCAGCAGCAGTAACAGGCTACGTAACCGACCCAAGAGATTTAATGGAGTAGGTTGTCTTAAATTTAAAAACAAACGAATTAACAAATTAACGAATCAATACTATGGCATACGATAAATTTACCGTTCTTAAAAGTTCCGCTGTTCCTTTACCAATTGAAAACGTAGATACAGATCAGATTATCCCGGCGCGTTTTTTAAAAGCTACGAAACGTGAAGCATTCGGAGATAATCTTTTCCGTGACTGGCGTTATAACAATGACAATACACCGAAAGCGGATTTCCCGTTAAACAATCCAAAATACTCAGGCAAAATACTAGTCGGTGGTACCAACTTCGGAAGCGGAAGCAGCCGTGAACATGCTGCATGGGCCATATACGATTATGGCTTCAGATGTGTAGTGTCCAGCTTTTTTGCTGACATCTTTAAAGGCAACTCCATCAACATAGGTATTTTACCGGTACAGGTAAGTCCGGCGTTTTTAGAAAAAATATTCGCCGCCATTGAAAAAGATCCTAAAACAGAATTAGAAGTAAGTCTTCCTGATCAAACCATAACCCTTGTTGCAACAGGTGAAAAAGAATCCTTCAACATCAATGGCTATAAAAAACACAACTTACTAAACGGCTTCGATGACATTGATTATTTACAAGCGATGAAATCGGAGATTCAGGCGTTTGCTGCTTCGAAAGTGTTTTAAGGATAGTCTTCGATTTTAGCTCAGACTGTACTAAGAAATCATGTTGAGCAGAGTCGAACCATTGTATCAAATTGCACTGTCACTGTCTAATTCAACAACACTTCGACTCTGCTCAGTGTGACAATTAATAACAGTAAGTTGGTCGTAGGGTATTAATAACAAGATTAAAACATACTGCCAAAGAAAAGAATTTGAAAAACAAGCAACGTCACATAGAAATAATGGATACAACACTCCGCGATGGTGAACAAACCAGCGGTGTGTCTTTTTCTGCGTCTGAAAAATTAACCATTGCACAACTTTTATTGGCTGAAGTGAAAGTAGACAGGATTGAAGTGGCTTCTGCGCGTGTGTCCGAAGGCGAGTTTCAGGCAGTGAAAAAAATTACTGAATGGGCTGCGGCAAATGGTTATCTCGACAAGGTAGAAGTACTTACTTTCGTAGATGGCGATACATCCGTAAAATGGATGGTGGAGGCGGGAGCAAAAGTAATGAACCTATTGACCAAAGGTTCTCTAAATCATCTGACGTATCAACTTAAAAAATATCCAAAGGATCATTTTAAAGACATTGCCAAAGTCATTGCTTTGGCTAATGAAAAGGGCTTGCAGTGTAATATCTATTTGGAAGATTGGAGCAATGGTATGCGTCACTCAAAAGAGTATGTTTTGCAGTATATGGATTTTATACAATACCAGCCTGTCAAACGGATTCTATTGCCGGATACTTTAGGTATTTTGATTCCTTCTGAAACGTATGCCTATGTCCATGAATTGGTGCAACGATATCCAAAATTGCATTTCGATTTTCATGCGCACAACGATTACGATCTGAGTATTGCCAATGTATTAGAAGCTGTAAGAGCAGGAGCACATGGTTTGCACTTAACTATTAACGGAATGGGTGAGAGGGCAGGGAATGCGCCACTAGCCAGTGCCATTGCCGTATTAAACGATTACGTGCCGGAAATAAAAACTTCAGTTGTTGAGAAATCATTGTACCAGGTAAGTAAATTGGTAGAAACATTTTCAGGATTTAGAATCTCGGCCAACAAACCGATTGTAGGCGAAAATGTATTCACACAAACAGCCGGCATCCATGCCGATGGTGATAAAAAGAAAAATCTCTATCACAACGATTTAATACCCGAGCGTTTCGGTCGGCAACGCAAATATGCTTTAGGTAAAACCAGTGGCAAGGCCAATATAGAAAACAACTTACAGCAATTAGGGATTCAGTTATCTGACGAAGATTTAAAGAAAGTAACCCAACGCATCATAGAATTGGGCGATCGAAAAGAAATGGTTACTCAGGCCGATCTGCCTTATATTATTTCCGACATTTTGGATAGCAATACGATCTTAGAGAAAGTACAAATAAAACATTATGTGCTGACACATGCAAAAAATTCCAGTCCGTCAGTTATCTTGAATATCAGTATCAACGGTGAGTTGTTTGAAGAACAAGCAGATGGCGACGGACAATACGATGCCTTCATCAATGCCTTGAAAAAGATTTACAAGAAAAAAAAATGGGAGTTACCGACCCTGACAGATTATACAGTAAGAATCCCTCCGGGCGGTAAATCGGATGCATTATGTGAAACCATTATTACCTGGGAGTACAACAAAAAAGAGTTCAAAACAAGAGGTCTGGATAGCGATCAGACAGTAGCTGCTATCAAGGCTACAGAAAAAATGTTGAATATTATTTAATTAAGAATTATAAGTTATGGCAAAAAAACACATTCTCATTGTTCCCGGTGATGGCATCGGTCAGGAAGTAACCGCAGTTGGTAAAAAGGTATTGGATAGTATCGCTGCCAGGTTTAATCACGAATTTACATACGATACGGCTTTGATTGGGCACGTAGCTATTGAAGCGACTGGTAATCCATTACCTGATGAGTCGTTGGCGAAAATGAGAAAATCGGATGCCGTTCTTTTTGGAGCAGTTGGTCACCCGAAGTATGATAACGATCCGTCTGCAAAGGTACGTCCCGAACAAGGTTTGTTGAAGATGAGAAAAGAATTGGGCTTGTATGCGAACCTTCGCCCGATAAAATTATTTGATGAGTTGTTGAGTGCTTCCAGCATTAAACCGGAAATTTTAAAAGGTGCCGATATATTATTTTTCAGAGAATTAACCGGTGATATTTATTTCGGTGAGAAAGGTCGTAAAAACAATAACGACACGGCTTACGATATTGCTGAATACAGCCGTTTTGAAGTAGAGCGTATTGGACGTAAGGCTTTTGAGGCAGCCAGAACACGTCGCAAAAAATTGTGTTCAGTAGATAAAGCAAACGTTCTTGAAACAAGTCGTTTGTGGAGAGAAGTGATTCAGAAAATGGCGTTGGAATATCCGGATGTTGAAGTAGAGCACCAGTTTGTAGATTCTACTGCTATGATGTTGATCAAAGATCCGCGACGTTTTGATGTGGTGGTAACCGCTAATTTGTTTGGCGATATTTTAACCGATGAGGCATCTCAGATTGCAGGCTCTATGGGCATGTTGGCTTCCGCTTCTATAGGCGATGGTACAGGAGTGTACGAGCCTATCCATGGTTCAGCGCACGACATTACAGGTAAAGGTGTTGCCAATCCATTGGCTTCTATTCTTTCTGTTGCTTTGATGTTGGATATTTCATTTGGAATGAAAGCAGAATCTAATTTGGTTATCAGCGCTGTGGATAAGGTGTTAAAAGCCGGTTTCCGTACGCGTGATATTGCAGATACTACCACTACTTCTGATAAAATTTTGGGTACTGACGCTATGGGCACAGAAGTGTTGAAGTTTTTGTAAGGATTCAATTTGAAATGATTTGATCTCCGATGAACATTCGTTTATCTGAGGCAGCTACATTAAATTGCTTGAGATTACTATCGCGTGGATGTGCTTCAAAATTTGGAGGGTAAAAATCATCAGAACATTAGAATTTTTATGAATACAGGTTGGGGTGGAATTTCATTTGACGGTATACCATTAAAAAATAAAATAACCATGAAAATCAAAAATTAAACTTTAGATTTTCATGGTTACTTTATTTTCTGCAAATGATTATTTATAAAATCACTGAAGTTGCAAATGGTTATTTTGTCCTTCGTAGCATAGCTGTCTCCGGAAGGCATAATCACATAGTTTTTAGTTGACTTTAAATCTTCGATAGATTGATGAAAGCCTTTGCTAATCTGCGGCGCGGTAGATAATTTTATTTCTATACACGCTAACGGTTTAAGACCTTTTACCAATATAAGGTCAGCTTCTGTTCCCTGGTGTGTGCGGTAAAAGTACATATCCAGATACGCGGGTTTTAATTGGCGAATCTGTTCGATGACGAAGCTTTCCCAGGAAGTGCCAACATTCGGATGTCCGAACAAATCATCCAAGTCTGCCGTGCGTATTAACGTGTGCAAAATGCCGGTATCGCGTATGTATATTTTAGGCGCTTTCACCAGGCGTTTTTTAGAATTTATAAACCATGGTTGCAGGCGTGTTACTAAAAATGCGCCTTCCATATATTCGAGGTAGCGCCCAACTGTTGGAGCTGTAACGCCTAATGACCTGCTATAATTTTCTTTGTTCCAGACACCACCGTTATTATGTGCCAGCATGCTCCAGAAATTCCGAATCATAACAGAAGAAAACTCAACACCGAACAGTTCGTTCATGTCCTTTTCGGTATACGATTTAATTAAATTCGTGTACCAGTTGTGAACAGCATTGTTTTGTTTTAGTGTTAAAGCAACAGGAAAGCCTCCCTTGAACCAAAGAGTGTCTTGCGATATTTTACTTTTTTGCGCTTCCGGTAGATTGATGCCTCCCATATCCAGATAGGCAATTCTTCCTGCCAGACTTTCCGACACGCCTTTTATCAGATGAGGAGATGAAGAGCCCAGCAATAAGAAACGCGCTGGCTTGCGGTCGATATCTACCAAGGCACGTAATAAAGCAAATAGCTTAGGCATTCGTTGAATTTCATCAATGATAATAAGTTTATGCTTGTTTTTCAGCAGGTAACTTTCAGCATCGTTCTGTAAACGGTTAAAATGACTTTCCAATTCGAGATCGAGATACAATACTTCCTTTTTAGTTTTTTTGGCATAGAGTTTCGCCATGGTAGTTTTGCCTATCTGCCTTGCTCCTAAAAGTGCTACGACCGGGTTAATCTTTAATAATGAGCTTAAAGTAGTTATTTCTGTTCGTGTTATCATATTACAAATATAAAAAATTATCCATGAAAATAAAAAGTTTAACTTTTTATTTTCATGGATAATTTTTTATCTAGGAATATATTTTTTATTAAAGCGATCTCGCAATCTCAATTATATTGTTATTCTGTGGTTTGGTTTTTGTAGGAGATAAGCCAATACCACATACATAAAAACACTTCATATCATTTAAAAATTCCATACCATGACGGATAAAGTTTTAAAGCTTTTAGGCAAAGAAGCAGCATTTTTGTTGAACCACACCTGTAAGACCTTCCCAAAAGAAAGTCTCCATTTACCGGGCGCTGATTTTGTGGATCGCGTTTTTATAAACTCCGACAGAAATAACCAGGTACTCAAAAATATTAACTCAATCTTTAATTCCGGACGTTTGAAAGGTACAGGGTATTTATCCATTCTGCCGGTAGATCAGGGTGTAGAGCACTCAGCAGGAGCCAGTTTTGCCGTTAATCCTGAATATTTCGATCCGGAGAATATTGTAAAATTAGCCATAGAAGGAAATTGTAATGCGGTGGTTTCTACCGTTGGAGGATTGGGAATTGTTTCCAGGAAGTACGCACATAAAATTCCTTTTATAGTCAAGCTCAATCACAACGAATTATTATCGTACCCGAATACTTTCGATCAGATTTATTTTGGACAGGTAGAACAGGCTTGGAATATGGGAGCTGTTGCGGTGGGTGCTACCATTTATTTTGGCTCACCGGAGTCGCGAAAACAAATTGTGGAAACGTCCAGAGTATTTAAAAAGGCGCATGAATTGGGCATGGCAACAGTATTATGGTGTTACCTTAGAAACCCGGCATTTAATTTAGATAAAGATTACCATGTAAGTGCCGATCTAACAGGGCAGGCGAATCATTTAGGCGTTACCATAGAAGCCGATTTTATTAAACAAAAGCTTCCTGAGAACAATGGAGGTTATCCGGCGCTAAAAAAATTGTCGGAAGGAGATTATGGAAAGACAAGTAGTTTAGTCTATGAAAAATTAACGTCCGATCATCCTATTGATTTAACACGCTATCAGGTGGCGAATAATTATATGGGTCGTGCAGGTTTAATTAATTCAGGAGGAGCATCGGGTAAAAATGATTTTGCTGAAGCAGTAAGAACGGCTGTGATAAACAAACGGGCAGGAGGGATGGGGTTGATTTCCGGAAGAAAAGTTTTCCAACGCCCGATGAAAGAAGGCATTGAGCTTTTAAATTTAATTCAGGATATTTATTCAGATGATGAAATAACGATTAGTTAATTTAAATAAAATTTAACAAAAAGCAGATGGGCAGCTTACCATACCCATACGTAAACTATCTATCTGTTTTTGATCTAAGAGATCTTATTCCTTATTTTGAAATTATTTCCAAGATACTATCACTAATATACTTGTATTCCTTTCCTTGCATCATTCAGTCAATTGATGTAGTTTTGCAATCCCATAAAATAAAATAATGAATCCTTTTTTAGATAAGATCATAACTCCATTTAATACATTTCCTTTCAATAAAATTACGATTGAGCATTACCTGCCTGCATTAAAAAAAGGAATCTCAATCGGGAAAAAAGAAGTGGAAGCCATTGTGCAAAACGCCGAAGTGCCCACATTCGAAAATACAATTGAGGCACTTGAAAAAAGCGGATCATTGGCAGATGCTGTAAGCACCGTATTTTTTAATATGAATTCTGCAGAAACCAATGATGCTATTCAGGCATTGGCTCAGGAAATATCGCCTCTTCTTACTGAGTATGCTAATGACATCCTATTAAACGAAGGCTTGTATAAAAGAATTGAAGCGGTGTATAACAACCTGGCCGACTTCAATCTTGGCCCTGAACAAAAAACACTGTTAGAGAAAACTTATAAAAGCTTTGTTAGAAATGGAGCGAGGTTGGACGCGAAACAAAAGGAACAATTAAGAGCAATTGATAAGGAAATGTCTCAATTAGCGCTCACCTTTGGTGAAAATGTATTGGCTGAAAGCAATGCCTACGAATTAGTAATAACAGATAAAGCAGATCTGGCTGGATTACCTGAAGGTGTTATCGAAGCCGCCGCCATTGTGGCTAAAGACAAAGGACATGATGGACAATGGATATTCACACTGGATTATCCAAGTTATATTCCTTTCATTACTTATGCTGATAACAGAATACTTAGAGAACAAATTTTTAAAGCCTTCGCTTCCAAGGCATTTAAAGGAAACGAAAGGGATAATCAATTCAATGTAAAAAGAATTGCACAGCTGAGACATGATCGGGCAGAATTGCTTGGATACACTTCGCACGCTGCTTTTGTGTTGGAAGAACGTATGGCAGAATCACCATCCAACGTATTTACGTTTCTTGACAATCTTTTTGAAAATGCGCTTCCCTTTGCCAAAGAGGAACTTGCTGAGTTGACTATTTTCGCTAAATCGAAAGGTGGACCAGATGCGCTTAAAAGATGGGACGTTCCTTATTATTCAGAAAAATTAAAAAAGGAAAAGTTTTCTATTGATGATGAATTGTTAAAACCTTATTTCAAATTAGAGTATGTAATAAATGGTGTTTTTGATACGGCATCAAAATTATACGGCCTTACTTTTGAAAAAAGAACAGACATTCCGGTGTACCACGAAGATGTGATTACGTATGAGGTGAAAGATGCAGCAGGTAAACATCTGGCTGTCTTTTACGCCGACTTTTTTCCAAGACCAGGGAAAAGACAAGGTGCCTGGATGACTTCCTATAAAGACCAAAAGATGGACAATGGGACGGATCAAAGGCCACATGTTTCTATAGTATGCAATTTCACTAAACCGACTGCAAGTAAACCAAGTTTGCTTACTTTCAATGAAGTGACTACCTTATTTCATGAATTCGGTCATGCATTACATGGAATGTTAGCCAGAGGACGATATGCCAGTTTATCCGGGACGCATGTGTTCTGGGATTTCGTAGAGCTACCGTCTCAAATACTCGAGAATTGGTGTTACGAAAAAGAATGCCTGGACTCTTTCGCCAAACATTATGAAACAGGTGATTCTATTCCTGAAGAATATATTCAAAAGATAAAAGCGAGCGCTAATTTTCATAGTGGTTTGGCTACAATAAGGCAAGTGGGGCTGGGTTACCTGGATATGGCCTGGCATAGGAAAGACCCCGGCACAATTACAAGTGTTAAAGAATTTGAAATGCAAACAACCTCCAAAACAGATTTGTTTCCACCAGTAGAAGAAAGTTCTACCAGTTGTGCATTTTCTCATATTTTTCAGGGTGGTTATTCTTCCGGTTACTACAGTTATAAATGGGCTGAAGTTTTAGATGCGGATGCATTCGAGGCGTTTAAAGAAAAAGGAATATTTAATAAAACTGTTGCAGATGCTTTCTTAAAGAATGTTTTATCAGCAGGTGGCAGCGAACATCCTGCTATACTTTACCGAAGATTTAGAGGTAGAGATGCAGATCCGAAAGCACTTTTAAGACGAGCAGGTTTGATGAAATGATGGTGGTTTTTACGAGAAGAATAAATAACAACACACAATTTTATCAAATATAAATTCTTAATACTTTTGAAAAAAACTATCACTATGAAATTTAAAATTTTCTTTGCGTTGGGAACTTTATTCCTAATGTCTTTCGTTTTACTTCAAAATCAACAGGTCACAGTTTACCTTATAGGAGATTCAACCATGTCTGTTAAAGAAATAAAGGCTTATCCTGAAACAGGATGGGGTATGCCTTTCGTTCATTTCTTTGATTCGACAGTGGTGGTAGACAACCGTGCAAAAAATGGTCGCAGCAGCAGAACCTTTATTTCTGAGAATAGATGGAAGCCTGTGGTGGACAAATTGAAAGAAGGAGACTATGTATTTATACAATTCGGGCACAATGATGAATCGAAAGAAAAAGCAGATAGATATACCTCTCCGGAAGAATACAAGGCAAATATTGTACGCTTTATATCAGAGACAAGGAGTAAAAAAGGAATTCCTGTTCTTCTTACACCTGTTGGCCGAAGAAAATTTGATTCTGCCGGTAAGGTAATGCAAACTCATGAAATTTATTCAGCCTTAGTGAGAAACATTGCAAAAGAACAACAGGTCGCTTTTATTGATATAGACAAAAAAAGCCAGGAGTTGTATCAACAATTTGGCGAGGAAAACTCTAAACTACTCTTCCTGCAGGTGGCTCCCGGAGAACATCCTAATTATCCAAAAGGAAAACAGGACAACACTCATTTTAATGAACTGGGCGCTCGTAAAATAGCGGAGATTGTTTTAGCAGAAATCAGAACATTGAAACTCGGACTTGCAGATAGGATTGTAAAAGGAATTGAGAAATAAAAATCCTAAAATTTTTTTTTTAAAGATCGAATCATTTCTGAATAACTTTTTTTTCTTAACGTTGCAGTTACAGTTTGAGCAATTCGTTTGGCTTTCGTATTCTCTGTTTTAGCCCCATCAATCCATTTTGAAAAATAGTTTTGATGTGATTTAGATAAGCTGTTAAAAAAATCGAGAGCTTCTTGTTCGTCAGTCAGGCATTCCATTAAGTCCTTATTAAGCTCATAAATACTGGTATCTTCTTCCAGTTCTACATGCAGCAGGGCGCCATGTCGTTTGCCAATTCCTTTTCTCATAGAAGCATTGATAGCGATAACAAAACCACTATCTCCGATAGGTAATGTCGCTACCATTTTAATCGGATAATTATCCAGTTTTCCTTTAACACGAAAAGATTTTTTATTATTGGGTTTTAATTGTTCTGCAATATCAATTGGTATCTCTATATAAGTCCAGCCTGTTTTTTCGCCCTTGCCGGTAAATTTTAAGATGGTGGTAGTGTATTGAACCATTACTGGATTGTCTGTATCACAAAATTAAATAAATTTGTCGAGATCATAAATTTCAGCTTTAAAAAAAGAATTTAATTTGGTTGTTTTTGAGACGTATATTTATTTGATTGCAAAAAAATAAAAGCAGCAATTACTTTCTCGATCCCGGTTTTAGTTCAAATAATAATTGGTTTTTATCGTATACTTTTATTTTAACTACTTGATCAATATGATATTTATTAATTATTTTTTCTTGGAATTTGATTTTTGCATCTTATATTTGAACCTAGAAAAAATATTTTAAATTATATACAAATGAAAAAAATCTTCTTTAGTGTTGCTATTTTTTTATCTATAGCCAAATTCTCCCCTGTTAACGGACAAATAAATACGCCATCGGGCGCCATTATTCCTTTCGGATCCAATAAGGTTTATGCCGGAGGACTCTTGCCATCGAATTTACCTACTACGGGAACGTATGCACAATCTACGGATGCGGCTACGGCTTACAACAACTGGAAAAATTCGTATGTAGTGGCTTGTGGAGCCAATTACCGTGTTCTGTTTGATGATCCTACTAAAACAGTATCAGAAGGAATTGCCTATGGCATGCTGCTTTCTGCTTATGCGGCTGACAAAGCTCTTTTTGACGGTTTGTGGGCCTATTATAAAGCCAATTCTAATGGAAACGGTGTGATGAACTGGACGATTAATGGATGTTCCGGATCCACTTCGACCGGTGGCGCTACAGATGCAGAGTTGGATGCTGCTACAGCACTTTTGGTTGCTGCCACGCAATGGCCCTTGTCTACAAGTCCTTATGTTTATCAGACAGAAGCTGTCACACTTATCAGAGCAATACAATCAAAAGAAATGAATGCGTCCGGCACTTTATTTAATGGAGATGGCTGGAGTCAGAGTTTGGACTGTAGAAATCCAAGTTATCATGCACCGGCTTATTTTCGCTTGTTTGCAGTAGCTGACCCAACGAATGCCACTTTTTGGAACAATGCGGTGACTCCGGCTTATACGCTAATCAATGCCAATGCCAATGCTACGACTGGTCTTGTTAGTGACTGGAGCGGAGCAAGCGGAGCTACCAATGCCTGTCAAACAGGAAGCGTTTCTGGCCAGTACGGCTACGATGCCTGCCGGAATCCCTGGAGAATGTCAACCGATGTGGCTTGGTGGGGGGCAACTACCGGTGCCAGCGGACAAGCCATTTGTAATAAAATAGCCACGTATATTAGTGGCAAAGGAGCAACAGCCGTAGGAGGGCCTGTACCACAGGCAGGCGGGACAGGTGGGCATTATGCCACTTTTGTTTCTACTTTTGCAGCAGGTTGTGTGGGAAGTACCAACCAGACTATCCTTGATCAGATGTATTCGCAAGCCGTAGGTGTTTCGGACCTCGCTCAAAATGCCAATCCTTCCGGTTATTTCGGGAATACCCTGCGATGCATTTCCTTGTTTACTATGACAGGAAATTTCTGGAAGCCGGGCAGCAGCCCAACGGCAGAAATCAATATACAACAAAACAATACAAATATTCCTTCAGCCAGTACATATAGCCTCGGAAATATTACGCAGGGAACAACCGCAACGTATACATTTACCATTCAAAACATCGGTGGAACGCCTTTAACTGTGGGTGCTATTTCTATTACCGGAGCTACTGCAGGTTCGACTTTTACGGTCAGCACGTTGCCCGCATCGAGTGTTGCTGTTAATTCTACCACCACTTTTGTTGTGACTCTGGTACAGGCTGGTGGCACGGTAGGAGCTATTTCAGCCACTATGTCAATTGTTAACAATGACGCTACCGGGGGCGAAAATCCCTATGTGATTAACCTTACAGCCACTTCTACTGCAAATGCTACTGCACCTATCGTTAAGGTGGATTACAAAGGCACCACCATTGTTACGGCCAATAGCCCGGCTTATAGCCTGGGAAGTATTACCCAGAGCGCCGCCTCCGGGTATTATACCTTTACCATTACCAATACAGGAACAGCGCCTCTTTCCGTTCAAACTATTGCTATTACAGGAACGGCTAACGGCTATAGCGTATCTGCGAAACCTACTCTTCCTGCTTCAGTACCAATAGGAGGTACTGTAACGTTCACCGTTGCAGTAGTTGGCAGCGCTACTGCAGGCGCACAAAACGGAACTGTAACTATTACAGCGACGGGTGTCCCGAATTATGTCATCAACCTTACTCTAAACGTGGTCACTTGTACTACGTCCATGAGCAGCACCTATTTTTTAGATGATTACGAAGGAAATGTCAATGTTATAAAAGTTTCCGCTCCTACAGGTACTCCATTTAATGAAGTTGCCACTAATCCGGCTGTCAATGCGACCAACCCTTCACCAGTATGTTTGTTATACACCAGGTTAGCCACTGGGATATATGATCAGATCCGTTATAAACCCACTTGTGCCACTACTTTTCCTGCAAGCACGAAAAAAGGTATCAGTATGTTGGTCTATTCTCCTGCGCCCGGGATACCTATTGTTATCTCTACAAAAGCTGCAGATGGAACGACCAGTCTTGGGGATATAAAATCAGTGACTACCAAGACAAATGCCTGGGAGAAATTGTTCTTTGATCTTACACCTGTTACAGGGATAATATCTTTTCTGGATATCCAGGTTGATCCTACACCAGCCCCTGGTGTAACAAGAACCTTTTATTTTGATGATCTTAAATATGAAGATCCTGCCTGTATTACCGATCTTCCTTCTTCACAAGTATTCATGGATTATGATGCACACAGGAATTTGAGTTTGTTGTGGTTGTATGCAGGTACTTCTACATTGAACGAAGCATTTGCTAACCCAAGTGCAACAGGCTTAAACACCAGCCCGACCGTTGCGAAATTTGTACGTCAGGCGATTGCAGCGCCGACCCTGAATTATACCCAGGGATGGAGGTATGTGGGCTGTCAGCAAAAAATTGATTTCTCAAATAAAACGGCCATCAGTATGTTGGTTTATTCAGGAGCAGTTGGCATTCCAATTTCCATGACTATTCTTAATAATACCGCCACTGCTGTAGCAATTGGTTCTGCTACAGTGAACACAACCTTAGCGAATGCCTGGGAAAAATTGTATTTTGACTTTGCTACACTGGCTGGAAACACAACAGGAGCTTATATGGATATTGCTCCGGATCCTAATGGCACCTATATTACTCCTGCGGCTTCGCTTACTTATTATTTTGACAACATCCAATATGATGTGATGCCTACAATAACGGGTGTTACTGCTTCTGAAGTAAACTATACGGACGGCTTAATGATTTACCCGAATCCGAACGACGGAAACTTTACGGTATCTTTTTATTCCGGTGACAGATCAACCTATCAAGTGGAAGTTTTAAATACCCTGGGTCAAATCATTTCTAAAGAAGAAGTAAAAGACTTTACAGGAAGCTATTCCAAACAAATAAGTTTGATGCAATATGGTCAGGGTGTGTATATCATCCGCCTGACAAATGCTAAAAACGGAACAGTAAAAAAGATGATCGTCTACTAAATACCCTTAGAAAATAATTTATCAATAATAGGGTAGTATTGTATTTTACAACAAAGGGGCGCAAGCCCCTTTGTTGTTTTGATGACCAGCTGAATTAAAAAAATCGGGGTTTAAGTGGAAGTAAAACTTTAAGAGAAATGTTGATTTATCCATTGCCCAAGAAAATGTGTAATGACTATTACTAATATAGCTATGAACACATGTTCTCCTACAACCAACAACGGATTTACTTTTTGTTTTTTTGCAATGTAATAGTTGTAAACACTAAGCAAAGCTATTCCCCAGAAAATGCTTATTTCTATTGCACGTTCCAGAGTCAAAAGAAATACAGGAATTAAAAAAGTACAAGACACCAGGAATTTAGCAAAAAAGGTAGTTAAGGTAGATATCCAAATCTCTAGTGGCGTATGAATATTTTCGCTTTCTTCTGCCACATGAATTCCTAATGCATCCGACATAGAATCAGCAATCGCAATGGTTAAAATACCTCCTATAACTGCTAGTTCAGACTTGGTGCTGGAATAAATACCCACCATTAAACCAAGTGTGGTTATCACTCCTGAAGTTAGTCCGAAGCTAAGTCCTACTTTTAATGAATGATTATTGTCGGGAGTTTCAACACTCATATTTATTGTGTTTTACAAAAAGACATTTAATAAAATAAACTGTCTGAAATCTTAGGCAATATAAGATATAAATTTAAAAGAGGATGAAAACGCTGAATAAAAAGCTCGTCATCCTGTCCGCCTTAGGTGGACAGAATGACACCATTTAAAACTTTATTTACATTCAGGTTCTTGCTGACTTAAACAATGAAAGCTTCCAAGTCCCCAAATAATATCTGTAGAATCTAAACCAATTACTTTACGATCGGGAAAACATTCCTGTACTATGTTGAGTGCTTTGTCGTCATTCTTGTCTTTAAATGTAGGTACTATAACAGCCGCATTTGCGATATAGAAATTGGCATAGGAGGCAGGCAGGCGCTGACCTTCGTATATAACGGGAGAAGGCATAGGCAGCTCCATGAGATTCAATTGTTTGCCATTTTCTAAACGCATTTTCAACAATGTTTCGGCGTTCTTTTTTAAGGGTTCGTAATTATCATCCGATTTGTTATGTTCAATTACAGTAACAGCCGTATTTTTATTGACGAAACGTGTGATATCATCAATATGTCCGTCAGTATCATCACCCACAATACCATCGCCCAGCCAAAGAATATTTTCTACACCATAATAATTAACAAGGTAGTTCTCTATGTTTTTTTGGCTTAACTCAGGATTCCTGTTTTTGTTAAGTAAACAAGAAGTGGTGGTTATAACAGTTCCTTTACCATTGAATTCTACAGAACCGCCTTCCATGACAATGCCTGGGTTGTATACAGGAATTCCGTAGGCTTTTCCAATTAAAGTTGGAATTACATCGTCGAGATTATAAGGCGGATATTTATCACCCCAGGCATTGTAGTTCCAGTCAACAATTATTTTTTTATGTGCTGCTGAAGGATTTACTAAAAAAGCCGGTCCGTGATCGCGACACCATGCGTCATTCGTAGGATGTAGGAAAAAAGAAACCTTTGAAATATCTACGCCTTTTGCAACAAGCTGTTTTGTAGCAAAAGTCTTCATCTTCTCGTCCATCACATTAATACATACTTGTTCTCCTTCAGTAAGATGTTTAATAAACCGGGCATAGACAGGATAAACAGAGTTCATCTTACCCGGCCATGATTCTTCTTTATGGGGCCAGCTAAGCCATGTAGCAGTATGTTTTTCCCATTCCGCAGGAAAGCGGTAATTTAAGTCTTTGGGAGTTTTTTCCTGATTCACAATTTAATTTTATAAAAATAAATTTCTGTTTCTTAGAATCACTGACGTTCAAAACTCGTAGTTGTCGTGCTGTCCGCCTCAGGCGGACATGATGACCTGAAAAATTAATGACTTTGACCAGCCTTGCAGAGTGTCAATCTTCATCAATAAACCTACGTGTAATAGGTTCATAAGAATCTATTCTTCTATCTCGAAGAAATGGCCAGTGTACTCTATAGCTTTCAGTTTTTTGTAAATCCAGTTCTTGTACCTTCACTTCTTCTTTATCATGGGTTGCTTTATACAACAATTTTCCAAATGGGTTCGAGATAAAAGAACCTCCCCAAAACTGCATGTCTGCTTCGTTTCCAACCCTATTGACTGATACCACATGCACACCGTTGGCAATTGCATGAGACCGCTGAATAGTTTGCCAGGCATTGTATTGTTCGTCATTTGTTTCCTGATTTTGATCCTTTGCCCACCCGATAGTAGTAGGATATACCAATAACTCAGCGCCCATAAGGCTGGTGATTCTGGCTGCCTCAGGATACCATTGATCCCAACATATTAAGACACCAATTTTAGCAAATTTTGTTTCAAATACTTTATAACCAAGATCGCCGGGAGTAAAATAAAATTTTTCATAATAAGCAGGATCATCGGGAATATGCATCTTTCGATATTTGCCTAAATATTTTCCATCTGCGTCTAATACAGCAGTAGTGTTATGATAAATTCCCTGAGCACGTTTCTCGAAAAGAGATGCCACTATAACAACATTTAATTCTGCTGCAAGTTTGCTGAATATATCGGTTGTAGGGCCAGGCACTTCTTCTGCCAGATTGAAATTGTCGTAATTTTCTACATCACAAAAATAAAGTGACAGAAAAAGCTCCTGTAAACAAATGATTTGTGCTCCTTTAGCTGCTGCCTCACGAATTTTTTCTATACTTTTCTGAAGGTTTTTATCTTTGTCAGAAGTACAGGACATCTGGATAAGGCCAACCATTACTTTTTTTTCTTCCAATGGAATTGTTGTTAAATTTTAATTCTCTAATCCTGTAAAAGTAAAAATATTTATATTCAAATTTATACAGGAATTTTCTTTACGGTTAGAATTTGCAATTATTTTGCATCTTTGTTATTCAACGCTAATTTCAAAATTCTACATATGAACGTTCATTTCATTGCTATAGGTGGAAGCGCGATGCACAATCTTGCTATTGCTTTACATAAAAAAGGAATCAAAGTAACAGGATCGGATGATGAAATACTGGAGCCATCGGGCAGTCGTTTAAAAAATTGTGGATTGTTGCCGGAAAAAATGGGTTGGTTTCCGGATACTATTCATAAAGATATTGATGCTGTAATTTTGGGTATGCACGCTCGTGTGGACAATCCCGAACTATTAAAAGCGCAGGAATTAGGTATTAAAATATATTCTTACCCTGAATATATCTACGAACAGTCGAAAGAAAAAACAAGAATTGTAATAGGAGGGAGTCATGGTAAAACCACCATTACAGCCATGATACTTCATGTTTTAAATCACTTGAATTTCAATTTTGATTACATGGTTGGCGCCCAGCTGGAAGGCTTTGACACGATGGTGAAACTTACTAACGAGGCTCCCATAATTATTCTGGAAGGAGATGAATATTTATCTTCTCCCATTGACAGGCGCCCCAAGTTTCATTTATACAAAGCAGATATAGCTTTACTTAGCGGTATCGCCTGGGATCACATCAATGTATTTCCTACGTTTGAAAATTATATCGATCAGTTCAGAATATTTGTTGATGCCTTGCCGGCCACAGGTACTCTCATTTATTGTGAAGATGATAACATCGTTAAGGATGTTTGTGAGAACAGTAAAAGCTTCTGCAAAAAAATTCGGTATGCCATTCCTGCCAACAGAATTGAAAATGGCGCCAGCTATATCATAACTGAAAAACAAGAAGTACCCTTAATGATTTTTGGAGATCACAATCTGATGAATCTGAATGGCGCCCGTTTAATATGTCGGGAAACAGGAGTATCGGATGATCAGTTTTATGAAGCCATTCAATCCTTTAAGGGAGCTGCAAAAAGACTGGAACTGGTTGCTAAAAATGATAAGGCAGCTTGTTATAAAGATTTCGCCCATTCGCCATCTAAGCTTAAAGCAACTACACAAGCTGTACGGCAACAATACCCCAATCGAAAGCTGGTGGCATGTATGGAGCTGCATACTTTTAGCAGTTTAAATGAGAATTTTTTAAATGAATATGGTGGTTCTATGTTAACTGCCGATGAAGCCATCGTTTATTACAACCCTCATACAATAGAACACAAAAAGCTAAAACCGATTTCAAAAGAACAAGTGAAAAATGCTTTTGGTGGAGAAAATATAAAAATCTATACCGACTCAAAAGAATTGTTAAAAGACCTTACGGCAATGCAATGGGAAAACAAAAATCTCCTGATGATGAGCTCCGGAAACTTTGATGGTATTGATTTTAAAGAGTTAGGAAAACTGGTGGCAGCTTAGTTTTTCTATTTAATTTTGTTTATTCGGAAGAGAAATTAATGATGATTTTGAACTTAACAATCTATTAGGGGTGGAATGTAAAGGGGTTATATCAATCCAGCAGGTGATAGGATAATGGTCAGATAATTTTTTATGAATGACCTGAAAATCGTCAGAAGTAAATCTCTTGTCATGAAAAATATAATCAATTCTGAAAGAAGGAAAAATACCATAATAAGTAGATCCCAAACCATTGCCACTTTCAACAAAAGCATCCTTTAAATTATTGGATATAGTATGGTATGTATAGGAGGAAGGCGTATCATTGAGATCGCCGCAAACTATAACAGGGTAGGGACTTCTGTTGATGTGTTCGGCAAGTATATCAGTTTGGACGGAACGTTTTATAAAGGCTTTTTTTAGACGGTGGAGGATTTTAAAAGCGCCATCAAAATCTTCTTTTTCCTCTTTCTCATTTTTTAAATTTTCAATATATTTATAATCTTCATTGTGAAAATGAACGGACTCTAAATGTGCATTGTAAACCCTTATAGTGTCTTCATTAATTTTAATATCAGAATAAATACAAATGTTAGAGGTTCCTTTTGGGAATTTAAGTATTCCTTTATTTACAATAGGATAGCGGCTGAAAGTAGCATTTCCCCAATGGTCTATTTTGCGCAGTGTCTGAGAGTAGCCGGTATGATAGTCGAATGCTTTTTGAAATTTTAAAAGAGTGTCCACATTTTGATATTCTCCTCCCTGATCCTTGTTGAAAAATTCCTGGAAGCATACTATATCATTCGATTGTTCCTTCAACAAATTAAAAATTTTATTCTTTGATTCTATGTTGTGCGACCAGTTGTATAAGTCGAATAACCGAACATTGTACGACATTACTTTAATGATTCCTACTGCTGCTTTTTTATTGTTTAAAACTGTTTTGGCTTCGGGATATTTTTCTTTGCTGAAATCAATCTGTACGATGTTGGATATATGGTTGAATCCAAGTGCAACTGCGAGAAGAGGAATAAAAACAAAGCGCTTGGAAGCAATGAGCCAATACACAATAAAGCCTAAATTAATACACAATAAAATAGGATATATTAAACCCAAAAAGGCCATGTACCATGCAACTGAAGGGTTGATGTAGGAAGCAAGATAAGACAACAGGAGAAGAACAATAAAAATGGTATTAAGAAATACCATCGACTTATTGAAAAAAGAATTCTTTGGTGTCTTTTTTCCTTTTCGCCTTTTTGAAAGCTGTTTACTTTTTTTTACAGGAACCTTTGAAGTATTGTTTTTTTTATTCACTGAAGGCTATTAAATAGCAACATTGTATTCCCTCAATGCATCATTCAGAGAGGTTTTTAGGTCGGTGGACGGTTTACGTGTGCCAATGATTAAAGCACAAGGAACCTGGAAGTCACCGGCTGGAAATTTTTTGGTATAGGAGCCGGGAATAACCACAGAGCGTGACGGTACAACTCCTTTGTATTCTTTCGGTTCGGATCCTGTTACATCAATTATTTTTGTACTCATCGTAAGTACGACATTCGCGCCTAAAACAGCTTCTTTTTCTACTCTTACACCTTCCACAACAATACACCTGGATCCTATAAAACAATTGTCTTCTATAATAACAGGAGCCGCTTGAACAGGTTCTAAAACGCCACCCAGTCCAACGCCACCACTAAGGTGTACATTTTTTCCAACTTGTGCGCATGAGCCAACAGTAGCCCATGTATCTACCATCGTTCCCTCGTCTACATACGCACCGATATTTACATAGGAAGGCATCATGATAACACCTTTGGCTAAATAGGAACCATAACGGGCAATGCCATGAGGAACCACTCGTACGCCCAGTTCTGCATAGTTGCTTTTTAATTTCATCTTGTCATGAAATTCAAAAGGACCCACTTCAATCGTTTCCATTTTTTGGATAGGAAAATATAATATGATGGCTTTTTTTACCCAGTCATTTACTTTCCATCCATTGTTAACAGGCTCTGCCACACGAAGAGTTCCTTTATCTACCATTTCAATAATTTCTCTGATAGCATCTTGAGTGGATGTTTCTTTAAGCAGTGTCCTGTTTTCCCAGGCTGCTTCTATGGTTCCTTGAATTGTTGTTGTGTTCATATTGTTGTGTTTGCTGCAAAGTAACTAAATATTTTATAATTGTTTTAATTATATTTGCCTTTGTAATGTGTAAAATTACAAAATTAAATGCCTCGTATTATAGCAATAGATTATGGAAGTAAACGCATAGGCTTGGCCGTTTCTGATCCTTTACAAATGATTGCTACCGGGTTAAGAACTATTCATTCAAAAGACGTGATTCAGTTTCTTAAAGAGTATATTAAAAAGGAAGAAGTGGAGTGTTTTGTTGTAGGAGAGCCAAAGCAAATGGACAACACTCCCTCCGGGTCGGCAAGATTAATAGAGCCCTTTATCCGCTTACTACAGAAAAATTTCCCGGAGATTCCGATTAAAAGAGTGGACGAACGCTTTACTTCCAAAATGGCTGTGCAGACAATGGTTATGAGCGGCGTGAAGAAAAAAGAAAGACAAAATAAAGAGTTAATTGATGAGATAAGTGCAATAATTATTTTGCAATCTTATATGGAAGCCAGACAAAATAAATCCCATTGAATGGTGATGAATCAGATTAAACTCTAAAAACAATTATCTGCTTATGATAGTACCTATAGTTGCATACGGCGATCCTGTTTTAAAGAAACAGGCAGAACCTGTTATAAAATCATATCCGAAGTTGCAGGAGGTGATTACGAATATGTATGAAACGATGTATAATGCACAGGGCGTGGGTTTAGCAGCTCCGCAGATTGGCTTGTCTATACAACTATTTATCACCGATGGGGCTCCTTTTGAAGAAGAGGAAGTGAAAAATTTAAGAAAAGTATTTATCAATCCTGTCATTACTTATGAAGAAGGTGACTTTTGGGTTTTTAACGAAGGTTGCTTAAGCATCCCCGATATACGTGAAGATATTGAAAGACCGAAGATCGTGCACCTCAGTTATTATGATGAAAATTTTACCTTTCATAAACATGTAGTTTTTTCTGGTTTAAGCGCCCGGATTATTCAACACGAGTATGATCATCTTCAAGGAATTTTATTTACCGACCATTTATCTGCCATTAGAAAACGATTGTTGAAAAAGAGATTGTCTGATATTTCTAAAGGCCAGGTGGATGTTCATTACAGGATGAGGTTTCCTGTTAAGTAGTTTTATAAAGATGCAAAGATTATTTGTGATTGTTTTATTTTCTATACCTGTTTTTCTTTTTTCCTGTAAGAGAGAAAAGACAGAATTATTAGACCGGATTAATGTAGTAGAAAAAAATATCAATAAGGATTCTTTAGGGACATTTAACAAAGGATTGGCTATTGAGGCATCCGATTTATATATAGACTTTGTCAATAAGTTTCCTGATGATGAAAAGGCTCCGGACATGCTGTTTAAGGCAGCAAATATTAACAATAGGATATTGCTTTTCGAACAAGCTGTTCTTCTTTGCAAGAAGTTATATGTAGATTATCCGGAGCATAAAAAAGCTCCCGTCTGTTTGTTTTTAAGTGCATTTATCAGTGAAAATTATTTGCACAATCTGGACAAAGCAAAAACTGAATACACAGAATTTTTGGATAAATATCCTCATCATGAATTAGCCAAAGACGCACGTTTTTCGATACAACATCTGGGTAAAAGTGATCTGGAATTAATAAAAGAATTTAAATCGGATTCGTCGAAGATAAGTGTTCGTTAAACCGAGTCAGACTTTAAAATAAAAATGATTTTTTGTTTAGGCTACAGCCACAAGATGTTTTAGTTTTTCTTTTTTAGCAGGAGATATTTTTGCCACTTTGATTGATTTCTGAAATTTCTTTTTTACCATATCAATATCATACTTCACTTGAAGGTTCATCCAAAACTCCGCATCTATACCTAATGCAATTTCTAATAGAACAGCCATTTTAGGATTAATGTCACGGTGTCCGTGAATAACAAGGCTAACTTCCGATTTGCTCACTTTCATTTTATCTGCCAAATCTTGTTGGTGCAAACCTCTTGCTTCAAGTTCATCTTTGATGTACTCTCCCGGATGAAAAATATCGCCCGGTATCATATCGTTTGCTATTTTCTTTACCTTATTCATAGTGTTTAGATATTTCATTTATTAAAATAACTGATATTTCTTTGTCGCCCTTTTGTTCGAATACTAACCTATACTGATCATTCAACCTAATAGAACATTCTCCTTTTTTATCCCCCTTTCAAAAATTCAAAATTTAATCCCCTGAATTGTTTTAGTTGTTCTAATTTTGAAATAACTGTTAAAAGTTGAATCTTCTTCTTATACTGTTTTATAATATCCTTTGAGAATGCATGCTTCCCTTTTATTTCTTCTAAAGGGGTTGAATACAAATATTCCAGATATTCTGTTTTAAAGTCGACTTTCATAATCTTATACACAAAGATACAAATAAAAGTTTACAAAAGTGTAAACTAATTAAAAAATATTATCAGTTATATCGGAGATTATTTGATGCAAATTGATAAGGACTATAAAAAGGAAATTCTTTAGCTAAAGTCAACAGAAAAGAATTTAAATCGGGAATCCTGATTTCGTAATTCATCTGATCGTTTTTATTTCTAAATTTATTAATTTAATTCATCGCCACGAATCCAATTGCAAATTGGACAACATTCCAAGCGCCATTACCTTCTTCGCTCAGCGGGATTTGCAATCCCGCTTTGACTATTTGGTAGATTTGTAATCTACCGGAAGATACCTCATATTGTTAGAGGATTTATAAA
>OLLH01000017.1_pt1 | contig 66979 bp, 62 predicted proteins | sample 1604451 | NCBI WGS metagenome assembly OLLH01 (sample SAMEA104055714, study PRJEB20765) | soil metagenome | isolation source: soil
CCCAACAAAGTGGTGCCGTCATAGAAATCTATTTTGCTGATAGTACCGCTCGAAACAGATGCTGTGGCCGTGATGGTGATCGCTGTTCCCACACATACTGAACTATTATTGGCAGGTGTAGTGATGGTAACCGTGGGCGTGGGATTGGTAGTGGTACATATTGAAGCAGGAAGAGCTGTCTTTGTACCCCCGGTTCCATTTACCACTGTATTCCCCCATGCAGTTAAGCTGGTACCTGCCCAGTCGGTGCTCAAATCAAGAAAGGCTTCCGCTGTATTGTTTCCTTTCCATGACCACGCGAGCCACCCTATACCATTAGAGTTGGCAGTACTGATGATCAGGGCCTCATCAATATTACAATATCCTCCCGTGGTAGTCTCCTGCCATCCGAATTCTCCGATGATGACAGGAATGCCGGCATTCTTAACAGCAGGTAAATGCGTTGTTACGGATGAGTTTCCACCCACTTGCCATTCACAATACATATGTATAGAAAAAAGGCAGTTATGATAGGTGTCGCTGGCCTGAACATCTTTGGCATACGCTAAAAGCGTTTGCGCTTTATTGTCTTGTCCGTAACCGGCAGCATCAACAACCAGCGTTGTTTTGACCCCCGCATCCCTGATTGTTTTAACAGCAGTTATGTAGGCATCCCGCCATGTCACTCTGGAAATCGCACCTGTCGCTGTCGCACTCATATTCCAGTCACTCCATTCATTTGCGATGTTTATCAGAATGTATCTGGCAATTGCAGGCTGGGTCAGATAAGCGGCTTTAGATGCCCAAAACTGGGCCATTCTGTTCAGCTCGGAAGGTGTATTATTGCCTGTAACATCATGCAACTCTACCATTGGTATCATACAATTGTCAATACATTTTTGCACGCATGATTGCCACGAAGCATCGGGGGTAGTCGTGGTTACCACTATTCTAAGACAGTTAGAACCTGTTTGGGTCTTGATATTAGCGATATTGTTGTTAACATCCGTTACAAACCAGGCCAAAGGAACATTGATCCCTTTCATGATAAAATTATTCCCATTGGCATCCAAAAGGTTGGTACCGGAAATGGTAAATCCTTGCGACCAGGATATGGCTGGCAATGCCAAGATTAAAACACAAATAGTTAAGATTTTTTTCATGATTAAATTTGTTAAATTAAGATAAAATAGCCAGAGTTAAATTTACTCTTGGAGATGACAGACTTCTTAGTTTGTAGTCTATTAAAGATAAGCAACTTATTTCATTTTTACTATTTTCATTACTTCGGTATTTCCTGAAACATACCCGATCCGGATCAAATATTCTCTCCTTTAATTCCAGATTCTATTTCTGTATCTTTTTCCTGCAGAAATGCCATTTGTGGTTACACTTCTTCACCTCATATTTTATCTGTTCTTATCATTTTTTGGCCATATGGCTTGACCCTTTTAACAGGTCTGCATATTTTTTTATTACTTTATGTGTCGTGGAGTCGGTATCATATACCGAGTACCAGCCCTGCTCTTCATGAGGAGGATCTCCTAAAAAATCATCACCGGCCTTCCACCAACAGCCCACTTCCCGAGCTCTTCCTTCGCCTCCCCAAGCCCAAAAATTTACACCACAGGCAGCATTTTCTTTAGCATATTGATAAATCTGCCCAAACATTAAATCGTAATAAATATCCCGGTGTACATTGCTTGCTTTAAAATCATAATCCCCATTATCCTTCATGATCCCAAATTCCTCAAGAACAAATGGCTTGTTCATTTTTTTTGAAATTTCGACATGGTATTTTAAATAAGCTAATGCTTTCTTACTTGCCTCCGGATATGTTTCATTGTGTTTTTTAGGATCGTACCAGCCCCAGTTCTGTATCCATATGTGGGCACATGTATAATCAATATTTTTACTTAAGTGTGTGGCTTCAAATGGCACTCCGCTGAAGCCTGGTTCGCCTGTTATTCCCTCACTGCCCACAGTCACCAAATGGTTGGTGTCGAGCGATTTTATAAATGCTGCTGTTTTTTCTATCCATCTCAGGTAGTTCTTTATATTGTTAATACCACGAGGTTCATTGCATAGTTCCCATGACATAATAGTCGGATCTTCCGCATATGGCAATTCTGTTATGGTATTTTTTCGTTTAATCAATTGTTCGAGCGATTTTTTGTACATATTCATAGCTATATCTGAATTATAGAATTTCGCCGTTTCGTTTTGATAGTTGCTCCATGATCCTTTCGGGGTATTGCCCATCGGGTAGGCAATTTTCTTCAATTCTTTTGCCCACACAAGATATTGTGCCATTCCTCCCGACCATGGCCAGAAATTATTCGTACATATTACGGCATACATATTTCTTTTTGCCATTTCAGAAAGTAGGTAATCGAGACCTACAAGATATTCTTCTTTCAAGACACCCTTATCATTATTGGAAGGTACTATACGGAACGGCTCTGTATCCGGTCCTTCCGTAATGCCCATAATCCGTAAATTGGTAATACCTATTTTTTGCATCCTGTCCAGTTCTCGCTTTAATCTCTCTCTATTACCGGATGCTGTTACAGCGCCTAAATTCATACCTTCCCAGAAATTGGCTCCCATGAAATAATAAGGCTTATTATCTATTTCAAATCGGGTTCCATGGGTTTTAATAAAGCTTGTTTTAGCCTTGTCATCTGCGTTTGAAGAATTTGATTTTTGTTTACAGGTAGTGAAAGTGAACAGTAATGCAAATAACATAAACTTTTTCATCGGTATAGTTTTATTAAGACTGTAATGTACCCCATTGTTTAGACTGCATTTTTCAAATTTAAGTATATTATTCAACTAAAACAGGATACTGGTTTGTTAAATTTGTGCTGCATGTGTTTTTATACTTTAAATATAGAGCGAATTATAATTTGTATGGATGAGTAAACGATTCATACAAAACTAATGAATTTCCGTTCTAATTAGTATACATCTCCGATTAAATTTATCCAAACATACTTTTCAAATTTAATAGCAAATTCCACAATAGAATAATATCTTTGCCGAAAATTTAAATACTATACGATTATTATGATTGCCAAGACAAAACGTTACGCATTCGATCCCAAGATTTACCGAAAAATAGCCTTAACGAATTTAATAAAAGCACAATGGTGGTACGCCGCTTTGCCGGTTGTTATCGGTGCTTTAGCCTTTGTATGGCCAAGTTATAAATGGTGGTTCATCAGCTTTTTTATTCTTATCCCTTCCTTGTATATCCTGTTTTGGTATATCCAGTTTTATGGAGCTACACAATTGGAGCAGGGTAAGATATGGTTTCAAAAGTTAAGTTATGAAATCGACAATAAGCAAATCCTAATTAAAGTGGATGCTCGTCAGGGAATGCCGATGCCTTGGGAAAATATTAAGAAAGTAGAAAAAAAAGACGACTATTATTTGCTGACGATCAATAAGGCACAGATGATTTATCTACCTTTTAAAATATTTCTATCCGATAATGATTTACGCTTTTTTGAATCCATTTTAAAAAGAAAGAACCTGGTTTAGTTAAGGGCTAGCGTAGATTTTCAACACAGAGGCCACTGAGTTAAAAGAGTTGCACAGAGAAATATTAACTCTGTGTAACTCTTTCTTTTTTTTCGGTGCAACTGATACCTTTCATAGGCAGTTAAGGATCAATAGCAGAACTCCCTTCTCCGCCTTAGGCGGAGAAGGGTTGGGGATGAGGCCATGGCAGAGGTGAAAAGGTTAGAAATATGGATTCTTTTCGTAGCTCTAAATCTTGGTCCACAAATTATTTCCTTTTTTAAAATATAATTTGCACCTTTGCCACCCCTTACTTGGAGAAATAAGGGATTAACTAATTTAAAAACAAAAAAATGCCTGTAAAATTAAGATTACAAAGACATGGTAAAAAAGGCAATGCCTTTTTTCACATCGTGGTGGCTGATGGTCGTGCTCCGAGGGATGGAAAATTTATTGAAAAAATTGGGACGTATAATCCTAACACCAACCCGGCAACGATTGTATTAGACAACGACAAAGCTTTTGAATGGCTTCAAAAAGGCGCACAGCCTACAGATACCACAAGAGCCATTTTATCCTATCGTGGTATCATGTACAAGAGCCATTTAGCCTTAGGTGTAAAAAAAGGTGCACTAACGCAAGAACAAGCAGATGCTAAAGTAGCTGTATGGTTAGAAGAAAAAGAAGGTAAGATCAATGCGAAGCATGATAGCCTTTCTACTTCTAAACAAGACGCTGCAAAAGCCCGTATGGTTGCCGAAGTAAAAGCAAACAAAACAAAGGCTGCAGCAATTGTAGCTAAAAACACTCCTCCTGTTGAAGAGGCTCCGGTAGCTGAAGTTGTAGCGGAAGCGCCGATAGCGCCGACTCCGGTAGCAGAAGCAGAAGTTGAAACACCAGCAGCAGAAGCTCCGGCTCCGGTAGCAGAAGCAGAAGTTGAAACTCCTGTAGCAGAAGCACCGACTGAAGAAGCGCCTGCGGCTCCTACAGCTGAAAACGAAACTACAAAAGAAGAGTAATTATTAAATACTATAAAAGCATAAGGCAATCCTTTTTGGGTTGCCTTTTTGCTTGTTACTATTATGAATAAATCAGATTGCTATTTTTTAGGTACCGTAACGAAACTTCATGGGTATAATGGAGAGTTGAACATTTTTCTGGATGTCGACAATTCTGAAAATTATAAAAAGCTAAAATCTGTTTTAATAGAAGTGAATAAGGATTTGGTTCCTTTTTTTGTACAAAGTATTTCCTTTAAAACCAGTAATGTCATTGTTAAACTCGAAGATGTAGACACGCCCGAACAAGCAACACCTTTAGTCAATCATGATTTGTATCTTCCTTTAACCAGCCTTCCTCCTTTAACAGGGAAACGTTTTTATTTCCATGAAGTAATTGGTTTTAAAGTAATTGATGAGCATGAAGGAGAAATGGGAGAGATCGCAAAAATACTGGATCTGCCAAGGCAGGCAGTGATAGAGATGATCTATAAAGACAAAGAAGTGCTGATACCAATATCTGACGAGATTGTTGTGAAGGTGGATCGTGACAATAAACAATTTTTTGTGAAATTGCCGGATGGACTTTTGGCAATTTATTTATAGTGTCAATTAACCTTTCCGGCTGAATAAGAAAATTAGCGGCTGTTTTTTCAAATTTTTTTCTATATTTGATATGTATGGCGGATTCTATTTTTCATTTTAAGCAATTTTTAATTCACCAGGACAAGTGTGCTATGAAGGTAGGAACGGATTCTGTTCTCTTGGGTTCATGGGTAGATGCAAGTAATACCAATTCCATTTTAGACATAGGTACCGGTACAGGACTCATCGCTATTATGCTTGCCCAAAAATCGGGCGCTTTCATTGAGGCTATTGATCTGGATGAAAGCGCCTGCATACAGGCCGGGGAAAATGGAAAACGATCTCCCTGGGCAAACAGGATTCAATTTTATCATATGTCTTTACAAGACTTCAAAAATTCTGCCGGCAAAAAATATGATCTGATTGTAAGCAACCCTCCTTATTTTGTAGATGCCTCGAAAGCTCCGGAAGAAGCTCGTAACAAAGCAAGACACACAGACAATCTTTCTTTTAAAGAGTTAATAGATGGTGTAAAAGATTTGTTGAAACAGGATGGTCGTTTTTGTATGATCCTCCCCAATAAAGAAGGTTGTGACTTTAAAGAACTCGCTCAGGAACAAGGCTTGTATTGTAATGAACAAGTGAAGATAAAAACGAAAAAAGAAAAGCCGGAAAAACGATTGCTCATGCAATTTGAATTTGTTCAAAAACCCATGCAGGAATCCGAGTTGATTATCCAAATAGATGACTCCACCTACACTCCAAGCTATATTGAATTTACTAAGGAGTATTACGTGGGTTTGAAGAAACGTTGAGTTCTTAATTAATTCGTTGATTTGAAAATTCGTTAATTCGTTGTTGAATTTTATTAATAAAAACCAAATTAAAAATAACCGCAATTTAAATGGAAGCTTTAATGAAAATATATCAATTATTTGTGATATAATTTCAAGGTTTCGTCTAAGGCAGATATAAGCGCAACATGCGATTACAGACATGTTAGCACCAATTTCAAATTCAAAAACCAAATACATTGACACGCTTTTCCACCCAGACAGTATCGCACTTCGTTGACCGCTTTGCACGGTGGACAGTAACTTTTTCCTTGACCATTTTTACGTTGACTTCCTGCAACTCACGTTGTGACTGTGAAACAATGGACAGAAAAGTCAAAGACGGTGAAATACTTTATAAAATTTGCAAATACATTGTGGACAATAAACTGATTTCAAAGCCAGCAAATCCTTGTGACTTCAAAGTAAGAGAAATAAAAGACGATACTTTGAACGGCAAACCAATTTATAGAGTGTCTTTAACTTGTTGTTACACGGGCGACCAAGCATTAATTGATAAAACAACAAACGAAGTAATTGGGTATTCACCGGGTGACAAATAAAAACATTATCTGACAGTTTCGCTCGGCAGACAGTATCGCTGACGTTTAAGTTTGAAAAATTGTATCCTTGAAAGGAGTGAATATCCAACCCAGAAAACCCGAGCGAAAAACAAATCAAAGTTATCGAAAGGGCAGCACAGAATGTATTAGACACAAGAGCAGCGTTTCCCAAAAGTTCATTTGCTGATTTATACGACCCGCTGACAATGCCACCAACATTGGTAAAAGCTCACAACGAGTTGGATAAAGTCGTTGACCTTGCTTATCGCTCACAACCATTTACAAGCGAAGCAAAACGGATGGAATTTTTATTTGAACTATATGAAAAATACACGGCAGACCTATTTACAAAGGGGAAACCGAAGCCTAAAAATAAAAAATAAAAAACAAGTAAAAGTCCCCCTGTTTTTCCTATTTTTGTTCATTCAAATTACCCTATGAGCAAGGTTAAAGAAATAAGTGCAGATTTTCAAAAAGGTCTAGATAAGCTAGGCTTTGATAGGAATGATGATTCTTTGTTTTTAACCAACGAAAAAAAAAAGCTCCCCGACCCTCAGATTCAATTTCATATAGAAAAGGCTCTTGAATTTGAAGCCTCTGCTGTTTATTTGCGCAAGCAACTCAATGGTAGTTACAAACCTCAAGCTTATTTATTTGATTTTACAGATAGAGGGTTTGACGCGGAAAATGAAATTCAACTTACTTTAATTCAAAAAAAAATATGGAGCAGTGGGGAAGCCCCATTAGCTTGTATTTTTTACAATACAGAAATTAAAATATTAGACTGCACAACACATATTAAAGGTGACTATACCCCAGTTCACTTGATAAACCATCTTGGTTTTGTAGGGAAAGCCCATCATTTATACAATGAGCAATTTGCAATAAAAATTAAAAGTGGTATTTTTTGGGAAGAAGAAGAACTTAAAAACAAATTCAAATTTCAAAACTCTTCTTATGATAAATTGATAGAAAATATTAGAGTAATCATAAAAGAAGTTAAAAATAAATATTCAACCATTCCAAACAAATTTGTTAATGCCCTGATTATACAATCCATCTTAATCAAATATTTAGAAGAACGAATTGATGAGAATGGAGAAAAGCTTTTATCGGATAAGTATTTTAAAAAATATGATGGTGCTAAAACATTTATTGATGTATTAAGAAAAAAGGGCAGGTTTGTTGATTTGCTGGAAGACTTAAATAATAAAAAGACAGGTTTCAACGGAAATGTTTTTGAATGGAAAGATGATGAAAAACAAATACTAAAAAATTTAGAATTATCGATACTTGCTGATTTATTGGATACAAATATTTCATTGAGAACAGGTCAAATTGAACTTTGGAGATACTTTGAGTTCAAATATATTCCAGTAGAACTAATTAGTCGTTTATATGAGGAGTTTTTAGGCGAAGACAAAAAGGACAAAGGATTATACTATACACCATCACATTTAGCAAAATTGCTTATTGATGAATCTATTCCTTTAAAAAGATTTAAAAATTTCGATTTAGATAATTATGAAATATTAGACCCTGCTTGTGGTTCGGGAATTTTTTTGGTTCTAGCATTTAAACGATTAGTTCAAATTTGGCGATTACAAAATGGAATGAAATCTCCTGAGTTATCTGATTTAAAAAAAATATTACGAAACGTTTACGGTGTTGATAAAGAAGAACAGGCCATACGATTAGCATCCTTTAGTTTATGTTTGGCTTTATGTAACGAACTAAAGCCAATAGACATTATCAATAAACTGAAGTTTGATGATTTAAGAGATACCAATATTATTAAGTCTGATTTTTTTACTGAACACAAGCTTCATAAAAAAAAATACGATTTAATTATTGGAAACCCCCCTTTCGTTAGAGGCGGTACAAAAGAATTTAAAAATAACACTTCATCAATTGAGAATGAAGTTGTCGAAATTCCCAATAATCAAATTGCATTAAAATTTTTAGCCGATGCTTATGGTTATTTGAAGCCAAAAGGCTTGCAATGTTTAATTATCAAATCATCTGGATTAATATATAATAGCACTTCCGAAAAATATATAAAAACTTTATTTTCAAAAACAAACGTAATTCAAATCCTAGATTTTACAGGATTAGCAAGGAATAAATCATTGTGGGATAACAAGCAAGGTTCGGAGAATAAACCTTTAGAAGTTGATACCGCAGCAATATTTATTCGCAATGAAAAAGCGGACTTTACAAAAAATATTTTGCATCTAACTTTTAGAAGAACCAAAGCAACTAAAGAAAGAATAGTTTTTGAGATTGATGATTACGATTTGCATTTTGTAAATAGAAACACTGCAATTGAGAACCCATTTATTTGGAAAACTAATTTATTAGGTGGTGGAAGAATCAAAAATACTATTGAAAAACTTTCCGAAATTTCAACATTGGGAGCTTACTTAAAAAGCCATAAAGACTCCATTGTTTGCGGTGAGGGAATTGGTGGGCCAAAAAGTTTACCTAACGAAGCATTTGATGAGGACGGAATAAATCCCGAGTTTTTGACGACTGCTTACCTAAATTCATTTAAGGATAAAAAAGATAAAACTGTTTTTTTAGCACCTAATCTGCTAATTAAAAAAAACATAGACTTACCATTTAGTTTAAGCAAAAAGAAAGTAAAATTCTCGAATGAAATTGTTGGATTTCACTCAAAAAAGGAAGATGTATTAAAACCTATTTTTGATTTTATTAAATCAAATCATTCAACTTTAAAGTTCTATAACATTTGTACTAGCGGGAAAATGTTAGTTTATAAAAATACAGCCTGTAAAAAAGAAGACATATTAGCTTTGCCGTTTGAGCCTAAATTAAAACTTCTTCACTTGTTGTCTAATATTGATAAAAATATTATTAGCGATGTAAATAATATAATGCAGACATTTTTACGCAATGGCGAAAATTCAAAAGCCGTAAAACCTATAACTAAAAATGAAATTGAATCTAAAATAAAACATTATGGCAATGAATTTTCTGATATATTAAATCTAATTTATGAAGATAAAAAGAAGCGGTTTAGATTAAGTGATGTTGTTACTCTGAACAACTCTTTTATAGCAACTATTTTTAAATATGACTCTAATTCAAAAGAGCCTATTTTTCATTCCGACAATTCAAAATTAAAATTAAAAGAACTTACGGATATTGAGATTTCAAAACAACTTACTGTAAATAGAATTATCAAACTATACCCTCAAAAAGATACCATTGTATTTATTAAACCAAATCAATACAGATACTGGCTGTCATTAGCAGCTTATCGTGACGCTGATAAATGTTTTTCTGACTTATCTAAATTAAAAAGTTAATGATAGCAGAAGAAGACTTATCAAACGAAGACGAACGAACTACTCCTGAAATTAGTATCAATAGGGATACTTTGACTTATTCTATTATTAATTCATTCAAACAATCTGTACCTTTTTTTAAATCATACATTACTACTCACGTTTCTAAAAAAACTTTAAACGAGGATGAGCTTACACAAGTATTTGTTGAGCAATTAGACATTCAATTAAGAAAATTAAATTACCCTTTTGGTGTTAAGAATCAATATCGTGACATTTATCACGGAAGTTCTGGGTTTTCTGATTTCTATTTTCATCCCATTGAAGAAGGCAAATCAACTGCTTCAATTTTTTCCGTTGAAAGTAAAAGATTGCCTTCACCTACAAACGATAGAGAAAAAGAATATGTAATTGGCACTAAGAAAAATGGTGGAATTGAACGCTATAAAATTGAAAAACACGGCAAAGCACTTTCAGAATGTGGTATGCTTGGCTTTATCGAAAAAGAAAATTCTATTTTTTGGGTAACAAAAATCAATACTTGGATTAAAGATTTATCAAAGTCAGATGCGACTTGGAATAAAGATGAAGTAGTAAAGGAACTAGAAAATCATACAGAATATGTGTATTTAAATTCCGTAGCTCATAGAATGTCATCGAGTGACATATTGTTGCATCATTTTTGGATAAAATAATTTTTCAAATCCCAGCTAGGCGGTATGTTCAAACGCTAAGCATCATTTGTCGGGTTGGGTTTTCGGGAAGGTAATGTCGCTTGGAACATTGTCCAATTTGCAATTGGTCTTTACAGATGAATGACAATATAAGGGGATAAAGACTTGGATTATTTTATTGCGGTTATATTTACGCGCAATTACAAATTGCGGTATATTCAAAGCGGCATTACCTAAACACAAGCCAACCTGACAAATGCCGCTGATCGGGGATTTTCTCGTTGATTTGAAGATTCGTTAATTCGTTGTTGAATTTTATTAATAAAAACCAAATTAAAAATATTTTATCCAATAACGGTAGGGTTTTTGTAAAATATACCCTAACTTAATTAACTGTGAAAGATGTAATTAACCCAAATAAATATTTTAAAATTCAAAAACAAATTATTACATTGTTGATTCTTTTCATAATTTAAATCTCACACTTACAATAATATATTTATAACCAATTTAAACAGGCTCATAATCTAATCATAAAAAAACATGAAAAAATTATTGACCTTATCATTACTAGTCAGTTTTTTTACCTGCTCCAAGGCACAAACTCCGTACTTTACCACGAACGATTATAAAAAAGCATTATGGATGACTACCAGGATGTATGGCGGGCAGAGGTCCGGTACATCAGCAGGAGCTTATAACTGGCTTTTAATTGATAAAAGTACAAATGGTAATTCTTTTGTTAAAGATAAAGATACTGATGGTTATGATCTTTCAGGTGGCTGGTTTGATTGTGGGGATCATCCTAAATTTGGTCAAACAGAATTTTATTCAGCCTATGTGCTTTTAAAAGGCTATGCTGAGTTTGCCGGGGGATATGATGACCGTTATGCTTATAATTATGCGGGCTATAAAAATGCGGGTAACTGGACTTTCGAAGGTAGCGGTCATGCAGCTAATGGTACAGCAGATATTGTAGATGAAGTAAGACACGCCACAGATTATTTTATCAAATGTACAAGAGATGCCTCCACATTTTACTACCAGGTAGGTAATGGAGCATATGATCATAAGCATTGGGTTACTTCAGTGCAAATGCAAACAAGAGCTGTAACTGAAGGTGGTGAAGGAACTACACAACGAAATGTATTTAAAAACCCAGCAGATGCTCCGATGGCTTCATTTGCCGGCGCTACCCTGGCATTGATGGCAAGAATTTTAAAAACATCCGATCCTACTTATGCTCAAACATGTATTGACCATGCTAAGTTTGCTTATGCTTATGCTAATGCACACAAGGGCCAGTCAGCAAAAGATGCAGAAGGTGGTGCATATTACGGTAGTTTAAATGCCAATCCCAGCGATGCGTATGTTTGTCTTTTGGCAGAATTATATTGGGCTACCAATGATGCAACTTACCAAACTGAAGCTCTCGCTTACACAGTAGGCGCTACAAGTGGAAATATTCATGGTATGTCTTGGGGATTAGATTATGTAAACAATGGCGATCTTGGCGTATATAATCTTTATTTATTAGGAAAAACAGGCGCTGCTGCTGCATTTACAACTATAATAAATAATAATTATCTGACAAAAGTACAATCGGATGGGCAATTTAGCGGAGGTAATACTGGATATGGCCCATTACGATATAATGGCAATACAGCTCTTATAGTAGCTTTTTGGTTAAAAAGAAATCCAAGTGCTGCTGCTGCAACAATTACGAGCGCTAAAAAATTCGTCTACAGCAATATTGATTATATTTTAGGAAAAAATAGTAAAAACCTCTCCTTTATCGTTGGTTTTACGACCAGTGGAATTACCAGTGCAATTCATCCTCATCACAGGAATGTTTATTTAAGTGATGCTGATGCTCTAACAGCTAATATGGCTATTCCTGCAAGAAACACACAATTTGGATATATGGTAGGAGGTAGGAGAGATCCAACTGCCTATTTGGATGACGCTACCAATTATAATAATACTGAAGGGGGAATCGATTATAATGCAGGTCTTGTAGGTGCCCTGGCATATATAAACTTAGTAAATGCTCCTGTTAATAAATTTACTGTTGCGGATGTTATGGCTGTAGTTACAGGGATTAATAATACAGAAGAGTCAAAAGATCTGATTATTTTTCCTAATCCGTCTAACAGTCAATTCACTCTCAATTCACCGGAGAATGGAATTGTAAAAGTATTTGATAATATTGGTAAAGAAATAATGACATTCAGTCATGAAGGAGAATGCACTTTTGGAGAAACTTTAATCCCAGGGATTTATCATGTAGTACAATATAAGGATGGGCAAATTTTTAAAAGTGTCAATATTGTAAAATAAAAAATTAACAAAGGAAATAGGCTCTTATCAATCAAATTGGATAAGAGCCTGTTTTTTTATGTCTAATAGAGTTTATACCGATTAAGTTTTGTAAGCCTAAAATTTAAAAATTGGAAGCTCAAACGCTAAGTATCATTTGTCGGCTTGGGTTTGCGGGAAGGTAATGTCGCTTGGAACATGGTCCAATTTGCAATTGGTCTTTACAGATGAATGACAATATAAGGGGATAAAGAATTGGATTGTTTTATTGTGGTTATATTTACGCGCAATTACAAATTGCGGTATATTCAAAGCGGCATTACCTAGGCTAGAACAAATATGCAGAGGCAAATTAGTTAACCATTAAACTTTCAAAATGACAAATCAAAAAATAACCCCTTGCTTGTGGTTTGACAACCAAGCCGAAGAAGCAGCCAATTTTTATACTTCTATTTTCAAAAACTCAAAAATTGAAAGCATCAGCCGTTACGGAAAGGAAGGTTTTGAAATTCATGGTCAAAAAGAAGGCACAGCGCTAACAGTAGGTTTCCAAATTAACGGACAATCTTTCACTGCATTAAATGGTGGACCGGTTTTCAAATTCAATGAAGCAATTTCGTTTCAAGTGTACTGTGAAACACAGGAAGAAATTGATCACTACTGGAATAAGCTTACGGTTGGAGGACAGGAAAGCCAGTGTGGATGGCTCAAAGACAAGTTTGGACTTTCGTGGCAAATCGTTCCGTCTATACTCCCCAAATTAATGAGTGACCCGACAAAAGCAGGAAGAGTTACTAAAGCATTTCTGCAAATGAAAAAGTTTGACATTGAAAAATTAATACAGGCATAAAGTGGACTATAAAATTTTAAGAATCAAGCTATGAGAATATATACCGTTGATTCCTTTACAAACAAACCATTCGCTGGTAACCCGGCAGGAGTATGTATACTTGACAAGGTTATTGATGACGGTTTGATGTTGAAAATCGCGCGTGAAATTAATTTTTCTGAAACAGCTTTTGTTCAAACGACCGGGATAAATGGGCAATTAAATTTGAGATGGTTTACCCCTACTCAAGAAGTGGATTTGTGCGGACATGCAACATTAGCCACTGCAAAAGTTCTATTTGATACCGGGCTTATTGACAAGAATAAAACAATAGAATTTATAACAAGAAGTGGCATATTGACATCTAAATTAGTCGGAGAGAAAATAGAATTAGAGTTTCCATCAAAAAAAATTACTGCATCTATTTCAGACAGTATCATAGAATCATTTATTAACGGTATTCCCAAATTTGTGGGAATAGATGAAAATTGGTGTTTAATAGAAATGGAAGATGAAGCAGCGGTTCGTCAAATCAAACCAAATTTTGAATTACTTAAAACTCATAAACAAAAAGTATTTACTATTACAGCGAAATCGACTCATACAGAATATGACTTTGTTTCCAGGTGTTTTGGACCTGCTGTCGGAATAAATGAAGATCCTGTAACTGGTTCTGCTCATTGCTATTTATCGACATATTGGACTGAAAAAATGAACAGGAATATTTTAACAGGTTTACAGGTTTCTGAGAGAACCGGAATAATTGAGTGTGAATTGCTTTCTAATGACAGAGTGCTACTCCGAGGAACTGGCATCTTAATGAGTGAAATAAAACAAAACTGGGTATAATATGAGTAGACAGCCCCGCCAAAGACTGACGGGGTGTGCCTCTCACACTGGATTCTTACATGTGCTCGGTGTGTTCCTTTGCGAATAATATATCTCCAGTTGTCAGAGAACGAACATTTAGAACAATATATTTTTCTTATATTTGACTAATTTTCCAAAATAGTCAAATAGTAAAAAATGGAAACAGAACATTCATCGGTTAAGCTCGAACAAATACTCTCAGCCGCACAAGAGCGATTCGGGCATTATGGTTTATCAAAAACTACTATGAACGATATTGCCGATGTTATAGGTATGTCCAAAGCATCGCTTTATTATTATTTCAAAGACAAAGAAAGTGTGTTTATAGCTGTTGCCGAAAAAGAACAAGAGTATTTTGTTCAGGAGATGAAAAAAATAATTCATTCATCATTCAAAGCGGAATTTATGCTATTGGGATATGTTGATCTTCGCATAAAACTTCTGAAAAAATTGTTAACGCTTGGTAAATTCAGCTATGGGAACTATTTAGAAGTGAAGCCACTTCTAAATTTACTCATGCAGAAATTCAGAAAGGAAGAAATGAATATGGTTGCAGACATTATTAAAATTGGTGTGGAGAAAAAAGAGTTTTCAGTGGAAAACATAAAAAATTATGCCGAGTTATTTCTTGACATACTGCGTGGTTTAAGACAAGAGGCAACAATTTCGAAGTATACTGAGAGCGGAATTGTTGCAATTCCTCCAAAGGAATATCAAAAATTAAGACAGAAAACCCAAATGTTCACAGGGCTTTTTATCAAAGGAATAAGCGCCTGAGCAAATTATCTAAATAGGATTTTATGAAAAAAGAAATGTTCACCCCGGTTTTATTACGATACAAATTATTCACAGCAATATTTATACTGCTCTGTTCATATACCGCAACTGCACAGAGTAGTTCTGCACTTACCATTGACACTTGCCTGAAATTAGCTGCCGAAAATTATCCGTTGGCAAAACAAAAGGGATATCTGCAAGTCATTGGCGAAAACAATTTAAAAAGCATAAATAGCGCATGGATTCCGCAACTGAATATGGATTTAAAAGCTACCGAATTTTCTGAAGTTGTAAGTTTTGATTTTCCCGGATTCCCTCCTATAGTTTTTCCAAAAGACCAAGAAAGCTTCGGGTTGAACCTGAGTCAAACTGTATTTGACGGTGGTGTGAGCACGCAACAGAAAAAAACAGATGTAGCAAACACAGAAACAGAAATACAAAAAAATGAAGTAGAACTATACAAAGTTAAAGACAGGATTATACAACTCTACGGAAATATTTTACTTACAAAAGAGCGCCTGAATGTGCTCGATTCCTATATGAAAGATATTAACGCTCGGAAAGAAAAAATGACTTCTTCAGTAAAAAACGGGACAATGCTCCAAAGTAATCTGGACGTATTGGAAGCGGAAATGCTAAAAACTCAACAAAAAATTATCGAGGCCAATTCAAATCTGAAAGTTCTATGCAAAGTGCTTTCATTGCTCATCAATAAGCAAGTAGATGAGAACACGGCATTTACGGATATTTCAACTTCTATTGTTACCAAGGTCGATAGCATCAAACGTCCTGAATTGAGGTTGTTTGACTTTCAGCAGAATCTTATAGAGCAGAGAATAAAACTTTCAAACCGTAAAATCCTGCCTCGCCTTTCTCTCTTTGGTGATGGCGCTTACGGAAGACCCGGGTATAATTTTCTAAACCAGGATTTTCGTTTTTATGGATTGGCCGGGGTGAATTTGAAATGGAACATCAGTAATATTTACAACATCTCTTACGAAAAGAAAAATCTAATGATTAATAAAAAAATAATTGATGAGCAGAAAGAATTGTTCCAACTCAACCTTAACACAACTATGGTTCAGCAGAATGGTGAAATAGAAAAGCTGAAACTGGTAATTGAAATTGATAAAGCCATTGTTGAAAAACGCAAATCAATCAGCAAAAGCACATCCAACCAGTTGGATAATGGATTAATTACTTCATCCGATTATCTGACAGAACTTAATGCAGAAAAACAAGCATTGCTAGATCAGCGGATGCACGAAATTCAATTGGGTATTTCCATCAGGAACTACAGTGTAACTACAGGAAACTAAAATTAACAGACACATTCATAATTATGGAAAAGGCAGAAAAAAAGAACAGTAAAAGCAAAAACATCAGCAGGATAATTTTATCCACTGTGTTGGTCGTTGGTTCGGTGATAGGTTTTATCAAATACCGGGAAGCGCAACGATATGAAACCACTGATGATGCTCAGTTGGAAACAGATATTACTCCCGTATCTGCAAGAGTTTCGGGCTACATTGCCAAAGTTTACATTGCCGATAACCAACTGGTAAAAAAAGGAGACACTCTTGCAGTATTAGACGACCGTGATTTGAAAATTAAAATGGAACAAACGGAGGCCGCTTTTGAAAATTCAAAGGAATCGCTTGAAACCTCCAAAGTAAGCGCCATGTCGGTACTTGAAGGTGGTGGTACAAATATTTTTAAAATAGACGAACTTAAAATACGTCTTGCAAATGCCCAAAAAGAATTTGAACGCTATAAGAAAATGCTTTCCGAGGGTTCTGTAACACAGCAACAATTTGAAAAAATACAAACCGATAAAGAAACGCTCGAAAAGCAAGTAGAGGCTGCACAGCAACAGCAGAAAGAATCAAATTCAAAAACAGGCGCCGCCAATGGACAGGTAAAAGTTGCAGAGAGTATGGTAAAACAGCGCCAGAGCGACCTTGACTTTGCAAAGTTGCAGCTTTCGTATGCAACTGTAATAGTTCCTTTTGATGGAATCGTTTCTAAAAAGAACGCTGTATCCGGGCAGTTGACACAAGCCGGACAGCCTCTGTGTTCCATTGTGGCAGCGCAAAATTTATGGGTGATAGCTAACTTCAAAGAAACACAGATCACTAAAATGAAAACAGGAATGAAAGTAGAAGTGGAGGTAGATGCTTTTCCCGATAAAAAAATAACCGGAAAACTTTCCTCGTTCGCATCAGCTACCGGCTCCAAATTTTCACTTATTCCTCCCGATAACGCTTCAGGGAATTATATAAAAGTTGTACAGCGTATTCCTGTAAAAATTGAGTTGGATAAAAACAACGATGCACTTAAAGATTTGAAACCGGGAATGAGTGTGTACATTAAAGTAATTCTCGAAGAGTAAGGTTATGGCAAAAATAACACTTGACAAATGGATAGTGATTATCACAGTTGTAACAGCTTCGTTGCTGCAACTGATTGATACCTCCATTGTCAATGTTACACTTACGCAGATGATGGGCAATCTCGGCGCATCACTTGGCGATATCAGTTGGGTAGTAACGGGTTATGCCGCAGCCAATGTGGTGATGATAACTTTATCAGGCTGGCTGAGCGCAAAAATTGGGCGTAAAAATTATTTCACCGCATCCATTATTCTTTTCACCGTTGCATCTATTTTTTGCGGAACATCCACTACCATTTCACAACTTATTTTTTTTCGCATCATTCAAGGACTTGGAGGAGGAGGATTGCTTTCTACTGCTCAGGCTATTTTAATAGAGACTTTTCCCCGTGAAGAAATAGGAATGGCAAATGCAATATTCGGAATGGGAGTAATTATTGGCCCCTCTATTGGTCCCACCCTTGGCGGCTACATCACTGACCACCTTTCATGGCATTGGGTATTTTTCATCAACATTCCCGTAGGGATTATTGCAGCAATACTTTCTGCTCTTTACATCAAGGAATCTAAACACCAGATAAAAACCGGAAAGATGGATTGGTTTGCCCTTGCATTGCTAATTATAACAATAGGCGCTTTACAAATTGTTTTAGAAAAGGGTGTGGAAGATGATTGGTTTGAATCGAACTTCATAACTATTCTTACTATTTCATCGATTTTAGCAGGAATACTTTTTATATGGAGACAACTCACGGTAGAACATCCAATTCTTAATTTACGATTATTAAAAAATACTTCTTTTGCTTTAGGAACTTTTTTTTCTTTCATACAAGGCATAGGGCTATATGCATCAGTGTTTATCATTCCTGTTTTTTGTCAATCAATGCTTGGTTATACATCTCAGGATACCGGCTGGTTATTGATGCCCGGAAGTTTGGCAGCGGGCGTAATGATGCCCATCATTGGCGCAATGATGAAAGGAAATAAAGTTTCCCCGGTGTTTCTTACAGGTATAGGGTTTTCACTTTTTGTTGTGTTTGTATGGTTGCTTTCTGGAATGAACCTGAATACCAATGCGCATGATTTTTTCTGGCCATTGATTCTTCGTGGGATTGGAATGGGATTACTTTTTATTCCACTTATGACAATTACCGTTTACACGCTTCACAACAAAGATATTCCGCAAGGAACCGCACTCTCCAATATGATGAGGCAGTTAGGCGGCTCATTCGGCATTGCGCTCATGACTACCTTGGTGAGTATCCGTTCAGTTCTTCATTACAATCGTTTGAGCGAACATATTTCTATTTACAATCAATCCACTTACGACCGTTTGAATTCTTATACAGGATTATTTATGTCAAAAGGTAATGATATAGCATCTTCCCGGTTATCAGCTCTTGCTGCTCTGAAAGGTAGTGTATATAAACAAGCAATGGTACTTACATATAACGATGTGTTTCTAATCGTAGGCCTGTTTTTTGCTGTATGCATTCCTTTACTATTACTTTTTCGTTTGAAAAACAAAAACGTGGAAAAGGTGGAACACAAGGTTGAAATGCACATGGTGGATTAAAAATGAAAAAATTTATGCTTAAAATATGAATGTAACGAAATCAACCACTCTTAGTTTGCTTCAATGCAAATGTCCACAATGTCATTCCGGTGATCTTTTTATTTGCACCAATCCTTATATTTTAAATAGTATCAATAAAATGCCTGACCAATGTCCTGTCTGTGACCTGGATCTTATTCAGGAGATGGGGTTCTATTGGGGAGCAATGTATGTTAGTTATGTTCTGACTGTAGCTTTGTCTTTTTTTAATTTTGTATGGGTCTATTTTTTTTGGGGATGGCTCACATGGCAATACATGATTATCAACACCTTTATTCTTCTTATTACACTTCCCCTTATGTTTCGCTATAGCAGGGTAATCTGGTTGTATTTATTTGGTAAGTATCAGTCAAGATTTAAAAAGTAAAATTTGTACGCTATTATTTACACTGAAAATTTTCTTCATACAATTTTCATCTTTAAAGATCATATTTGTATCATATATAATAAACGAACGGATAATTTTAACCCAATTAAAAAACTAAAACGTATGAAAAAACTAATTTCAGCATTTGCATTACTTGTTGTTGTTTTAAACGCAACAGCGCAAATGAAAGACAACAAAACTCCTGAACAACGTGCTACAGCTGTTTCCGAACGGATGGTTAAAAATTTAGGAATCTCTCCTCAACAAAAAATAAGCGTACATGATCTGGTATTAAAAGAGGTGGAGAAGGCTCAGGCAATAAAAGCTAAAGCCTCTGCTGATAAAAAGGCTATGCGTACGGATCTTAAAGCTGTTCGTAGTGAATTTGAAACAGAACTTAAAGCTATTTTGACTCCTGATCAATTTACTAAATGGACAGCTTTCAAAACTCAAATGAGAGAAAAAAGAAAAGATAAAAAGGCAAGCGGCTCAAAGGCGGATGATGGCGGAAATGATATGGGATTGAACTAAAAAAAATATTTTTGCTTTTGTAAAAGAACAATCTTGCTTAGCGGACTCTCAGCCACTAGTGTTCGAAACACAATGAAACTCTTGTTAGATATAAATTACGCTAACGTTTCTTGTCATTTAATTTAGAGAACTTGTATTTCAATTTACCTTGGTTACTTTTTCCTTGATGAAAAAAAATCAAAAAAATCAAGAAAATCTTAGTTTTACCACGCACAAGCCTTACGCGCGCCCCCCGAGATTTTCGGACGGCGCGGTTGGGTTTAGAGTTTCAAAGAAGCAATACTATTTTTAATTTTTGCATTCAATTTCTCGTCTGTTTCTGCGAATGCTTCTTTGCTTTCCAGCGTGGCTTTCACACCAAAATAAAATTTAATTTTCGGCTCTGTTCCCGATGGGCGGGCTGTTATTTTGCTTCCATCTTTCAAGACAAATTGCAATACATTCGATTTCGGTAAATCAATATGGGATACAAGTCCTGATATCATATCTTTTGATTTCTGATGTTCGTAATCCATAAACGTTATTACCTGAACATCATTAATCATTTTTGGTGGATGCTTCCTGAAGTTATCCATCATAGCAGTAATTTCTTCTGCACCTGATTTTCCGTTTTTAGTGATAGAAATTAAACTCTCCTTATAATACCCAAACTCCAGATAAAGATTTAGTAACTGATCATAAAAACTGCTTCCCTGGTCTTTTGCCCATGCAGCAGCTTCAGCGATCATTACAGTAGACATAACCGCATCCTTATCTCTCACAAAATCATCGATCAGGTAACCGTAACTTTCTTCACCACCGGCAATAAACTTTTTGCTTCCCTCTAATTCTCTTATGAGTTCAGCAATATATTTAAATCCTGTCAGTACACTATAACATTCAACATCGAATTTTTTACAAATATCTTCTATTAGATCAGTGGTAACGATAGTCTTAGCAACGAATTCTTTTCCTTGTATTTTGCCATTTTGTTTCCACTGATACAGTAAATAATAAATCAATACAGAACCTGTTTGATTACCATTTAATAAAACAAATTCATTGTTTAAATTTTTTACAGCTATACCAACCCTGTCAGCATCCGGATCCGTTGCCAGAACAATATCTGCATCAATTTCACGAGCTTTATTAAGAGCTAATGTCAATGCTTCAGCTTCTTCAGGATTTGGTGATTTTACAGTGGGGAAGTTACCATTGGTGATGGCTTGTTCTTCAACAATTGTTACATCATTAAATCCAAAATCTTTAAAGGCTTGCGGTACCAGAGTTATTCCGCTACCATGCAAGGAAGTGTACACAATTTTTAAATCACTTGGTTTTTTACTATAGTATTTAGCAAATGAAAGTGATTTCAGTTTATCGAGATATATAGCATCTATTTCTTTTCCAATAAGCTGAATGTTTTCTTCAACCCTTGTTCTTTTAACGTCATTAATATTGGTTATTTTCCGAACCTCTTCAATAACATTTTCATCATGTGGTGGAATCAATTGAGCGCCATCGTCCCAATAAGCTTTGTATCCGTTATATTCTTTAGGGTTGTGACTCGCAGTTATAACAATGCCACTCTTGCAGTGTAAATGTCTTACAGCAAAAGACAGTTCCGGCGTTGGTCTGAGTTCACTAAACAGGTATACAAAAATTCCATTGGCAGAAAATACTTCAGCAGTGGTTTTGGCAAACAAAGGACTGTTGTTTCTAGAGTCATAAGCAACTGCTACTTTAATCTGTTCGTCAGGAAAAACTATTTTTAAATAATTACACAATCCCTGAGTTGCCATCGAGACAGTATATATGTTCATCCTATTGGTACCCACGCCCATAATACCTCTTAGGCCACCTGTGCCAAATTCAAGATCTGTATAAAAAGAATCAATGAGTTCATTGGGCTCGTTTTCTATTAAGTAGTTGATTCTGCTTTTGGTTTCTGCATCATACTTACCCTCCAACCAAGCATCTGCCTTTTGTTGAATATGGTTTTCTATAATTATTTTTGTTTCCATGGTTCCTCTATATTTTGATTACCTGCAATGATACCGTGTTTGACGTGTTTGAATTAGTATTATTTTATTAATCAAAGAATCTGAATTGATAGTATAAATAACATAAGGTTCGATTGGAAAAGTATTAAAACTTCTCGAAACCTGCAAAATTAAATTAAAATAGGTTGGATTTTATAAACAAAATAGGATGGTGAGTATATTACTCGAATACGCAGGGGTTCCACCGAAGTAAAGGGGTTCGTTTAATCATTACTTATTTTTGAGTGCTTGTATTTTTTGTAATTGTTCAACGTCTATCTTGTCTTGAGGACGACCCGTTGTAATTTTTGAAATAATAAGATGTTTTAGATGAATAAAAGGAATGGGGATACCATCTAATATGCTTGTTGTTTTTTGTGGCCATGCTTCATTAAAATCAACACCGGAAATATAGGTCATAAAATCAATTTTGCACGGCTCTTCACCATCAATAAATACAACAGGTTTACAAAAATCAAGTGCCTTAAGTTGATCAAGAATATTTTCTTCCACCTTTAAATTTCGCAAACTTTGGATGATATTATTTTTATTGATGCCGTTTTCTGGTTTTATCCATAAATCAATATCTCCGGTGGTTCTGCGATAACCATGAAAGTTCACGGCATAGCCTCCTACAACAATATATTCAACTTTGTTTTTGTTGAGTTCCTTTAATAAATCGTGAGTATACTCATCAAATATATTCATCCTATTGTGATATTATTTTAACAAAATGCTCTTTAGGTAAATTATCAGGATTGTATCCATGCATACCGTAAGCACTATTTATAAATTTGCGCAATTGCTGTAAAATTTGTTCGGAACTTAATGCTGCCATCTGTTTTAGTTCATAATCTGCTTGTTCTTCAAACGACTTAAATATTTGTATGCGATTAGTTCCGTAAACAGCCAATGGCTCATTTACCAATGATGGCTTTGTTTTGGATTTAACTATTTTTTTCTTTGACATATTCATTTAATAAAATTAAACATTTTATTCTTGGGTAAAAGTAATTACAAATTTACATTATCAAATCTAATGCATTAAATGTAATTTAGTACCCAAATAAAACGAAGAACTTTCTCCATGTGCAAATTATATATTAAATATTTTCTGTGTGTTATTTTTGTATTCAGTTCCTGTTTTTCTTTTGCTCAAAAAGATTCATTAAGCTTTTTTACTTCTTCTCCTACTTACAATTCCAATAGAGTTAAAGGTGTTGCGATTTCGGGAGTGGCAGCCTATTCAATAACCATGTTTGAGCTTTATCAACTTTGGTACAAAGGTTTTCCATTAAATCATTTTCATCTGTTTAATGATAATGCAGAATGGCTTCAGATGGATAAAGCAGGTCATCTTACAACGTCTTATTATATTGGCCTGGCCGGCATAGAAGTAATGAAATGGACGGGCATGGAACGTAAGGAGAGTATTGTTATTGGCGGGATGATAGGATTAGCCTTCCAAACCAATATTGAAATATTTGACGGGCTTTCTCCTAAATGGGGGTTTTCTTCAGGAGATATGTTGGCCAATATTTCCGGAACCACCTTACTTATTTCCCAGGCATTGGCCTGGGATGAACAGCGGATAAAGATGAAGTTTTCTTTTCATCCAAGCATTTATTCTAAAGAACGGCCAGAATTATTGGGCAGTAAATTAGCCGAAAATATTTTGAAAGACTACAATGGTCAGACCTATTGGCTTTCGGTTAATATAAATTCTTTTTTACATAAAGAATCAAAATTTCCCAAATGGTTGAATATTGCAGCAGGCTATGGGGCAGAGGGAATGATTAGTGGCAAAGAATTGCCTGCAGATTCCAATGACCCAACTATTCCTTATATTAAAAGATATCGCCAATATTATTTGTCTTTAGACATTGATGCTTCTAAAATTAAAACGCGCTCGAAGCTAATCAATGCTCTTTTTACAACAATTGGATTTATTAAAATTCCCGCTCCTGCAATAGAGTTTAACCAGGGAGGAAAGGTTAAATTCTATCCGCTTTATTTTTGATCGTTCTCATAATTTAAGATTAAACCTTAACTTTGAATTTAATTTAATTAAAATGGATTTTCAAATAGGCGACCTTGTTCGTTTTTTAAACGAAACAGGTGAAGGAGTTGTAAGAAATATAGATAAGCAAATTGTTACCGTTGAGATAGACGGATTTGATATTCCTGTTTTAATTAATGAACTTGTAAAAGTACATTCCAAAGCAACTGTTTATACAAAGAAAGCTGAAGAACGTCAGCCGCAAAAAGTTGTCAATGATCCACCAAAGGCGATAAAGGTGGAGCGGGCTTTAGCAAATTCCATTGCCGGTGAAGAGAGTGTGTATTTAGCTTTCGTTCCGGAAGATGATACTAAATTATTGTCAAGCCCCTTACAGGTTTTTCTTGTAAACAATACCAGTTATCAGGTGGTTTATTCATTTGCTGTTTGCACAAACAACGAAGATGCAGGTTTAGCGGTAGGATACATCTATCCCAATACAGAAAAATTATTGAATACAGTTACCCGTAATGAAATAGATAAATGGAGCAGCGTATTGGTTCAGCTGTTGTTTCATAATAAAACAGCCTTTAAAGCCCGTCTTCCTATTCAGCAACGTATTGCTATTAAGTCTTCTTTTTTTACCAATATTGACAAACTAAAAAGTTTAGGTGGCATTAATAAACATGCTTTTCTTATAACTGTTGTTGCATTAAATGCAATAGCGAAATTGGAAAAACAGGAATTATTCTCAATGGTCGATAAGTATAAAAAGGAGAAAGCACCGGAAGTTAAAAGACCTATTGGTTTTGAAAGATCCGGTAAGTATATAAATTCTGCAGATGATTTTTTTAAAATCCTTACGAACGAAATAGAAGTGGATTTACATATTGAAGAGCTTACTGATTTTTTTACCGGGATGAGCAATGGAGAAATTGTAGAATTTCAATTGGAGTATTTTCGAAAATGTATGGATAGGGCGATGGCGAGTCATATACATAAGATTGTATTTATTCATGGAGTGGGTAATGGCACGCTTAAACGCGAATTGCTCAACGAGTTAAAAAACTATAAAGGAATAAAAATTGAAGACGGAGCTTATAATAAATATGGAGGAGGAGCCACACAAATTGTGTTTATAAAATAGTATCTTTGAAATAACAAACTGTTCTATCGCCTTTTTAAATGTAAGGGAGGAAAGTCCGGGCAACATAGAGCGCCATACTTCCTAACGGGAAGGTACTTTGTATTTATATAAAGTAACAGCAAGTGCCACAGAAAACTACCGTCCGCCCTAGGCGGATAAGGGTGAAAATGTGAGGTAAGAGCTCACAGCGCCAGCGGGTAACCGTTTGCGGGGGTAAACCTTATGGGTTGAAAGGCCAAATAAATCCCGGTTATGAACTGCTCGTTCAAAAATTCGCTTCGGTGGATTTATCGGGAAGGGTAGGCTGATAGAGGTTTCGAGTGATCGAAATCCCAGATAAATGATAGAAGTCCGACTCAGTCGGATACAGAACCCGGCTTATAGGTTTGTTATTCTTGTAAAACGAGAGCTTTCGATTAAATAAAATGGAGAGCTCTCGTTATTTTAAACAGGTCTCTAACTTTAAAAATAAGTATTGTGCTTTTTTACAAACTTTTTGTAGCTTTGTAATAATTATAAATTAACACTAACATAATGATAAGTTCTTTTAGAAAATCATTTTTTGTTTATCTGCTTGCTGTAACGTCTATATTCTGTCTTTATTCCTGTTCAAAAAAACAGAAAGAGGAATATATATCTAAAAGATGGACTATCGGACAAGTAGATTTTGGTGTGAACATACCGGAAGAGTCAAAGGCTGCGATGGAGCCCATGATGCAACAGATCAAGGAAAATTCCTATTTGAATTTTCACAAAGATTATTCTTTTGAAGGATTTGCAATGGGCATGACAGCGCATGGCACCTGGAACATCAATGACAATGGAACAGAAATTTATTTATTGGATAAAAAAACAAAGAGAGAAGAAAAAATCATTATCGACAAGTTAACACAAGATTCTCTTGTATTTTCTGCTGAAGCTCAAGGGCAACCTTTGAAATTTACATTTGTTCCTGCTGGCAAGTAATTATCTTTTAAAAATAAGGCTAAACGTTGAGCCTTCATCCAAGACAGATTCCACTTTTATTTCAATATTATGGAATTGTGCAATGGTCCTAACAATGGGAAGTCCTAATCCGTAACTTTCCTTTTCAATAGTGTTGATCTTATTAAAGCGATTGAAAATATTTTCTATGTTTTTTTGCTCCATTCCAATACCCGAATCTTTAATATCTATAACATAGTCGGCACCCCTGAATTTTCCGTTGATAAAAATAGTCCCGTTAGGTTTATTATATTTAATGGCATTGTTAATGATGTTGAAAAACAGCATGAATAGTAAAGATTTATTGCAGTTATCAAGACTAAAAGAACCTTCCATAGTAGATGTTAACAGAATGTTTTTTTCAGTAAGCCGCTCTTCAATTTCAGTTGTCACTTCAGTAACAAGTTCATTCATGACAATTGCATCTTGTTTTAAATACTGTTCGTTTTCTATTTTAGAAATCAACAATAATGTTTTAACGATTTTATTTAAACGATTTAAAGTTCTTTGTGATTCCACCAGTTTAATTTTTGTTTTATCATCCAAGGTTTCATCAGCAATGATGTTTTCAAAACGAGTTTGGAGAATGGAAATAGGAGTGAGGAGTTCATGAGAAACATTTGCAATAAATTCTTTTTCTATTCTAAATGCATCCTGGATTTTAAGCATCATTTCATTGATACTTTGATCCAGATAATTAAAATCATCAGTAGATGTTTTTACTTTATTAAAATTAAATAAGGCAGGATGATTTACCATTTTTAATTTGTTTTGAATGATACTGTTAAACGGACGCAATAGAAGTTTTGTAAATCCAATGTCCATTAGCAGCGCAATACAAATAGCTATAAGTAAAAGGCCCATTGTAAAACCTGTAAGCGTTTTCTTTAGCGAATTGAGAATGCTTAAACTCTCGCCTATTTCAAGTAAATAATTTTGTCCGTTGTATTTAAAAGTATGGCTCAATACTCTAAATTCGAATACTTCGTCATCAATCATACGTTGGGTGTTTCCTATTTGTATGGCATTTTTGATAACAGTAGGAGAAGCTTCTATGGAAATAAATTCTTCCTTCAATAAGTTATAACTACCCAAGCTGGTATCTGCCTGTTCCTGGAAAAATTCCTTTAATCCATTTTTATAGCTGTCATTTAGAACCTTTTCTTTCTTCGCCATTAAACGTGAATCAAGATTTTGGTATGCAACCCGATCAATGATTGAAGGTAACAAAGCGCCTAATGCTAAAATTATGATAATTTTAGAAAGAGCATTATAGACAGCGTATTTGGTTTGAAGTTTCAATTCTGATTTTTTATGTAGGGACGTTAATTTTATTGTAGGGACGTTGTATGCAACGTCCCTACAATAAAATTAACGTCCCTACAGGTTAACCCTATATCCTAATCCTCTTACTGTTTCAATCCAGTCTACAGGGGAATGTACCGATAACTTTTTTCGTAAATTTTTAAGATGTACATCTATATAATTGGAATCGAAATCATCTTCAAGAAGATCTCCCCATATATGTTCTGTTAATTGTATTCTTGTTAATACCCTGTTTTTATGGAGCAACAAATAATTTAAAATATCAAATTCTTTTTTCGTCAAATTGATTTTATTTGATTGATAAGTAACCAAACGGTTTTGAATGTCGATATCAAAACCATGAATCTTTATGACATTGTTTGCCAATCCATGTTTTCGACGTGTGATAGCGTTTATTCTGGATGCTAACTCCACCAGCGAAAATGGTTTTGCTAAATAATCATCTGCTCCCATATTTAAACCCTTCACTTTGTCGTCTACATCTCCCCGTGCAGTTAAGATAATAAAAGAAGCTTCATTCTTTGAATCTTTAGCTTCCTTTAATAGATCTAAGCCTCGATAATCGGGCAATCCAAGATCGAGCAATACAAAATCATATTTGTTAACAAATATTTTTTCTGAAGCATCATTACCGGTAAATGCGATGTCGCATTTAAAGCCTTCACGGGTTAAAAAGTTTTCGATCTCTTTGGAAAGACTTTTTTCATCTTCAATTATCAGTACATACATTTATAAATATAATTAGTGTTTATCAAATATAACAGATATTTAGCATGCTTCAGCTATGCTTTGAAGAATAATTGAAGAGGCTGTTTCTATCTCGGTTTTATTTATTGTCAGAGGAGGAGCAAGGCGCATGCAGTGATCGCAAAATAAAAACCAGTCGGTTATCAGTCCATTTTTTATACATTGCTCAATCACCTTAAAATTAAATTCTTTGTATTCAAATTCTACACATAATAGCAACCCTTTCCCCCGTAGGCTTTTTATTTTAGGATGAACTAATAACTGTCTGAATAATTTTTCTTTACCTAAAACATCATTGATGAGTTGTTCTTCCAACAATACTTTTAAAGTTGCAATGGCAGCTGCGCAACTAACAGGATGCCCCCCGAACGTTGTTATATGTCCCAGCGCTGGGTTGTTTGTAAAAGAAGACATAATTTCTTTGGAAGATATAAAGGCTCCGATTGGCATTCCTCCACCCATCCCTTTTCCAATGGTAATAATATCTGGAATAATATTAAATCCGCTAAAAGCAAACAATTTTCCGGTACGTCCAAAACCGGTTTGAATTTCATCAGCGATAAGCAAGGTACCTGATTCTTTACATTGATCCGATAATCTGCTCATGTAAATTGCATCAGGAACAATTACTCCGGCTTCTCCTTGTATGGTTTCTATCAGTACACAAGCTGTTTTATCTGTTACGTATTTCAGATCATCCATGTTGTTATATTCAATAAACCGAATGTCGGGCAATAAAGGGCGATAGGCATTTTTAAAATATTCATTTCCCATTACGCTTAATGCTCCATGTGAACTGCCGTGATACCCGTTTACGAATGAAATAATTTCAGTTCTTCCTGTAAATCGTTTAGCCAGTTTTAAGGCGCCTTCCACAGCTTCACTACCTGAATTAACAAAAAAGCTACAACTTAATTGAGCAGGTAAATTGTCTGCTAAAAGTTTGGCTAATTGTACTTGTGGTGTTTGTATAAATTCCCCATACACCATTAAATGCATGTACTGGTCCAACTGATGTTTGATAGCATCTACAACTTTAGGATGACGATGCCCAAGGTTGCTCACCGCAATACCTGATATCAAATCCATATACCTTTTGCCATCGTTGTCGAACAGGTAAATGTGTTCCGCCTTTACAATTTCAAGGGATAAAGGCAAATTGCTCGTTTGTGCCTGGTGTTGAAGAAATAACTGTCTTTGTGTTAACATATATCACAAAAATACAATAAAAAAGAGGCTGTCCTATAATTCAGGATGACTGCAAATCGATACTTTTGGGAAAGCTACTTTTTATGTAAAAAAATAATAGAATAACGAGCTAATTTTAAGGGAAATTAATTTGCTACAAATTGAAAGTCTGCATCAATCAGTTCAGCAAATTCTTCGCCTGATTCTTTCATGTCTTCATCTCTTTGATCGTAGTGCCAGTTTATCACGACAGAACAACCATCGGCATGGCACATATCTATCAGTCTTAATATATCTAAAAGATATTTGGCAGAGGTAGAGTTAAAATAGTTCATTTTAAAGTCAAAAACAATTTTTGCAGAAGCTTCATATTTACTTTTCTGCCAGAATAAGACAGAGTGAAACTGCTTTAACCATTGAATAATTGGTTCGTAAAATTTTCCGACATTTTCAGGTCTTGATTCTCCCTCTATTACAAAATTAAGAGAAAAGGGATCTAAAATAACCATTGGCGAATTTTCTGTAGGCGCAATATTTAATATTTCCATAATTAAAGTTTTTAATTTTGTTTTATTGAATTTTTACTATTGAATGGTGACTTTTGCATTTAAAATATAAAAAGAAATATCATTGTCTGAAGGGATAATCTCATAATCCAATTTGTTTCCCGATTTTAAAGCTATGTCTATAAGTCCGATTCCTGCCCCTCCTTTTGCAGAAATTTCATTTGACGATAAAGCCTTGAGATGTCTTTCTTTAATTTCTTCTTTATTCAACAGATTGATTGAATCCAATAATTCTTTTATGGCAGGAATATTTTTATTGAATAGGTAATTACCTGTAATGATGTGGTAATGAGATTCACTTTTTGTTAAAAGAAATATGGCAGGATGTATAGCTTTTTCTAATATATCAGAATGTCGGGTGATATTTTCAAGGCATTCTACCATTATTTTATACAGTTTTTTCTTCACAGCTATTTGCTCCTCCAATATGCTGCTCTTTTTCAATAGCTGCAGTAAATGGTTGGTAATGTCAGGCGTTATTTCTCCTAAATAGGAAAGAAGAATATTTCGTTTTGACATCAGTTTGTAGATGTCGATAATAAAATTTGATTTGTTATCCATCATACTGTATATTTTATCTACAAGCAATAATTTATTTAATTGGTTATTCTAATTCCAATGATTAAAATATCATCTGTCTGTTCCCTTTTTCCTCTCCATAGAGTTGTTACTTCTTCTAACTGATTCTTTTGTTGCTCCATGCTTAATCCTTTAAAAGAAATCAGTAAGTCTTTAAATGGTTGATAATAAAACTTCTTACGCTCCGGTCCTCCAATTTGATCTGCAAAACCATCTGAGAAAATATAAATTGTATCGTTTTTATTAAGCTTTAGAGAATTGTTTGTAAACATAGATCCGGTAAGTATTTCAGAAGAGCTGCCTATTGGTAATTTATTTGCTTTTACTTCTATGAGTTCATGGTTTCTCACAACAAATAAAGCATTATGCGCTCCTGCATATTCGAGTTCATTTTTAGTTGTATCAATTGCAATAAGTGCGATGTCCATTCCGCTTTTTACAGCAGATTCTCCTTTGTTTTGCCTCAATACTTCAATGATTTCTTCATTTAATTTATCAAGAATAGCTGCAGGCTGTGTTAAATTATTTCCTTTTACAACGGTCTCTAATAAATTATATCCTAACAAAGACATAAAGGCTCCTGGAACACCATGACCGGTGCAATCTACAGCAGCCACTAATATTTTATTATTTGATTTATGCATCCAATAAAAATCTCCGCTCACAATGTCTTTCGGTTTGTATAAGATAAAGGAATCCGGCAGAAGTGTTCTGATATATTCTATCGGAGGTAAAATTGCATCCTGAATATTTTTTGCGGAATCAATACTATCCGTTATATGATTATTCTTTTTCTCCAGCTCAATCTTCTGAACATTTATTTCTTCGTTTTGTCGTATTACGTTTTCTTTTTCTATTGTTAACTGTTGTGTTCTCAACGCGACTTTGTTTTCCAGTATTTTGTTTTGCCGAGTAAATTTTAATTCCCTGTTTTTAATGTAAAGCCATACAATGAGGCATAATCCAATACTGTTTAAAGTATAAAACCACCATGTTCTCCAGAATGGAGGCGATATAGTAAATGAAAATGTTACAGGTTCTTTATTCCATATACCATCATTGTTGGCCGCTTTTAATTTAAACGTATAACTGCCCGGTTGAAGGTTTGGATAGGTCGTATAATTATCATTAGTAGGAGGGGACCATTGATGATCCAAGCCGTCCAGCATATATTGGTACTGTACTCTTTTGGGATTGGTTAAGCTGGCTCCTACAAAATCAAATGTAAGATGATTTTCGTTATAGGAGAACACATTGTTTTCGGGTATTTCTTTTTCTTTAAAATAGACTCTTGGTTTTTTGAGGTAAGTAATGGGTTCAATAAGATTGTTTTTTTCGCGTCGTGAATTATATTTTACCAAGCCTATTATAGATCCAAACCATAAATTCCCTTCCTTGTCTTTGCATACTGCATTAGGGTTGATTTCTATACCTAAAAAACCATCTTGCTTGCCATAGTGTTTAAAGGTTTCATCTTTTAAATTGAACTTATCAATTCCATGTCCGGTACCGATCCACAAATTATTTTTAGTATCGCATATCAATAAAAATGGTGAATCTGTATTTGAACCTTCTTTAGAAGTAAAGTTTTTAAAATTTTTACCGTTGTATTTGTATATCCCACCATTATAGGTACCAAACCAAAGGTTTCCCTGTTGATCTTCTGTTATGCAAACTGTAAATTTATTTTTGTACCCATCTTTTTCTGAATAGGTTTTAAATGTATTTCCATTGTACATGGTCAGATCACCTCCCAGGATCCCGAACCATAAATTGTTTTTACTATCTTTAAAAATCGTGTAAACCTCATTACTGCCTAATCCATCCTTTATAGTAAAATGTATAAATTTTTGAGTAGTAATATCAAACTCATATACCCCATCCTTATTGGTTCCTATCCAAACATTTCCGTTTTTATCTCCCGATATGGCAAATACTTCATCAGCCTTTACCTTATCTTTAAAATTAGTAACCTGTAATGTTTTAGGATTTAGTTTGGAAACGCCATTTGCGAAATTTGAAAACCAGATATTACCCAATATATCCTCATAAAGAGCAGTTATGTTAGCTGTTTTTATCCTCTGGTTGCTGGTGTAATTTATAAAGCTGTTTTGATTAGGATTGAGATTCGGAGTGTATTTAATTAATCCCCCTTCAGTTCCTAACCAAAAATTTCCTTTTTTATCTTGTATAACAGACCAGATCAGACTATTTACTAAACCTTCCTGTTCACCGTATATTTCAAACTGTTCATCATAATATTGATTCAGGTTTAAGTAAGTACCTATCCAGATGTTTTGTTCTCTGTCCTGAATAATGGCAAGAACTTTATCATTGCTCAATCCTTGCTTGGTGCTTATGGTTTGAAAAACAGGGCCCCGGTAATTATTTGCTTCTAATAGGGGTAAATACTTTGAAACTCCGCCGCCGTAGGTTCCAATAAATATATTGTCTTTGTTGTCTTGAAAAATAACTTTCACATAATTGCTCGCAAGGCCATTAGCTGTGCTATATACTTTACTATTTTTGAATGAGCCATTCGTGAGTCGGAAAATTCCACTATTACTGGATCCTATCCAAACATTACCTTTGCTATCGCAAGCTAAAGAAGTCAATGAAAGGGTTGGTAAATCAGTTGATATAGAAAAGCCATATTGATTTTTTTTGCCGCTTTGATTATAGGTTATTTGTGTAATACCATTGTCGGTAGCCAGCCAGATGGTGCCATTTTTATCTTGCGTTATGGCGTTCACAAAATCGCTTCCAATCCCATTCTTTTTTTGAATAACCGAATAAGCGCCCACTTCTTTCTCTGTAGAGGTACCGTCTAATTCGCCTTTTGACGGTTCATATTTTAGTATTCCAAATCCCTTTGTTCCAAACCAGATATTTCCGTCTTTATCTTCAAAAATACAATTGATAGTTTTGTCATTTTGTAAATTAGAAGGAAGAAATACTTCGTGAATTTTTTTGCTTTTTGCATCGTATTTGCTCAATCCACCTACCCAATGACCGAACCAAACATTGCCATTTTTATCTACACAACTGGAAACAATTCTATTTTCAGCAAGTCCATTTTTCTTTGTAAAATTTTCAAAAATAAGGCCATTGTATTTTGAGACACCTCCTAATGTGCCGATCCAAATATTACCCTGTTTATCTTGTGCTAAAGTTTGAACACCCGATTGAGGAAGGCCATCTTCGATTCCAAAATGATTAAGATTGAGGGTTTGAGAATAGAGCGTGTTAAGCAACAAAGAAAAAAACAAAATGATTAAAAAAGATTGTAGGCATTTGCTCATGTTACTTTTTTATTTTTTTATTTTTTAATTCCAGTTCATACATATCGGTCACATCATAAAAACTAGTGAGCGGATTGCCGGTTTCATATTTTCCTCTTAAATTATTTTGTCGTTTTGTTTCTTGTTTTTTCAATACTATTTGTTGAAGAAATTTTTCATAAATAACGGTTTTCCTATCAATAATTTCGACAATTGTTTTTTTGTAGGATGCTTCCTGTCTTTTGATGTCAATTTTTGCTATTTCATTTTTTGTTACACCATTACTTTCCGCTTTAATTTCTGGAATAACAACCAATGTTTTAATTGCTGTTTTGACTTCAGTTTTCACAATTACTTTTTTTATAGGTATGCTATTCTCTTTATTGATTTCAATTTTTGATGCAGCTTCTTTTTTATCTATTTTATCTGGCAGAACAACAACTGGTTCTATATTTTTTTCGGGAGCTACAATCTCAAGGGGTGGTGGCTTCGTAGCAGCAACAGGTGTGGCAACTATTAATGCTGATTTAGCCTCAGCTTCCAATTTGGCAATTAATTTATCTCTTTGTTCAGGAGTTAGCTTGGCTAATTCTTGTTTTAGATTTGCTGCATATATGGGATCGTAGTCAAATATTTTTTTTTGTGGATTAAAAGATATTTTGATAATAGGCTTGTCTATTAATTCACCACCATAATTTGAGCTGATTAGTCCTGGCATTTGAAAGGTATGATTTGAACTGACTAGTCCTGACATTTGAAAAGCATAATCAAAGTAATTAGTTGTTGTTTTGTTACTCTCAATTGTTGAGGATGTATTTATAAGGATCTTTTTTTTAATGTACCCCTTTTTCTCAAAATGTAAAGTGTAATCTTGTTGCAGATCAAATTTGAATAGAAATTCGCCTGCTGCATTTGTTCTTAAAGAATCTATTATTGATGCATCACGATTGTTGTATACCGTTATTTTAACATCAGAAATTTTCTTTCCGGAAATCTCAGTAATAGTCCCGGATAATTCTACTGAAGACTTTTTAGTGCTCTGAGCAGAAAGATTATTCGGGATTATAAAATTTAAAAATAATAAGTGGAATAAAAAATATTTTTTTAATACCATTATGTTTCAAAAAAATGAAAATAAAAGCTCTTTGAACAAATATATAAAAAAAAATAAACCAACATAAAAAATGATAAAAACAATTAATGAAGCGTAATATTCTATGTTATAATTGGATAAGAGAAGAAGTTCCGGAGGTTACTTTAAAAGATTTTTCAAAAGTTAAAATAGATTCTTTGGCTGTTTTTGAACGAAATACAACACGGTAGTTGCCGGGTAGTAGGACAAGGTTATGGTTCGTCAGATTTTTATCCAAATTAGTTACCCAAGTAAGCCCGCTTTTTTCTTCAACATATAAACTCCCAAAGCCTTGGTTGGGTGTGGTGATAGTAGCAATTCCTGTCTGAGGTAATTCAACAGTAGTGGTATGGTTTTGCGAAATTTCTACATTGTTAACATATGTTCTTGGCAGAGTCAGAACCTCCAAATCATATTTCCCAACTATATATTTTTCTGTTGTATTAAAATCCTGAACATTAATGGTTACACAATCTTTCGCTTTTTTAATAATACATGGAAGCTTTTTGTAATCGGAAGTTCCTTCCGTCTTTAACAAAAGGCTGCCTTGAGGTGTTGCAATGGCTACAATATTGTGTTTCCCCGGTGTAAGTTTAATATCTTCTTTTGTAACGGATGGAATAGTATGCACAACAATTTTATAGGTAGTTAACGGATCTATTTTTAATGTATCAGGTAATCCTTTATCATTAAAAGTATGTACATAATTGTATTTTACAGCTCCTGAATACTGATCGTAAAAAGTCATATTCACATTCGTTTCATTTGCCTTATTATTTATATCAAGAAGGTTGACTTGTAGTGTTGTAGCATTAAGCGCTTGAGAAATAATAACGCTTAGAATGTTTTTAAAACCATTTTCAGTAGAAGCATCGTAAACGGAGCCAATACATTCAAAAGCTTTCATGTAATTTGCATCAAGGCCTAATCCTATTACAAAAGGACGCAGGCATATACCTTTTTTCTGTAAGGCCGCTGATATGGCACAAGGATCTCCATCGCAGGCTTCTATACCATCTGTTATTAACAAAATAATATTCCTGCTTGTCCTGTCAGGGAAGTCACCTGCTGATGCTTCCAGAGAACGTGCAATAGGTGTTGTTCCTTTCGGGTTTATTTCGCTTAGTCGCTTTTTTATGGCAGCCGTATTTTTCTTTCCAAAAGGTACTTCCAGCTTGGTATCGTCGCAATCCTGAGGGCTAACAACTTTTTGATGACCGTAAACCCGCAGCGCTAACTCAAGATTTTCTATGGAGGCAATACTGTCTAATAATTCTCCAAACAGTTTTTTTGCTATGTCTATTTTAATACCACTTTGCCATTGTCCGTACATACTGTTAGAGGCATCAAACAAGAATAAAATACGGGTAAGCTGAGGTATAGGTTTTCTTTGAGGTTGTTGGGCGGCAGCTATATGAGAAAAGGTTAAAAAGAAAATAAATAAAACAAAAGAATAATTTAAGAATCTGCTTTTTAGATTTTTACTTATTACAATCATGTTATATAAATATAGGTACTGTTAAATGGTATTGAAACAAAAGTAAATTATTTAAATATAATTGTTTGTATTAGTTTTAAACAATAAAGAAAAGTTAAACTGACGAGAATGTAAATGAAATCAGATAATTAAAATAATATTGATAAATTTGCACGCTTAAAAATAATTATGATAAAATAGATGGGATTAAGATGTGGAATTGTCGGTTTACCTAATGTGGGTAAATCTACCTTATTTAATTGCTTGTCGAATGCGAAGGCACAAGCAGCAAATTTTCCTTTTTGCACGATTGAGCCAAACATAGGTGTTATGACAGTACCGGATGAAAGATTAAATGAATTATCAGCCATAGCAAAACCACAAAGAGTTGTACCAACAGTGGTAGAAATAGTGGATATTGCCGGGCTTGTTAAAGGAGCAAGTAAAGGAGAAGGTTTAGGGAATCAATTTTTAGCCAATATTAGAGAGACGGATGCTATTATTCATGTGATAAGATGCTTTGATGATTTAAACGTAGTGCATGTTGACGGATCTGTTAATCCTATCCGGGATAAAGAAACTATCGATATCGAATTGCAAATAAAAGATCTTGATGCCGTTGACAAAAAGATTCATCGTTTGGAGAAAGCTGCTAAGTCTGGGGATAAAGAATCTAAAAAAGGTATTGAAATATTACGGATTTACAAAACGCATCTTGAATCGGGTAAATCTGCCCGAAGCGCACCAGTCAATGAGGATGATAAAAAATATATTGCAGATGCCTTTTTGCTAACAGCGAAACCAGTTATGTATGTTTGTAATGTAGATGAAGCTTCTGTGAATACGGGAAATAAATATGTTGATGCTCTGAAAGAAGCAGTAAAGGGTGAAAATGCAGAAGTATTAATTATTGCGGCTGCCATTGAGGCAGAAATCGCTCAATTGGAAAGCTATGAAGACAGACAGGTTTTTTTAAATGATTTAGGATTAAAAGAATCGGGTGTTAGTAAATTAATTACGGTTGCTTATCGTTTATTAAATCTGGCAACTTATTTTACTGTTGGAGAAAAAGAAGTTCGCGCCTGGACAATAACTCTTGGCATGACAGGTCCTCAGGCAGCCGGTGTAATTCATACAGATTTTGAAAAAGGATTTATTCGGGCGGAGGTAATAAAATATACAGATTTTATTACCTTAGCTTCTGAGCATGCTTGCCGTGAGGCAGGTAAATTAGCTGTTGAAGGAAAAGAATATATTGTGGAAGATGGTGATATCATGCACTTTAGATTTAATGTTTAATTTTTTTCAATTAAGTGTAACGATTTTTTATTAATCAGGTATAAAGTTCAAAACTAAAACTTTTTATGAGAGTAAAAATATCTTTTCAGAGAAATAGGGGATCAAATAATTCTGTTCCTTTGCACCACCAAAAAATGATTTCTTTGTTCTTAGATGAGTTAATTCAAGAGATTCCTGTTAAAACGGAATTTTTTAATTTTTCTTCATTAAAAGGAACTTCAAAGGTTCAAAAAGGCTTTATGCATTTTTTGTCCTCCAAGCTATCTCTTGTAATTTCGAGTGATAACTCCGAATTCATTGAAGAATTAGTAAAGAAAATATTTGAAAAGCCGTTGGTTCAAATAGGGAAATTGGAATTGATTCCAAAAACCCAACAGATAATTTCTGCACCTGAGTTTAAAACAAAAATGAAATATATTGGGATTTCCCCATTAGTATTGGTGGATCCTGATAAGGATGAATTAGGTGCTCAAGTCCAAATGGATCCTACCTCTCATGAGTTTTCAGATTTTCTTTACAATACACTTATTGATAGAATGGAACAAAGAGGTTTTTCAGAGCAAGAGCTAAATGATTTCGCTGTGTTTGAAGCTTCTCCTGATAGAGAGTATGTTGATAAGATTAATCAATCAGGAAAAAAATATGCACGCATATATAAAAATAATTCTGATAAAATCATGATGGGGTATCTTTTACCTTTTACATTGCATGCTCATAAAACTGTTCACAAATATATTTGGGATTGTGGTTTAGGAGTATTAAGTAATCAGGGATATGGCATGATTGACGTTGTCGCAGAGGATTATGACAACAATCAATAATTTTCGTTATAATAGCGGAATTTTAAAAACGCTATGATTATGAAAAGTAAAATTTTAAAGGCAGTAATTATAGTATGTATACTTTTAATTACTGCTTTTATTTTGTTGTTTTCATTTAGAAATTCCATTTTACAGTATTATATAAAAAAATATCAGACCCAGTTTTATGAGTCGTACCATACCTCTTTAGATGTTAGAAACGCTCAGTTTATAGGTTTGAATACTGTTCAAATTACAGATTTGACCGTCGTTCCGGCTGAAAGAGATACCCTTATAACTGTGCGTTCTGTTTTAACAAGTGTGAATCTTTTTAATGTCCTATTCGGAACTATTAAACTTAATAAATTAGAGGTAAAGGATATACACCTTAATATTGTAGAGAAAGATAGCCTTGATAATTATTCTTTTCTGTTTAAAAAAAATCCAACGACTCTTAGCATTCCTTTAAAAGCAGGAAATTATGCTGAAACTTTCGATAAACTAATAAATTCCTTTTTTGATAAAATGCCCAACGCAATTGATATAATCAATATTAGTTTGTCTATAAACTGGAATAAGCAGAAGTTTCAAATTTATATACCCGCTTTTAAGGTTTTTGAAGAAAAGATTGCTGCCAGAATCATTGATAGCTCAACAGATAAAAAAAAGATATGGGTGCTTGACGGAATTATAGATGCATTCAATGAAAAGCTCAACCTGATTGTGTATTCTGAAAATTCAAAGGGAGAGGAAATACCTTTTCTCTATAGTCGTTATAAAGTGAAAGCTTCATGCGATACCCTGAGAGTAACCTTAAATAAAAAGGAATACGGTAGCGGTGAACTTCGCATATCGGGGCAGGCCAATGTTACTAATTTGTTTTTCAATCATTCCAAAATTTCGCCGAATAATGTGATCATTAAAAAAGCCAGTATAGACTACAACGCTATTGTCGGATCTAATTGGTTCATGCTGGACAGTAGCAGTACTATCACCATTAATAAAGTAGGTTTTCAACCATTTATTCATTTTATAAAGATGTCTCCGCAAGAAAAGGAAATGACATTTAACATAAAATCACCTAAGTTATCATCTCAGGATTTTTTCGAATCTCTGCCTTTAGGAATGTGTGAAAACCTCTTCGGTATTCAAACGGAAGGGTATTTAACGTATCGCCTTAACTTTAACATTAATACGCTGAAGCCTGACAGTCTCCATTTCGAATCGTCTTTGATAAAAGACCAATTTAAAATTATAAAGTACGGCGCCACTTTTATTCCTAAAATAAACGATTCTTTTGCATATACAGCCTATGAAAACGATGGTCCTGTAAGAACGTTTGTTGTTGGACCTTCTAACCCAAATTTTACTCCTTACGAAGAAATATCCGATTACCTTAAATATGCACTTCTGACTTCGGAGGATGGTAATTTTTTCTATCACAAAGGTTTTAATGAAGAAGCTTTTGCTAAGTCCATTGCCACCAATTTTAAGAAGGGTACATTTGCCAGAGGCGGTAGTACGATATCTATGCAGTTGGTGAAAAATGTTTTTTTAACGCGGAATAAAACTATTTCGCGGAAGTTAGAAGAAGCATTAATTGTTTGGCTGATAGAAAACAATAGTATTTCTTCAAAACAGCGAATGTATGAAGTGTATCTGAATATAATTGAATGGGGACCTGATATTTATGGAATTAAAGAAGCTTCAGAATTTTATTTTGCTAAAAAACCGTCAGAACTCACTTTATCAGAGAGTATCTATTTGACAAGCATTGTTCCCCGTCCTAAATATTTCAACTATTCGTTTGACAAAGAAGGTAATTTACAGGAATCCTTGGCGGGCTATTATAAGCTTGTTGCCAGTCGTTTAATGAAGAAGGAAATCATTACAGAAGAAGAGTTTAATACTCTTCAGCCCAATGTAATTCTCCGTGGTCCTGCAAGACTTTTAGTAACTCCATCCGATTCTATTCCTAATTTTATACAAGATGAAGAAGGGGAGGTAACAAAGAGATGGCAATAGAGGGATAAAGGGAATTATCCAATTTTTCAAGCTTGACCGTTTATTTAAAAAGAAAGATAAAGAGGAAACGTAATATTGCTTTTATCAATTAACAGCATTCCAATCCCTTCTTCTAAGTAATTTCAAATCTTGTAAAACGGAAGATTTCACGTTGATCTGGAAATTATAGCTTTGGTAAGTTCCAAAGGGAATCCAGTATAGTTTCATTTCCCAACAATGTAAATCCCGGTGTATCGTAAGGTTGGTATATGTAACATCTTTATGAAGGAAATCGTAACCCGAAGTGAATGAAATCTTCCAATTGGATGTTAATGAAAGGTCACCGCTGAAGCTCAATGCTTGCGTAAATTCCTGAGCTTTGCTTGTAGCATTATTGAAAAGCTTCGCGTAATTTATATTGTAGCTCACATTAAAACTCCAGGGAATATTAAAGTCAATATACTCTTCCGGATGTGCTTTTATCATAGCCAGCTCTTGTTCATTTACATTCACGTTTGCCTGGGGGTCAGGTTTGGTCGTATTTTTTTTTCCACTTTTAAAACTATATCCGGTAGATAAATTTGCATTGGTCAATCTGCCGATTCGTCCGCTTTTATTCAACTCGTACATGTTTTTATTAACCCCGTTAGCATCTGCGGCATAAGGATTAATAGTTCCATTGAAATTTAGGCCCAAATCTTTTATCAAAGTAGTACGGCCGCTTATACCTATATTGGAAAGATTAAATGAATCAACAGCTAAATTATACGTCGTTCCAATTTTTAAACTTTCGAATATTTTAATTTTTTTTGTTCCACTAACGGTGTCATTTCTGTCACGCACTTTCAGTTCCAGATTGTTATCAATACTTAAATTAACGTTGCTGGATTTACCCATACCGGGTCCTGAGTATATGCCTTGTTCAAAGTAGGAGTACTTTTGAGTTTTGCCCTCTGGTGTTTTATATTCACCATAAAAACCATATTTGGAATCACCAAAGTCAGGACGCCAGCTATATCCTATACTAGGGGTAATGACGTGTCTTATGGCTTTTATAACAGGGTTTTTAAATTGCAGCATACCATATATGGTTGTGCTCGTAGACGTTCCAAAACTAAAATCACGTGCGGATTTAAATCCATATACGGTATCTATTGCGGTTGCTGATCTTTTTCTGATGGTTTGTAAATACCAATATTCATTATAAGAAATGGAAGGACTCAAGGAGAAATATTTCAGGATCTTAAAAGAAGTACTCATACTACTGCTTTGTTTCATTCCATTTCTCATTTTTTTAAGGGTTTGTTCCTTAAAAAAAAGAGAGTCGCTCGTCTGAACTTGATTGCTAGCCACAGCCGTATAGTTTAAACCAATATTCTCATACCATTTTTCAGGACCCACTTTTGTTTTAGATTTGAAAGGATTTATACGAGTCACACTAAATGCAATATTGGGCAATGTTACCGTGACCGTTTTTGTCCTCAAATCTTGATTGTGGTCTGCATTTATGGAAAAATTATAAGGTTTGTTAGGGAATAGTCTGGAATAAGATATGCTGGAATGAAAAGTATTTGTTAACAGATTATTCGCGTTGTAGGTAACATTGTTCTGATAGAAAGAGCTGCTTCCTGCATGTACACTTGCGGAAAATTGATTTAGCGGATTCGATTTTGGATCTTTTCTATGACTCCAGTCAATCATAAAATTTCTGTTGATAGAAAAGTTGGGAAGGTCTCGGTCACCGTTAAGCATATTTGAATAACTCAATTTAAAATTACCATTATAGCCATAGCGTTTAACATAACTTGTAGCACCATTTAGAGCCCAGCTTCCTTGGGTATATATATCACCACGTAAAGTGAAATCCAGATTGTCGCTTATTCCAAAATAATAACCTCCATTACGAAGATTGAAACCACGAGTATTGTCTTCACCATATGCGGGTATAAGGATACCTGAGCTCCGTCCTGATTTATGAGGAAAAAATCCAAATGGCAGAAAGAGGGGAGTGGTAATGCCTTCTATAACCAGAAAGGCTGGACCTGTCACAATTTTATCGTCTTTAATTACCTTGAGTTTACGTGATCCGATATAAAAGTGAGGCGTATCTGCCGAGCAGGTTGTATAATATCCGTTTCTAATATAGAAATTATTTTCTGCGTCTTTTTTAATTGTTTCGCCACGGATAAATCCATCACCTTCGGAGGTGGTGATCTGATTGATTTTACCTTTTTTAGTTTCGAAATTATATTTCATGCTGGTGGAAGTAAATTTTTGTCCTCCCTGTGTAAATTCAGGCTTGCCAATGATCTTCCCCAGACTGTCTTTTCCTTCTTTTGCAGTAACGGTTTGGTCATTCCAGTCTATCATGATGGAAGCTGCTTTAAGATTGATATCTTCGTAGGTTACTTCTGCTTTCCCAAACAGATATACTTTTTTTGCTTCTATATCAAAACGAATAGAATCTTTGGCTGTATATTTTATTTTAGATTTGAGTTTTCCGTTATCACTTTTCTTTAAAGTATCAGCCTTACTAATGTTCTTCTTTAAAGTAGTATCGGCAATAGAAGTAAAAGTTCTTTTAAATGAATAATTTATGGCGAATACCGAAATCGGTATATTTACCATAAATAATACAAAAAGAGATACGATTATTTTTACTAATTTTGGAAACAATTTATGTGTAATATAGTAGTAGTAATCTTAATTTTTTTGAGCGTTCAAAGCTAATTAAAAAATATATATATTGAAGCGGGTTCTATCAGTTGTCCTTTTGATTTGTGTTTTACCATTGATGTCCTATCAAACGGACAATGGTAAGCATTATTTTATTAGAACAATAGTGATAGATCCGGGTCATGGAGGACATGATTCCGGTTGCTTGGGTTCATCATCAAAGGAAAAAGATGTAGCATTAGCCATTTCATTAAAATTGGGACGCTATATAGAAGATAACTTTAAGGATATTAAAGTTATTTACACCCGAAAAACGGATGTGTTTATAGAATTGCATGAAAGAGCCGCTATCGCGAATGACAATAAAGCTGATTTGTTTATTTGCATTCACTGCAATTCAGGACCTAAGGAAGTATATGGAACAGAAACATATGTTATGGGTTTGCACCGGACCGAAAGTAACCTGATGGTAGCAAAAAGAGAAAATGCATCCATTTTAATGGAAAATGATTATAAGGCTAAATATGATGGCTTTGATCCAAACTCTCCTGAAGCCAATATCATTTTCACCTTGTATCAAAATGCATTTTTAGATCAAAGTCTTGCTTTGTCTTCTCATATTCAAACACAGTTTAAGGAAAGGCTTGCAAGATATAGCAGAGGGGTAAAACAGGCTGGTTTTTTGGTTCTTTATAAAACAACAATGCCGAGTATCTTAATTGAAACAGGGTTTTTAACAAATCCCGCAGAAGAAAAATACCTGACTTCTGAAGAAGGACAAAATGATATTTCGGAATCCATATACAGAGCATTTAAATTGTATAAAAGGGATGTAGAGTCAAACGGAACTAAGGGAAAGGGTGAAGACCCTCTTGAAGAGAATATTAAAAAGACCTACAGAACAGAAGTGAATAGTAAAAAAGAAACAGACGTGGCTGTAAAAGAGAATCCTGTAAACGGCAATACAGAAAATGATACTATTTATCCCAAAGAGACGGTGTATGTGAAAAGTAAAAAGGAATCTTTAGATTCTGTTAAAATAGTTAAGACATCGGATAATTTAATACTTCCTGATACAGAAAAACCGGTAATAGTATTTAAGGTTCAAATAGCATCGGCAACAGATTTAAAAGTTCTTCAGACAAAGATGTATAAAGATATCCCGGAGATCAAAGGCGAAAAAATGGCTAATGGCAGGTATACTCTATATTATGGACAGACTACCAGCTTTAAAGAGGTAGTAGATCTTCAGACTCAGGCACGCAAGAAAGGTTTTAAAGAAGCCTTTGCTGTTGCTTTTAATAATGGGAAAAGAATTGCCATCAATGATGCTTTGTCTTTATTAAAAAAGAAGTAATTTCGTTTAAATATTAAAATAGCATAGATAGAATATTTTTTAATGGCTAGATGAAATTTTTAAGAGTATTCTATAATTTGCAGTCATACTGATCTGCCTGAGGCGGACAACATGACCAGTTACGAATTGAGATAGCCTCATTACGTGTTTGGATTTATTATGAATAAAAAACAAATTTATGACGAATGAAATTATCTAAGGAAATAAAAGCAGCAATAATTGTGATCAGCGGTCTTGCTGCGTTAATCTGGGGATTTAACTTTTTGAAAGGCAGGAACCTGTTTTCAAGGCAACGCACCTTTCATGCAATTTACAGACAAGTTGATGGGTTGCAAAATGGTAATCCGGTAATGATCAATGGCTACAAAGTAGGACAGGTAGGCGAAATTCATTTTTTAGTGGATGGAAGACTGATGGTGAATATAGTAGTTGATGCCGATGTGAAAATTCCGAAAAACAGCGTGGCCAGAATTGGCAGCTCTGATTTACTGGGATCAAAAAATTTACAGGTTGTTCTTAAAAATCAGATCCAATTAGCTCAGGATGGAGACACATTGCAAGCAGAAAATCAAGCGAGTATGGCAGATGAAGTCAACAGCCAGATAAAGCCAATTAAAGAAAAGGCTGAAAATCTTTTAGCAACAACGGATTCTATTTTAACAACGATTCAATATGTTTTTAACAAAACAACAAGGGATAATATTTCAAGTAGTTTTGCCAGTATAGAAAGGACCTTGCGATCTTTAGAACATTCGTCCTATGCATTGGATACTCTTATGTATACGCAGCAGAGCCGTTTGAAAAACATATTTGGTAATGTTGAATCCATATCTTTTAATTTAAAGAACAACAATGAGAAGATAGGTAAAATATTTTCCAATATTTCTTCAGTAAGCGATTCATTGGTTAAATCAAATTTTACGGCTACCATCAGAAATGCCAATAGTGTTTTGGAGAAATCTGCTTTGGTCATGGACAAGATCAACAAAGGAAAGGGTTCCATGGGTTTACTCATCAACAATGACAGTTTGTATAACAATCTTTCAGCAGCATCTGCTGATCTGGATAAGCTTATAATCGATATTAAAGCCAATCCTAAAAAGTATGTTCATTTTTCATTTTTTGGTGGTGCCAGAAAAGACAAAAAGATAATGGCTGCTACGACAAAATAAATTATGAAATATGATCAGCCATATAATTTTCATACTACTACTTGGAACAGGTATTGCGCTTTTTACTAAAAATGTTCGCAGGATTATTCGAAACATCGGACTAGGAAAAGATATCAATCGGAGTGATCGTCCCGGCCTGCGTTTAAAAACAATGGCACGTGTAGCTTTGGGGCAGTCTAAGATGGTGGTTCGCCCTGTTGCAGGTATCATGCATATCCTGGTCTATGCAGGATTCATCATTATCAATATAGAAGTTTTAGAAATTATTATTGACGGGATATTTGGAACACATAGAGTATTGGCGTCATTGCTGGGTTCGTTTTACAACTTTTTAATTGCGTCTTTCGAATGGTTGGCATTTGGCGTAATACTGGGCTGTGCAGTGTTTTTAATACGACGTAATATTTTAAAATTAAAAAGGTTTTGGCAAAAAGAACTGGACGGCTGGCCACGTTCAGATGCCAACATTATTTTGATGACCGAGATTGCCCTTATGCTTGCTTTTTTAACCATGAACAATACGGATGCCTTATTACAAGGTAGAGGTTATGGTCATTATATTTCAGCAGGCTTGTTTCCCGTAAGCTCTTTGTTTACTAATTTATATTCAGGTATGTCAAGCGAACATTTATTTATGCTTGAGCGTTTTTGCTGGTGGTTTCATTTTATTGGAATTTTAGCTTTTCTGAATTACATACCTTATTCAAAACATTTTCACATATTATTAGCATTCCCGAACGTGTATTATTCTAATTTAAATCCCAAAGGAGAATTTACGAATATGCCTTCGGTAACGAATGAAGTTAAGTTGATGCTGGATCCTTCTGCCGTGGTACCTCCTGCTGATCCTAATGCACAACCCGGAAAATTTGGAGCAAAAGATGTGACAGATCTTACCTGGAAAAATTTAATGGATGCTTATTCCTGTACAGAATGTGGGCGTTGTACTTCTGTTTGTCCGGCTAATATTACAGGAAAGAAATTATCTCCCCGTAAGATCATGATGGATACACGGGACAGACTTGAAGAAGTTGGAAAAAATATGGACAAGAATGGCAAAGATCACGATGACGGAAAAACCTTGCTAAATGATTATATCAGTTCCGAAGAATTGTGGGCATGTACCAGTTGTAACGCATGTACAGAGGCTTGTCCGGTAAATATTGATCCTTTATCTATTATCATTGATATGAGAAGGTATTTGGTAATGGAGCAATCCAGCGCTCCTGCAGAATTAAATAACATCTTCAACAATATAGAGAATAACCAGGCTCCCTGGAAGTACTCTCCTGTAGATAGATTCAATTGGGCGAAGGAGTAATCTTTAATTATGAGTTATGAATTATAAGTTATGAGTATAACATAGTTCTTTGTAGTTAATTTACAACTTATAATTCATAATTCATAACTGCTCACTTAGTAGCGATACAGAAAAAATCCAAACAATCATCCTCCGCTTCCTTCAGATAAAAATTATTAATATCAATTTCAGAAACTGTTTTTGTGTTTGATTTCTTCAGCATGTTTCTGCTGATCCTGTTGGAGATATCATAAGGTACTTGCAGCATATACCTTGGAAGCCTGTATTGAAGATTTAATACATCAAAGCGTGTTATTTTCTTAACAGATATTTTATTCTGTTCATAGTATTCCATCATCACCTTGTCGCCAAATACACCTAGCATATTCACATTTTCAAATTTTTTATTTGCCAGGGCAATCAACTCTTTTTTTGTATATTCTCTTACGTGATAAGGGTTTCTTGTTAAAGACATAAGTCTGTTGGGAGTGGTGCAAATAAATTTACCGCCCGACTTTAGTACTCTGAATACTTCAGATATCAATGTATTATCATCTTCAAGGTGTTCTATTAATTGGAAACTGATCACCGCATCAAAACTTTCATTTGGAAATCCTTTTAAATGAGGCACCTCCATTTGTATAAAATTTACATCCTTTAAATTGTACTTATTTTCTGTTTTAAATTTGTCGATGGCTGTGTAACTTTTCGAACAGGGCGCAAGTATCTTTGCTCCATAGCCATCACCGCAACCAATCTCCAGAACATCACCTTGTATGAATTTTTCTGCTTCTTTATAGGCAAATAACTGACGTTGGAAAATTGGGTTGTCGGAGGAGCAATCTTCTGTAATTCGTTCAGAGGTGAATATTTTCATTCGCAAATAATTGTTTTAAATTGCCGTAAAGTTACATTATTTCTATTAGGTTTTTGTTCGCTTTATTTGAAGTTTTGCGCTCAAGATTTGTGTTTTTTCCAATACTTTTTACCATAACTGCAAAATATTTCCTCTCCAACCTTTATGTCTCTTATGGCGACTACACAGACATTGTCATCTTCATCCAATGTTATTTTTGAATTATTTTTCAACTTAGTTTTTCCCATACCTTCTGTATCATTGGCATACTTCGCAAAGCATTTGACGTTCATAGAATCCATTATGGTACCATCCAACATATTTATAAAATAGCCATCCTGCCCATTCTTAGCTCTTGCAGCGGCTACCTTATCAGCTAAAACTTCTCCTTTGAAAAGAGCGATTACTTCATTCTTATAAATAGAAATTGATGTAAACAAACCTTTACCGGCATTGGGTATTTGTGATTCTTTGGTATACAAATAATCCGATTCTTTTGAATCAATTTTGTCCGGAGCAAAATTAAGGTCAATCATTGTTTATGTTTTTAGGGAGGGAAAGATAAGGGTTTTTTGACTAGCAAATGCCGTGCTTTTTTTGAGAATTAATGTATATTTACTGAAAATTGAGGGGAACGCAGATGGTTATGATTTTCATGATTAATTATGATAGAAGGAAGTTTAATTATTCATTGTTTTTATCTGCGTATATCATGAAAATCATAACCATCTGCGTTCCATAAAAAACAGAAAATGACAGAGCCAATTAAAGTACCTACCATGGCAGAAATGCTTGCTGCTGGAGAAACTCCGGATATCCTTTTTTTTGTAGGATGCATGGGCAGTTTTGATGATCGTGCAAAAAAAATAACAAAAGCTTTTGTTAAAATTCTTACTCATGTAGGGATCAAATATGCTGTATTAGGAACAGAAGAAAGTTGCAATGGCGATCCGGCAAAAAGAGCAGGAAATGAATTCCTTTTTCAGATGATGGCCATGAGTAACATTCAAGTGTTGAACGGCTACAATGTTAAAAAAATAGTTACTGCTTGTCCGCATTGTTTTAATACTTTAAAAAATGAATATCCTGAATTAGGCGGACATTATGAAGTTATGCATCATACCACATTGATCCAACAATTGATTGATAATGGGAAATTAAAAGTAGAAGGCGGTGCTTTTAAAGGCCAGCGTTTAACGTTTCACGATCCTTGTTATTTAGGTCGTGGCAATGGCATTTATGAGGCACCAAGGGAAGTAATAGCTAAGTTGGATAGTGAATTGGTGGAGATGAAAAGATCTAGAGAAAATGGCTTGTGTTGTGGCGCCGGTGGTGGGCAAATGTTTAAGGAACCGGAACCTGGTAATAAAGATATCAATGTTGAACGCACAGAAGAAGCTTTAGGCCTGAACCCAAACGTGATCGCAACAGGCTGTCCTTTTTGCATGACCATGATGAGTGATGGTGTGAAACATTTCAATAAAGAAACAGCAGTAAAAGTTTTGGATATTGCAGAAATGATCGCGATGGCGAATGACCTATGAGTTGAGTTATAAGTTATGAATTATAAGTTAATTTCATCACAAATCATAAATGCATATTTTTAAATTCATAATTCAAAGAAAGCATAAGTTCCTTTATTCACTTATAACTCATAATTTATAACTTATAATTTTAAACCATGAATACAATACAAAATATAGCCCCCGATTCCAGAGTTTGGGTATACCAAAGCAACCGTGAATTATCCTCTTCAGAAACTGAAACTTTAAAGAAAAAAGCTACTGAATTTGTTGCAGGCTGGACGGCCCACAATAATCAATTAAAGGCAGAAGCGAAAATATATTATAATCGATTTTTAGTATTAATAGTAGATGAGGAACAAGCAGCTGCAAGCGGATGTTCGATTGATACATCTGTTAAGTTTATTAAGGAGGCTGAAGTTGAATTTAAAATTACCCTTTTAGACAGGATGAACCTTGCGTATAAAAAAGGAGACAAAGTACTTTCCGCGCCAAAAGCAGAATTTGAACAATTGATGCTGAAAGGTGAAATCAACGATGATACTATTGTCTTTAATAACTTAGTTACCACAAAAGCAGAGTTCGACACCAATTGGGAAATTCCTTTGGTAAAGAGCTGGCATAAAAACTTAACATAATCGTTTTGTTAAACAGTTTTGCTATATTTTAGATGAACAGACACTAGTTTTTTTAATTGTTGTGCAATTTTGTCGGCACTTGTTTTTCTCAGACTATAAACGATCCTGCAACTTAAATCGAATTGTTGCTCGATGATTTCCAGTTTCTCCTTTTTTATAATCTTCATCACATCGTTTAAAACAGCATGGTCAAAGGATAGTTCATAAATCTCATTGACTGTTTTGGTAATGATCCGGGCATTTGCAATAACATCAGCTGCAGCCAGTTTGTAGGCGTTGATGAGACCACCAACTCCTAATAAAGTACCACCAAAATAACGGACCACTATAATGGCAATATTGGTTAAATCGTTCGATTGGATTTGTCCGAGTATTGGCTTTCCTGCTGTGTTTTGCGGTTCACCATCATCGTTAACCCTGAAGGTCATTTTATCTGCCCCAAGGCGAAAAGCATAGCAATGGTGACAGGCGCTAAAATGTTCTTTTTTTAACCGGGCATAATAAACTTTCATTTCATCTTCGTGACTAACAGGGTAGGCAAAGGCGATAAACTTACTGCCTTTATCTTTAAAAAGACCTTCGACCGGTAAGGCAATCGTTTTGTATGTATCATCGAAAAGCATCAGGAGAAGGCAATAAGAGAAATAGCCAGAATAGAAATTAAAATACCTATCAAATTGATTTTTGAGATTTTTTCTTTGAATATAAAATAGCCGCAGACAGCTGAAAAAATGACTATCCCCATATTGTTTATGGGAAAAACAAAAGAACTTTCAAATGATTTTATTTCAAGTGCTTTCATCAGAAAAAATAGGGTGCCGTAGTTAATAACTCCAAGGATAAGACCGGCAACAATACTTTTGACTCGAAACTTTTTGCCTAGAAAAAATACCTGAAAAATAACGACAGCAACACCAATTAATCCTGATACTGCAAACAAAATGGTGATAAACTGGCCAAGATCCTGTGGTTTAATAAGTGTTGCCTGTGCATACTTTATAAGAGAATCAGCCGAACCTGTAGCCAAAAATAAAATGGCAGGAAGCAAGTATTGTTTTTTTTGATTTGAATTTGAGACATCTTCTTTTTTTGATACCATTAAAACAGACATCAGGGCCAGAATAATACCCAATATTTTTAGAAGATTTATTTGGTCGTTGTAAAGATAAAATCCAAGACTAACAGGTATTATTAAAGATGTTTTAGTAGCTACCGAAGCTACAGAAATTCCGTTTTTTTGAGTTGTAATAGCAATAATGTTAATCATACAAATAAACATTAAGCCAAGTGCGCAAGAAATGAAGATCCAGTCCTGACGGTAGATTGTGTAAATGTTGATACGATCGTAATTTATGGTGAATCCAATTAAGGCTCCCACTAAATAATTAACTGCGGCAGCATGAAAATTATTGATTTTGTACTTTTCGAAATATTTAAAAGAAAGAACAAAAAAGCTGGATACGACAATACTTAAAATCAGATAAATCATTTTCCGGATCCCCTATTTTGATACACCAGAAGCGTGTCTCCGTGAAGATTGTCTTTACTTATCAGTGTGCCATTAATTGTTGGAGCTGGTATTCCTTCCCTAAATGTTTTAGTGCCTGTTAAAACTCTTGCTTCATCCCACAATCCTTTATCAATAAAACATTTTAAAAGATAGGAACCGCCTTCTACAAGTACTGATTGAATGTTGAGTTGATGCAATCTTTCCATAATAGCATCAATACTATTTGTGTTGAAATCTATTTTTTCGTATTTCAGGTTCTCCCTGTTTTTTTGATCCTTTTCTGTAAAAACGATAGTCGGTACGGACTGATCAAAAAGATAAAGGTGAGCAGGCAGACGAAGCGTTTTATCTATAACGATCCTGATGGGATTTTTACCGGTCCACTCACGAACGGTTAGTTGCGGATTGTCATTTAATGCCGTGTTTGTTCCAACCATGATGGCAGATTCTTCGCTTCTCCATTTATGCACTAATTTTTTAGAATAGATATTACTGATCCATTTATCATCTTCAGCAGAACTGGAAGATATAAGGCCATTGATTGTTTGTGCCCATTTAAGAATAATATAAGGGCGTTTCTTTTCATGAAAGGTGAAGAAACGTTTATTTAACAGTCGGCATTCTTGCTCAAGCATACCAACTATTACATCAACTCCGGCTTCTCTGAGGTTTATAATACCTTGTCCCGATACCTCTTTGAAAGTGTCCGTACACCCAATGACGACTTTAGGGATTTTATTTTTTAAGATAAGATCACTGCAGGGGGGCGTTTTTCCAAAATGTGAACACGGTTCAAGACTTACGTATAAGGTAGATTTTGAGATTAAATGTTGATGTTCTTTTGATACAGCATTAATGGCATTTACTTCAGCATGTGCTTCGCCGTATTGTTGATGATATCCTTCTCCAATAATTTTTTCATCATAAACAAGGAGTGCACCTACCAATGGATTGGGGGCTACATGACCCAAACCCATTCGGGCTAGTTCTATGCAGCGTTCCATGTATTGATTGTACATAATTATAAGTGATGAATTATGAGTTATAAGTTAAATGTGCAAATAAATAGTTTAGAATTAAAAAGAGATACATATTTCGTGTTAAATTATACAATCAATGTTGAGCTTAATTTATAACTCATAACTTATAATTCATAACTTTTTAAAACGCCATCACCTCGTCGTACAATTCCTTTACGGGCAATCCCATTACATTAAAATAAGACCCGTTTATTTTTTCAATCCCGATCAATCCTATCCATTCCTGTATACCGTATGCACCGGCTTTATCGAAAGGTTTATACTGTTCTATATAATACTGAATTTCGTGATCGCTAAGTACTTTAAAAAAAACATCTGTTACCACATGAAAACACTTTTGTTTACTCTTTGATTTCAAACAGATCCCTGTTATTACCTCATGCTTTTTTCCGGATAACAGCTTTAATATTTTTACGGCATCTTCATAGTCTATCGGTTTACCAATAATCCGATCATCGATGTAAACAACAGTATCCGCAGTAATCAGTAAATCTTTTTCTGAGAGTTCTTCTGTAAATGCAGCAGCTTTTAACTCACTAAGAAAAAGGGGAACTTCTTCTCTTATCAGATGGTCTGGGTATACCTCTTCCACGTCTTTCACTTTTATGGTAAATTTCCAACCCAATTCTTTTAATAAACCTTGTCTTCTTGGAGATTTAGAGGAAAGAATGATATTATACGAAGACTTCATAAAGTAGCGTAAAAGATATACATGGATAAGACTCCGGTAAGCATAATGATTTTAGTAATAGCGCTAGCAGTATGGAATTGTTTTGGGCTTTCAGCTTTTATAAGGAGATAAAGTAAAGTGATAAACGGCAACTGGAGCGTGATCATGAAATACCAAAAAGAAATTATATCATTAGAATGATATTGCATACTTTGGATATATCCCATTGCTAGCATGGTTGCTAAACTTATAGAAATTACGATAGATTTACTTACCTTAATTCCCAAGACAACCGGCACCGTTTTACAATTCAATATAGCATCGCCTTTGATATCTTCCATGTCTTTGATAATCTCGCGAATGAGGGAGATGATGAATGCAAATGCACAATAGCCAATTATATAAATAAAGCTGATATATATTTTGTTAGGTTCGAATAAGGCTGCCATCAATGGAATTAAGCCTGATAATATGGAGACGACAATGTTCCCTATTAAAAACATTCGTTTGAAATCAGTGGAATAAAACCATAGCAATCCAACAGACAAGATATGGATCAAACACAACTTAGGCATCCCCACACGGAAAGCCAGATAAAAGCCTATTAAGACACCAATAACACTTAAAATAATGTGCCATACAATGGCATGTTTCCTGTTTATTTTTTTATCAATGATGACCTTTTCCGGTTTGTTAATAAAGTCGATTTTGGTATCGAAGTAATCATTGATAATGTATCCTGCAGCTGCAATAAACACAATGGATACATTGAGCAGAAAGAAATTCAGGTTGCTCAGTTTTATTTCTGTTCCGCTTATTTCAATCATCGGCTTGATCAGGAAAAGCCTTGTAAAATAAAGAGTTAGTGAAATTATTATAAGATTGGGCAAACGTATTAGTCGGAAAATTGAAATCATTGTATATAAATTTATTAATTCATCAGCATGACAGTGCCTTACCAAACATGCGCATCCATATCCATCCATGTATCGTTCAAGCGCAAGACCTGTTCTATAACATCCCTCACGCAACCTTTTCCTCCCATTTTATCCGATACATACATGGAAATTTCTTTTATTTCAGAAGCAGCATCATTCGGACAAGTTGCAATGCCGCATTTTTTCATTACTTCGTAATCAGGAATGTCATCCCCCATGTATAACACAGCAGATGGTTGAATGTTGTACATCGCCAACACCTCTTCAAAGGCATCGGCCTTTGTGTGAACTCCCATATATATATCGGTGATCCCTAAGTTTTGTAAACGCTTTTTTGCTGCTTCTGATTTTCCTCCTGATATAATCACCACCCTGTATCCTTTTTTAACGGCCAGTTGCAATGCATATCCATCCTTTATATTCATAGTGCGGATTTGCTCGCCATCAGGCATTATGGTAATTGATCCATCTGTAAGTACTCCATCCATATCAAACATAAATGTGCTGATATTTTTTAAAAGCTGTTTAAAATTGGTTTCCATTATTTGGTTTTATTTTACCACTAAGATCACAAAGACGTTTCACAAAGGACACAAAGAAAATTGAATTTTTTATTTTTGTGTCCTTTGTGTTTTTTACTTTGTGAACATTGTGGTTAATTTTTTTTAAGCTTTGATTAACTTCGAAATGGATTGATCGACCTTTTCGAAATGGAAATTTTTAATTACCTCGTTCATCATCGAAACGATCTGAGGATTGCATAGATTTCCACTGCTTCCTTCATGTGTGTGATTTATTTTTCGGGAAGGCGAAAAGGTACCTGCTTCTATTTCTGCACCTACCTTTTTATAAGCTTCACGGAAAGGTATACCTTTTAATACTTCTTCGTTTACAGCTTCTACACTAAAGAGATATTTATATTTAGCATCAGATAAGATAGCATCCTTAACTGAAATGTTTTTCAACATAAAGGTACACATTTCCAGGCACGAGTTTAATTCCTGAAAAGCAGGAAAAAGGCTTTCTTTTAACAATTGTAAATCCCTGTGATAGCCTGATGGAAGGTTAACAATCATCATGGATATCTCATTGGGCAAAGCCTGGATCTTGTTGCATTTTCCACGGATTAATTCAAATACATCAGGATTCTTTTTATGTGGCATTATACTCGATCCTGTTGTTAATTCATCAGGGAAAGAAATAAAACCAAAGTTCTGACTGATATATAAACAAATATCCATAGCCATTTTTGCCAGTGTTGCAGCAATAGAAGACATAGCCATACTCACACTTCGTTCTGCTTTTCCACGACCCATTTGGGCATATACAACATTGTAATTCAAAGAATCAAAGCCAAGCAGATCAGTGGTCATTTGCCGGTTCAAAGGAAAAGAAGAACCATATCCTGCAGCCGATCCTAAAGGATTTTTATTATTGATTTTATAAGCAGCCTGAAGCAGGATTAGGTCATCAACAAAACTTTCTGCATACGCGCCAAACCAAAGTCCGAAAGAAGAGGGCATGGCAATTTGTAAATGTGTATAGCCCGGAAGTAATTTGTCTTTATGCTCTTCGCTCAAGGCAATTAGCTGATCAAATAATTCTTTTACGGCTATAACATTTTTCTGAATTTCGCTTCGGATAAATAATTTCAGATCCAGTAATACCTGGTCATTTCGTGAACGACCGCTATGAATTTTTTTCCCGGCTTCACCTAATCTTTTCGTCAATAGAAGTTCTACCTGCGAATGAATATCTTCAACACCTTCCTCAATTTTAAAGTCGCCTTTTTTTATTTCAGCATAAATAGTCTTTAGCTCTTTATGTAAAACCGTTAGTTCTTCTTTTGTAAGAAGGCCAATACTTTCCAACATAGCAGTATGTGCCAAAGAGCCAAGCACGTCAAACTCTGCCAGCAACAGATCGAGTTCACGGTCTTTGCCAACAGTAAATTTTTCCACTTCCTGTTTAATGTTTGTTGTTTTCTGCCAGAGTTTCATTGTGAATATTTTATTTTTAGAGCTACTTCGAAATATTATTAAAGTACTTTATAAGTTGTCATTCTGAGCGGAGTCGAAGAATTGTTGCGGATTGCAATATTAATTGATTAATTGCACCAACCCTTCGACTCCGCTCAGGGTGACTCTGATTTGCTTTAAAGTACTTTATAATTTACACAACAATTTCACTTAATATTTTAATATACAAATCAATGCCTTCTTCTATCTCTGTTAAATGAATATACTCATTTGCTGTATGAGATCGGGCTGAGTCGCCGGGGCCCATTTTTAATGAAGGTACATCTAACAACGCCTGGTCGGAAGTTGTGGGAGATACATATGTTTCGCGACCCAACGATATTCCTGATTGGACTATAGGATGATTTTTATCTATAGAAGATGGTTTCAATCTAACTGAACGGGGATTTACCTCTGAATATAAATTTTGTTCAATGATCTCCAACACCTCTTCGTTTTTGTATACGTCGGTTACACGAACATCCATTGTAAATTCACATCTGTCGGGAATCACATTGTGCTGAGAGCCGGATTTAATAATGGTGACACTCATTTTTATCGGACCGAAATATTCCGATATTTTTGGAAATTGAAAGGACTTAATCCATTCGATATCTTTCAGAGCTCTGTAGATAGCATTATCTCCTTCTTCACGCGCAGCATGACCGGATTTTCCATAAGCCACACAATCCAATACCATCAATCCTTTTTCGGCAATGGCCAGATGCATTTGTGTTGGCTCTCCTACAATGGCAAATTCTATTTTGCCCAATTTAGGAATGATGAGTTCCAGTCCGTTGATCCCTGAAATTTCTTCTTCTGCAGTAGCAGCAATAACAAAATTGTATTTTAGATTCGGAAGATCATAGAAATGTAAGAAGGTGGCTATTAAAGAAACCAGGCATCCTCCGGCATCATTACTTCCCAGTCCGAATAATTTTCCATCTTCTACAACAGGATGGAAAGGGTCTTTCGTCCAGCCTTTATTAGGCTTTACAGTATCGTGATGAGAATTTAGCAGAACAGTAGGTAATTCAGGATTGTAATGTTTATTGAAAGCCCACACATTGTTCAGTTTTCTTTTGGTGGGAATATCACGTTCTGTAAAAAAAGCATTAATTACATCCGCTGTAATTTCTTCCTGTTTGCTGAACGACTCAATGGCAATCAATCGTTTTAAGAGATCAATCGCATCTGCGTGAAGCTTGTTATTTTCCATTCTGACTCTTAATTTTCTTTAAATAATTTTGTTCCTTTTTTCTCTCCTGCATTAATAATATTGAGTAATTCATCTGCATGACATATAAATACAGATTTCACTCCTTTATTAATAGCATCAAAAGCGTTGTCAATCTTCGGTATCATTCCTTGTGATATAGTACCGTTCTCTTTAAGAGCTGCGTACTCATTCAAGGAAATTTCATTTATAACAGAATTCTCATCGTTGATGTCTTTCAAAACACCTTTCTTTTCGAAACAATATAATAGTCGCGTTTCAAAATGTTTTGCCAAAGATACAGCAAGTGCAGATGCAATGGTATCGGCATTCGTATTTAATAGTTGACCTTTTCCATCATGTGTGATGGGAGCAAATACTGGAGTCATGTTATTGTCAAGAAACAACTTTAAACTTTCTATATGAAGTAAAGATGTATCAATATCGCCTACAAAGCCATAGTCTGTTGTAACAGCTGGTCTTTTTGTAGCAGGGATTGTATTGGCATCAGCCCCGGTTAATCCAATGGCATTGCAACTGAATGATTGCAACTTCGCCACCATGTTTTTATTAATCAAACCTGCATACACCATTGTTACGACTTTTAAGGTTTCTGAATCTGTGATTCTTCTTCCGTCTACTATTTTGGCTTCAATACCCAATGACGCACTTATCTGTGTGGCAACTTTACCACCACCATGCACGAGGATTTTAGAGCTTTTCAGTTGAGAAAAATCCAATAAGAATTTTTCAAGCTTTGAAGTGTCATCGATAATGTTACCACCAATTTTAATTATGCTAAGCTTGTTCATCAGGGATTTTGATCTGACACTATTAAATTTATAATGTCTCCAAAAGTAGCTATAGTGGAAAGGAATTCAAAATCTATTAGATTTTTTATGGTAATACAAATAGAATGACTGAAATTTGATGAGCCAAACAAGAAATATTTATTTATCTTTGGCAAAAAATAAACTCAGCCAACATATTGACAGGAAGCTATTTCAGAATTAATAAAGTATTAATTTCAAAAAAAATTTCTTATAATAATCTTTTTATTATCTTCGCAACGATATTTACAGCAAAGGCAATACTATAAATATTAAATCAAAAACACGTTTCCCAAACAAATAAATTAAAATAAAAAACACTTTAGAAATGAGTACACAGCAATCACAAGGAAGTAGTTTGAAATCTTTATTTTCAATGATGGTGATTCCATTGGCAATTTTGGCCTCCTACTTAATTTACTTTTTCCTGTTAGGTAACGGAGCCAATTTTGAAGGTGGTAATAATGACAACCATCCAATTAATACACTCGGAACTATTTATAAGGGAGGCGTTGCTATTGTGCCTATTCTTATTTCAGCATTGATTATTATTCTTACCTTTTCCATAGAGCGTTTTATAACGATAGCAAAAGCGAACGGCAAAGGAAGAGTAGAATCTTTTATTAGAAATGTAAGAGCATTATTGTCTGACGGAAAAATTGATGAGGCTATTGCAAGTTGTGATAAACAACAAGGTTCTGTGGCAAATGTGATTAAATCAGGCCTTACTAAATACAAACAGGTTGAGAATAATGCAGGGATGGATAAAGAAAGCAAGATCGTTGCTATCCAAAAAGAATTAGAAGAAGCTACTTCATTAGAACTACCCATGTTATCCAAAAACTTAGTGATCATATCCACGTTAGCTTCGATTGCTACCTTATTAGGTCTTATCGGAACGGTACTTGGGATGATCAAAGCCTTCTCTGCACTGGCACAGGCAGGAGCTCCGGATGCTACTGCACTGGCAACCGGTATTTCTGAAGCGTTAATCAACACGGCTCTTGGAATTTCTGGTTCAGCCATTGCCATTATCATGTACAATTATTTTTCATCTAAAATAGATGGACTTACTTACAGTATAGATGAAGCAGGTTTTTCAGTTGTTCAAACGTTTGCCTCTAAACACTAATGTTAATTTGAAAATTAGCTAATTTGAAGATTTGAAAATATACAGCGCGATACTGAAAATAATTTTCAAATTGTCACATCTTCACATCTTCAAATTTTCAAATAATAAATTATTAAAAATTAAAAAAACAAAGCCATGCCAAAACTGAAGATGCCGAGGAATAGTCCCTCTTTAGACATGACACCTATGGTGGATCTGGCGTTTCTTTTGGTAACATTTTTTATGCTTACTACACAATTTCGGGCAGACGAACCTGTTATTGTAGATATGCCCTCTTCCATTGCTCAAATAAAATTACCGGATATTGATATCATGACGATAACCGTTGATGATAAAGGGCGCGTTTTTTTTAATGTTGACGGACAAGAAAAACGATCAAGGATTTTAGCCAAGATGGGCGAAAAATATAAAATTGCTTTTACTGAAAAGGAGTTAAAAAGATTTTCTGTTATTACTTCTTTTGGTATGCCGATGCAGTATTTAAAGAAATGGTTAACCTTAGACGAGGCAGGAAGAAAATTGAATTATATGGAGCTCGAAAAGCAAGGAAAGAAAGGCATTCCAACAGATTCCTTAAATAATCAATTATATGACTGGATCAATGCCAGCCGGCATGCAAATCCTAAATACAGGATAGCCATAAAAGGTGACGGAGAAGCTAATTATATGATTGTGAAAAAAGTAATTGAAACCTTACAAGAAAATAAAGTAAACAAGTTCAATCTTGTTACCAATACAGAAGAGGCTCCTAAAATATAAAATAAACACACTCCTGATCCCCTCGAGAGGAGATCAGGTAATTGATTTTAATTTAATAACAATGGCAGAAGTAAATACAGGCGACGGCGGCGGCGGTAAACACGGAAAGAAGCGGGCTAAGAAATCATCCACGAAAATCGATATGACTCCGATGGTGGATCTTGCGTTCCTGTTGCTTACGTTCTTTATGCTCACTACCACTTTCAGTAAGCCTCAGACAATGGAGATTAACATGCCTGTAAAAGATGGAGAGAAAACTCCCGTGGCAGCTTCCACTGCAATGACAATCATTTTAAGTGAAAAGGATAAAGTCTATTATTATTTTGGTATTGAAGATCCGAAGGTAGAACTTACGAATTTTGGTCCCGATGGCTTGCGAAAAGTTTTATTGGAAAGAAACAAAAAAACGATAGACCAGGTAGCAGAATTGAAGAAAAAGTTTGATGCGAGAAAAATTGCAGAAACAGACAAAGAGAAAGAGCAGAAGCAATTAAAAAAAGATATTAATAAAATAAAGGGAGACAAGAATGCTTTAATGGTATTGATTAAAGCGGATGATAAAGCAAAATATAAAAATGTAGTAGATATTTTGGATGAGATGTCTATCTGTAATATTGGAAAATACGCATTGGTTGATGTCACACCGATAGAATTGAATTTAATAAAAAATCTAAAAGGCGAAAATGGGCAACAATAATATATTTGTTCCTGATTGGGATGATGTTGTTTATGAGGGAAGAAACAACCTTGTCTTTGAAGAAAAGAACAAGACTTATGGTGCGTATATGTTACGTAAGCGGTATAATAAAGTCGTAAACATGGCCTTGTTAATATCCGTTGCTTTTTTTCTTTTATGTTTAAGCATTCCTGTTATCATGTCATGGCTGGATTCAATTAAAATGGGTAGCGCCAATCCGGTAGAGGTGGAAGTAAATTTATCGGAGCCTCCTCCGATAGATGAAACAGAACCGCCACCACCACCTGTTGAGCCGCCACCACCCATACAGGAATCAATAAAGTTTACACCACCGGAAGTAAAACCTGATGAGCAGGTAAAAGACGAGGAGCCACCACCAACGGCAGAAGATTTAAAAGAATCCAATGCAGGAGTAGTTACTCAGGAAGGAAATGGTGGGACAGAATTACCTCCTGAAAAGGTTATTGAAGAGCCGGCAGATAACGGACCATTGCTTTTTGCAGAGGAGATGGCTGAATATCCAGGCGGAACAGAGGCTATGTATAAATTTATTTATGATAAGGTAAAATACCCTGCCATAGCAAGAGAGGCGCAATTGGAAGGCACTGTTTATATTACTTTTGTTGTAGACAAAGAAGGAAAAGTAGTTGACGTGAAAAAGGCAAAAGATATTGGCGGGGGCCTTGCTGATGCTGCGATAAATGCCATTAAGCAAATGCCAAATTGGAAACCCGCTAAACAAAACAGAAGAGTTGTTGCCCTTCAATATACGATCCCTGTAAAATTTGTTCTTTCAAAGTAATCCTCACCCTGAGAAGTTCTCGGGGTGAAGCTATACTTTAAATAGTATGAGATATATTAACCTTTTTATGGTTTTTTTCTATCTGGGATTTGCCGTGTATATTGTGTTTTTTTCTCCGGAAACAGAAATGGTTTCAGTAAAACAAAAGAATATTTTAGGTGTGGTTTTAACCGCATATTCATTTTATAGGTTTTATCGATGGTATGCACAAAAACCATAAATTTGCATGATGAACTCAATCTGTAAAAGTTGCTTATTTTTTTTAATGGTCTTATTTATCGCCTGTGATGGTGGAAATAATGGAAAGGTTTTAAGTAACCCAACATCAGGAGAAGTAACAGTTACCATTGATGAAACATTGTCTCAATTGATGTCTTCCCAGCTTGATACCTTCCAGAGTTTGTATCAAAAAACCAAAGTGAATGCTACTTTCAAGCCCGAAGCAGAGGCGTTTAAAGATCTGATTTCGGATAGCTCTGATGTTATCGTAGTGACCCGAAGTTTAAATCAAAAGGAAAAAATGTTTTTTGACAATCAAAAGCTATTTCCTATAACTACCAAAGTCGCCATTGATGCTATTGCGTTAATAATTAACAATGAGAATACAGATAGTCTGCTAACTTTAGAGCAGTTGCAGAACATATTGAATGGTAAAATTTCTAAATGGAACCAGATTAATAAATCCTCCAAATTAGCGGATATTCAAATTGTATTTGATGCTAATAATTCAAGCACGGTGCGTTATTTAACGGACAGCATCAATAATGGAAAGGCACTTTCCAACAATTGTTTTGCTGCTAAATCCAATAAGGAAGTAATGAACTATGTGAATGCCAATAAAAACACGATTGGTGTGATAGGAGTAAGCTGGATCAGCGACAGAGATGATCCTAAAACTACTTCGTTTTTGCGAATGGTCCGGGTTGTCTCTTTATCCGGTAAACAAAATACAGATATTTATTACAAACCTTACCAGGCTTATCTTCAGCAGAAATTGTATCCTTTATGCCGGTATATTTATATGATAAACAGGGAAGCGCGTAATGGCTTAGGCACGGGTTTTGTGTCGTTCGTCGCCGGCGAAAAAGGTCAACGTATCATCTTAAAATCCGGACTTGTTCCCGCTACCATGCCAGTCCGTATGGTAGGGTTTGGCAATAATGACTAATTAAAAAATCCAATAATTTATGAAGACAATAAGAGCAATTACATTTCTTTTGATTTTAAGTTTAGGGTATGCATCAGGGAAGGCTCAAAGCATTCAGGAGGGAATGAAAGCTATTGAGATTCAAAAGATGGAAACAGCCAAAAGGATATTTCAATCTTTAATCAATAAAGAAACACAAAATGCTGCTTTGTATTATTATATGGGAACGGCGTATTTAGGGAGTTCCAGACCGGATTCTGCAAAGATGTATTTTGATAAAGGATTAAATATTAATGCAAATGAACCTTTGAATTATATTGGTACAGGCGCTCTTGCATTAAATAAAAATGACCAGGCAGGAGCGAAGTCGAATTTTGATAAAGCGATATCTCTTGCTCCTAAAAATAGTAATGTCTATATTTTAATTGCCGACGCTTTGATAAATTCTGAATATTTTGATTACAATAAAGCCATCGTGTTGCTTAATAAAGCTAAGGAACTCGACAAAATGAATCCGAAAATATATGTGCTGTTAGGAGATGCTTATGTTGAATTATTAGATGGCGCAAGCGCTTTAAAGAATTATGATAAATCATTGGAAATTGATAAAAAGTACATCTTAGGAAATTTGCGTTTAGGAGAAACTCTGGTTCGTATTAAAAACAATGAAGAAGCCCTGGCTTCTTTTCAAAATGTATTGAAAATAGATTCTTTGTATGGGCCTGCCTATAAAGATCTTGGCGAATTGTATTTTCAAATGCGAGATTTTCCAAAGGCTAAAAATGCTTATAAAAAATATGTTGACCTGACGGAAAACAACACTGCAGCAAGGATACGTTATGCACAATTCCTTTTTCTAAGTAATGATTATCAAAACACTGTTTTAGAAAGTAATAACATTTTGAAAACAGATACTACCAACAATGTTATTTACAGAATACTTGGGTACTCATCTTACGAGACCGGTAACTTTGATGGAGGTGTTGCGGCTATGAAAAAGTTTTTTTCCAAAGCGAACAGTAAAAAAATCCTTACCTCCGATTATGAATATTATGGTAAGCTATTATCTAAAACAGGGAAGGATTCTTTGGCCATGGCAAATGTAAAAATAGCCTTGCAAAAGGATAGTACAAAAATTGAATTGCATACCGTTTTAGCTGAGCTTTACACAAAGAACAAACAATATAAAGAAGCAGCTGCAGAATATTTGTATAAAATTAAAAACTCTAAAAGGGCAAGCACACAGGATTATCATAAATTAGGATTGTCGTATTATTATGCCAATGAATTTGCCAAAGGCGATTCTGCTTTTATGAAGGTGGTTGAATTGAGTCCGACTTTCCAGGGAGGTTATTTATATAGGGCGAGATGTAATTCCCAACTGGATCCTGAATCTACAAAGGGATTGGCTAAACCTTTTTATGAGAAATTTATAGAACTGGCAGCCGTTGATCCTGTAAAATATAAAACAGAACTTCTTTCTGCCTATAAATACCTGGGTTCTTATTATTTCCTGCAACTAAAAGATAATGCTACTGCTAAAACATTTTGGTTGAAGGTAAAAGAGCTGGATCCAAAAGACAAACAGATGATGGATGTTTTGAAAGCGTTAAAATAATTTTAAATGCGCATTAATAAAAAATTCATTTTATGTCGGAAGAAACATCTTTTAGCCAGCAGATTTTAGCACGTAAACCTGTAGAATTATTTGAACAGGATATTCAAAAGAGTGGTCTCAAAAAAGTATTGGGTAAATGGGGCTTAACGGCTATGGGTGTTGGCGCTATCATTGGTGCAGGTATTTTTGTTTTAACCGGACTTGCTGCTAAAGAATATGCAGGACCTGCATTGGCTCTTTCTTTTATAGTTGCCGGAATAGGGTGTACATTCGCTGCTTTGTGTTATGCAGAGTTTGCTTCCATGCTGCCTGTTGAAGGTTCTGCCTATGCATATTCCTATGCTACCATGGGCGAACTATTCGCCTGGATTATCGGCTGGGATCTTATCTTAGAATACGCCATGGCTTCTTCTTCTGTAGCTGTAGGTTGGTCCGGTTACCTTGGGAAATTATTAGCGCTCTTTAATGTGCATCTGCCCTTGTGGCTTATGCACGATTATCCAACCGCTGCTAAATTGCTCCTTGATGCAAGCGTTCAGGGATCGTTATCCACTCTTTCCAGTCACTACTCAAATCTTAACCTGCCGGTTGTATTCGGCCATCACATTGCCTTTAACTTACCTGCCTTTTTAATTATTGCTGTTGTTACAGCGATTTTGGTTCGGGGGGTAAAAGAAGCTTCTGGCACAAATATTATTATGGTGGTGATTAAGCTGGCTGTTATTCTCTTTATTATTATAGTAGGCGCTTTCTATATTGTACCTGAAAACTGGACTCCATTTATTCCGGAACGCATAGTGGATAAAGAGGGTATTGGTCATTACGGCTGGATGGGTGTTTTATCGGGAGCCTCTTATGTTTTCTTTGCTTATATCGGCTTTGATGCTGTTTCAACACAGGCAGGCGAAGCTAAAAATCCACAAAAAGATGTTCCTTTTGGGATCATTGTTTCTCTTATTGTTTGTACCATTTTATACATCCTTGTTTCGTTTGTGCTGACGGGTATGGTAAGTTATAAAGACATTGATATTACAGCGCCTATTTCTTCCGCCTTTAGCCAAAGAGGGTTGAATGTTGCCACACTGTTTATTTCCTTTGCAGCAGTTGCCGGTTTAACTTCGGTATTGCTGGTAATGCTTTTAGGACAGTCACGCATTTTTTATGCAATGGCTAAAGATGGATTGTTACCACAAAAAACATTTGGTGGCTTGCATTCAAAATTCAAAACGCCACATAAAGCATCCATACTTACCGGTATTGTTGTTGGGCTGGTATCAGGACTTACACCAATAGATGATATTGCCAAGCTTGTTAATATCGGTACCTTACTTGCATTTGTGTTGGTTTGCGGTTCTGTTTGGATTATGCGTATAAAAGAACCGGATCGTCCAAGAGCATTTAAAACGCCCTATCTTCCTGTTGTTGCAACTTTAGGAATTTTAAGTAACCTGGCCATGATGTTTGGTTTGGAATGGATCAATTGGGCCAGACTTTTTATCTGGTTGGGAATCGGTATTATTGTTTACCTGATCTACGGCAGGAAACACAGCAAGCTGGCGGAGTATTTGCGAAATAAGAAGTAGGAGGTGAGTTTTTTATTAATCACTGAATTACGCCTCGGGCAAGAAAATTGTATATTTGCAATATGAATCTGGATAAAAATAGATTAGAATCAATTAAAGCTTATTTTAAAACTCGTCCCGTTTTGAAGGCCTATCTTTTTGGTTCATATGTTCGTGGTGAGGCTGACGCTGATAGTGATATCGACATTTTGGTTGACCTTGATTACTCTCAAAAAATCGGTTTGCTTTTCATTCAAATGAAAATCGATTTAGAAAAACTCCTTCATACTAAAGTTGATTTAGTATCTTCAAATGGTATTTCTCAATATATAAAGCCATTGGTAGACAATGAAAAGCAATTAATCTATGCGAAATAAGTTAGGGGATAAAGTCAGACTTAAACATATTTTGGATGCAATTCTTGAAATCGAAAGCTATCTGATTAACCAGGAATTTTCAAGCTTTATGCAAAATTCTATGATGAGATTTGCATGTATAAAACAAATGGAAATAGTTGGAGAAGCCAGTAATCATATTACAATTGAAACAAAGGAAAAATTTTCTTCAATTGAATGGGAGCAAATTATAGGAATGAGGAACGTATTTGTTCATGAATATTTTGGTGTTGATTCAGGTTTAGTTTGGGAAATTATAAAAAATGATTTACCCGACTTGAAAAGTAAAATAATAGAGATTATTGCCGAACTAGGGATTCGTAGCGATGAAATAAAATAAATAATTTGCCAACAGGTTATCGGATTAAAAAACGATTAGTGAAATACGTAATTATGATTGATGAA
>OLLH01000276.1_pt1 | contig 62040 bp, 54 predicted proteins | sample 1604451 | NCBI WGS metagenome assembly OLLH01 (sample SAMEA104055714, study PRJEB20765) | soil metagenome | isolation source: soil
CAGGTACGAATCACTAGTTTTTGATCTGTTATGCTGCCTACTTCCTTTGCTTTGTTTATCGCAAATATAAACGTCATTTTTATTGTTTATTTTTTTTCTAAAATTTAATCCTCAGAATGACAACGAATTTAGTTTTACTCTTACCTTTTTTGGACAAACCCATCTTAAAAACTTTCAAAAAATTTATGTGATTAAAATTCTGAATTGTTATAGATTTGTACTATGAAATATTTCACTTCTGTAAAAGATGTTGCTGATGTTAACGCTCTTGTTAACGAAGCTCTTAGTTTGAAGAAAGATCCTTTCGCTTTTAGCAGTTTAGGAAAGAACAAAACATTGGGTTTGATCTTTTTAAATCCTAGCTTACGCACGCGTTTGAGTACACAAAAGGCCGCGTTGAATCTTGGGATGAATGTTATTGTGATGAACATGGATAAAGAGGGTTGGGCATTGGAAACACAAGAAGGTGTTGTAATGAACGGCACAACTGTAGAACATATAAAAGAAGCAGCCGCTGTAATGGGTCAATATTGTGATATTATTGGTATTCGTTCTTTCCCCGGCTTGCAAGATAAAGCTATGGATTACAGTGAGGATATTTTAAGCAAATTCATAAAGTATTCTCAGACTCCTTTGATAAGTTTAGAGTCTGCAACCTTACACCCTTTGCAAAGCTTAGCTGATCTGGTTACTATAAAAGAAAGCACACCTTCATCTATTGCCAGACCCAAAGTGGTTCTTACCTGGGCTCCTCATGTAAAAGCTTTACCGCAAGCAGTTCCTAATTCTTTTGCAGAATGGATGTGCAAAGCAGATGTTGATTTTGTTATTGCTCATCCTAAGGGATATAACTTACATGCTGATTTCACGCAAGGCGCTACCATTACTAATAATCAGGATGAAGCATTAAAGGATGCAGATTTTATTTATGTGAAGAACTGGTCTTCCTATAATGAGTATGGAAAAGTATTAAGCACTGATCCTAATTGGATGTTAACCAATAAAAAATTGGAGATCACAAACAACGCAAAAGTAATGCATTGCCTTCCTGTTCGGCGTAATGTAGAACTATCAGATGAAATATTGGACGGACCAAATTCATTGGTGATAAAAGAAGCCGGTAACAGGGTTTTTGCTACCCAGGCCGTTTTAAAAAATCTGTTGGAAAGTAATTTTTAGACTCTCCTTTAAAACAGGCTGCATCCTTTTGAAATATTAATAAAAAATGCGGGGAATTAACCCCGCATGAACTCCCAAAAAAAACAAAATCACACGTACTAAAGGGAGCAATATCGAATGATCGATTGTGTTATTGGATAAGAATAACGTTAGCTCAATTCTAAATATTGCTAAATCAATAAAAAAAAAAATTTGAATAAAAATAAAAAGGTTAACTCTTTTGATTAGACAATTCAAAAACAGTAATCTCGGGCATAATACCTACCCTTCCCGGATACCCTATAAAACCCAAACCTCTGTTAACATATAAAAGCTGATTGCCATTTTGATATAAGCCGGCCCATTGCTTATACATGTATTGAATCGGGCTCCATTTAAACCCGGCTATTTCAACGCCAAACTGCATTCCATGTGTATGACCTGCTAAAGCTAAGTTTATATCTTTATAATCTTTAGTTACTTGTCCATCCCAATGTGAAGGATCGTGAGATAATAATATTTTTACAGGCACAGCAGGCATGCCCTTAACCGCTTCTGCCATTTTCCCATATTTAGGAAAATTACCAAAGTTGCTCCAGTTTTCGATTCCTATAAGCCCAATTTTATCATTTCCTTTTTCCAGAATAACATGTTCATTTAACAAAAGACGCCATCCTAATTCTTTCTGTATTGTTTTTAATTTTTCCAAATTAGCAGCTTTTGCTTCTTTGCTTGGCCATTGCACATAGTCGCCATAATCATGATTGCCCAATACTGAATAAATTCCCATTGGAGCTTTTATTTCTTTAAGCAAATGCAGGTATTCATCCGTCTCTTCTGCTTTATCATTGACAAGATCGCCTGTAAAAAAAACAATGTCGGCTTGCTGTTTATTAATTAATTGAATTGCTTTTTCTATTTGTTTAGGTCCTATAAAACTTCCAATATGGATGTCTGATATCTGTAAAATTTTAAGACCATTAAAAGCCGGAGGCAATGGAGGTAAATGAAGTTTCATTTTTCTAACCTCAAATCTGTAAGGACCTCTGACCATACCATAAATAAGTGCAAAAAAGGGAATGGCTCCAAGAAATATTCCTGCCTTGGTAAAAAACTCTAACCTTGAAATGCCCGTAGCCGAAGGCAATAAATCACTATTTCCAATAGTTTCTTTCTGATAGAAAAAACTAATACCCCATCTGATTAATCTAACTAAATCATCTAGTATAAGAAAAACAACAACAAATAACTTTGAAATATAAGTGATAAAAATAAAGGCAAAACTATATACTCTGAAAGCTTTTGGCCATAGATGAAAATCTATTACAGTATTTAAAATAATGATAAATAATGCGTAAAATGTTATGCTCCAATAAACGGAATAAATAATTTTTTTTGAGACTTGGGAATAGTCACCAAAAAGCAATTTAACTCCTTGAAAAATATAAAAATCAATAAGTAAAATTAGTATTGAAATTAGTATTGATCGTACAGGCATTTGAATTCGCTATTTAAATTTAAGTACTGGAACTAAATTAATTGCCAAAAATACTCTTATTCCCATTTTAAAAAAATACCTGCACTAACTGAAGGAGAAGTGGCTATATTTCTTCCGCCTAACAATCCGACAATGCCGCCATTTATTCCAAATCCTTCAGTAAAAGCGTAAGAAGTTTTCAAACCAAGTGATACATATTCCTGATTATTGACATATAAGGATGTGGAAGAATAATTAATAGGATCGGTCTCTTCAAACGAACCATTTTTAAACGAAACCTTAAGATCAACAACTCCTGCAAACCAAAGTCGGGCAATTGGCGTGTAACCACCTTCCAGTTTCACTCTCAAATCATTACTATATTTATGCGACTTAATTCCTGCTCCAAGTTCCATAAACACATAACTTTTATCAGATCCTCCATCAAAGAATTGTGGCTGTAGCTTTGATGAATTAAATCGTTTCCCTATTGTTATGTAGGGCACCATCGAATATCCTGCGTATCCTGTTCTTAATCCGCTTAATTGATTTACAGAATAAGTCCGGGCAAAAACATCCAACCCTCCGGCGATTTTTATTTCTTTATCCCAAAATAAATATTTTCCTCCAATGGATAAGTTGCTCAACCCATCCAAATTACCGGAACGCTGATCATTTGTTGAATAATTAACAGCATTATCCTGAACTTTAAAAGGCAACACTATTTTTAAGGTTGCTTTATTCGTTAATCCGTATTCTGTATAATACTGAAAGGTATTGTCATGGGTTTTAAATTTCACTTTCACCGATTCTCCGTCGGCGTTAAAAATGGTATTAAAGGTATTAAAAGAACCTGTGAATTGCATGTATGTTTTATCTTTAGACAAGGTCCAAGGCCCTTCGGCAAAAGATAATGAGGGAACAATAAATACACTACACAAGAAGATTATAAAGTTGAACCCGCTTATTTCTTTTTTTAATAAAATCATAAAAACTGATATATTAATATAAAACTATTTACGCCAATAACAAACAAAAACATTTTCAATATAACAGGCGCCCATTAAAACTTTACCATAAGCCTCACATTGATCATCCTTGGAGTGAGATAATTCGGCACAGCATACTGTCTGCCGGTTACATCGGCCACCCAAATATAGGATATGGTATTGTTTACTTGTAAAAGATTAAACACTTCAGCGCTTAACCAAACAGATTTTATATGTTTAAAGAAAGTCGATTTTACTACTAATTTAGCATTTTCTCCAATGATCTGTTTAGAAAAACCTATATCAACTCTCCTGTAAAAAGGCATCCGGAGCGTATCTGCGTACCGCTCACTGTTAGGCGGCCCAAAAGGTAAGCCACTGCCAAACACCAAATTCAAATGCATTTTATACGTAGGATTTTTAGGAAGATAATCCTGAAAGAAAAGATTCAAAGTCACACGTTGATCTGTTGGTCGTGGGATATAACCCGGTTCAATTCGTTGTCCATCTTTATAATAAAAATCGTCTTTTAAATCTTCCTGTGTTTGCATGACCGACAAGCTGGCCCATGATTCAAGGCCTTTTACAAATTCACCATTAAGTCTTAGATCAATACCCGTAGCATATCCTCTGGCATTATTTTCCGCAAAATACCGAATCCTGACATTGTCTATTTTATAAGGAATAAGATTGTCGAGATATTTATAATACACTTCACTCACGAGCTTAAATGGTCGTCCCCATGCTTTAAAATTATAATCGCTCCCTAATACAAAATGTATAGATTTCTGTGCCTTAACATTTGTATTTACATTACCGGATAAATCACGCAACTCTCTATAGAAAGGCGGCTGGTAATAATAGCCTGATGAAGCACGAAAGAGAACATCTTTTTTCCATCGGGGACTAAAAGAATAAGTAACCCGGGGACTTACTAAAAGCTCATGATTCAAATCCCAATAGTTAGCCCTGATGCCATAATTTAATGACATTTTCGTACTATCACTTATTGACCATGAATCTTGTATATAAGCATTGGCCCTATTCGATCCAAGTTGAGTTTTTGTATTAATAACATCTTGCATAAGAATAGCAGATGCAGGCGCCTGAGGAATTGCATATCCCGCAGAATCCACGTATTTCCATTCATTCAACTGGTCTTGTATTTCTTCGTGTTGAACTCTGGTGCCCCAAGTAAGGAAATGATTTTCAAGCGTGTAAAATCCTTTATGTTCTGCATTGTAAACCAAAGCAGACAATTTATTCCGGGCATGCGGCAAATAAGTACCAACACCAACATTATTCACTGAATCGCCTAAGTTTTTAGAACCAAAATCTTTTTCCAAAGCATTAATATAATATTGTCCTAGCACATCGAATGTTTCATTCTCATAAGACTGGTAAACAGATGAAATAAACTTCAACCTTAATCTATTATCAGGATGATAAGTAGCAGATAAAGCACCCATGTAGGTTTCGTAAGAATCAACTTCCTGACCATCAAAATATACTTTAAGCTGCAAGGCCTGATTGACCGTACCAAAAGATGTTTCTCTATCTTGAGGAATGATGGTGTATTTATTATTTGAGTAATTAACCAGAGCATCTATTTCCCATTCAGGAGAAATATCATAGGTAAGGTAGGTTTGGATATCAGAAAAAGAAGGTCTGTAATCGCCTTTTGTTTCAAGGGTATTAAGAAGGTATTGGTTGGATTTTTGACGAGCCCCGAAAATATAGGTGAATCTATGATTTTTTGTACTTCCCTCTAAGCTCAATGATCCACCTAGCAAGCTCATACCTGCACTTCCTGCAAATGTAGTTGGACGTTTATACGTTACGTCAAGCACTGAGGACATTTTATCACCGTATTTGGCATCAAATCCACCTGCAGAAAATGAAACAGAGGATACCATATCCGGATTAATAAAACTTAATCCTTCCTGCTGTCCTGAACGAACTAAGAATGGCCTGTATATTTCTATGTCATTTACATAAACTAAATTCTCATCATAATTTCCTCCCCTTACCGAATATTGAGAACTTAATTCATTGTTTGAAACGACACCCGGCAAGGTTTTTAAAACAGCTTCGAAATTTCCTGAAGCATTGGGTAATAAGGTGGCAATTTTAGGATCAAGTCGTGTTAAGGTTCCGCTCCTATGCTGGTCTTCTTTTATTACAACACTTTTAAGTTGATTGGCAGCTGATTTTAAAGTATAATTTAACTCGTATTTTTGATCCGGAACAAGCTTTAATCTTACTTTTCGAGTTTGTAATCCAATAAACGAAAAAGCAACTGTTACTTGTTTTTCTGCCGGAATAGAAAGCGAATAAACACCTTCTTCATTGGTTGTTGTTCCACCGGGAGTACCAATTATAGAAACATTTACTGATATGAGAGGTTTACCTACAGTATCTTTAACAGCACCAAAAATGGTCGCCGTTTGAGAAAATACTGATGCATTTATTAACAAAAATAGTAGAGTTGAACAGTAAAAAAATATTTTTTTAAAATACATAAGATGCCAGCAAAATATATGATAAATGCCAGTTATAACGATTGTTAATCTATAATAATTTTACAAATATAACATAATGCTTATACCGCGCCATGCTAACGATAATATTTTGGCATTATTACCCCTGGGCATCTTTTATAAAAAATCTTCAGAAAAAAGACTATTTTTGTTAATCATTTGATTCTTTTTCCGAAGAGTCAAAAAAACTGAAAACAATATAATAATCAGCCTGTGAGAAATACACTAATTTTTATTTGTGCATCTATATTCATACTGCTTTTGGTTTGCAACATATCTTATGCAACCCAGGATAATAAGACATCAAAAGTTGAAACTACGCAAAAAAAAGTAGCGAAACCAGTTGATAAAAAAGTTAAAAGCAAAAAAAAGAAAGTAAAAAAAGTAGTAGAAAAAAATACGGAGAAAAAGAATGAAACAAAAGTCGTTGAAAACAAACCAATAAACCTAGAAGAAGAAAAGGAAACTGCCGAAGTTGAAAATAAGACCGATACTTCAAAACACTTTTTATATATTGACAACAAGCTAGGAAACAAAGTGGAACAAGTAGATATGGAAGGAAGAGTTATACACGAAGGAGCTTTTGGCAGCAGGTATTATATCAATAAAAACGGAAAGAAATTCTATATAAAAAAGAAATAAATAGATTTACCTTATATATTGAAGAAATATTTAATCATTTTTCTCTACTTTCTTTCACTAACTGCTTTTGGACAGAAGGGCTTAACTAAGAAAGTATTTAAACCTTCTGATTACCTAAGCCCCAATTACAAAATTAAAAAGAGCAATTTAATATTCTCAAAATTTACCATTGAGCTAATCCGTGTTAAGTCTGAATCAAATTCGACAAATGATCCGAATACATTTGATTGTAGGGCTTGGTTGAGACTGAAGGAAAAGGATCAAATCGTGAAAGAGTTTTATTATCCAAATATGGAACCAGTAGGATCCTGCTATGGTATTCTTATTCCCAAGAAACAACCATTAAACAATTATTTTCTTGTTTCCAAACATAGTGATTATGACATTGATATAATTTTAATTAACGAACAAGGTAAAGTTCAGATAATACCGGGAACTTATTTTTATATTTCTCCCAACAAAAAATATTTAATCAGTAATTTTGTGCCGGGTTCTTTGGGTATTTCAGTTTTTGATCTTGAATCCAATACGTTAATTTTCTCTTCTGAAGGGAACGACCCTTTTGGAGATTGGTATTATCAGGACGGGAATTATTTTGCAACTATCAATGAGCAAACTGTTAAAAATGGGCAAATTGAAATTTTGTCAATCGATTTTAAATCTAAAAAAATAGTAAAAAACAAAGTAAAATATAACTATCCCAAAATCAAAAACAAGCTTAAAATTTTCGATGATGGTTTTAAGGGAGGTGATTCAGAATGCAATTGTCCATAGACGGAACCCTATTATAAAAAAACAGCCTCAAATATAGAGGCTGTTTTTTTTAATAATAGGTCTTTAAATAAGATTATCCATTCATTGAAATAAGGAACTCTTCATTGGACTTGGTTCCCTTCATTTGTTTAAGTAAGAACTCCATTGCTTCGTTAGGATTCATATCTGCCAAATGATTTCGTAAAATCCAAACTCTTTGCAGCGTTTCTTTATCTAATAAAAGATCATCTCTACGAGTACTGGAAGCTACAAGATCTATTGCAGGATAAATGCGCTTGTTCGCCAATTTTCTATCCAATTGTAACTCCATATTACCGGTTCCTTTAAATTCTTCAAAAATAACTTCATCCATTTTTGAACCGGTATCAATTAATGCTGTGGCCAAAATAGTAAGAGAACCACCATTTTCAATTTTACGTGCGGCTCCAAAGAAACGTTTTGGCTTGTGCAAGGCATTCGCATCCACTCCGCCTGACAAGACTTTTCCAGATGCAGGAGAAACAGTATTATACGCCCTTGCCAAACGGGTAATGGAATCAAGAAGTATCACTACATCATGACCACATTCTACCATTCTTTTAGCTTTCTCCAAGACAATATTGGTTATTTTAACATGTCGTTCGGCAGGTTCATCGAAGGTAGATGAAACTACTTCCGCTTTAACACTACGAGCCATATCAGTTACCTCTTCAGGACGCTCATCAATTAAAAGAATTATCAAATAAATCTCAGGATTATTAGCCGCAATTGCATTCGCAACCTCTTTTAACAAAACTGTTTTACCGGTTTTAGGCTGAGCTACAATTAAGCCCCGTTGCCCTTTTCCAATTGGAGTAAATAAATCCATAATACGAGTAGAATACGTACTGCTTACACCGCTTAGATTTATGCGTTCAAAAGGAAATAAAGGAGTTAAATGTTCAAAAGGAACACGATCACGAATTACTGCAGGTTCCTGCCCATTGATTAATTCTACTTTTATAAGAGGAAAATATTTCTCGCCTTCTTTAGGAGGACGAATATTTCCCCTCACAGTATCTCCGGTTTTTAGTCCGAATAATTTAATTTGTGATTGAGATACATAAATATCATCAGGAGATGTCAGGTAATTATAATCAGAAGAACGTAAAAAACCGTAGCCGTCAGGCATGATTTCTAATACGCCTTCACTAATTATGATATTATCAAAATCGAAATAAGCTTCCGGCCTCTTGTTAAAATTATTATTTGGATATTGAAATACCTCTTTGTCAGGTTGTATCTGTGGTATATCTTCTTCTAAGGAAGATCCCATTTGTGTATCAGGTTCTTTAAATTCATTAGAAATATCTGCTTGAATAGGCAGATTTTCATTCATTTTAAAGGGTTGTGCCGGTTCATGGTTAGCGCCGTAATCTGGAGTTATTTCATTATTTGAATTATGATTATACCTTGTCTCTTGTTCGTTTTCATCCTTTTCCGGACTAATACGTTTTCTTTTTTGTTTTGATTTTTGATCATCATCATCACTAAGAAGGACAACAGGAGCCTCATCAACGACAGTAGATTCTAACGGTGGTATGACAGAATCAATTTGAGGCATGATAGCTTGTTGATCGAGGATTTTATAAATCAAATCCTGTTTTCTTAATGCCTCGTAATGGGGCACTTCTAATTTTTTTGCTATCTCTTTGAGTTCGGAAACGAGCTTGTCGTTTAATTCAAGAATGTCGTACATTAAAAAATAAAATTGTTTTTAGTGAATAGATTTAATAAAAAGCTTTGATTGGGGGGAGAACATTAGACTCATTAAATTGCATTTGGTATTGTTGCAATAAGTAAAAGAAGTTTGATTATTTGTTAAATTGAAAAACTCATCAATAAAGAAAAATAAGTTTTCAGAGATAATTTAAATGCTATAATAATTTGCTTGACTGATTTACGAAATTAAATCATTGTACAATTTTACACAATTTAATTACAAAAACAAAATTTATTTATTTATCTGTATTAAACGATTCTGCTTTCTTCTTTTTTTAAGCCCTGATTCAATTATTATACATGTAAAAACAAAAACCATTTTAAAATTTGCAGAATGAAATATTTCTTGATTATATTGTGCCTATACTATCTTAAAGACATTTTTATGATACAAAGAATCCAAACCGTTTATTTATTATTCGTATTTATAGTATGTATAGCTCTTTTTTTCACCCCCATCAGCTTATACAAAAATGTAACCAAAAATCTGAATGACACGAATACATCACAAGATATTATTAAATATGACTTACGAGGCTTGAAAAGACTTTCTGCCGGTACAGAAATAAAATTAGTCACTATTTACGCTATTCCCGGGATTGTTGCAACAATTGGCGCTATTGCATTTATAACCATGCTGCTTTTCAAAAGGCGTTCTTTACAATTGAAATTATGCAAATTGCTTTTAATATTGAACATTCTTCTAATTTTAATGCTTTTGTTTTATGTGGAAAAAGAAGTGAATGCGATTTCCAATACATGGACTGCCACCTACCTCATCGGAATGTATATTCCAATTGTAACACTTTTTCTTTTATACCTTGCTAATGGGTCAATAAAAAAAGATGACGATCTGGTTAAATCCTCTGACCGTCTTCGCTAATTTCAATTTCTTTTTCACCACAGATTACGCAGATTTACACAGATTATTTAGGGGACTAATGAATGGTTTTTATTAGATTGAATGTTTTATTTTGACAATCTGTGTAATCTGTGGTGCATTTGTAAGCATTAGGATAAATCATTATCTTTGGTGCCAATGAAATTTGTTTATCCCGAGTTTTTATTTGCGCTTTTAGCCCTCAGCATTCCGGTTATTATTCATTTGTTCAACTTTCGGAAGTTTAAGAAAGTGTATTTCACAAATGTTCGTTTCCTAACTGAAATACAACAGGAAACAAAATCAAAATCAAGACTAAAGCATTTGCTAGTGCTGTTTTCACGTATGCTAGCCATCCTCTTTATGGTTTTGGCTTTTGCACAACCATATATTCCTCTTGACAATATAACTGTTGACAAAAGCGAGAAGCTGGTTGGGATTTATATTGACAATTCCTTTAGTATGGAAGCAATAAATAAAAATGGCAGTTTGCTGGATGAAGCAAAAAAAAGAGCAAAAGAAATTGCAAAGGCCTATAAATCTACCGATCAGTTTCGTCTTTTTACAAATGATTTCGAAGCAAAACATCAACGATCTGTTAGTCGTGAAGAATTTATTGAATTAGTGGATGAAGTACAGATAAGTCCTAATTTTAAAAAACTTTCAGAAATTGTTTCCCGTCAGAACGAAATGAATAACGAAATAAAGTACAGTACTAAAAAAAGTGTTTCTTTTATTCTCTCTGATTTTCAAAAGACAGTATCCGATATTGAAAATATAAAAACCGATAGTGCTTTTAAAATTCATTTTGTTCCCATCTTATCTCAACAGCAAAACAATTTATATATTGATTCCTGCTGGTTTACATCTCCTGTCAGACAACTTAATCAACCTTTAGAACTTATTGTAAAAATAAAAAATGACTCAAAAAACGAAGTTGAAAATGTGCCTGTTAAGTTAACAATAAATGGACAACAAAAATCTTTAAGCAGTTTTAGTATAGATCCGGGACTCCAAACGGACATCAAATTATCATTTACCATTTCAGAATCCGGCTGGCAAAATGCTACAATAACTATCAGCGATAATCCAATTACGTTTGATGACAATTATTATCTTTCTTTCGATGTCGCTAAAAACTTACCGGTATTGTGTATAAATGGTGATAAGGAAAGCAGCTATATCAATGCCGTTTATGGACAAAGCGCTTTTTTCTTACTTAAAAACAGTTTAGAAAGCCAATTGGACTATTCCGCTTTTCCCGGAAACAGATTGATTGTATTAAATGAACTAAAAAATATTTCGACCGGCTTGGTACAAGAATTAAAACGATATGTTGAAAATGGAGGAAATATACTAGTTTTTCCTCATCCGGAAAGTGATCTGAAAACCTATAATTCTTTTTTTCATACTACAGGAATAAAGGATTTCGATGAGCTTAGTTCAAATGAAACAAGGATAGAAAAACTTAATTTAGATCATTCCATATTTAAAAATGTTTTCGATAAAGAAAAAATAAAGACAGAGAATACCGACCTGCCTATTGTAAGGAAACACTTTACCAGCAGTCGCAATAACAAAACGAGCGAAGAAATGCTTCTTGGACTGCAAAACGGAGAAAGTTTTTTAAGCAAATATGTTGTTGGTAAAGGAAAGATTTATGTTTTTAGTTCGTCTTTAAATCCTGAATTTACCAATTTTATGAAACATGCTTTATTTGCCCCTACTCTTTATAACATCGCATTGCTGTCCGGAAAGACCACTCAACTTTCTCATGTCATTGGTAAAGATGATTTATTAGAATTAGATGATACACCTAATGGCGATAATGTTTTTCATTTAACAAAAGAAAAGTTTGATATTATCCCTGAGCATAAAATCATGGATTCAAAAGCCTATTTATTGGTACATAATCAAGTGAAAGATGCCGGGAATTATAAAGTATTAAACAATAAAAAAGAAGTATGTAGTTTTTCTTTTAATTTTGACCGAAGTGAATCTGATTTAAAATGTTTAAATACAGATGAATTAAATAAAAAAATAAATGACAACAAATCAGGTAGTTTTAATATTATTGAAACAAAAGATAATGATTTGTCTATTACATTAAATGAAATAAATCAAGGAATACGATTGTGGAAAATATGTATTATTTTAGCACTCGTTTTCCTGGGAGCAGAAATACTGTTGTTACGATATCTTAAAGGATAAATTAAAAGACTGGTAATCAATTAAAAAATTAAACAGCCATGAAACAAATTATATACGCATGAACATACTCATTCAATCGGCTTTAATTGTTGATCCAACCTCTCCATACAATGGTCAAGTAAAATCTATCCTGATAGAAAAAGGTATTATAACAAAAATTGCGGATAAGATTAAGGAACAGGATTGTGCTAATTTTCAAAAAATAGAAGGGACTGTTCATCTTTCTCCGGGATGGATGGACATGCATACTAACTTCCGCGATCCCGGCTTTGAATATAAAGAAGATCTGGGCAGTGGAGCAAAAGCAGCAATAGCCGGAGGATTCACGGGTGTTGCAGTAATGCCGTCCACCCATCCTCCGATTCAGTCAAAATCAGAAATAGAATATTTGATTAACAAAACAAAACATTCAATTGTTGACATTTACCCTATTGGTGCATTAACACAGCAACTCGACGGAAAAGACATTACAGAAATGTTTGACATGTCTCAATCCGGGGCCGTTGCTTTTTCGGATGATAAAAAACCAATAATGGATGCCGGCGTATTATTAAGGGCATTGTTATATGTAAGAAATTTTAATGGTTTAGTGATCAGTTATGCTGATGATAAAAACATATCGGGTAAAGGAGTTATGAACGAGGGGCTTAACAATACCTTGCTGGGTTTAAAAGGAATGCCTTCCATATCAGAAGAAGTAATGATCATACGTGACATATTTCTGACAGAATATACAGAATCCAGATTGCACTTTTCTACTATCTCCAGCGCTTTATCTGTGGAGTTAATAAGACAGGCCAAAGCAAAAGGAATAAATATAACTGCAGAAATATGCGCACATCAGCTGGCTTTTGACGACAGTTCTTTGGCCGACTTTGACAGCAACTACAAAATAAAACCACCATTTAGAACACCGAAAGATATTGATGCCTTAAAAAAAGGTTTGGCAGATGGAACTATTGATGTGATATGCTCAGACCATTCTCCGGAAGATGCCGAAATGAAAGTGCGAGAGTTTGAACATGCTGCCTATGGAATAATTGGATTAGAAACGGCTTATGCTGTTGCCAATACTCATTTACAAAATATATTAACTACTGAAGAGATAATTAACAAGATAGCTATTCGTCCACGACAAATATTAAACATACCAATACCTGGTATAAAAGAAGGCCATACGGCCAACTTAACGATCTTTGATCCTGAAAAAGAATGGACTTATACAACAGATCATATTAAGTCCAAATCTAAAAATACGCCATTTATTGGAAGTGTATTTAAAGGAAAAGCTATAGCGATAATAAACAATGGACAATTTTTATATTGCTAATTCAATGTCGTTTTGCTTTTGATAGGGTGTGGTATAAATTTGTTTTGTTTATTCCCCTTACATTGATGATACCTCTTTGAGTACTGTTCCTTACTAAGTCAATCTTTAATAAAGTCAATACTATTGAAGGCTCACAAGCTTTTGAGAATATTTATTTCCATCCACTTCTAATTTCAAAATATAAACACCTTTTTTCATTACATATTGGGCTGCTTCTAAACTGTAAGTATGTTTTCCAACAGATTGCATTTCGTCTATTAAATGCACCACGCGTTGACCTAGAATGGTATATATATCAATTGTTACGTGGGCTTCAGTTTCCAGCAAATAACTAATATTTGTTAAACTAATAAATGGATTAGGATTAACGTCCAACCTGAATTTAAAGAAAGCCAGATCCGGATCTTTACAAATAGCGGAATTTAATAGCTGCATAGGAAAATAAGTACAGGCTCCCTGTCTGGTACTCATGGCCAGAACAGTATTTGCTCCTTTTAAATTGTTGTCATTTAATGTCCTTTTAACAACCCCCCTTCCTAAAGAATAATGCATCAGATCTGTCTTGTCAATCACATGTTTCAATTGTTGTCCGTGTCCCAGCTCATGCAATGCAACTGATTCCAAATCGTATTGCTGCTTGTTAATCGAACCGGAAGGGCCATAGTGCCAAATAGTCGTATCCCTAAATATCACATCATAACCGGACACATACCATTTTCCGTCACTATTGCACGCCGAATAATAACTAAAACAAACACCCAAAACACCCTCCTGGAGTTTATCATGTGTATCAAAACTTACAACGTTTATATTGTCATTTGCATTTTTATTTAAGAAAGTAGTGGCACCCATGGACCAGTTTACCAAGGTAGCGCATCTCCATGTTAATAAAGAATTTAAAAAGGCGGTTTTAGCGTCATTGTTTGCATCAAAATCCTGGTTCATTTGAAATACATATCCTCCGCTTCCTTCTTTATCAACCAATTGTGGATATTTAATTTCACCATCATAAAAAAGTATTGAGCGAGAAAAAGGAACAGTCAGTATAGTTAGACTTGAATCCATAAACCCGCTACTATTTGAAACGAATATGGGGCCTGTTCCTGCGCTATCAGGTAACTCAACAACTATTTGATTGTCCGTCCAACTTTTATATTGAACTGGATGAGAATAAGAAATAGTTTTACCTCCGTCATCTGCATTCTTAAATCCTACTTTGCCTGTACCCCTTGTGTTACCAAAACCACTTCCAGAAATAGTAAGTCTATCTCCGGTTCCTGCGGGCACAGATAAAGGACTAAAGCTGCCTATAGTTAGCGAATTTAAATTCTTGTTAGCTATTTTCTCATCATCGGAACGAATGAAATCAACGGACTTTACTATTTTATAATTAACCTTCGTTTGGTCAAGAACTATTTTATATACATCATTAAAAACATTTTTGTAATCATTAAAAATATCGGTAGCTGATAAAGTGTTCAGGTCGTATTTTATAAATCCTTGTTTACCGGCAACGACTTCCATCGGTGTAGTATTTTTTTCATAAACTCCATCCGGTAGCATTACTTTACTTGGCCGGCATATAAATATGCCAACCTCACCTTCGCTTAAAGACAATAAAGATGAAGCCACCTCCATATCATTTCCTACAGTCCCACCTTCCGTAATTAATAGTATCTCATTGGTGGATAAAGTGCCCTTAAATACTTTATAAACTTCTATTTTATGGGACGTATAAATATTCTCGTGATTAGTATTCCAAAAAGAAAAACTATTTATAACCTTACCTTCTACCACATGTGTAGCCAGTTCCATCCTTTTCTGAAATGGAACTTCATACAACGAGCATTGAGCATAGAGCAATTTTATGGTGCAACATAACAAAAACGTAACAATGATTTTCAGCCTTTTCAAAATGTATTTTTTGAAGAGTAAAAGTAGCAAAAATAGCAAAGCTAACAAGTTTATCAAGTTCAAATATTACATGGTATTTCATTATTTCACTAAAAGTTTTACTTCTATACCCGAACCGGAAAAATGATTCATGAGCAAAGTGCCATCACCATGTGTCGTCAAAACAATTTTGGGTTCTGTTTTATTTACCAGCATCAATATATCATCCCAATCAGCATGATCGCTTATATTTAGAGATATATCACAATTACTTTGCAGGTTAGCCCAGCCGGAAGCAAAAACCAGATAAAACTTTATATTGTTATTATAGCGTTTGAAATAAGTTGGAGGTACAATATATACCAGATTGTTATTACCCTTTATCAAATCGCTTGTTGCATTTTCCCAATTACCACAAAGAAGGTTGTGTTTCTCGTATAAGTTATTATATGGAGCCACTGCGCTATGTACAACTACCCTTTTATCTTTACAATGCTCGCTTATTAAAGAGGATAACCTTTGCGCTTTCCCCAACACGTATGCTCCTAATAAAATATTTTTATCCTTGAGGAAACTTAATTTCTTTATTTCTTCTGCCGGATTTGGATGCGAGTGTTCCGGCCGAGCGTAGGTAGTTTCGGTAATGAGAACATCTGCTTTCACAAATTCAAATGGTTCGCAAGTACTGTCATCCTGCAATTTAAAATCGCCCGTATAAAGGTATCGTACGCCTTTATATTCCATTAATATTTGGGCGCTTCCCATAATATGTCCTGCTTGAAAAAATGTTATTTTAACTCCACCAAGTTCAAAAGACTGCCTGTATGCTGAAGACAAAAACAATTTACCTGCTCCATTGCCGTAGCGCAATCGCATGATAGCTTCTGTGCCCGGCGTACAATAAACACGTAAATTATTAGGCACTGCATGATCGGCATGAGCATGTGAGATAACTGCATTCTTTGCAGGTGTTTTAGGATCCAGATAAAAATCACCTGCGGAACAATACAGGCTGCCTGAATGGAATTTTATAAAATCGGGAATATACAATTATGGATTTTTTATGCTTTAATAACTACGCTTTCTAAGAAGAGAGTATGCAATTTAATAATCTGTGGCAAGACCAATTGTTTATCATCATTGTATATAACGTAATCAGATAATTCTACCTTTTCATTCTCCTTCATTTGTTTATTTATTCGCGCTTGCACAGATTCCCTGGATACCTTGTCACGTTTCATAACGCGTTCAATACGCAACTCTTCGGGAGTAAAAACTGTTACGATGGCATCTACATCTTTATGAGCACCGCTTTCAATAAGTATAGCTGCTTCTTTTATAATATAAGGAGCTTCTTTATTTTTTTCGACCCAGATAAGAAAATGGTTACGGACAATAGGATGTACAATTGAATTTAAAGCCTGCAATGCATCAGGATCGTTAAATACTTTTTCAGCTACTATTTTCCGGTTCAAATGTCCCTTTTGATCGTATATTTCTTCACCGAATATTTTTTTCAATTCGCTATTCATTGATGGGTCTTCATCCAATATATTTTTTGCTTCTATATCCGATGAATAAACAGGAACACCTAAGGTTTTAAAAATATCACAAATGAGAGATTTTCCACTACCTATACCCCCTGTAATCCCAATTTTTAACATTATTTTATTTTTAAATAATCTACTTTTGAAGGAATGATCTTAAGTATTTTAATGAAGTCAGGTTTTTTCACTAAGTCTACCTTGACTTTAGAGTTTTTCAGCGGCTCTGAAGATGTAAAATCTACTTCTGCAGTGAACGAATTTAAAGACACTTTATCGTAGTTGCTTAGAGATACCAGATAACTTATTTTCACCTTATCAGGAATCGTTTTAACCCTGTATTCCGTCGTTTTGTTTTTTATCTCAATGGGGACTTCGATTGTTCCCTCTGTGAATTTTTCTACAGGAATTTTCAATGTTACACTTTTGGTTATTACCCGGATATTATCCCTTAAATTCTTTATGTTTACTTTAACATTCTGAGAATAAGAATCCTTAATATTTTTCAAAACAATTCTTTCCGTTAACAGATATTTAATGGAATCAATATCATTCTGAGCTCCTGTTATCCAAACGCTTTCCGGATCGACCTTTATTTTTCCTGCAAGGTTAAATTGCTTTTCAAAAAACAAACTTACATTAGGTTTAACAAGTACTTTTTTAGTTAAGCGATTATTAAATTTAAAAAATAGGGTATCGGGTGCAATAGCAATTACTCTTCCATCGGAATGCAATTGTTTTGTAATGCTTGAAATTAAAGGTTTCGTAATTAAATAACCTTCATTATTCCTAGTCATGTTAACAGTATTATTTGCCTGAACCTGAATAAGAATGGGAATAGTAAGTAATTGTAACTGATATCCCAAAAGGTCAAAACCACGGGCATTTATTTCCAAAGTAACGGCTTTGGGCAACTCATTAACTACCACCTTATCCTTTGGCAGATCTATATAAACAATAGGAAAAGAGATGAAGCTGTTATAATTTTTATTAAGTGAAATCAGAAACCAAAATATTGCAGCAATAAAAAAGCAGACAATAAAAACGGATACTTGTTTATTTAATTTTAAGCTTTGAGATCCTTTTACTCGCCTGATAAATTTTAACAACCTTGTTTTCATCCGTAAATGATTGTTTTAAATTAGTCTGTTTCAAAAGCAGTAGCTCGTCATGCTGTCCGCCTGAGGCGGATCAGCATCTGGTATTGCAATGCTGAACTCTTAAAAAATTACAGGTACTGATCCGCCTCAGGCGGACAGCATGAAGCAAATTGATACTTTTGAGGCAGCTAAACATTAAATCAAGCTGACCTATTTATTTACTAGTTTGGTAGCCTCCATAGAAATAGCGCTTTTTTCGCATTTTACGCGAACACCATTGTCAATTTCCAAAGTCATTGTAGTACCCTCTATTTCAATAATTTTACCATGAATTCCTCCAATAGTAATTATTTTATCACCTTTTTTCACACCTTCTTTAAAGTTCTTTTCATCTTTTGCTTTTTTCATTTGCGGGCGAATCATGAAAAAATAAAAAACAACGAAGATAAGACCGAACATAATCAACTGTGTAATTCCTCCACCACCTTGTCCACCTGTCGCAGGTGACATCAATAAAAAGTTTAATGTTTGCATAATTTAAATGTTGTTTTCTGGTTAATTTATTATTATTTGTTATTTGGTTTTATTTTTTAGGATGTTCAAGAACCTCTCCGGTAATAGTAAGTACTTTTGTGTTAGGTATTGTATTAGAAGTTAAAGTCACTGTTTTTTTCTGCACACCTGATTTTCCTTCGCTGTTAAATATAACATTTATTACCCCTTCCTTACCCGGGCCAATTGGCTCTGTTGGCCATTGAGGCACTGTGCAACCACAGCTTCCTGAAGCGGCGGATATAATTAAATTTGCATTCCCTATATTTTTAAATTTAAAGGAATAAGAAACCTTTTCTCCGGCTATAATTTTACCGAAATCATGTGTTTCTTCAGCAAACTGAAATGCAGGAAGTACCGTTTGTGTAGTATTACCTGATGCAGTAGCAGGATTAGCAACAATATCCGTGGAAATAGTTTTCCCCCCGTCTTTGTTGCTTTCTTTGTTTTGACTGCAGGCATAAATCCCGGCAAACAAAAGGAAAAATAAAACGCTACTATACTTCATGATTATATCAATAATTCGGGCAAAGATAATGGTAAAATAATTAAATAAAAATTACTCCAACAACCCTCTTCCTTTCTTAATAATTCGCCCTTCTGCTTTTAAATCCAATACTAATTTATCTATAATTCCATTGATAAATATTTTACTTTTTGGAGTGCTGTATTCCTTTGAAATATCAATGTATTCATTAATGGACACCTTGACAGGAATAAATGGCAAAAACAGAATTTCAGCAATGGCCATTTTCATTAAAATAATATCCAACAAGGCAATACGCTCTACGTCCCAATTCTTGGTTTTTTCAGCAATTATTTTTTCGAATTCATCATTGTTTAAAATTGTTTTGTGAAAAAGTTCACGGGCAAATAATTGATCATCTTCTTCGTCTTTATAAAGAGTCGACAAAACAAACTTTTCCTTAGATATTTCGTTAATCGACTTTATTGTTCGGATAACCATACTATTCACCAATTCAGAATCGTCGATCCAATGGATGTTTTTTTCCGTTAAAAAATGTTGAACATTATAAGATTCGGCAACATACTTTTTAAAGATTTGAATTAAAAAGTCATTATCCTCTTGAGTGGCATGTGTATCTTTTGCAACAAATTCCTCGTACTCGTTTGATTTTTTTATTTCCTGATAAATTTTCTGAACCAAATCATTATCATTGGTCCAGCTTATTTTCCTATTCTTAATATTGGTTTTAAAGATGGCATTATTACTAAGATGTTGTATTGTTTTTATCTCAGCAATCAGATTGGAAGAAGTAACATGTTGAAGAGAGGGAAAATATTTCTGTTGTTCATCAGTAGCATTGTTACTGGCACACTCAGCTAATTCTTTAAACAACAATAAAAGATATAAGTAGTAATCATACATTTTTTCCAAGTCGGCAAAAAAGACTTTTTCTGCTTTGTACAGATCATTCGTGTCTGATTGAAAAAAAGCATACAATGCCTGCATTACCTTTATTCGCAAATGCCTTCTACTTAACATAAATATAAATGTAAGAACGTATAATTATTATTTACCAATTTAAAATAAAGATGTGATGAAAGGGTATTTTTTCTGTAATTTTGCGATGTTAATACTTTGGCAAAGGATCATATTTTATACGAACGGCTGCAAATGTATACTATTTTTTCTATTGCGACAAAACTGTTTCATGAAATAGCCAAGACAGACTATATCAAAATTTGATGAATCCACCTCAGTCGGATGGCGTATTCCATCTGGCCATTAAAAAAAATTATATACAGATGAAGGAACTAAAACATCTTAACAAATATTTCTACAAATACAGGGTACGCTTACTGCTAGGTATTGTGTTCGTAATTATATCCAGTCTTTTTGCCATATTCCCGGCTCAGGTTGTGCGTCATGCTTTTAATGCCGTAAAGGAAGCGATTGATCTTTATAAAGTAAATAATGGTTCTGCTTCGAACGCAGATTTATACACTTCTTTAACATACAAGTTATTTTTATTTGGAATGCTTATTATTCTAATGGCGCTGATAAAGGGAATCTTTACCTATTTAAAACGTCAGACAATTATCGTAATGTCACGCTTGATAGAATATGATTTAAAGAATGAAGTGTACGAACATTATCAAAAATTAAATTTATCCTTTTACAGAAAGAATAATACCGGCGATTTGATGGCTCGAATAAGTGAAGATGTTGGAAGGGTACGGATGTATGTAGGTCCTGCTATCATGTATACTATTGACGTAGTTGTTTTGTTTATAGTCTGTGTGTGGGCAATGCTTAACGTTAATGTTGAACTTACCATGTATGTATTGTTACCCCTTCCTCTTCTATCGCTGTCAATTTATTATGTAAATAGGATAATAAGTAAAAAGAGTGAAGAGGTCCAACGACAGTTATCTGCCCTTTCTACCTTTGTGCAGGAAGCATTTTCAGGAATTAGAGTTATAAAATCTTTTGTTAAAGAAGATGCTTCAGTACAAGACTTTGAAAAAGAAAGTGAGTTTTATAAAAATCAATCTCTCGGATTGGTTAAAGTAAATGCGCTGTTTTCACCTCTTATGCTTATTCTAATAGGACTCAGCACTATACTTGGGATATATGTCGGAGGAAAGCAAGTGATAGCCGGTACTCTTTCGGTTGGTAATATTGCCGAATTCATTATCTACATTTATTTGCTTACCTGGCCTGTAGCATCCATTGGCTATGTAACTTCCATGATTCAGCGAGCTGCTGTTTCTCAAAAGAGACTGAATGAATTCCTAAGTATACAACCAGAAATATTTTCCCCTGAAAATGGGATTAAAGAAATCGACGGAGCTATTGAATTCAAAAATGTGAGTTTCATTTATCCGCATTCCGGCATACGTGCGTTGAACAATGTTTCTTTCACTATAAACAAAGGACAATCTTTGGCTATATTGGGAAAAACAGGCTCAGGAAAATCAACTGTGGCTAACTTACTTACAAGAATGTACGATACAACAAGCGGGGAGGTTCTGATTGATCAAAGGAACATCAATCAGTTTGATTTGGGCTCTTTGCGCAACCAGATAGGTTATGTACCTCAGGAAGTGTTTCTCTTTTCAGATAGCATTAGTAATAATATTTCTTTCGGATTATCGGAACCGGAAAAAAATAATATCTGTTTGGTAGAACAGGCTGCTAAAGATGCTTCTATATATGAAAGTATTATGGCGTTTCCTGAAAAATTCCAAACCAGGATTGGAGAGCGGGGTATTACCTTATCAGGCGGACAAAAGCAACGACTATCTATAGCGAGAGCCATTATTAAATCACCAAAAATATTAATATTTGACGATTGCTTATCGGCCGTGGATACAGAAACAGAGCAAGAAATATTGAGCAATTTGAAAAGGCTTATGCACGGGCGCACCTCGGTCATTATCAGCCATCGGGTTTCAACGGTAAAAAATGCAGATACCATACTTGTTTTAAATGATGGAAATATTGTTGAAGAAGGCAACCATTCAACATTGCTGGCAAAAAATGGGTATTACATGCTGCTCTATGAAAAACAATTACTTGAAGAAGAAAAAACAGCTTTAGATTTTTAGTAAAAAAAAGTATAATAAAATAGACATTATTTTAACAATATTGCTTTTTAAAATATTTTTTTATCTTTACTTAAATTTAAAACATTAATAAATCCTTCATCATGTCAGAGTTCGATAACAAAGAGTTCGATAATAAAGAGAGAGAAGAAATTTTTTCAAAGGCTGTAAGAGCAGGCAAAAGGACTTACTTTTTCGATGTAAAAAGTACTAAAGGAAATGATTATTATCTTACGATTACAGAAAGTAAGAAGAAGTTTAATGAAGGAAGTCCTTTCTATGAAAAACACAAATTGTTTCTGTACAAAGAAGATTTTGAAAAATTTGTAGAAGGCTTAACCGAAGCAGTGAACCATATTAAAACACTCAAAACCGACGAGGCTCCTTTTGAAAAATCCAGTTATACCGATATCTCTTTTGAGGATTTAGGTAGCAATAGTACCAGTGAGGAAGTATAAAACAATACTTCTAAAACTTTAAAAATAAGTCTATTTGTTTTTCAAGAACCTTCAATGTAGCGGGTTTAACAAGGTGTCCCTTTTCATCAATTTCATCCTGAACTCTTGAGACCGGCACTTTAAATGACAATACCTCCATTTGCAAATGGTGAAAAATATCAGTTAAGTGATCTAAGCCCCTTAAGTTTCCAGCTCTTCCGGAAGATATTCCGATTAACACTGCTTTTTTTTCAGCAAAATATTTATATACATCGCCTGCATCAATAAAAGCTTTAAATATTCCGGGAAAACTTCCATTGTATTCCGGTGAAATAAAAACTAATTTTTCTGCAGGCACTATATACTTATTAACAAGGTTTTTTAAAGCAGGAGTACTTTTGCCAAAAAAGTCTTCAGACAAAAAGTCGGCAGGTAATTGTTCCATAGAAAAAACCGCACCTTCTATCCCTCTTCGCTGCAATAATCCAAGAAAAATTTTACACATTTTTAGTGTCATACTTTGGGGCCTGTTCGTTGTGCAAATGATTGTAATCATTATATATTTATTAACAGTAGATTGTGGATAAAATACTCTCTATTTAGGCATTATAATTTATAAAATTAAACTTTTTTACAGAACAATTTAACTAACTTTGCAAAGAAAACTGAAAATATAATTGCATTTGCTAAACATTTAGAATTTTTTATCCAGATTGATTTATTAAGCATACTACAAAATATGAAGATTACTTATTACGGACATTCTTGTTTTGCAGTTGATGTAAATGGCACCAGTCTGCTTTTTGATCCATATATTACTCCAAATAAATTAGCTGCTCATATTGACTCAACAGCATTAAAGGTCGATTATATTTTAATTTCTCATGGTCACGAAGACCATATTACAGATGCTGTTGCCATTGCAAAAAGAACAGGCGCACAAATAATATCCAATCCTGAAATTGTAGAATGGATAAAAAAACAAGGCATCCCAAACGTTCATCCTATGAATATTGGCGGTGCCTGGATGTTTGATTTTGGAAAAGTAAAATGTGTTACAGCCATACATTCCAGTAGCCTGCCAGATGGTACTTATGGTGGATATGCTATGGGGTTTTTACTTGAAACATCAAAAGGAAACCTATATTATTCAGGTGATACGGCATTAACCTATGACATGAAATTAATTGGAAATTATAAGAAAATTGATATCGCGATGTTGTCTTTGGGAAGCAATTACACCATGAGTGTAGACAATGCCGTAATTGCATCCGATTTTATCAAATGCGACAGGATAATAGGGATGCATTACGATACCAACGAATACATTATGATAGATCATCAGGAGGCTATTGGGAAATTTAATAGTGCAGGCAAAGAATTACTTTTAATGGAGATTGGCAGCTCTATTGAAATAGTATAATTTTTTTAATCAACGCATAAAAAAATAAAAAAAAGATGGGTAAAATAATAGCAATTGCAAATCAAAAAGGAGGCGTTGGAAAAACAACATCAGCAATAAATTTAGCTGCAAGTTTAGCCGTTTTGGAATACAAGACACTTCTGATTGATGCAGATCCGCAAGCAAACTCTACCTCTGGAGTCGGCTTTGATCCACGCAATATTAAAACAAGTATTTATGAATGTATCATAAATGAAGTCAATCCAAAGGAAATTATCTTAACTACAGAAACACCCAATCTTTTTTTACTTCCTTCTCATATAGATCTGGTTGGAGCAGAAATTGAAATGATCAATTTACCGAATAGGGAAAAGATGATGAAATTGGTTTTGGACAAAATCAAAGACGATTATGATTTTATCATTCTTGATTGCTCTCCTTCCCTTGGATTGGTTACCATCAATGCACTGTCAGCTGCCGACTCTGTAATTATTCCTGTACAATGTGAATATTTTGCGTTGGAAGGTTTAGGGAAACTTTTGAACACAATTAAAATTGTTCAATCGCGTTTAAATCCGGAATTAGAGATAGAAGGAATTTTATTAACGATGTACGATACTCGTCTACGTCTTTCCAACCAGGTAGTAGAAGAAGTAAAAACGCATTTTCAGCAAATGGTATTTGACACGATCATACAACGCAACACAAAGTTGGGAGAAGCCCCTAGCTTTGGCCAAAGCGTTATTATGCACGATGCAAGTAGTAAAGGCGCTATAAATTACTTAAATTTAGCCCGGGAAATATTGCAAAAAAACAATATGACCAAACTAAAAGAATCTGACAAAATAATAGACATTACAGATGAGCAATAAACGAAGTGTTTTGGGAAGAGGCTTAAGTGCCTTATTAGAAAACGAAGATACAGATGTTACTTCAAAATCCGGTTTCGGCGGATCTACAATAGTTGGCGCTGTGGCCAATATTGAAATGGAAAAAATTGAAGCGAATCCATTTCAGCCACGTACTCATTTTGAAGAAGATGCCTTAAACGAATTGGCTCATTCTATTAAAGAGCAAGGAATTATACAACCCATTACTGTTCGTAAACTTGGGTATGACAAGTATCAGCTTATTTCAGGAGAAAGAAGATTTAAAGCATCAAAAATTGCAGGACTAAAATCAATTCCGGCTTATATCAGAATTGCCAACGACCAGGCTATGCTGGAGATGGCTATTGTGGAGAACATACAAAGGGAAAACCTGAATGCTATAGAAATCGCAATCAGCTATCAACGCTTGCTTGAAGAATGTTCTTTAACACAAGAAGAATTAAGCAATAAGGTTGGAAAAAACAGATCTACCGTTTCCAATTATTTAAGAATGTTGAAATTACCTCCTGAAATTCAGGTGGGGATACGTGATAACAAAATCACGATGGGACACGCCAGGGCTATTATCAATGTGGAAGATCCTGCCACTCAATTGTCAATTTTTAATGAAATAATGAATGGCGAATTATCTGTTAGAAAAGTGGAAGAACTCGCTCGCGCTAACAGCAAATCTAAAAAGACCGATACCAATAAAGTAAAGATAAAAAGTATATCACCTGAATACATAAAAATACAAGATTCTTTATCCGACCGCTTTCAAACAAAAGTTGAAGTTGTGCAAGGCAGTAAAGGAAAAGGGAAAATTGTAATTCCATATCTTACTGAAGCCGATTTAAACAGGGTATTAAATATTATTGGTCAGTAATTCACGATGGGATCCAACCTGTCTTATCTTGAAATTTCACTAACGGAGTCTTTAAATAATGTCCATTCTTTTTAAGAAATCATCCATTTCTATTCCTCATAAATTTTTTCTGGCATTGGGTGTATGCCTTTCGTTTTCGATATTTTTTTGCAATAACGTGCATGCTCAGGCAAAAAAAGACACCAGTGTTCATATACCAAAACATTCGCCCAGGGCAGCCACTATCATGTCTGCCGTATTGCCGGGCCTTGGGCAAGCATACAATAAAAAGTATTGGAAAATACCCATTCTATATGCAGGCTTTTTCGGATTAGGTTATTTAATAAAGGTCAACAACGATGGTTATGTTACTTATAAAGATGCTTATATAAAAAAGCTTGATACAGATTTAACCAATGATATATTCGACAGCAGAGGCTATACATTAGCGGATCTTAAATTATTGAAAGATGCTTATAGGAGAAATCGCGACTTAACCATCATTTGCACTGTAATGGTGGATGTCCTGAATATTCTGGATGCGAATGTTGATGCACATTTATTCTATTTTGATATGAGTGATAATTTAAGTATGCACCTTCAACCTTCTTATTTATATTTACCATTTGCAAATTCCGGCTGTGCCGGACTTAGTCTTTGCTTTAATTTTAAATGAGATTGAATTTGAATTATGAGTTATGAATGATAAGTTATAAGTTAAGACTTAGATATCAATATTTCTACATATGAAAATAGCACTTCTGGGATACGGAAAAATGGGTAAGGAAATAGAACAACAAGCTCTGGCAAGAAAACACAAAATTGTTTTGATTGTGGATGAAAATAATGCAACTACTTATACTCTTGAAGAATTAGCAAAAGCAGATGTAGCGATAGAATTTAGTACACCTGCATCGGCATTCGGAAATATTTTGAAATGCTTTGAAGCCAATGTCCCTATTGTTGTTGGAACAACAGGATGGCTGGATAAGTTAAATGAAGTTAAAAAGATATGCGGTGAAAAAAAACAGTCGTTATTTTACGCTTCGAATTACAGTATTGGAGTGAATGTTTTTTTTGAGATCAATAAAAAATTAGCACAAATAATGAATATGCAGCCCCAGTATGATGTGCGTATGGAAGAAATTCATCACACACAAAAACTGGATGCACCAAGTGGGACCGCCATTTCTCTTGCCAATGATCTTATAGAAAAGATGGAAAGAAAAAATAAGTGGGTTTGTGAAACAGTTTCTGATACTTTAGTTAGCGCAAAACCTGAAGAAGTTCTGATCACTGCTTTACGTGAAGAACATGTACCGGGTACACATACAGTAAGCTACAACAGCGAGGTAGATTGTATTGAAATAAAACATACTGCTCATAGCAGAAAAGGTTTTGCTTCAGGTGCAGTAATTGCAGCCGAATGGATAGTCGGGAAAAAGGGTATATTTGGCATGCAGGACATCCTGAAATTTTAAAAATAAATTAGATACAAATGAATTGGAAATTTTGGCAAAAAAGTAATTCTAAAAAAACTAAAAATAAAAGTAAAGGTCGCGAATGGTTTGATGCCATTATTTTTGCAGTAATTGCCGCCACCATTATCAGAACCTTCTTCATTGAAGCATTTACGATCCCTACTTCTTCTATGGAAAAATCTTTGCTCGTGGGAGATTTCCTGTTTGTAAGTAAAGTAAGTTACGGTCCTCGTACTCCGATAACACCGCTTTCTTTCCCTTTTGCTCATCATACAATGCCCATAATTGGTGGAAAATCTTACCTCGAATGGATCAAATTACCTTATTTTCGTTTGCCGGGATTTTCTAAAATTAAAAACAATGATGTAGTTGTTTTTAATTATCCAATGGAAGATTTCAGACCGGTGGACAAGCAGGAAAATTATATTAAACGTTGTATCGGGATTCCGGGAGACACCTTAAAGCTTGTTGACAAACTCGTTCACATAAACAATAAACCAGTAGAACTAGCTCAATTCGGCCAATACAGTTATATCGTCAGAACCGACGGGAGCAGCTTTAATCCAATCGTTCTTCAAAGCATTGGTATCACAGAAGGAGGCATGGTAGGGGATGGCGTTTTTCGTTTCTTTTTAACAAGGGAAACGGCTGCTAAAATGAAAGAATTGCCCAATGTGCGTCAAATGGAAGAAGAAACAGAAACTAAAGGAGTTTATTCAGAATATATATTTCCATCCGATCCTAAGCATACTTGGAACGTCGACAACTTTGGCCCTCTGTATATCCCTAAAAAAGGCGCCACTATTACCCTTGATGCCAATAATATCTCAATGTATAAAAGGGTGATCAGCGTTTACGAACACAACAAACTGGATATAAAAGGCGATAAGATTTTTATTAACGATAAAGAAACATCCAGTTATACTTTTCAAATGGATTATTATTTCATGATGGGTGACAATCGCCATAATTCGGCAGATTCACGTTTTTGGGGTTTTGTACCCGAAGATCACATCGTAGGAAAAGCTGTTTTTATTTGGATGTCGTGGGATGAAAATGGCAAGTTCTTCAATAAGATCCGTTGGAAACGTTTGTTTAGTTTTATACACTAATATTGATTCGTTGATTCGTTGATTCGTTGATTCGTTGATGAACTTATTTTCTAGAAACTTGTTGAATATAACCATTAACAAATCATCGAATTAACGAATCTTCAAATCATTCAACAAGTGTCCACTCTCCTCTCCACTGCCTACCTTCCTCCTGTTCAATATATATCCAAAATATATACATGTAAAGATGTTGAAGGAATATTGATGGAGGAACATGAACATTTTGTTAAACAAAGTTATCGCAACAGGTGTTGCATTTTATCAGCCAATGGCATCTTGCCTTTGTCCATACCTATTTTGCACGGTAGAAATGCACATACAAAAATCCAAGAAGTACAAATTTCATACGAATACGATTGGCAGAAAATCCATTGGAAAAGTATAGAATCCGGTTATCGCTGTTCTCCTTTTTTTGAATATTACGAAGATCAGTTAATACCATTTTATAAAAAAAAATTCACCTTCCTCTTCGACTTTAACCAGGATTTATTGCAGGTACTTCTAAAGTTTCTGAAAATTAAAACTGTAATTGGTACCACCGAAGAATTTGTGAAAAAGTATACAATGGCGGACGACTTTAGAAACAGTATTCATCCCAAAAACCATCTTGCCAATATAGATAAAGGATTCCTTCCACAACCCTATACTCAGGTATTTGGTAATAAATTTGGCTTTGTTCCTAACCTTAGTATTATTGATCTGGTGTTTAATTCGGGGCCTTCTTCACTGGATATATTAAATCAATCATTTTGTGATTAATGGTTAAATAAATTATCTTTGAAATTCAACCTTTAACAATTCATAATGAACATTGAATTCAATAAGTACGAGGATATTATGAAACAACTGATTTCTCAGTTGCACTATAAGTTGGAAAAAGTTAAAGAAGGCGGTGGAAAAAAGAATGCCGAGAAACAAAAAGAAAAAGGCAAACTTTTAGCACGGGAAAGAATTGCCTACCTTATTGATGAAGAAACTAATTTTATTGAGATAGGCGCTTTTGCAGCAGAAGGGATGTATGAAGAACATGGAGGCTGTCCATCAGCGGGAGTTGTTACAGGACTCGGATATGTTTCGGGAAGACAGTGTATGATTGTTGCCAACGATGCTACAGTGAAAGCCGGAGCATGGTTTCCAATGACCGCAAAAAAGAACCTCAGAGCACAGGAGATTTCAATCGAGAATAAAATTCCTATTATTTATCTTGTAGATAGTGCAGGCGTATACCTTCCCTTGCAGGAAGATATCTTCCCTGACAAGGAACACTTTGGTCGCATTTTTAGAAACAATGCAATCATGTCATCTATGGGAATTATCCAGATTGCTGCGATCATGGGAAGTTGCGTGGCAGGCGGCGCTTACCTGCCTATCATGTCTGACGAAGCCATGATTGTTGATAAAACGGGTTCTATATTCTTAGCCGGCTCCTACCTTGTAAAGGCAGCCATTGGCGAAGATGTAGATAATGAAACATTGGGAGGAGCCACTACTCAATGCGAAATTTCGGGAGTTACGGATAATAAATTCCCGAACGATAAAGCCTGTCTTGACTACATTAAAAAAGTACTATCTAAAATTGGAGATTATAACAAAGCAGGATTTGACCGTATCAAGCCTGTAGCGCCCAAATTAGATCCTAAAGAAATCTATGGATTCATTCCTTCGGAGAGAGACAAGCCTTATGAAATGAAAGATATTGTCCTGCGACTGTTGGATAATTCAGAGTTTGATGAGTACAAAGATAAGTTTGGTCAAACAATAATTTGCGGACTTGGACGTATTGATGGCTGGGCAGTTGGAATTGTAGCCAATCAACGCAAAGTTGTAAAAAGCAAAAAAGGCGAAATGCAATTTGGTGGTGTCATCTATTCAGATTCTGCCGATAAAGCTGCTCGTTTTATTATGAATTGTAACCAACGTAAAATACCCTTAATCTTTTTACAGGATGTAACCGGATTCATGGTTGGATCGAGGTCTGAACAGGAAGGTATTATTAAAGACGGAGCAAAAATGGTGAATGTAATGGCCAATTCTGTGGTGCCGAAATTTACTATTATTGTAGGTAATTCTTATGGAGCCGGCAATTATGCCATGTGTGGAAAAGCGTTTGATCCGAGATTAATTGTTGCCTGGCCAACAGCACAAATTGCGGTTATGGGAGGCGCTCAGGCAGCTAAAGTTATTCTTCAGATGCAGGTTTCATCTTTAAAAAGCCAGGGGAAAGAAATTACTCCGGAAGACGAAAAGCAACTTTTGAAAACCATAACAGAAAATTATTATAAACAAACATCGCCCTATTATGCTGCTGCAAGATTATGGATAGACGCCATTATTGACCCGCTTGAAACGCGTAAAGTAATCTCAGCAGGAATAGAAGCAGCCAACCATGCCCCTATCGAAAAAGTTTTTAATGTGGGGATTATACAAACATAAATACAAATGAACGAAGATTTAAAATAATAAAAAGTATACATATGAAACTTAACATCATTCTTTTTTCAACTACATTAGCTATCCTTTTTTTAACAAGCGTTGAAAAAGTTCATGCAGTAAAAATCAATAGAAATATTTTTATTGTAGCGAAAGACACTTGCGATTCGGCCGGCGTATTCCTAACACATGACGATTATTTAAACAGGAAGCTTACAAGTAAAATAAATCCAAACAGACGTGGTAATAAAATAACTTTTTCTTTGAATCATAATGACATTAAAATTATAAGTCATGATAGTATAGCGATATATAAAGCAGGCAGTGTTTATGGCTATTATAATTGTGGTGAACGGTTTCGTTACAGCAAAAAAGGATACTATACCATTATAGAAAAATCACCACTGGTGATATATACTACTTCGGTAAATAATTTTTCGGGTATGACAGAAGTGAAATACTTTTATAGCTTAAAAAGCGATTCTGAAATACGTAGTTTAACAATGAAAAATATAGAGAAAGATTTTAAAGATAAACCTGCTTTTATCAACGAGGTAAAAAACCAGTTTAAATGGTGGTCGGGCTTAGCTGCCACTGATGATAACGGCAAATTATTATTGAATGAACTTTGGGGCGACTATAAAAACAGGAATGAGTAACCACCTCTCCCCTGCCCCTCTCCGCCTAAGGCGGAGAGGAATTGTTATTTAAAAACTAATCCTATGAAAAAACTCCTACTCTATTTAAGTAATAAACACAAGGAGATTTTTAAATTTTTTTTAGTTGCAGCAACTATATTTATTATTGTTCTTGCCCTTCCTAAGGCGGTAAAATTTAAATTTGAATTTCAAAAAGGAAAACCCTGGTTACACGAATCCTTAATAGCTCCTTTTGATTTTGCTATCAACAAATCGAAGGAGGATGTTCTTAAAGAGAAGTCCGATATTATTAATAATCAACATCCTTATTTCAAATTCGACACCACTGTTGTAGAAAAGAAAATCGCTGATTTTACTAAGGAATTTGAAACACAATGGTCCATCTTAAATGATATTGCTGAAAACAAAAAAAGTAATAAGGACAAGCAAAAACAATACAACATTGGACACTCTATTTTAAATGCCGTTTATGACAGAGGCATTGTTTTGTTAAGTGGAGAATTTGAAAATAAACCTCCTGAATTTGTTGTAACGGCTGTAAAAAAAGATGTAGGAGAGGAAGTTGAACTAAAGGATTTTTTTACCATTCAATCCGCATTTGATTATGTTCAAACAGCCATTCTTAAAAATAATAAGGCCAACCATAAGCTGCTTTCCTCCTTATTAGAAAATTCCATTTCGCATTCCGTTTTTTATGATGAAGCAACTACGCAGAACGCAAATAAACAACAGTTGGACAATATTTCATTAACACATGGAATGGTTCAAAAAGGAGATTCGATCATTACTAAAGGTGACATTATTGACCTCAGTAAATATAAAAAATTAGAGTCTTTAAAAATTGCTTATGAAGGAGGACAGGCAGGCCCTATATCCAACGACCATGCGGTTCGCATCGGTCAGTTCATTTTAGTTTCGCTAACCATTATGCTGCTATTACTTTTTTTAGCGCTTTTCAGAAACGATATTTTTGCAGACAATTTAAAAGTGGGACTTATCTTATTAATCATTCTCATTTTTGTTTTAACCTATGTCTGGGTTTTAAAAACGAATTTATTTAATCTCTACCTGATTCCATTTTGTATCGTTCCTATTATCATTCGTACATTTTTTGATACCCGCATCGCCTTGTTCACGCACTTAACATTGGTGCTGATCGTTGGATTTATTGCACCCAATGGTTTTGAATTTGTATTTCTACAAATCGTTGCCGGAATGGTCGCTATCTTCAGTATCGTTAGCATGCGCAACAGGGCACAGTTATTTTTATCGTCAGGTGTAATATTATTGGCTTATTGGATAGCCTATATCGGGATCTCCATCATTCATTTAGATTCGCTAAAAGGTATTGAGTGGAACAACATGGGATGGTTTGCCGGCAATGCTTTGCTTACCTTATTTGCCTATCCGATGATTTTCATATTCGAGAAATTATTTGGTTTCATATCCGATGTTTCTTTGATGGAACTTTCTGACACCAATAGTACCTTATTAAGAGAATTAGCATTTAAAGCGCCGGGCACTTTTCATCATTCAGTACAGGTTTCTAATTTAGCAGAAGCTGCCATCTATAAAATTGGTGGAAATGCTTTGTTAGTACGCACAGGAGCCCTTTACCATGACATTGGAAAAATGGATTTGCCCATGTATTTTATCGAAAATAAAAACTCTGAAACCAATCCACATGATGACTTGTCTTTTGAAGAAAGTGCGAAGATCATTACCAGTCATGTAATACGTGGCATCGAAAAAGCAAAAAAGCACAACATCCCCGAACCGATAATAGATTTTATAAGAACTCACCATGGCACAACGATGGTGCAATATTTTTACAATTCCTTTTTAAAAACCTACCCGGAAACCATTGTAGATAAAACAAAATTCAGCTACCCCGGTCCTATTCCTTTTTCTAAAGAATCTGCCGTATTGATGATGGCCGACTCCGTTGAAGCCGCCTCGCGCAGCCTTACAAAACCGGATGCCGAAAGCATCAGTAAACTAGTGGACGATATTATTGATTTTCAAATTAAAGAAAACCAATTTGAAAACAGCAATATTACTTTTAGAGACATCACCGAAATCAAAAAGATTTTCAAAAAAAGGTTAATGAGTGTTTATCATGTTAGGATCGAATATCCGCATTGATTTTGTGGATAGTTATTCAGTTCAAATTGCGTGTATATCAATGTATGTGTAATTATACGAAACGTGCTAACATTAACTGACAAACAATGAAGGGACGAAATACATTTTCTAAAACTGAAATAGCGGAACTTGAACGGTTAATAGTTTTGCGCACAAAGACATCGGCATCGGGACAGAAAGCTATTAGACAGAAAATGCGTAACATTGGTTTTTATGGCAAGGACGATTGGGGAATAATCAACTTACAAAGCGCCGACCTTCATTCTCTTATTACAACTGGACGAATAAAAGTTATTAGTAATGACTTTAATCCGAAAGCAACCGTAAAAGTCCATAAAGTACAAAAAACTAAAACACAGACTACTTCAACAGGCGAGACGACAGACCTAAATTCAATACTTGAAATCTTTAAGTTAAATCGTTTTGACCCACAGGCTGACAGCGAAACTACTATTGATAATTGTTCTGGCAATTATATTATATGTTTAAGAAAAGAATCTAAACTACCATCTGTTTCAGTTTCTCCAATATTGACAACTTTTGAAGGATTAAAAGTAATTTACACAGGTATTGCAGGTGGCAGTTTAAGAACGAGAGATTACAGACAACATTTTAAAGGTAATAATGCAGGACGTTCAACATTAAGAAAAAGTTTAGGTGTATTGTTTATTTACAAACAAATACCGAGGGACAAAGACCCTAAAAGTGGTAGGACAAAGTTTAATCAAAAAGACGAACTAGAATTAACCGAATGGATGCACTCGAATTTAATAATGTTCTTTTTACCAACAGCGGACTATGACAACATTGAACTAAAACTCATTAATAATTTTAATCCGCCTTTGAATTTAAAAGACAATCATAATATTACTAATAAAGACTTTAGACGACTTCTTTCAAATTTAAGAGCAACCAGAAAGTCTTTCTGGAAAGAAGAAATAACTACACATAACATTATATAAGCTAGAAAGATGGCGGGACGTGGTTCCCCGCTAAGCTGGATTTGCAATCACTAGTGTTCGAAACCTATTGAGATGCCCCGCTAAGCTGGATTTGTAATCTACCAGTAGATGCATCATATTGTTGGTGGAGTTATGGAAAAATTAAATAATTATAGCACAACCAGCGGTGCAAGTTGCCCCACCCCATACCCCCGCCAGCGGGGGACAACACTCGAAGCAAGAAATCTTCATAAACAAAATGAGATTTCTAATCTTGCTCTGCAAGGGTTCGAGATGAACTGTGTTATTTCCTACTTATGCTTATTTCATGTAATCTCCCTTCTCCGCCTTAGGCGGAGAAGGGCAGGGATGAGGCCACTACAGAAGCGGCTGCAATAAATAACCAACCATACCGATCAGAAGTGTAACAGTATGAATAAAATTTGATTGATATTCATTTTATTCTTTCCGTGATTTACATCAAAATTAAAATCATGGAAAAAATAAAACTAACAATCGGTCCTTTAATATTCGAATCAGAAAATCTAAAAATAGGTGGTATAATTCTGTTCGTCGTAACCTTAATAGTAATAATTATTTGTTTCAGGTCTCTGATTTTTAAATTATTCAATTCACAATATTTAAAATGACTGTAGCTCGCACTCGGTGGTACTTTTGACTCGTGAGGACTATTTTAGGGCATTCTTGCTCAAGTATTAAAATTATAAAAACATTGAAAACAAACACAAGCAAAATGCTTGAAGAATAAATACCACGAGTCACAGACTTATGGCTGCTGGGTGCTTTAAATAAAAGAGTATCTTTGCCAAATCCTAAAAAAGATACAAAAGACGTATCAAAATTCCTTCTCACATTATTGAAGAAAAAATTAAGAATATATTTCCATGAAGAAAATTGACGATTACAGAAAACTTTTAGAAGTAACAAGGAACGCAGAGTTGAAAGATTTGAAAACGGCTTATAGAAATGCCATGAAAAACTGGCATCCTGATAAATTTCAGGAAGCAGACGATCAGAAATTGGAAGCAGAAGAAAAGAGTAAAGTTCTTATTGAGGCTTATCACTTTTTAGTAAGTATTGCTCCTGAAACGAAGGCGCTGGCTCTTCCTGAATATACACAAACCACCACCACCTCTAACATTGCCAACGTTGATTATAAAGGACAAACTCTTAGAATAGAATTTTTAGATGGCGCTATTTATGAATATTTTGATGTTCCTAAACTTACCTATTCAAAATTGGTGAATGCTGATTCGCAAGGGAGATTTGCCCGCCGGCATATTTATAATGCTTTTGTTTATCGGAGTGTGAAAAGTTAAAGGGAAAGGGGAAAGTCCTGTTTAGCTTAAGGTTCTGCCCCCGCCAGCGGGGGATATTCGATTCCTTGTAAAATAAAGAGACTGTCTAAAAAGTCGTGATGCTGTCCGCCTCAAGCGGACAGGACGACAGCAAATTGATATTTTTTTCTACTTTTTTATTTAAGTTCAGCAATTAAAACATTCAATTTATTGGTATTTGCTTTACTAAGGCTCACCAATGGCAATCGCACGCTGTCGGCACACATATTTAAGATACTTAATGCTGCTTTAACGCCCACCGGATTTCCTTCTATAAATAACATATTGATGATATCAATCAGTTTATAATGCAGGTCTTTCGCTTTATCAAAATGACCTTTTAATGCGTGATTGGTCAGCTCTGCAATTTCCTTCGGAAAGGCATTTGCTGCAACAGAAATTACGCCATCGGCACCTAAAGCAATAGCAGGAAGTGTTATCACATCATCACCTGAAACCACTAAAAAGTCTTTAGGTTTATTTTTTATAATTTGCATCATTTGCTCCAGATTACCGGAAGCTTCTTTTATACCTACTATATTTTCAACATCATGAGCAATACTCAATGTGGTTTCTGCCGTTATATTAGATCCCGTTCTGCCAGGTACGTTATATAACATAACAGGAACGGGAGCTGCATTCGCAATCATTTTATAATGTTGATAGATGCCTTTCTGTGTGGGCTTATTGTAATACGGACTAACGGATAGAATAGCATCTATTCCGGAAAAATCGGTTTCTTGAATGATATTCACTATTTCCTGCGTGTTGTTGCCACCGAGGCCATACACAACAGGTAAACGTTTATTATTTACTTCAATAACAAAGTCCAAAACAGCTATTTTTTCTCCTTTATTTAAGGTGGCAGTTTCTCCTGTAGTACCAAGCGGAACAAGATAATTAACCTTATTCTCGATCATACTTTCAACCAATTTTCCGAGCCCTTTAAAATCAATACTACCATCTTTTCGGAAAGGAGTAATTAAGGCAACACCTGTTCCTTTTAATTTTTTAATCATTTGTTTAAAGGTTAATGGATGTATTGAGCGTATTAATTTCAAATGGTATTTTAGGCTTTATTAAATTCAGATAATGATCTATCTGTTGAATAAAATTCTTAAGCGTACTTTTAGATTCTATGTTAATCATCAAATCATAATAATTAGTATAACCCATTTCATACCGTCCCACTCTGAATTTTGCTTTTGAAACAGCTGCTATATATTGTAAAGGGAAACATTTTTCTATTGACAGGTTTATTAATATATCAAAATTTTCGTTGATAAAATTATTTACCAGGGGGTGTTTAGGAATCATTTTCCAATCCAAATGCTTCTTGGTAAAGAAGTCGATGCCCAGTTTAGCAAATTGATTTTTAGGAAGTTGTTTTTTATCAACAAATCCAAGCGTTTTCACTTCTTTTTGCTTACTCCTTAGAAATCTCAAATATTGAGTCACAACTTCATAATTTTTCTCATTCGTTGCATCATAAAGAATCCCGATCTTTTTTGCATCTTCAATGCTTACCATTTTATGAGTATGCCGGAAATCCTTAATCTTTTTGGCAAAAACGTAATCTGCTACAGCAAGCCGGACCTTTTTTCTAATGCTCATGAAATCATTTCTATAAAATCGTCCTCTGTTATAATTTTAATATTTAATTGCCTGGCCTTTTCTAATTTGCTTGGCCCCATATCTTCACCGGCAATAATATAATTTGTCTTGGAAGATACAGAACTTGCATTTTTACCACCATGCTGCTCAATCGCTTTCTTTAAATCTTCCCTGCTAAATTTACTGAAACTACCTGACACAACAAAAGAAATGCCTGCTAATTTATTACTTATATTTTTAGTTGCCAAATCTTCATTTATTTCAAATATCAATCCTGCCTTTTTCAGTCTCTCTATTATTTCGCGGTTTCGCTTCTCGGCAAAAAAGTCAATCACACTTTGCGCTATTCGTTCTCCAATTTCATCTACCTGCAACAAATCTTCAAAAGTAGCCTGCTGCAAATTGTCAATATTTTTAAAATGACGTGACAATTTTTTGGCAACAGTATCTCCTACAAAACGAATTCCCAAGGCAAATAACACTCTTTCAAAAGGTGCATTTTTAGAGTTTTCAATAGCTTGTATAATATTCTTTGCCGACTTATCGCCCATCCTTTCCAATGGTAGTAATTGCTCTTTCTTTAACCTATATAAATCAGCCATGTTATGAACCAGTCCTTCATTAAACAAAAGCTCGATAGTCTTGCTTCCCAGCTCTTCAATATTCATGGCCTTCCGGCTGATGAAATGTTCTATCTTTCCTTTTATCTGAGGAGGACAGCCCAATTCATTCGGGCAATAATGATTGGATTCTCCTTCTTTTCTTGTTAACGGCGTTCCGCATTCCGGGCAGGTATCAATATACTTTGTATCTGCACAATCGTTGGTTCTTTTAGACAAATCAACACCTGTAATTTTAGGAATGATCTCGCCTCCCTTCTCCACATAAACAATATCTCCAATGCAAACGCCCAGCTTTTCAATCTGATCGGCGTTATGCAAAGAAGCGCGTTTAACGGTTGTTCCTGCAAGCAAAACCGGTTCAAGATTCGCTACCGGGGTAATGGCACCTGTACGCCCAACCTGATAGGAAATAGAAAGTAACTTTGTAGAAGCAGATTCTGCTTTAAATTTATAGGATATAGCCCAGCGTGGCGACTTAGCCGTATACCCCAACTCCTCCTGCTGATCGAAAGAATTTACTTTTATCACCACGCCGTCTATATCATAATCGAGATGTTCACGCCCTGTGTTCCATTCTTTAATATAATCAAACACCTGCTCGATCGAAGCGCATTTAATCAGATTATCAGAAACTTTAAAGCCCCATTCTTTGGCCATTCGAATACTTTCATAATGCGTTTTAAAAGGCATGTTCCCTGCATATACGGAATACAAATAGCAATCGAGTGAACGTTTTGACACCACAGCAGAATCCTGCATCTTTAAGGTTCCGGATGCCGAGTTGCGTGGATTGGCAAATGGAGCTTCTCCTATATCCACCCGCTCTGCATTAATTTTTTCAAATATTTTATGATGCAAAAAAACTTCACCTCTTACTTCAAACTCCCTGGGATAATCGTTGCCTTTTAATTTTAAAGGAATACTTTTTATCGTTTTTACATTCGCCGTTACGTCGTCACCCTGAACTCCATCTCCCCTGGTAACAGCCTGTACAAAGATTCCATTTTCGTATCTTAATCCAATAGCAACGCCATCAAATTTCAACTCACACACGTATTCAAATGGCTGATCCCCTAAGTTTTTTCTAACACGTCCGTCAAAATCCAAAAGCTCCTCTTCAGAATAGGTATTTCCCAAAGACATCATCGGGTATCTATGCTTAACGGTTTTAAATTCTTTTGTAACCGTTCCACCGACTCTTTGCGAAGGAGAATTCGGATCAATTAAATCAGGAAATTCTATTTCCAATTGGATTAACTCCTCTAATAATTTATCAAATTCAAAATCGCTGATAGTTGGATTGGAAAGAGCATAATAATCGTAGTTGTGCTTTTCAATCTGCTGACTCAGCTCTTGGATTTTATGTTTTGCTTCTTCTTTTGTCATTGTCTTTTTCAACACAGAGTACACTGAGTATACAGAGTTACACAGAGGTTAATTTTCCGTTTATTTTTCTTCGAATACCCGTTTTTAGTAGTTCTACATTAAAGTTTATTAGCAAACCTATTTTTTGTCGGCTAATTTCAGATACGTTACTAACTGGGCCTCGTGAACTGGAAGAATCACCTCTACAGATTTAAATTCAACAATTATCATATCATCTACCAACGCATCAATCACAAATTCTTTTTCAAGTTTTTCTCCTTTAAAAATAACAGGAAGGAGCACCTGTCTTTGAACATGGAGGCCTGACTTTTTCATGACGTTTTCTGCACAAACTTCATAAACTGATTCCATCAACCCCGGACCTAGTTTCCTATGCACTTCCATGCAACATTCAATAATTTTATACGAAAGAAGATTATAATCTCTCTCTGTGAAACTCTGTATACTCAGTGTACTCTGTGTTGAAAACATTTTAGTCCATATTGGAAAAAAGCTCTAAAACTATTTTTAGATAGCACAAATATAATTAAACCCGACAAGACTTTACCATCCTGTCTTTTTCGTTCATATCCTTTTTCAATTCAATAGATGTAAAACCTTTCTGCTCCAACATTTCGCAAACGGCTGCACCTTTTTCTTCATTGATTTCAAAAAAAAGAAAGCCTGAATGTATTAATTTTTTAGAAGCGAAATCAGCAATTGCTTCATAATATACCAGCGCATTTTCATCTTCCACAAATAAGGCCAGATGAGGTTCGAAATTCAGAACATTTTTTTGCATGAATGTTTTTTCTGAATGTCTGACATAAGGAGGATTACTGACGATAATATCTACATCAGAAAATGGGAAACTCGAATTTTTATTAAGAATATCCTGCTGTATAAAATGTATTGAAACGCCATTACTTTGTGCATTTTCCTTAGCTGTTGCAAGTGCTTCCGCAGAAATATCCAATGCAAAAACTTCTGCTTCAGGAAGATATTTCTTTAAGGCAATGGCTATACAACCACTGCCGGTGCCAATATCCAACAGTTTCACTTTCTTATTCTCCAATTTATTCACACTTTTTAGTATCCAATCTACCAGTTCTTCCGTTTCCTGACGTGGGATCAGAACGCTCCTATTTACTTTAAACAGCATTCCGTAAAAGGCTGTTTGACCTAAAATATATTGAATGGGTTTATTTTGTTTAAGTTCATTGAGGATATCTACTAATTGTATGTATTTAGCTTCGTCAATAGCTTTTTCTTTTTGCAGAATAACATCCGTTTTTTTGAATCCTAAAACATGTTCGGAAACAATAAAAATTATTGAATCTAACTCTTCTTTATCATAGATAGATTTTAATTGGATTTTGTATTGGTTGATTATTTGTGCCAGTGTATGTTTCATTCGTGCTTTCTATTTAATTGTGTGGCCTCACCCCAACCCCTCTCCTTTGGAGAGGGCCGGGGTGAGGCCAAGTCCTATCAATTTAATTCTTTAGTTAAGTAAAGAGCTAAAAATCCTCTTCCCAATATTAAGAAATTTTAATAAACATATCGAAAACAGAATGAATAATATTAAATTTGACCAGATGATATCCTTACATGCAAGACAACGACTGGTTTATCAATTGGTTTAATTCTCCTTACTATCATATACTTTATAAGGATCGTGATTTAAAAGAGGCCGAGGGGTTTATTGATAACCTGGTTACTTTTTTAAAGCCTCTGCCCGATTCCAAAATCTTAGATATTGCCTGTGGCAAAGGACGTCATTCTATTTATCTTAATAAAAAAGGATTTGACGTAACAGGTATTGACCTCTCCACTGAAAGCATTCAATATGCTTCGCAATATGAGAATGAACGACTTTCTTTCTTCGTACATGATATGCGAAGAGTATTGCGAACCAATGATTTTGATTATGTTTTTAATCTCTTTACCAGCTTTGGTTATTTCGAAAAAGAAAAAGACAACAAGGACGTTATACATGCTGCTGCAACTGCTTTACGGAAGAATGGTATTCTCGTTATTGATTTTATGAACGTTACAAAAACAATATTGAACTTAAAAACTTCCGAAACGAAAACGATTGACGGTATTGACTTCCAAATTAAACGCTATGTTGCTGACAACTTCCTTATTAAAGACATTTACTTTTCTGATCAGGGCAAAGAGTTTAATTTCCGGGAAAGAGTAAAAATAGTTACACTGGACGATTTCAATACTTATTTTAAAAGAGCCGGCATTACAATAAAACATTTGTTTGGCGATTATCAACTCAATATCTTTGATCCTGAAAAATCGGACAGGCTGATCTTGATTGGAGAAAATTCAAAATAAAATTTATTAATGGGAATCCCCGCTTATTCACTTTTATTTTTTGTCCCTTTGTTGAGTGGTTTATCCATTTTTCTGTTTCGGAAAAGTGATAACAAAGTACGCCTTAAACTTTTCCTTGCCTTTAGCGGATCGTATTTGTTTTCCATCAGTATCGTACACATCCTTCCGGAGATATACCATCGCCAGGAAAGTAATATTGGTTTATATATATTAATAGGATTCTTTTTTCAGATTTTACTGGAGTTGTTTTCAGAAGGAATTGAGCACGGCCATGTGCATGTGCATAAGCACGCATCTACAGCTTTTCCTACAGCGGTTATGTTAAGTCTTTGCATTCATTCTTTTTTAGAAGGCATGCCTTTAGCCCAAAACAGTAGTCTTATTCATAGTGATACACATGATTCTCTGTTGATGGGAATCGTGCTACATCATGTTCCGGTTGCCTTTGCTTTGATGAGTATGCTCTTAGAATCGAAAATTAAAACCGGCACTGCTATTATCTGCTTGTTGTTATTTGCAGGGATGGCGCCATTCGGCGCTCTGATCAGCAATATTATTAGCGATAACTTAATTGCCGATCTTTCTCTTTACTTTGATAAAATGATGGGGATTGTGGTCGGGATTTTCTTACATATTTCCACTACCATTCTTTTTGAATCAAGCGAGAACCATCGTTTTAATTTGTATAAATTTGCGGTCATATCTATCGGAGCATTATTGGCTATAAACACATAGATTTACATAAAAGTGACCATTTTAATCCAATTTTGTACCTTGTTTTAAATTGCCTATTCAATCGGGGTATAAATAAAATGATCCTAAATAAAATTACTATTTTTTTGCTCTTATTAATAGTACCCCTTTTCGGTTGGGCGCAAAAAAATGCCCGGGCTACAGGCAACCAACAGTTTACCAATTCAAGGCCTTGTCAATCCTCTTTTAATAAAGTTTATTTAAACACGACAAATAAAGAAGAAGTTGCTGCGTATTTATCTAAAGCATTGAATCTAAAAGAAAAAAAAATTAAGTTATACATTAATCATCAAATTGAAAGTAATGTTGGAACGCATTTAACTTTTCTTCAAAAAATTGATACCATTCCTGTGTATGGGTCCGAAATTAAAGTGAACATGGACAAGAAAGGAACGATAACTTCTATCTTTGACAACTCCTACCCTGTTGAATCTTTGAATACACCTTTTGAGTTTCCGGATAGTGTGACAGTTCTTAACTATATAAAAAAGAATTTCGAAAGCCGGTTTGAATTCCGTTCAGAAAAAATGCTGTATTTTAATGGTGAAGAATTTATTCCGGTTGTCCGTGCAGAAATATTGGAGCAAAGAACCTATAATGCAACAGAAATTTTACTGGACTTACATGGTGAGCTGGTATATCAGAAGGACATGAATTACCATTACAGATTGAATACCGCTGCATCGAATAATCCGGATACTACGGTAAATGCAAAAGTCTTCTTGCCGAATCCCATCACCACCGCACATGTATCGTATGGTGCGCCATACATGGATTACAACGACAGCGATGTTGTTGAGCTAAATGCTCAAAGAAAAAACGTTACCATAAACGTAAATTTAGTTAATGACACTTTTCGCCTAGAAAGCCCTTACGTGAGCATCCTCGATTTTTCTGAACCTATAGTACCACCGGTATATAGCACTACTCCTAACTTTTATTTTACAAGACATCAAAAAGGCTTTGAAGACGTAAATGCGTATTACCATATTTATACTATGCAAAAATATATTCAGAGTCTTGGTTTTACAAACATCGTTAATTACCCTATTCAAGTAGATACGCACGCCAACAGTGGGGGAGACAACTCCTCCTTTAGTTATTTAGCTTCACCACCACGTTTATTATTTGGCGAGGGCGGTGTGGATGATGCCGAAGATGCAGACGTAATAATACACGAATATGGTCACGCCATTTCTTTTAGTGCCGCCCCCAATACCAATGTAGGAATGGAAAGACAGACTATAGATGAAGCCAATAGTGATTATTTCGCAACATCGTACAGGCGAACATTAGACAGTTTCAATTGGCAAAATGTATTTCCATGGGATGGTCATAATGAATTTTGGTCGGGTAGAACCGCGAAAACGACTAAGACCTATTCTGATACTACTTTTAAAAGTATTTATACTGATGCAGATATCTGGAGCTCTACACTCATGCAGATTTGGGAAGATTTGGGCCGAACAATAACAGACAAACTAACTATTCAATCTATTTACGGATATGCGCAGAAAATGAAAATGCCCGAGGCTGCACGCTTGTTTATACAAGCAGATAGTCTGCTGTATGGAGGTATTCATTATAACTCTATTTTCTCCCGCTTTGTACAAAGAGGCATTTTATCCCAATCGCTTGGAGTAGGAGAAAATATAAATGACCAAACCACTATTAAGATCAAAAACACATTTGCCTTTGCCCAAAACAAGGGAGCATTGATCATTGATTTTCCTTCCACCACCTCAGCCTCTTTAAAATTATATAACATAAGTGGTCAGAAACTTTTTGAGGAAAACTATTCCTCCGTAAATCTTATTTCTTTTGACAAGGCATTAACCACCGGTGTTTACTTTTTACAAATTAATACTTCCGGTAATAACCACACATTTAAAATTATTAAATATTAATTCCCTTTTTTCTCTTTTGTATCTTCGTCCAAAAACAAGAATATGGAGCTGTTAAAAACCTTATGCGCTATTCATGCACCTTCAGGCAATGAACAGGCAATGACAAATTTTTTATTGAATTATATTGAAAAAGAAAAAAGTAAATGGAGCGTGCAACCGGAAATATTTTACGGAGATCATTTTCAAAATTGTATTGTGTTAATATTTGGAAAACCGGGTACCGCGGTCTTTGCACATATAGATTCCATAGGTTTTACAGTACGCTATAACCACCAATTAATAAAAATTGGCGGACCGCATATTGAAGAAGGATGCCTGTTGGTTGGATCAGACAGGGAAGGCATTATAGAATCCGTACTTCATGCAGATGAAGAAAAAGGACTCACTTATGAATTTAACAGAGAGATAGAAAGAGGGACAGACTTAACGTTTAAACCCTTGTTTAAAGAAGATAACGAAAGCGTTCAATGTTGTTATATGGACAATCGTTTAGGTGTGTGGAATGCATTAAAATTAGCTGAATCAATTACAGACGGAGCCATTGTATTTTCTTGTTGGGAAGAGCATGGTGGCGGGAGTGTCGGATATCTTGGTAAATTTCTTTATGAAAAATATAGTATAAAACAGGCGCTAATTTCTGATATAACATGGGTAACAGAAGGCGTTTTTCCCGGAAAAGGTGTTGCCATTTCTATACGCGATTCCGGCATACCACGAAAAATATATGTAAACAGAATCATTGAGATTGCAAAGAAAAACAACATTCCTTTTCAGCTGGAAGTAGAAGGTTCAGGAGGTAGCGATGGCAATGAACTGCAGCGTTCACCCTATCCATGGGACTGGTGTTTTGTAGGAGCGCCGGAAGAAAACGTACATTCTCCTTACGAAAAAGTATATAAAAAAGATATTGAAGCTATGCTGAATTTATACAAAGTATTGGTGAAAACTTTATGAACCTGTTAAGTCTAGCTTATTTATGAATGGCTTGTGCTACTGGCCTTTCTGCCCCCGCCAGCGGGGGACATACGAGTTCTAATTATTTTTTTCAAGACAATGCTTACCCCCCGCTGGCGGGGGCAGGCTGTGCTGAAATAATTTTATTTGAAATTCCAGATGAGCAGCAATAAAAAAAGTTTTTTTATTTTATAAACCGGTTCAGCTGATTTAAAAATTCCGCAGGAGGAGAACATGCTTTATTTTTTGACTTATCAATAAACACAAGTATCGTTTCCCCAATATTTAATAATTCATTCTTTTGATTATACAATTCATATTCAAAGACAATTCTTAATGCCGGCCTTTCTTTAATAATTGTTTTTACAGTAATTACATCATCATAAAATGCAGGTTTTATATATTTTATTTTAAAACTTAACACCGGCATCATAATACCACTCTGTTCCATTTCCTTATAACTCAAGCCTAGTTGACGCAGCGCTTCTACTCTTCCAACTTCATAATATTGAGCATAATTACCATAATATACATAGCCCATCTGATCTGTTTCGGCATATCTCACTCTTATTTGTGTTTCAGAAATATACATGGTTATTTTGTATTATGTTTTCTATTAATGGCGATAAATGTAAGGATGTTTTTCTTAATTTATCTTACATTCAAGCGATTAGCTTTTTTGCAAAATATATTTTCTATGTTTTATAAAAGTTAGAGCTCTTTTTACTAATATTGTAAGGAAAGCAATAAGTTTATGTTTTTGCTAATTAAGAATTAGCAATACTAAATTAAATTGAAATAATAGAAATTATTATTATAAATAACTTACACTATTTTAAACGTTATTTATACTTAATATTAAAAATAAAATAAAAATAAAAATAAAAAAACCGCGTTTCAGTATCCTAGAAAATTTCTGAGAAAATCAAGCGAAATTTTATTTTTTTTTTGTTTTTATTTATTAAATATTTGTTTTCGAAAAAAAAGAAGATTATTAATACTCCAATAAAAAGGTGTTTTAATAAAGACATATAAATACTCAGAATAATTTTTAATTTTTATTATGGAGAAAACATTTTCATCTATTTGGAATAATTGTCTTAAAATCATAAAAGATAATGTAAGTCCTCAAAGTTACAAGACCTGGTTTGAACCTATAAAAGCGATTAAATTAGAAGAAAACATTCTTACAATAGAAGTACCAAGTCAGTTTTTTTACGAATGGTTAGAAGAACATTATATTAACTTGTTACGAAAAATTGTTAAGCATGAATTAGGTTCTTCCGGCAAATTGGAATACAATGTTTTAATGGATAACGATTCTAATAATTCGAAGGCGTACACCATTAAACTTCCTACTAAAAACAGTGGCGATTTAAAGAATATGGCAGTAACCATGCCTATTACAGTAAATTCTACTATCCGTAATCCTTTTATCATTCCGGGTTTAAAGAAAGTAAATGTTGAATCTCAACTAAACTCTAATTATTCTTTTGAAAATTTTGTTGAAGGAGATTGCAATCGTCTTGCCCGATCTGCGGGTTTTGCTGTTGCAGATAAACCGGGAGGAACAGCCTTTAATCCTTTACTAATATATGGTGGAGTTGGTTTGGGTAAAACACATTTAGCACAAGCTATCGGTATTGAAATAAAAGATAAATATCCTAGCAAAACAGTACTCTACGTTTCATCCGAAAAGTTTATGCATCAATTTATAGATGCTGTGAAGAACAATGCCAGCAATGATTTTATTCATTTCTATCAAATGATAGATGTATTGATCATTGATGATATACAATTCTTTGCTGCCAAAGAAAAAACACAGGATGTGTTTTTCCATATCTTCAACCACCTGCATCAAACAGGTAAACAAATTATATTAACATCTGATAAATCGCCTGTTGATTTGCAGGGAATAGAACAACGTTTATTAAGCCGCTTCAAATGGGGGCTGTCTGCAGATCTTCAAATGGCAGACCTTGAAACCCGTATCGCCATTCTTGAAAAGAAAATGTATATGGATGGTATTGATTTACCACGTGACATCATTGAATACATTGCCTATAGTATTACCAGTAATATTCGCGAATTAGAAGGTGCATTAATATCTATCCTTGCGCAATCATCACTGAATAAAAAAGCCATTACTCTTGAGTTGGCAAAACAAATGATTGATAAGTTCGTGAAAAATACAGCGCATGAAGTGTCTATAGATTATATTCAAAAAGTAGTATGTGATTATTTTAATTTATCTATAGAACTTATTAAATCTAAAACACGCAAACGAGAAGTAGTTCAAGCGCGTCAGATTGCTATGTTCTTTGCGAAAAGCTTAACTAAATCATCACTTTCTAACATAGGCCTTAACTGTGGCGGCAAAGATCACGCTACCGTTTTACACGCTTGTCGCACGGTGAATAATCTCATGGATACCGACAAAAAATTTAAAGTCTACATTAGCGAGCTTCAGAAAAAGATGAACGTCCATAAATAGTTATACTAATTATAAATTATAAGTATCCTCTGCTTATAAATTCATAACTCATAATTTATAGCTCTCCTCTCCAAAAAAGATGAAAATACTAATGGTTTGCCTCGGCAACATTTGTCGCTCTCCTTTAGCAGAGGGTATTATGAGATACAAAATAAAACAAAACAATCTTCCTGTAATAGTCGATTCTGCCGGCACGATTTCATTTCATGTAGGAAACAGTCCGGACAAACGTTCCATATTAGTAGCCAAAAATCACGGAATAAATATTTCCGACCTTGTTGCCCGTCAATTTACAGTGAATGATTTTGATGACTACGACAAAATATTCGTCATGGATTCTTCCAACTATTCTGACGTAGTTTCATTGGCAAGAAGTAAGACAGATAAAGAAAAAGTAGATCTTATTTTAAACACAACACATCCCGGAAAAAACAAGGCTGTGCCTGACCCCTATTGGGGAGGAGAAGATGGCTTTGAAGAAATTTTTCGAACGTTGGATGATGCTTGTGATGCTATTATTAAGAAATTGAAACCCTAAGGGCATCTCCAAAAAATTACATTTCCATCCTTTTTTGTTAGTGATTACTCTCACATATTTTAAGTATGTATTTTTATGACATTTTGGACATTCAGCATTCAGATCTTTCATACTTTTTATTTAAAATTCTGAAATAAAATGAAACTCAATATCCGGATTTTTGTCTTTAGCCATTTGTAAAGTCCACGCCGAATCAGCCAGAAATACAGGTTTATCATCTTTATCTGTGGCCATATGCATCATTCTCTCATGCATAAAGGCATTCAGTTTCTTCTTGTCTTTACTTGTGATCCAACAAGCTTTATGAAGATTCATATGTTCAAAACTACAGGAAGCTCCGTATTCACTTTTCAGTCGGTGTTCTATTACTTCAAACTGCAAAGCACCCACAGTACCAAGGATCTTACGATTATTTAATGTTTTTGTAAACAACTGTGCCACACCTTCATCTGTCAACTGTTCAAGACCTTTATTCAGTTGCTTAGTCTTCATTGGATCCATATTGTTTACGTATCTAAACAGTTCGGGAGAGAAACGTGGAATACCTTTAAACTCCACTTTTATCCCATCCGTCAATGCATCACCGATTTTAAAAATACCTGTATCATACAAACCAATAATATCACCGGGATACGCCAGATCAATGATAGACTTTTCCTGAGCCATGAAGGCTGTAGGATTCGAAAATTTTAAAGTCCGGTTTTCCCGTACATGAAAATAGTTTTTATTCCGTTCGAACACGCCGGAACAGATGCGAAGGAAGGCAATTCTGTCTCGATGACGAGGGTCAATATTGGCGTGTATCTTAAAAACAAAACCACTAAAATCTTTATCTTCCGGAGAAAAAATTCGCACATCGGTTTCTCTCGGACGAGGACTTGGAGCTATTTGTATAAAGCAATCCAATAATTCTCTTACCCCGAAATTATTTACGGCACTACCAAAAAACACTGGTGAAATAAGTGCATTCAAATAATCTTCTTTATCAAATTCCGGGTAAATACCATCAATCAATTCAATGTCTTCACGTAATTTAACGGCATTTTTTTCTCCGATGTATTCTTCGATAGAACCGTCGTTTAAATCTGTAATCGTAATGGAGTTATCCAGTGTTTGTTTATCACCTGGATTAAAGAGCAATAAACTTTTCTCATATAAACTGTACACTCCTTTAAAAGTTTTACCAATGCTGATTGGCCAGCTTAAAGGTCGAAGTGTGATCTTTAATTCCTTCTCTATCTCTTCCAGTAAATCAAAAGGATCGCGACCTTCCCTGTCTAATTTATTGATAAAAACAATAACCGGCGTACTTCGCATACGACATACCTCCAGCAGTTTTCGTGTCTGAGGCTCTACCCCTTTCACGCAATCAATAAGCATGACAACGCTATCAACAGCAGTAAGCGTTCTATAAGTATCTTCTGCAAAATCTTCGTGACCGGGAGTATCAAGGAGGTTTATCTTGATTCCTTTGTACTCAAAGCCCATTACGGAAGTAGCTACAGATATACCTCTCTGACGCTCGATTTCCATAAAATCGGAAGTAGCATACTTTTTTATTTTGTTTGATTTAACTGCACCCGCCGTTTGAATAGCTCCACCAAATAAAAGTAATTTCTCTGTAAGTGTAGTCTTACCGGCATCCGGGTGACTAATAATTCCAAATGTTCTTCTTCTCTGTATTTCTTCTTTTGTAGTCAATTAATTAATTAATTAATTATGAATTATAAGCTATGAGTTATTAAGAATAGGATGTTTTTTATCCTTTATTTAATTTTTCAACGAATCAACGAATTATTTCATAGATTTTAAATAATCTTCAAATCCTTTTTTCTCTAATGAAATTGCTTTTAGTTCTACTCCCACCTTCAGCGATTCCTTATATGCTAAAACCTTTTTATACAATTTTTCATCACTTGTAGCAAGAATTTGCGTGGCCAATATACCCGCATTCTTTGCGCCGTTAATAGCCACCGTAGCCACAGGAATTCCACCGGGCATCTGCAAAATAGAAAGCAAGGAATCCCAACCATCAATAGAATTGGAAGATTTTATGGGAACCCCGATAACCGGTAACCCTGAGATAGAAGCAATCATACCGGGCAAATGGGCAGCTCCCCCCGCTCCTGCAATAATTACTTTCAAGCCACGTGCCTGCGCATTTTTTGCATATTCAAAAAGCCTTTCGGGCGTACGATGTGCTGACACGATAGTCACTTCAAAATATAACTCCATTTCTTTTAAAAACAAAGCAGCTTCTTTCATGATTGTCAAATCAGAATCGGAACCCATGATAATTCCAATTTGTGGAATTTTATCAATATTGCTATTACTTTGGTTGCTAATCATTTTTTCTCTTTTTTAAATCGGCTAGAACTTATATTTACTTATTGTGACTGATTACCTTCAGATGATCTTTTACAAATTGCGCTTTCTCCCGAACATTTTTTATTGTTTCTCCAATAATTGTTACGTGGCCCATTTTGCGAAAAGGTTTGGTTTCTTGTTTCCCGTAAATATGAACCTTAACGCCTTCTATCTCCAGGCATTCCTCCATCCCCTGATAATGAACTAAACCTGAATAATCCGGTTCACCCAACAGATTAATCATAACAGATGGCATTTTCTGTCTTGTACTACCAAGAGGAAGATCCAATATACCTCTCAGATGCTGTTCATATTGAGATACGAAAGCACTTTCAATAGTATGATGCCCGCTGTTATGCGGACGAGGTGCTACCTCATTTATTAGTAGAGCATCGTTTTCATCCAAAAACATTTCCACAGCCAATACGCCACAAATATCAAATGCTTTGATAGTGGCAATCGCAAGCTCTTCCGCTTCCTTCATTTTTGCTTCAGAAATATCAGCCGGGCATATTAAAAATTTCACCAAATTGGCTGTTGGATTAAAATCCATTTCAACGGCAGGAAAACACTTTATATCACCCCTTACATTCATCGCAGCAATGACCGCTATCTCTTTATTTATTTTAATTGCATCTTCAACAACAACAGGTGTATCGGGTATTTTATCAAGATCTAAATCCGTTTCAACTTTCATTACGCCTTTACCATCATACCCTGCAGTACGTGTCTTTATAATAAAAGGAAAACATATTTCCTTATTTCTCAAAGCCGTTAATACCTCCTCTTTGTTATCGAATAGTTTATAAGCAGCTGTGGGAAGTTTGTGCCGTGTATAAAATTGCTTTTGCAAACCTTTATCCTGGATTACCTTTAATTGCTGTGGTTGAGGAAAAATATGCTTGCCTTCCTTTTCCAGTTTTAAAAGAGCATCGGCATTTACATGTTCTATTTCAATTGTGAGTACATCGACGTTTTTTCCAAAATTATAGACGGTATCGAAATCTTTAAAACTGCCCTTTACAAATTTAGTGCAGATAGCAGCCGAAGGACACTGATCATCAGGATCCAAAACAGCAGTGGCGATATCCAGATTAATCGCTTCCTGGATCAACATTCTGCCTAATTGCCCTCCTCCTAAAATGCCCAATGTAAAATCAGATGACACAATATTTTTCATTCAACAAAGATAATTATATGTGTATACATTCCAAGGAATGCAACAACCATGTTTCATGTGGTTGTTGCATTCCGTAGGGTCATGCCATGGCATGACCCTACTCAGGGGTATTGTCAAAAAAAATCCCCCAATCTAAAATATAGACCGGGGGATTTTTCAACTAATTTATTTATTATTTTTTCTCGTCTTTCACTTCTTCAAAATCTACATCGGTAACGTCATCAGCTGCAGCTTTAGTACCTTGGTCTTGTCCACCATCCGCAGCAGGTTGTCCATCACCACCGGGTTGAGCGGCACCTGCCTTGTACATTTCTTCCGAAGCAGCTTGCCATACTGTATTTAATGCAGCTGTAGCAGAATCGATAGCTGCGAAGTCACGGTTTTTATGCGCTTCCTTAAGATCCGCTAATGCTTTTTCTATATCGCCTTTCTTGTCAGCAGGCACTTTATCACCGTATTCTTTTAATTGTTTTTCTGTATTGAAAATCAAAGAGTCCGCAACATTTAATTTCTCTGTTTCTTCTTTGAATTTTTTGTCTGCATCGGCATTTGCTTCTGCATCGGCTTTCATTTTCTTGATATCTTCTTCAGATAAGCCGGAAGATGCTTCAATACGAATGTTCTGAGACTTGCCTGTCGCCTTGTCTTTCGCAGTAACATGCAAGATACCATTGGCATCAATATCAAACGTTACTTCTACTTGTGGAACACCTCTTGGAGACGGTGGAATTCCATCTAAATGGAAGCGGCCAATTGTTCTGTTTCCACTTGCCATCGGACGTTCTCCTTGCAAAATATGTATTTCTACTGAAGGTTGATTATCTGAAGCGGTAGAGAAAGTTTCACTCTTACGAGTAGGGATAGTTGTGTTCGATTCGATCAATTTAGTCATTACACCACCCATAGTTTCGATACCTAAAGACAATGGAGTGACATCCAACAACAACACATCTTTAATTTCTCCTGTTAACACCGCACCTTGAATGGCAGCACCAATGGCTACTACTTCATCCGGATTTACACCTTTATGAGGCACTCTTCCGAAAAATTTCTCAACAAGTTCCTGAATTGCAGGGATACGTGTTGAACCTCCTACTAAAATTACTTCTTCAATATCAGCTGGTTTTAAACCTGCATCAGCTAAAGCTTTTTTACAAGGCTCAAGAGTCGCCTGAATTAATTTATCTGCCAACTGCTCAAATTTAGCACGCGTCAATGTTTTCACGAGATGTTTCGGGATTCCGTCTACCGGCATGATGTAAGGCAAATTGATTTCTGTCTGAGTAGAACTGGATAATTCTATTTTCGCTTTTTCAGCAGCTTCTTTTAAACGTTGTAAAGCCATAGGATCTTTTCGAAGATCAATTCTTTCGTCTTTTAAAAATTCTTCCGCCAGCCAATCTATAATAACATGGTCAAAATCATCACCACCTAAATGCGTATCTCCATTGGTGGATTTCACTTCAAATACACCATCCCCTAATTCAAGGATAGAAATATCGAATGTACCACCACCTAAATCAAATACGGCAATTTTTTCGTCTTTGTGTTTTTTGTCTAATCCGTAAGCCAATGCAGCAGCAGTAGGCTCGTTTATAATACGTAATACTTTTAAACCTGAAATTTCACCGGCTTCTTTAGTAGCCTGACGTTGTGCATCACTAAAATAAGCAGGCACTGTAATCACAGCTTCCAACACTTCGTATCCTAAGTAATCTTCCGCTGTTTTTTTCATTTTTTGTAAAATCATGGCAGAAATCTCTTGTGGAGTATACAATCTGTCAGCAATTTTAACTCGAGGCGTATTGTTATCGCCCTTTACTACTTCGTAAGGAATACGTGAAATTTCTTTCGTAACACGCTCAAAGGGTTCACCCATGAAACGTTTAATAGAAAACACTGTATTTTTAGGATTCGTGATGGCCTGACGTTTAGCCGGATCACCTACTTTACGTTCTCCCCCGTCAATAAAAGCAACTACCGATGGAGTAGTTCTTCTACCTTCACTATTTGGAATTACAACAGGTTCATTACCTTCCATCACAGCCACACAGGAATTGGTTGTACCCAAATCTATTCCGATAACTTTTCTCATGATTATTTATATTTTAAGGATTATTTCTTGTTTTGTAATCGGAAGTCAATCATTGTGCCAAAGGAATTTTAAATAATCCGAATAGTAATATTGTCAGTTTTTTTTTTAATCAAATAAATCTTGTCTGTATTTGAGACAAAAAGACAGGATTTTTAATTCGTTGATTTGAAGATTCGTTAATTTAAAAAACTACAAACTAAAGTTTGAAATAAATATAAAATATTTTCAGCCCAGCATCAGAAGTACTCCTACATACACTTGGCTCATCAACGAATCTTCAAATCAACGAATTTTTTCTGGGGAAGTTATGTCCTGTTTATGGCAATCATTTCTACAATAGACGATATCCCGTACTCCTTATAATTGGTTTGTTTATAGAATTATTTGAAAATAAAAAATCAGAGGTAAAGCAGGACTGTCCCACTCAGGACTAAGAATTATTCCCAAAGACAGATATCATTTTTTCGTCTCGCACGCTTTTTGCCTATTTACAAGAACCTCCAGCTCTTTATTACCTCTGGCCATAAATACAATTAGCATTAAGCAACAGCTTATAGTACTATTAAATTCAACATTATTAATCTTGTCTTTTGTAATTGATGCTGATTAATTCCACCTATATCAAACAAAAATTCTAAATCAATACCATTTATTTTTATCTAAACTAAAAAATCATGAAAAACATATTCCTTAACTTACTAAACCTGAAATTATTTTTTCTATTTGTTTCCTGTTCTTTTATTCACAACATTTCTTTAGGTCAAAGTGCGCCAACCTTAGGGACAGCTACCAGTTTTGCGTTATTTACCGCAGGTGGAGCATTTGACAATATTGGAGCAGCAACATACGTCACAGGCGATGTTGGCACCAATGTAGGTGCATTTACTGCATTTCCTCCGGGAACAGTAGTTGGACAAAAGCATGTGGCTGATCCTGCTTCAGTAACAGCTGCAACAGATGTGGATGTTGCATATAGTTATTTGAGCGGACTTACTTGCGGTGTTGTTATATCAACTACATTAGGAAACAACCAGGTTCTTGGTCCCAACGTTTACTGCTTGGATGCTGCTTCAACATTAAATGGATCTTTGATTTTAGATGGGCAAGGTCATTCTAATGCTTTATTTATTTTCAAAATAAATGGTGCTTTATCGACAAGCACATTCTCAAACGTTATTCTGATTAATTCAGCCTCCTTGTGCAATGTGTATTGGCAAATAAATGGAAAATTCATTTTAGGAGATAGTTCTGTTTTCAGGGGAACTATAGTTGCTAACGGAGCTATCAACTTATTGGAAGGCTCAACTCTTCTGGGTAGAGGCCTTTCACGTGCAGGAGCTATTTCCTTGCATAATAATAAGGTTGCTATAGGAATGCAACCAACAGCAACTATCACTGCAGGAAGTAATACAACTTTCTGCTCAGGAAATTCAGTAACCTTGACTGCAACAGTGACCAATGGTGTTGGTCCGTTTTCTTATTTATGGAGTCCCGGAGGACAAACTAATTCGTCTATAACGGTATCTCCAATGGTAAGCACCTCATATATAGTTGCTGTAATGGCAATGAATGGTTGCTCAGAGGGCATGGATACTCTTGTAGTAACAGTAAATTCTTCTGCCACTGTAAATGCGGGCGCTGACAAAATCGTATGTGATGGCTCTTCTGTAAGCCTGTCCGGAACAAATGGCGGCAGCTCTACAAGTGCCACCTGGAGCGGAGGAAGCGGTTCATTCAGCCCTGGTAATTTTCCATCCACCACTTATACTCCAACGGCGACTGAAATAACTGCAGGAAGTGTGACTCTTACCCTCACCACAAATGCTCCCGCCGGAAGTTGCTCCGCAGTAAGTGATGCAATGACGATTACTTTCAACACATCGGCCACAGCAAATGCAGGTGCTGACAAAACCATCTGCGCAGGCTCCTCTGTTAGCTTATCAGGTTCCATAGGAGGTTCTGCAATAGGTGGAATCTGGAGTGGTGGAACAGGTACTTTTTCGCCAAACAATACTACCTTGAATGCTGTTTATACTCCAAGTAATGCTGATATAACAGCAGCATCAGTAGTACTTACTTTAACAGGGTCTTGTTCACAAATGACTGACCAAATGACAATAAAAATAAATCCCAGCCCTGTGGTAAATCTTGGTCCCGACACCCATATCTGTGGATGTATTTTATTGTATGCAGGAAATGCGAGCTCCTCTTTTACATGGAGTACTGGAGATGATTATTCTACTATAAATGTTTGTACAGGTGGAAAATATTGGGTAACAGTAAGCAATGGTATCTGCATTACTTCTGACACCATTAATATTACTAAAAACACGTCTCCTCTTGTGAATCTTGGGAAAGATACCACTCTCCCCATCTCAGGATCAGTCATCCTTAATGCTGGAAATACAGGTGATACGTTCACTTGGAGTACAGGTGTCACAACTCAAAAGGTCACAATTAATACTTCTGGAACTTACTTTGTAAAGGTAACAAATGCTTTGGGATGTTCGGGCAGTGATACTATTCATATAACTATACTTACAGGAATAAATGATATTTCCAGCAAACAGAATTTTAAAATTTATCCTAATCCTAACAACGGAACTATACAATTGGACTATTTTATTGCTGAAGAGGAACAAGGTGAGTTTTCAATTTATGATATAAACGGCAGAAAAGTATTGAAAAATATGCTCAAGGGAGGGTATAATCAAATAACCATTTCTAGCGATAATTTAGATAATGGAATATATTTTTATCAAATAATTGCAAACAATAAAGCAATAGCGCGGAACAAGTTGATAATTATTAAGTAATATTGTTGTAAACCCCCTCACGTAAGTTAGGGGGTTTTTTTGGTATAAAGCTAAGGTCATCTTCTTAGCCAGGAGTACCTACACATATACTTAGTTCATCAACGAATTTTCAAATCAACGAATTAATTTTGTAGTTTTGGCATTCATTAAAGATCGAAAATATGCCGGCACAGAATCAAATAAAAAGAATAACAACCCACGTTTTACAAGAGATGAAACGAAAGGGAGAAAAAATAGCGATGCTAACGGCCTACGATTTTTCGATGGCTAAAATATTAGATGCAGCCGGTATTGATATACTGCTGGTCGGTGATTCGGCCTCCAATGTAATGGCTGGACACGAAACCACCTTGCCCATTACACTGGATCAGATGATTTATCATGCATCGTCTGTAGTTCGTGCTGTTAACAGAGCTCTTATTGTTGTCGACCTTCCCTTTGGCTCGTACCAGGGAAATTCAAAAGAGGCTTTAAACTCCTCTATACGTATCATGAAAGAATCAGGTGCACATGCTGTTAAATTGGAAGGAGGAAGAGAAATAAAAGATTCTATTGAACGGATTTTAAGTGCCGGGGTACCTGTTATGGGACACTTAGGCTTAACGCCACAATCCATTTATAAATTCGGAACCTATGTAGTACGGGCAAAGGAAGAAGAAGAGGCAAACCGACTTATTGAAGATGCACATATCCTGGAAGAAATTGGCGTATTTTCAATAGTGCTTGAAAAAATACCTGCAACTTTGGCTGCACGTGTAGCCTCCGAAGTTAAAATTCCTGTTATCGGTATCGGTGCAGGCAATGGTGTGGATGGACAAGTACTTGTAACGCACGACATGCTGGGCATTACACACGAGTTTCACCCACGTTTTTTGCGACGCTACCTTAACTTATACGACGACATAAAAAAGGCTATAGGTAATTATGTTAAAGAGGTAAAGTCACGCAATTTCCCCAATGAGAATGAACAGTATTGATTCGATGATTTGGAGATTCGTTAATTAAAATAAATTAAGATTTTCAATTTAATTATCAAAAGCCTTATCCAATCAACGAATCATCGAATTAACAAATCAACGAATCAAACACAATGCTTGAGATTCTTTTTGAAGATAACCATATTCTTTCTGTTAATAAGAAACCGGGCGACCTTGTGCAGGGTGACAAAACCGGTGATACTCCTTTAAGTGAAATAGCTAAGAATTATATTAAAGATAAATACCAAAAACCGGGCGATGTTTTTTTAGGTGTAGCACATCGCATTGACAGGCCTGTTAGTGGTGTTGTGTTATTTGCCCGTACCAGCAAAGCATTGGAGCGTATTAATAAAATGTTTCATGATAAGGAAATAAAGAAAACATATTGGGCAGTTGTCAAAAACAAACCTCCGCAAGAGGAAGGACGACTGATTCATTACCTTAAAAAGAACGAAGCCAAAAATCAGAGTCGGGCTTTTGATAAGGAGCAACCGGGTACTTTAAAATGTGAATTGGAATACACTTTAATTGCCAGCTTAACGAATTACCATCTGCTGGAAGTTCATCCTCTTACAGGAAGACACCACCAGATCCGTGTTCAATTATCTGCTATGGGATGTCCGATAAAAGGCGATGTTAAATATGGATTTGCACGTACAAACGAAAATGGTTCTATTCACCTGCATGCACGCAAAGTAGACTTTATCCATCCGGTAAAAAATGAACCTGTTACCATCATTGCTCCTCCACCGAAAGATGTTATATGGGATAGTTTTATGAAAATTATCTGATTTGATTCGATGATTTGTTGATTTAAAAAATTACAAACTAAAAATATTTTCAACATAGCAATCAGAAATCCTCTTACATTTACTTAGTTCATCATCGAATCAACAAATTATTTTTTTTTGTTATATTACAAAGGATCCACATCAATGTGACAATAAACGCCTTTGTAATCTACGTTGGTTTTGATGTTGAGTACAGCTTCGTTTATTTTATTTTTGGCAGTAGATATAGAAGCTTCCCGTTCAATTTTTAACAGGATTGTTTTCAGAAATAAATTTTTAATTTTTGCGATCAATGGAAATTCCGGGCCGAGCACTCTGGCGCCAAATGTTTTTCTGATATCTTTTGCCAGCACTGCCGACGCATCGTTCAACACATTCAAATCCTTGTGCTTTAAAGTAAGTTCGATGAAACGGACAAAGGGAGGATACTTAAAGTTTTTTCGTTCCAGCAACTCGTACTGGTACATACCAATATAATCGTTAGCGATTACATGCTGAATAACGGCATAATTCGGATTACCGGTTTGTATAATTACCTTACCCCGTTTATTCTTCCGCCCTGCCCTGCCACTTACTTGTGCCATCTGTTGAAAGCTTCTTTCAAAGGCTCTGAAATCCGGGTAATTAATCATGCTGTCAGCATTTAGTATTCCTACGGTACTTACATTGTCGAAATCCAGTCCTTTGGTAACCATTTGTGTTCCTACAAGGATGTCTATTTTCTTCTCTTCAAAATCGGCAATGATTTGCTGGTAGGCATTTTTAGAACGGGTGGAATCCAGATCCATACGAGCTACCCGGGCCTTTGGAAAAAAAATGGCCAATTCATCTTCTATCTTTTCTGTGCCAAATCCTTTCATCTGAATACTCGAGCTGCCACAAGCACTGCATTGTTTAGGTACATCTTGCCTGTTCCCACAATAATGACAATGCAACTGATTGGAATGTTTATGGTAGGTAAGACTCACATCACAATGCTGGCAATAAGGTACCCAGCTGCAATCGGCGCACTCCAGGAAAGGAGCAAATCCACGTCTGTTCTGAAATAAAATTACCTGCTCGCCCAAATCAAGGGCTTGTTGCGTGTGATCCAGGAGAACGGTTGTAAAATGAGATTTTATCATTTTTTTTCTCGTCTCTTCCTTCACATCTGCAATAATTATTTCAGGAAGCTGCACATCCGCATAACGCTTCATCAATTCAACAAAACCATATTTTTCCTGCTTGGCATTGTAATAACTTTCAATAGACGGTGTGGCTGATCCCAACAGTGTTTTAGCTTTATGAAGATGCGCCAGGTAAATAGCGGTATCACGTGCATTGTACCTCGGGGCGGGATCAAACTGCTTATAGGAATTATCATGTTCCTCGTCCACGATGATGAGTCCAAGGTTATCGAAAGGAAGAAATATGGCGGAACGTGCACCCAATATTATCTTGGTCGATTTCTCAGCAAGTGTCGGAGTCTCTTTGCCATTGGTTTCAACCCGGTCGAACTGATGTTTCAAAACACTCCTCCACACCTCTACCCTTTCATTGTCATTAAACCTGGAATGATATACGCTCACATTATTCCCAAAGTATTTACGCAAGCGATTAATTATTTGAGTCGTCAAGGCAATCTCCGGCAAAAGGTACAATACCTGTTTTCCCTGCCGGATAGTTTCTTCAATCAGGTGAACATATATTTCTGTTTTTCCACTCGACGTTATTCCATGCAACAGCGCAACGTCCTTGCTTTTAAAAACTTCTTTTACTTCATCATAGGCTATCTGTTGGGCATCGTTTAATAGCGCCCTCTCACTTATGTCTCTTTCTTCATTGTTCAAGCGATCCATCTCTTTATCATACACTTCGAACACCTCTTTCTTCACAAGAGCATTCAGGAGGCTTACTGTTGCGTCCGCCTTTTTTAATACGTCCGCCTTTTTTACGGTTCCTCTATTTTCCTTCTGACCCGCAAAATGATAATAGGCCATCAATAGCTCCAACTGCTTTGGCGCCTTCTTCTCCATGTGATCAAAAACTTCTTTCATCCAACTATCATCGGTCGCTTTTTCCGTCAGGCGGATATAACTTACTACCTTAGGTTTATACCGCTCATTTAATTCTTCTTCAATAATTACCGCACCTTTTTCAATGAGCGATTTGATAAGATTAAAAACGGTTTTTTGATTTACAATCTGAGTGGCTTCGGATAAGGACAACACATTTTTTAATTGCAGTGCTTCTACAATCAAATATTCTTTGTCGGATAAAGCATTAGCATTTTCATCCCATGAAGGATTTAAAATAATCTTAGTTTCACTTTGGAGTTTTAAAGCAGAAGGTAAAGCGGCATTCATGACTTCACCCAGTGTACACATATAATAGGATGCCATCCATTCCCATAAGGCAAACTGGGGAAGTGTCACAATAGGTTGTTCGTCTAAAATGGATAACAAATATTTAGCCTCGTAGCCGACAGGCGGTGTTTCCCGGATATTTCTTACAAGAGACGTATATACCTTTTGTTTCCCAAATTGCACCACCACTCTTTGACCAACTTTGATGTATTCATTCCACTCCATAGGTACGCGATAGGTGTATAACTTAGGCAAGGCCAGAGGAAGAATAACATCAACAAAAAAGGTGGTTGGAAACATATCGGCTTTAATAAAAGCAAATATAGAAAATAATTCCGCTGCTGGTCAGGATTTGTGTGTTAGGTTTGTGCGTTGCTAATCCGACCTGTCTTAATCTATAATAGTTAACACTGTATCGTCCGGATTATTATCTTTAGAATAGTAGGTGCTGATGGTTGATTTATTACCTCCTCCCTGCACCGTATCAATTGGGAACCAACGGATCCCGTCTGTGCTTTTTTGAACTTCAACATAATCGTTATTTATTTCTGAAGCTGTTGTCCACTCCAACAGCACATATTTATCGTTCATGTTTTTTGCTGTGAAAGATAAAAGTTCTATTGGCAATGTTGAGGTAAATTCCACGTAGTCAAAAGCAGCGTCGCTAACATTTAATACTAAACCGCTAACAAGATAATTAAAAAGTGTTATATTTGCTCCATGCGAATATTACAATTGATCCCCCATTTAACTGAAAAAAACATCATTAG
>OLLH01000225.1_pt1 | contig 59981 bp, 57 predicted proteins | sample 1604451 | NCBI WGS metagenome assembly OLLH01 (sample SAMEA104055714, study PRJEB20765) | soil metagenome | isolation source: soil
CCGGGGTTGGCAATAAACTGGTAATCCGGACTTAAAGAAAAACCAGGAGTGACCTGAAATGCGTAAAAGACTTCGAGGATAGATTCACAGGCATAGTTCAATTTTCCATCGCCTAATATAAAACCTGATCCGCCACTGGTCAGGTATTGTTTATGGCTGGAAGAAATGCCATTAATAACAAATGCTGCTCCGACCCGGTCATTTTTTCTTTTCCATAAAGTACCATCCATGCTGAGGCCTGCGCTTATAGATTGATCTATTTCGGTAAAAGCCCAGGTTTCGTTTTTTCCATCGTTCCAGCTTGCCCTAAAAAATACACCCGAATAGTTCCCAATTTCTTGTTCTGCATTTAGCGATATACCGTATTTATTGCGGCCATACATACGTGTTTTTGTAATATCTAAAGTATCTTTCGGGTTTTGTGTGGTTAAGGTTTGGATATAACTTCCCATGTGGGCCGTTGTATGGAACAACAATAACCGAACACTTCCTTTTCTTTCTTTTATTTGATGCATATGTTCCAGTTCAAAAGTTTCGGAATGTGCTTTTGTTAAATTAAAATCTAATGTAGGGCCATTAGCAACAGCTGGAACCATCGAACTGGCAATACGAACAGCAAAATGCAGATCTATATATTCGGCAACAGCATTGTAAGTATAGCCTCTTACATTGGCCGGATAGTCCCAGGCACCCGTACTCATAAGTGACCAGTTTAAAAATTGCGTTCTTGGATTGTGGCTGTAACTGTTGTTGTCAAAGATGTCGTCGATACCAAATTTACCTGCTGTTATGACCATTCTTTTAGAAGATACTGTTCCCGCCAATTCATTTGGAGCATTTTCAGTTGCCTCTGTTGAACCGCCCAAATTTATATATTGCCTCATAAATATTCTCGCTACATATAAAGCCGGCGAAGGATTTCCAACACGAAAAGTTTCTCCGTTAGCAGCTCCTGCAAGCCCAAGGGCAGCGCTCATGCCGCTTCCCCCAGCAACTTCTGGATTAAAATAAAGAGCTGCATCTTTCCATAATCGTCGTCCCAAAAATAATGTAGTGGTTAAAGAGTACCTCACAGAATCGTGAGCTGTAATGCTATTTTTACCTTCATAAGGAGATCGAAACAATGGATGATCCTGGCCAATCATAGTTAGTTGAAAATGATAAGACCAGTCGGATTTAGTAGTATCTTTCACCGTTGCTTCCTGACAATAGGAAACAGCGCTATTCAAAATAAGGGACAATGGTAAAAAAACTTTATTCATACACAAAATGTAATTTATATTGTACTAATTAATTTAAAAACAGACTATTTATCGGGACAAAGAAACGAATATTATTGAATAAAATTAGATCTATGATAAAAAAAAATTAGAGCAGTCTAAAAAAATAAAGCGCCCATCAATTACCTCAGATAATCCGGTACTAAAATCGTTGAAATACCTTAGCATTTATATATATATAGTAAAGAACGTATAGTCTAATTAATCCGTTTTCCTAACTAATTCCATTGATTCTTTATCCTTATAAAATAATTTAAGTAAGCCGGGTAAAACCAATAACAACAATGGAAGCGCTGCACAAAAACCGCCTATCACTGCAATTGCCAATGGCTGGTGAAGTTGCGCGCCCGAACCAATTCCCAATGCAAGAGGCATCAATGCAATGATGGCCCCTGTTGCAGTCATAAGCTTAGGCCGGATTCGGGCGGATATTGCAAAGTTAATAGAATCCGCAACAGAAGCATCTTTGTGGTGATTAATAAATTGCTGAAAAGTAAAGATAGAATTTTCTGCAATGATACCGACAATCATAATGATCCCCGTATAACTTCCTACATTCAAAGGTGTGTGCGAAAGAAATAAGGCGAGTACGGAACCTGACGCTCCTACAACAGAAAGGAACAAAATTATCAAGGAAGCTCTGATATCTTTAAATAAAAACAAGAGGACCAAAAAAACCAATAAAGACGCAGAAATCAAAATCATTAAAAGCTCTTTAAAAGATTGTTGCTGCTGTGCATACGCACCACCATATTCTATATGTTGTCCTTGCGTAAGTGTAATTTGAGAATTTATTTTTTGTTGAATTTCTTTGATCGTACTTCCTAAATCTCTCTGTGAAAGCCGGCTTGTGACGGCAACCATCTGCTGCAAATTTTCTCTCTGTATCTCCGCGGTTCCTTCTTTAAGAGATACATCTGTAAAATCGGAAAGCTTTCTTAGCCTGTTGTCGGGAGTGAAAATAATACTTTGTTTTAAATGCGATATATCATTTTCGTTGGGTCCATATTTCATTCGTATGTTGATGAATTGAGAATTTTCTAATACGCTTCCGGCTTCATTTCCTTTTAACCGTGTGGTGATCTGATTTTGAAGATCCAGTGGCGTAAGTCCAAACCTCATTAATTCATCCGGCAAGGGTTTAAAAACAATGGAAGGACCGGCAATTACAATTCCGTTAAAAACATCTTCCGTACCTTGTATATCCTTAATTATAGCACTTATTTTCCTGGCGAGTTTTCTCAGTTCTTTCGGATCATTGCCAAAAATCTTTACTTCTATTGGGCTTGGCTGACTCATTAAATCTCCCAGCATATCACTTAAGACTTGTCCGAAATCAATTGCCAGACCGGGTTGTGTCGATTCTATTTTTTTTCTTAATTCGTCAATTACTTCATCTGAACTTCTGTCTCTTTCCTTCTTTAATTGGATGAGGTAATCCCCTCTGTTCGGTTCTGTAATAAAGAAGCCCATCTCCGCACCGGTCCTTCGAGAAAAGGCTTCCACTTCAGGCGTGGCATGAATAATTTTATCCACTTCGGACAGCATTGTATTTGTCGCCTCTAATGAACTTCCGGGAAAAGAATGATAATCCAGAACGATAGAACCTTCATCCATTTCAGGAAGAAATCCGGTTTCCAGTTTATTGAATACTAACAGAGCAGATGCCATCATAATGATCGCCAAAACAACGGACAAATAAGGTTTTTCGATAAACAACGTCAGCCATTTTCTTGTTGGTGTCGGGGGTTTTGAAATATCTTTTTGCTTAAGCCACGCGAATCGGTTGTAGATCAAAGGAAGACCAAGCCAGGTAATAAGGAAGGAGCAAACCAGGGTAATAACCATCGTTAAGGCAAGTACCTTAAAGAAAGCGCCGGCAACGCCGCTCATCATCGAGAAGGGAATAAAAATAACAATGGTACTTAAGGAGGATCCCACAATAGCAGGTAACAAGTCCTTTATGGCTTTATGAATGGTATAGTAATCACATTCTCCATTATGGTCTTCTTCTGTCTTATGAATTTGTTCCACAATAACAATCGCATCATCTATGATAAGACCTATTGCTGCAGCGATGGCGCCTAAAGTCATGATGTTTAGGGTATACCCGATGGAGTATAAAATAATTATCGTAAAGGCAAGTATAATCGGAATTGTAATCAGTATCACAAGACTTGCCTTAAGAGATCTCAGAAAAATAATGGTAACAAGGATGGCCAAAAACAATCCGATCAGAATACTGTCACTAACACTTTTAATAGCGCCGTTCACAAAATCTGCCTGGATATATATCGGTTTTAGTTGAACATCTTTAGGAAGGATTTTATCCAGTTCGCGGATTTTTGCTTCAATATTATTACTTAGATCAATAAGGTTTGCAGAAGGTTGTTTTACGATGTTTATCAAAACAGTCTCCTTCCCGTTGGCATTGACCTTCGTGTATTCCTGCTGTTCATGTAACTCAACAGTCGCCAGATCACTTATTTTAAGCATTCTTCTTCCTTCATTTCTTATGGTAAGATTTTCAATATCTTTTTTATCGGTAATGGTGGCATCTGTTAAAGTAAGATAGAGCCTGTGATAATCGGATGCATAGCCGCTGGAATATATAAAATTCGTATTCTTTAACGCCGTAATTATTCCGTCGGGTGATATATTTAATGAGGCCATTTTTTCAGGCTGAAGCACAATCCAATATTCTTTTTTCTTTCCTCCCATTACCTGGATATTGGAAACACCTTCAACTGTTGTCAGGTATGGCCTTACGGTATACTCAGCAAGCCTTCTTAATTGAATAAGATCTCTTTGGTTAGATGCTAAAGCGTAATCCAAAACCGGAAGAATAGAAGGCGACATCTTTTGAATCGAGATGGATGTATTGGGCAATAGTGTTCCCTGGATCTGACTGATGCGTGCATTCACCCTTTGCAGGGATAATTCAATATCTACATTCCAGTTCAGAAAAATAGATATTTCGCAGCTGCCTCTACTCGTAGTGCTTCTTACTACTTCTACACCTTCCACTTGTTTAACTGCATTTTCTAACGGAACCGTAATGGCGGCCATCATCAGCTCCACAGGCTGTTCTCCACTATCGGCTATTACTTTTATTTTAGGAAAAGTACCTTCCGGAAAAAGAGAAACCTGTATTTTTTTGTAGGCAAAAAAACCACCTGCCATTAACAACAGAAGGATTGCCAGTACGGGTTTTCTGAATGAAAAGTAAGTGGTTTTATTGTTTTCCATTCGGATTAGATTTTACTGTTACATAAGCTGTGTCCGACAATCCATAATTCCCTTTGGTTATAATTCTATCTTTTGATGAAAATTTTGGTTCTAAGATCTCTGCATAATTTTCATTTTGCATTCCGATCTTTACAGGAACCTTAATGGCGGTAGTATCATTAATAAGTTTCATCACCCAAAATTCTGATTGCGTCTCATCAGACAACAACGCTTCTTTCTGTACCGATTGGGCCTTATTTTTTTCATAATCAATAAAGGTTATTTTCAACTGCAATCTGGCAGGCATCATCATTTTTTGATCAGGTACGATAAGATAACTTTCCGTTTGAGATGAAGAATCAGCGATGGCCAATGTGTTGGCAATTTTACCTTTTATTACTTTTCCGTTGGGTAATCTGATTGTACAAGCTTTTCCAATTTTAATGGAAGAATCCAGTTCAGCAGGCACTTCTATTAAAAATGCAAACATATCCGGCGCCGCAAAACTACCAAGGTACGTTCCTTCCTGAACATATTCATTCTCTTCTCCCCGAACCACGGTAATTACGCCAAAATCAGCTGCAGAAATGACTCTTTTCCCCACATTTTTTAACTCCGGATCGTCCAAATAATTTTTGTCTTTCAGCACAAACGATTCTTTCGTTTCTATTTCAAACAAAGAAGTTCCTTTTATTATTTTGTCTCCAATCCGTACATATACTTTTGTGATATATCCTGCTATTGGAGATATGATATCCCCACTGGTTAAATAATGCGTTACTCCTTTAAATGTTCTTGACATAACAAATGAATCCAGCTTAATACCTGTCACCTCAACAGGTGTTTTAATAAGGACTTTAGCAGCATTCTCTTCTTGCTTTTGTTCGCAACCGGCAATAAGAAGAGCCAGAAATAAAAATTGTATTTTAAATATTTTCATCTGTATATAATTTGTTTTTTAATGGTCAGATGGAATACGCCATCCGCCTGAGGCGGATGGCTATTTCATTTTTATATGTATTACCAACTTCTGTAATTAAATTCACTAATCAACCTTTGTCTTTGAATTTGCAGCTGATTTATATTCACTTTTATATTGAGATATCTTTGAACAATCGATAAATAATCAATAGCAGACATATCGCCACTGTAAAGCCTTTGCTGACTTATCTTTAACAAATTTTCTATGTCCGAATCCTGTCTTTGAATTAACAGGAGGAGGTTCTGGTTGACACGTATTTGTTCATTGATAGTTTTTAATTTTAAGGTAAGCCTGTTCAGGTATTGATTTTTGTAATTAATGATAGTTAATTGATTGATGTCAAATTTTTTATATTGATACTGACGCTGATGCCCGTCGTATATGGGAATGGAGAAATTAAGGAAAGCGCTGTATCCGAAATTCTGTGGAATCTCAGCGTACTTTATCGAATTGAATCCGGCGTTGGCCCCGGCGTTTAATTGAGGACGGTAATAAATATCTACCATCCTTCTGTTTCTTTCCACGATGAGGCTGTCAATTTTATATTTGAATAAATAAGGATTGTTGTCGGATGTAAATGCGAACTGTTGAACAATTTGAGGATCCGCCAGTTTTACAATGCTTGTATCATTGATGTTACAAAGAATATTTAATGCCAGAAGATCTTGCAGGTATTGAACTTTTGAAGACTGCCATGTAATTTCACTTTGTTGAAGATCTATTCTGAAGGCAAGATAATCAGCTTGTGTAAAAAAGGCAGATTTTAAAAGTTCTTTCAGAATAGCATTTTGTTTGGATAGTATCCCAAATAAATCATTAAAAATCGTCATCTGTTTATAATCCTGAAAACTGATCAGGTACATATCTACTATTGCCTTCTTAAGATCATTCTGATTGATCCTGTTTGAAATTAAAATAGAATCTTTAAGGGCTGAGTTGAGTTGATTCTGAATTTGTAGATTTTTTCTATTGAGTAAATTCTTTGATACTTGCACCAGCCCTGTGTACTGCCCGCCATTCGTGGTGTTGTTGTCGTAGCCCCAGTTTTTACCGGTAGGAGCATACCAATATTGTCCAATGGTTTGAACTAAAGGTTTATTCAGCGCGTTGTTTATAATACTGTCCAGCTTATTCGATTCTACTGAATTAATATTGTTTTTTAATAAAGGACTGTTTTTTAATCCTTGCTCAAGGTAATAGTCGAGATTTCTTAATTGAAGAGAATCCTGAGCGTTAGAAGCGCTGGTCCAAAGTAAAATGAATCCGACAAGAAGATATTTTAAATAAGATGTCATTAAGAATGTACTTTTTTTCATACAAGAATAACTCTCTTAATTTTAAAGACACAAATTTATAAAAAAAAGCGTTCCAGAATGATTCCTGAAACGCTTCTTTTCTATCAATTATAAAAATAGAGAATGGATTATACTATTAATCGGAATAATTAATTCTATTATTTATTTAATAAAATTACCATTCGCATCGAAGGTGTAATCTTTGCCATCAACTTCAGCTTCGTATGTAACAACGCCTTTAGGATCAATAATTTTAGAAGCCTCTTTTATTTTTTTTCCGGCAAAATTTTTTGCAAGATAGTCCGCAGTCGCTTTTGGCAAGTTGGCAGTTGTAATGTCTGTTTCAGTTTCAAGAATGCTTCCGCCAGAGTTAAGCGTAATAGTCGTTTCAACTTTATTAAGATCAAATGCTGCTTCGTAGTTTCCATCTTCTTTTACCCATTTTTTCACGTTAGAGTGAGGGTATTTTGCCATGAAAGCTGATTTAACAGCAGCAGGAACTTCCGTGTCTTTTAGAGCCTTTTCAGCAGCATCTGTTTTATCTTTTCTTGGGCAGAAACAGCATAAGATAAGGTCATGGCAATTGCCAAAGTCATAATTAATTTTTTCATGATATTTTATTTTTTAGATGTTAGTATGGCACAATGATAAGATGGAATTCTGTAGAAATTCTGTACATCAAAATAAACACAAAAATTGATGGATTGTTTTGATGTATTTTTCGCATCTTTACAAACTTATTTATAAATAATACAGATAAATCTAAATACTATTTAACAATGGCTAATTATTTCAATACACTTCCACTTAGAGAAAAACTGAATCAGTTGGGAGTATGCGATTTCATGGACAGAAGTGAATTCACGGATGGTATAAATGCCCTTAAGGGCAAAAAAATTGTCATCATAGGCAGTGGCGCTCAGGGTTTAAACCAAGGCTTAAACATGCGTGATTCAGGTCTTGATATTTCTTATGCTTTAAGAGATGAAGCGATTGCTTCCAAAAGACAATCGTGGAAAAATGCTACTGAAAATGGATTTAAGGTTGGAACATATAACGAAATGATTCCTACTGCCGATCTGGTTATCAATCTTACTCCTGATAAACAACATACCGCGGTAGTAAATGCCGTAATGCCTTTGATGAAAAAGGGTTCTGCTCTTTCTTACTCTCATGGCTTCAACATTGTAGAAGAAGGCACGCAAATTCGTAAAGATATAACAGTGGTCATGGTGGCGCCAAAGTCGCCGGGATCCGAAGTCAGAGAAGAATATAAAAGAGGTTTCGGAGTGCCGACACTTATCGCTGTGCATCCTGAAAATGATCCTGAAGGAAAAGGTTGGGCGTATGCAAAGGCTTATTGCGTAGGTACCGGCGGACACAGGGCAGGTGTATTAAAATCATCATTTGTTGCCGAAGTAAAATCCGATTTAATGGGTGAACAAACCATCCTTTGCGGATTGTTGCAAACCGGATCCATCCTTTGTTTCAATAAAATGATTGACAAAGGAATTGACAAAGGGTACGCTGCCAAATTTATACAATATGGTTGGGAAGTGATTACAGAATCTTTAAAACATGGTGGTATCACTGCTATGATGGATCGTCTTTCTAACCCTGCAAAAATAAAAGCATTCGAACTTTCTGAAGAGTTGAAAGACATTATGCGCCCCTTGTTTCAAAAGCATCAGGATGATATTATGAGTGGCGAGTTTTCTTCTACCATGATGAAAGATTGGGCAGAAGGAGATAAAAACTTATTAAAGTGGCGAGCAGAAACAGGCGAAACAGCTTTTGAAAAAACGGCTCCGTCCGATGTTAAAATCTCCGAACAGGAGTATTATGACAATGGTTTGTTAATGGTAGCTTTAGTACGAGCAGGTGTAGAACTAGCCTTCGAAACAATGACTGAAACAGGGATCAAAGAAGAATCTGCTTACTATGAATCATTGCACGAAACACCATTGATCGCCAATACCATTGCACGAAAAAAACTATTCGAAATGAACAGGGTTATTTCTGATACTGCCGAATATGGCTGTTATCTTTTCGATCATGCCTGTAAACCCTTACTGGCCCATTTCATGAAAGAAATGGACACAGATGTAATCGGTAAAAACTTCAACGAAGGCAAAAGCAATGGCGTTGACAATAAAACGCTGATTGCTATCAATGAAACATTAAGGTATCACCCGATTGAGAACATCGGTTCTGAGCTTCGTGCCGCTATGACAGATATGAAACAGATCAGTATCGGTTCAGTCGCAGCGCCTGTTTTACAAACAGCTTAATGTTGTAATTCGTGAATACTAAATTTCTCCTAAATTGGATCACATCTTTGTTACGACAAAATAAACGCATATAAAAGGTTTTGTGATAATCACAATTTTATTTCTTACAAATAAAAAAACATACAAAATGAAACGAATCAAATTAAGCTTAGTTATTCTTATTGCAGGATTATTCATTACCAAAACTGATTTTGCTCAAAACAGTTCCGAACCTTACGAAATTGTAAAATCCATCACTTTGCCAGGAGATGCTAAATGGGATTTTTGCAACATTGATCAACCGACACATCGTCTGTATATTTCGCGTAAGAATAAAGTTCAGGTAGTGGATTTGGTTAGTGAAACTTTAATTGGTGAAATTGATCACACCACAGCCGGAGTGCATGGTATTGCAATCGCTTCGGATCTCAATCGTGGTTTCATTAGTAATGGAGATAGTTCTACTGTCTCCGTTTTTGATCTAAAAACGTTGAAAATAATTACTGTAGTAAAATTGAAAGGAAAAAGTCCGGATGCTATTGTATATGATTTATCTACTCATCGAATTTTCGCCTTTTGTGCTAAAAGTAATGATGTATCTGTGATTGATGGAAATACCAATACTATAATAGGTAGTGTTGCCTTCAATGGTAATCCTGAATTTGGTGTGACTAATAATAAAGGAAAAATCTATAATAACGTTGAAGATAAAAGTGAACTGGTATGTTTCAATGCAAATACATTGAAAGTGGAAAGTACTTGGAAGTTGACTCCATGCGAAGGACCAACCGGCTTAGCTATTGACATAAAAAACAATCGTTTATTTACTGGTTGTAGAGGAAATAAAGGACTGTCAGTTATAAATGCATCCAATGGAAATGCAATACAAACATTACCTATTGGAAGTAGTGTTGACGCAGTAGCCTATGATCCATCAACACATTTGATTTTTAGTTCTAATGGTGACGGAACTTTAACCATTATACAACAGGATGATCCGGATCATTATAAAGTCATTCAAAATCTTATAACAAAGAAAGGCTCTAAAACTTTGGCCTATGATTTATCTACACATAAAGTTTATTTATGCTCAGCCGATTTTACCCCTGATAAAAAGATCGTTACAGGTTCATTTAAAGTTTTAGTAGCTGCTCAAAAAAATAAATAGTACCTAATATTCGAGGAACAGCAGGTATTTTATCCGCAAAAGGTTTTTTATTTAATTACCAGGTGTATCTTTTTTCCTGAAAACTTTTACTGCGATAACGCAAAAAAGACCCAGCACAAGACCCGATACAGCGCCAAAAACAGGTCCCATTATAGCCATCATCAATCGTGGATGTTCGGCCATAGGCATACTCGTATTCATGGCTGCCATTTCGGGATGATTTTCCATATAGGCGCTGAATAAACCAACATGTGCAGTAGTAATCCAAATACTGTTTACCATACTTACTAAAAAACCATGCAGGAAATATTTTCCTGAGCAATGCCTGGCAATCAGGTAGGCGCATGTAATAAAAATAACCAGCCAAAAGGCAGGTTCAATTTTTGAAGGAATCCAGAATACAGTAGCAATACTCATTGCCAAGCCAAAGAGAGATAGCTGAAAAATAAGTTTCCAATTTAGCATGATTTCGTTTTTATTTAATTTTTAAGAATTAGACTATTTCAGGACTAAATTAAACAATTTTTCTTCCTGGAATTTTTGATAATACCCTTGTCAGTTTATTTTAAATTAAAAAACTTTCGTGTCTTTTCCCTTTCTTCTTTAAGTTTTTTTCGGGGTGATTCGTTATCAAATTCGTTTAGTTTTTCAAATGCCTTTTTTAACTCTTCAGGAACTTCGCCATTATAAGAGATTTTGTAATATGAAAAACCGTTAAATGGTACTTCGTTTTGGCTCGCTCGAATTTTCAAACGATCACTGAGATTTTGTTCTATAAAGTAATTTTTAAATACTTCCTCCCTTTTCCTGATTAGTTGATCAAACTTTTTATTTACTATTGCCGAGCCAACAAAAGCAGTACATTTTTGCTGTATAGTGAATAGCATTTTATCTTTTAAATGAGCGTTCAGATAGTTAACAAACATCGAATCTTTAACCGACATTTTAGAAACGGAAATGGAGTCTTTTTCAGAAAATGTGAATGGGGTTTTTTTGTTAATTATTAAATAATATTGTTTCTTGGCTTCGAAAAATAAAATGTATTCCTTTTCCTTTTCAGCATATTGCATTGGTTGTGCTGATATAGAAGCGGTTGGATTTTTTTTAAGAAAACCGACTAATTTTTCTATAAACTTTTCCTCATCAGACATGAGCTTGCTGGCACCAATTTCCCAATTGAATACTAGTGTTTTCTCAATGGTATTTTCAACAGTCTTCACTTCGGTTCTATAAATTGTTGTTGCGGGTTTTACAAATACATTGGTCAGAATATCAAAAATTACATCTTTAAAATGAAAATGGGGATTATTTAAATTGCCGGTGATAGGAATTTCGTAATCTATAGCATTGCCACGTTCACGCACGAAAAACATGATTAACCGCAATGGCAGCCAACTATTGTTTTTGTTTTTTATTCGTTGCGTTATTCTCGGATCTATTACCAACAAATGATTATTGCTTTGAATCGCCCCATTTTTAACATTACTTGCCCCTTTAAACTGTATACTACCTCTGTCTAATGGAAAAGTAGTATGAGTAACTAAATAAGGATTTAAGACAGCGGCATTAATCTTCTCCACATTATAATTTAGTTCAAAATCTGAACTGTCGTTAGGATTGATACTTAATGTTATGGCTAAATTACCGTATGGTTTAATCCCTGAATGTAATTGAAACGTCACTCTTTTTTTATTCTTATTTATGGAGTCAGCAATAATAGTAAGAGGATTGGCCGCTATCGAAAACTTTTCACTAATGGAATAATCATTAAATTTAAAATTTCCTTTATAGATCGCCAATCTGTTTATTTTGTAGTCGCTTCTAAAAAAGTTCTTCGCAAGTAATTTTACATATTTAGCCATTTCAATAACAAGATTGAACTTTTCAGGACTTGCAGCGACAGCGGCAACTTTTGAACCTTTTTGCCCAAATATGTTTTCAATATTATCTAAATGATCATAGCGTTCAAACTTGAAAAAAGGATGTGTTAAAGAAACGGAATCAAACATATATTTATGCATTTTTGGATTCAACTGATCGACAATTAAAATAAATTTTTTAAACGATACAATGTCTTCATTCGGCGAACTGCCAAAATGAAAATCACTTATAGCTACTTGCCCCTGCGCATCAACGTTTCTCCCATCATTAAAGTTTCCTTTCGCTTTAACATCCGCATCTACGAAAGCTCGTAAACTGCCATAGTTTGTAAGGTCCTTTAGATATTGCTCAATAAGTTTCAAATCTAAGTTGTGAATGACAACGGCCATTCTATAATCGGAAGAGGTGGTATTTAAATGGATATCACCTTTGATGTTGCCGCTGCCTATTCCTGAATCGAAAGAAAATTTAGCACCAGTGGTATCAGCATTCCACCTTTTACCGGAACAGTCAACAGTTACATTTTTAATATAATAGTTAACCGGAGTCATTAATTCGCGTAAATGAAACTCCCCATTCTTTATTAATACATTAAGGAGATTGAAATGCACAGGTGGTTTATTCTCTTTTGGTTCGTTTGGTTTAGCTGAAAACTTTTCAACCAGATCAGAAAAATTAAACACATTTTTTTTATATTGAACGACTATTCCTTTGGGACTATTGAATGTTAAGTCTTTAATTTCATATTCTTTAGATAGCAGTTTATACATATCTAAATGCAGGCTAATTCCATTAGCAGAGAAAAAAACGCTATCGCTTTTAGATTCATAAATTTTAAGATCATTGAAATAGATATAACCTGAAAATGGATTGACATATGCCCAGTCCATCGTAACTTGTCTGCCTGTATATTTCTCATCATATTTTTCGATCGCATATTTCACTATAGGAGAAATAAAAGCAATGACTACTATAACAATGACTACGATGATACCCAAAAGGATAAGAAGAATATTTCTTAATCGATGATGTTTATTTTCCATATTTAATGATAGGTTAGGCAAATAAGAAATCAATAATCAATCAATAATTATTTGAGATTGCTCATATTTGTTATGAGATTAATTTTGTTCTGAGAAATGTGCCATTAGTTATTCTCCATCTTATAAAGGGTTTGAAATCAAAAAAAATTCTAAAAATGAAATGTGGTACTGGATTAATAGTTTTGTAATGCACCCTAAATAAAGTCAAGGATGATAGATGTTTGTATTAATTCCCAATGTAAACAGAGTATAAAGTTCTACATTAATAAGATTAACGCCATTAAATTAATGGGCTATCTTTTATTATACCATTAGGATGGCAGATGTCATTAATCAGTGTAGCAATTTAAAACAGAAAAAAAAATATTTGGCTCACTATCTGTTATCATTATAAAAATCACAAATAAATTATAAACAGATATACAGATGAAAAACATCCTCTATTATTTCATTCAATCCTGCACAGTTATTTGTTTGCTTTTTGCTTTCGTAATTATATTCAATGGTTGCAAAAAATCAACCGACTATGGAACACCTGCTTCAACAACAACCTCGACTCCGGCAGCTAATGAAGTGTTTATTCAGAATACGGCGTTTAATGCAAGCTCCATTACCGTGGCAGTAAACACCACGGTAAAGTGGACAAATAAAGATGGAGTTGCGCATACAGTTACAAGTACGACCGGTTTGTTTGACAGCGGCAACATCGCTGGTGGTGGTACTTACAGCCATCAATTCACAACTGCGGGATCATTTCCGTATAAATGTCAGGTACATTCAAGTATGACAGGGACGGTAATTGTTAACTAAATGTTTGCAAAAACATTCGGTATGTATAAGACAAATAAAAAAGCCCTTGTAAACTACTTACAAGGGCTTTTTTGTTGTCTCACTAGGAGCCTTGAATATAATTCTGTAACATCTACGCAACACTATACGTGGAATTTTCACCTTGTATATTTTTATTTAATTCTATAAACATGTACAAAAACGTATAAACATGTTACTGAATTCGTTACTGATTCTGTTCTAAGTTCCTCCACGTTCAAAATACTTTTTGTGTTATTTTGAAGATTTATTTTGTTAGCTTGGCTCCTTTCTTTTGCATACTAATCAATTTCGGAGATAATTTTGAGTTATCCTTTTTAACTTGAAGTTCATATTTTCCAGCAGGCTTTTTATTTATAAAAAATTGAAAACTCAATATTCCATATTCAGATAATGTAAGCAGCTCTATTGTAGTCAATGTTCTATTTCTTGAACCTTCCTGAAAATCAATAACAAATACTGCCCCAGCTATTTTTTTATCATTTAAAACAACAACAAGTTCTGCATCTATTTTAGCGGGATCTTTTTTTGTATCTCTTTCAAAAAGAGCAACTAAGGTAGATTCAAATAACGTTGCAGGGATAGAAATTGATTGCAGTTCTTCAATAACTTGACCCAAAGATAGCAGATTACTAGAAGTGTCTATCGATGCAGATTTGACTAAAATTACAAATTTAGTTTGTACCATAATAGTTAATTCAAGACTAGTTTTATATTGTTTGTGTTTTCTCTTCCTGAAATTACCGAATAGAATGGATTGATATTGTTATTAGCCTTATATAAATCACGAAGTTCAAGAACAATTACATTTGAGACTGCTGTTTTCCTTTGCTTTTCTAATATAGTAAATCTTGTCTTGAAAATCCTTTGGAGCTTAGCAAGTGTTTCAAAGTTTAATTTCTTGTTGCCTGAAAATAATTGTGAAACATAACTCTTTGACGTTGTTAGCTCTTTAGCCAATGAAGCCGGAGACATGTTATTTTTTGCTTTCATTAATTCAGCAATAAGATCCATGGTATCAAAGTGCAGCATATTAGCCTCGAACCTCAATTTGTCAGCATCATCATTAAATGCCAAAAGACCTTCTAACTCTTTTTCAACATTCATATATTTTTTATTTGAGTTCATATTCATATCCTCCTATTGATTCTAGTTTTGGTTTTAAAGACTTATTATTAGCTTTTTGGAAATTTTTATTATCAAGCAATACAATCATTACAATTTTCTTACCTTTTTTAAAAAATTCTTTACAATAAATTCTCGGATTTAGTTTTCCGGAAAACTTCATTGCTGTTATATCTTTTGCTTTCGTTGAAACACCTTCTTTACGATATAGGCCATCGCTAGTTTTTCCTTGAAGAATATAATATAGAATGTCTTTTAATTTCTTTTTATGTTGTTCATTTTTAAGAAAAGCTATAATTTCTTTACTATTTTTAGAATCTATATATAACTCAACATCAATTAATTTAATGTCTTTAAAAGAATTCTTATTATCTTCTAAAAATTTCGAAAGTGGGAATTTTATACAATCTCTATTCACAAAGTTAAGCTATTGGTTAACGATTTCCTAAATTTTTATTTTTAAAGAATAAAAATAAATCGAATTTTTTAATTTAATGTATATGATAATTATAAACGAAATGCCAATCATTATTTTAACAGCTAATGGTTGCGTATCTTTGCTTAATTAGATTCAACCAATTTAATATCAACCAATTTCCCTTCTTTTATTAGTCGTATCAAATTCTCTTCTGAGATATTTTTTCTAAGTGTTAATTTCTGAATTTGAACATCTGTATAACCTAGCAATTTTAGATTTTCAATTTCTAACTTTTGATTTTCTAGGTGAATTTTTTCAGCTTTGAGTTTATTTACTCTATTAGGTAAATAATATTTAAAGGTGCTTAAAATCAATAAAAATACAGCACTCATTCCAGCCCAATCTAGTGAACTTGGTGAAGCATATTGAATTCTTAATAAAGAAGGCTTATGACTTTCGTTTAGGTTAATATTAGATTCGATATTTCGTTTTAAAAAAGAAGGAGATTCTGTAAGTTTATTAGGTGATTTAAGTGATTTAAGTTTTAGACTTAATTCAGCTAGTTTTAACAATCTTCTTTCCTTTGAACGTTTTAAATGTACTTCAAAACTATCTAATTCTTTATCTTCTTTGTAAATTGTTATTGTATTAACATTTATTTCATTGTTGTTAATTAATTCAGTCCATTGACGAGAATCTTTATCATTTATATTTTGAGGAAGATCTTTATCAATTATTGATGAGGTGAACGGATCATATCTAGCATTTTCATAAACTTCTTTTAACAGTTGTCTCTTATATAATTGGATTTCTTTCGTGTTGCTTAAATAAACAGGATCTATATGGTTATAACCAAGGGTAAAATGATAGCCATATAGATAATTTATACATTTCATTAAAGTTATAAAATCCTCAGGAGACCAATTTTTATCAATAAAAAATTTTGCTTCTATTGAACTAGTGAAAATGCGTTTTGCTGGTGTACTAACTTTTGGCATAAATAATTCTTTAAGTACCAAATGTATGCTATAATTAAGTAAAAATATAAATTTACTCAAAATAGCAATAAAAGCAGATATGACGCATAATTTGATTATTTGCCATTCTGAAACCCATATGTGGAAAGGCTTTCGAAAAACATGTTACCGAATTCGGTACCGAAAATAAAAAGCCCCTGTAAATACTTGTTATCAGGGGCTTTCTTTTTAATATTGTTGTCTCACTAGGTTTCGAACCTAGACTCTTCTGAACCAAAATCAGACGTGTTGCCAGTTACACCATGAGACAGTAAAACCCATTCTTTCGATTTGGGTTTGCAAAAATAGGAATTTTATTCAGTTTCAAAAATAAACAATTGAATTTTTATTAAAGATGGGGATATTCAGTGGGATAAAATAGATTTGAAAAATATATTTACGGCTGAAAAATGTAAGGATGAAAACCCCAAAGGTAAACTTACAATAGAAGCCTTATTAATTTGTATTGCTCGTATAAAGAGTGAACCAAGTTTGATGGAAGCAATGGGAAAATAAAAGAAATTATCATTCTCTGCGGAAGCAATCCAGACAAGGCTGGCCATCTTTGGGACAGCTCATAAAAAGGTTTCGAACACTTGTGGGTACTGACTTTTGAGACAGCCTCATTTTACAATTTCAAATAGTTCAGCTTGATTTCCTTTGAATAGATTTTAAAGCAGCTTCAACAATATTTTCAGCCGTCAATCCATACTTCACCATCAACTGTGCAGGAGTTCCGCTTTCTCCGAACGAGTCATTAACAGCCACCATCTCCAATGGTAAAGGAGTATTTCCGCATATTAATTGTGAAATGCTGTCTCCGAGTCCGCCATTCATCTGATGTTCCTCTGCAGTAACCACGCATCGTGTTTTATTGATAGAAACGAGTATTGCTTTTTCGTCCAATGGTTTGATCGTGTGAATATTTATTATTTCAGCACCTATACCCTTCTGCTCTAAAATTTCACCCGCTTTAATGGCTTCCCATACAAGATGTCCTGTTGCGATAATACTTACATCCTTTCCTTCATTTAGCATTACAGCCTTGCCTATTTGAAAATCCTGATCTTTAGATGTAAAGTTGGGTAATACCGGTCTGCCAAATCTTAAATATACGGGACCCTGATAATCTGCAATAGCAATGGTCGCAGCTTTGGTTTGATTGTAATCACAAGTATTGATAACACACATTCCCGGAAGCATTTTCATCAAGCCAATATCTTCCAATATCTGATGTGTTGCTCCATCTTCACCTAACGTCAAGCCCGCGTGAGAGGCACATATTTTAACATTTTTTCCTGAATATGCTATCGATTGCCTGATCTGATCATACACGCGTCCTGTAGAAAAGTTAGCAAAAGTACCAGTAAATGGTATTTTTCCTCCGATGGTTAAACCAGCCGCAAGGCCCATCATATTTGCTTCTGATATCCCAACCTGAAAAAATCGTTCAGGAAATTCCTTTTGAAAATCACCCATTTTAAGAGAACCAACAAGGTCCGCACATAATCCAACCACTTGAGGATTTTTTCGTCCTAACTCTAATAACCCGGCTCCAAAGCCTGAACGTGTATCTAATTTCTCCGTAAAAGTATATTTTTTCATTTGCTGTTATTTATGTCCTAAATCAAACCTGTCATGCTGTCCGCCTGAGGTGGACAGCATGACTAATCCTAAAATTTAATAATCTCCTAAAGTTTCTTTAAGCTGAGACAATGCAGTTGCCAATTGTTCATCGTTTGGCGCAATCCCATGCCATTTGTGTGTGCCTACCATAAAGTCAACACCATAACCCATCTCCGTTTTTAATAAGATGATTACAGGTTGTTGTTTACCTGTTACTATTTTTGCATGTTCCAAAGCATTCAGAACAGCTTCCATGTTATTTCCATTGGCTATTTCTATAACATTCCATCCAAAAGCGCGATACTTTCCGGCAAGATCCATTAAGGATAAAATCTTATCCACGGGACCGTCTATCTGTTGTCCGTTATAATCAATAATAGCAATAATATTATCTACTTTATTATGAGCTGCATACATGGCAGCTTCCCATACCTGACCTTCCTGTTGCTCTCCATCGCCCATTAAAACATATACCAGCCTGTCGTCATTGTTTATTTTTTTTGCCTGTGCAGCTCCCAATGCTACCGATAAGCCTTGCCCAAGCGAACCTGAAGCTACTCTTATTCCCGGTAAATGTTCTATGGTTGCAGGATGCCCCTGAAGACGAGAACCTATCTTTCGAAAGGTACTCAGTTCAGCAATATCAAAATAACCTGCGCGAGCTAAAACACTATACCAAACGGGTGATATATGTCCATTTGACAAAAAGAAAAGATCTTCATTGATCCCTTCCATGCTGAATGTTTTGTCGTGCTTCATTACCTTAAAATAAAGGGCAACAAAGAATTCCGTGCATCCTAAGGAAGCTCCGGGATGACCGGAGTTACAGCTATGAACCATTCTTAAAATATCTCTCCTAATCTGACTTGCTAATCTTTCTAATTCACCTGTTTCTGTGATTGCACCGGCATTTTCAACTTGAGTCATTCTTATTATTATTTAATTAAAAATCTATATGGATACTAGGGTATTTGGCAAAATTACCCATTCACTTTTTTATGATCACTCAGGAATTTTTCCAATCCACTATCGGTAAGAGGATGTTTTAAAAGAGACAAAATTACATTTAATGGACATGTTACCACATCAGCACCAATTTCTGCACATTTTAACAAATGCATAGTATGTCTGATAGAGGCTGCAAGAACCTGTGTTTGATATCCATAATTGTCATAAATCTGAACAATTTGTTGAATCAAGTCCAATCCATCGTAAGCAATATCATCCAACCGGCCTATAAAAGGAGACATGTAAATCGCACCTGCTTTGGCGGCAAGTAATGCTTGACCCGCAGTAAATATTAAAGTACAATTGGTTTTGATTTCGTGATCAGAAAAATATTTCAGCGCCTTTACACCGTCCTTGATCATTGGTATTTTTACAACAATCTTAGGATCAATTTTTATAAGCTCCTCTCCTTCTCTTATCATTCCGGCAAAATCCGTTGCGATTACTTCTGCACTGACATCTCCATCTACAATATCACATATTGCTTTATAATGAGCAAATATATTTTCTTTTCCTTTGATGCCTTCTTTAGCCATTAAAGAAGGATTGGTAGTAACACCATCCAATATTCCGAGTTCGTGTGCTTCCTGAATTTCTTTCAGGTTGGCGGTATCAATAAAAAATTTCATCTGTATATAATTTGTTTTTTAATGGTCAAATGGATACGCCATCTGCCTGAGGCGGATTCATCGACCTATTTGTCCCGATAATATTATCGGGATGGCTATTTCATATAATTTAGTCTGTTTTTACAATTCAAACATAAAGCCTTTTACATTAAGCTCCTGATATTTTTGTGTATTAAATTTATAATCTTGCCGCTCTATGTGCTGCTCCTCGTTGGTATTCATCCAATTTTATAAAGATCCATTCCTAATATTTTCTTTCTGAAATTTCTTTTGTCTAAACTGGTATTAAGAATTACCTCATACAAATTAAGAAGCTCCGTTAAGGTAAATTTACATGGCAATAATTCAAACGCAATTGGTTGATATTTAATTTCATTTTTAAGTCGTGATAGCGCAACCTCCACCATTTTATTATGATCAAATCAAGTTGTGGCGTTTGTGAAATAGAATGCCACATCGCCTCTTTCTCATTTGATACAACTTTAAGATTATAATTGCCCACCTTTATCAAAGAATCCTTTCAAACGGATTCCAGTTAACATTTCCGAAGGTCTGAAGCTGTTCAATATAAATACTTGAAGACCTGTTAATAGTGTAAAAATAATCATTTTAACTTTACTCCAAAGTAAAATCAATAATTTCATTTGAATTAATATACTATTTGAAAATGTCACTTGGAACTTCAAGCAATTAATGAATCAAGAAATGTTTTATTCAAAATATTTTTCATAAAAAAGGCTGAGAATTATCATTCCCAGCCTTTCAAAATATTTTTAATATCCTTAGCTCGCCACTGCTACTTTTATTTTGGTTCCGGGAAGCAGCCTTTTTAAATCACGGCTATCATTAATGTCGCGAATCTTTTGAATACTGCCATTTTGATATCTCTGTGCAATATTCCACAAGGTATCTCCACGTTGAATAATATGATAAATGTATTTCACTTTTCCTTTAGAGCCTTTAGCCGAAGCAGCTTTCGTGTCGTCTTTCTCATTGCTGTCATCTGCTATTATAGAAGTATTTCCTAATGCAGAAGAGGCAGAGTCTATAATACAAGTTTTATCAGACAGGCCATCTTCCTCTTTCGCAAGATCTGTATGACGTTTTATTTTTTGAGTAACCGTAGCATACATAATCAGCTTTTGCCCAGGACGTACTTTAATGTTTTCCAAATGATTCCATTCTTTAATTTCCTTTAGAGAGCATCGATAAGATTGAGCAATTGCTATCATGCTTTCTCTACGTTTAACAACGTGTATTTGTTTAACCTCTTTCGTTGTGTAATCAAAAATTGCATCTCCGTCATTAACCGCTGGTGCTGATGGTGCAAGTACCAAGTTTTCCTGTTCTATAGCTCTCTTATAAATTACATCTGTATTTGCAGCAAATACACTCGCTTTGTTGGCCGGTAATCTTAACTTTTGCGCCTGATACGTATAAGGAATAATATCCTTTTTGTAGGATGGATTTAAATATTCCAGCACGGCTACCGGTACATCAATTGCGGAAGATACCTGATCAAACGTAAGCGTGTGATCAATTAATACAGTATCTACTTCAAAGAAGGACATTGCCGGTGGCACGGGTATTATATTGTGTTCGTTTGAATAGTTTAAGACATAATTAACCGCAATAAATGCAGGAACATATCCTCTGGTTTCCTGTGGTAGAAACTTACTGATTTCCCAGAAATTTGTTTTACCTCCTGATCTTGCTATCGCCCTGTTAACATTACCCGATCCGCAGTTATATGCTGCAATAACCAATAGCCAGTCGTGATATATAGAATACATATTTTTGAAATACTGGCAAGCGGCCATGGTGGATGCATGCGGATCCTTTCGTTCATCTACAAAAGAAGTAATATCCAAATGATATTGTCTCCCTGTTTCATACATAAATTGCCACAAACCGGTTGCCCCACATCTGGAAACAGCTAAAGGATTAAGAGCCGACTCAATAACGGCAAGGTATTTAAATTCTAATGGCAGGTTTTGCTGATCAAGTATTTGCTCGAACATGGGAAAATAAAGTTGGCTAAGTCCCATAATGGTAGCTGTTAACTCTCGTTTCCTTACAGCATAAAGATCAATATAGGCTTTTACCTGTTCATTGTAGTCTAATGAGATTGGAGACACAATTTTCCGGAGTCTTTCGCGACAATCATCAGCCGTATAGACCGGAATTTCTGAAGGTTTATACTTCCCATTACCTTGGTGGGCTGCTGCATTGGTGTTATACCTGATTCTTGAGTTCTGCTTTACAAGACTGTCAAGCATGGCTACTATTGGATCATTTGAAAGAATCAGCGCTTCACTTTTAACCGGTAACTGTACACTATTTTTAGTGTCAGAACTTTGTGCAAATGCTGAAACCGACCCCAATCCCAACATCCACATCAGCAAACGTATCGTCTTTTTCATTTGTATATAATTTATTCGTCTTTATTTTTTTTGAACTCCTGAAATATATTTTGATCCCCTTTCAAACAATCAGAAATGGGTTTTGTTTAATTTTTATTAAACACCGAACTATTGCCAATATTATAGTTCAGCTATGCAAGTTACAAAATATTCCTACAAAAAGCAACAAAAAGTGTAAAAAGAAACATCTGTTGACCTCATTTTATTGGCAATCCATTAAATATTTAGAAAATGAAAGCAATTCCTCTTCTTTAAATAAATTTCCAATAAGTTGAATGCCGAAAGGCAGGCCGCTGCTGTGTTTTCCAATTGGAAGACTTATAGCAGGAAGACCTGTTAAATTTGCATGGACAGTAAAAATATCTTCCAGATACATTGTAAGCGGATCGTTTATTTTTCCTATTTCAAAGGCCGTGCTGGGTGTAGAAGGCAAGAGAATAAAATCGTATTCTTTTAATATTTCATTGGTCTTTTCATTTAACAAACGTCTTACCTTTTGTGCCTTAGCATAATAAGCATCGTAATAGCCCGCACTAAGAACAAAGGTGCCAAGCATAATTCGTCGTTTTACTTCTTCTCCAAACCCTTCTGTCCTTGATTTTTTAAATGTAGAATCAATATCTGTTGCATTCGGACTTCGATAACCGTAGGTTACGCCACCATAACGGGATAGGTTTGAAGAAGCTTCTGCTGTTGTAAGGACATAATAGGCAGGAACCACATGGTCTAAATAAGGAAATTCGACTTCTTCAACGATATGCCCTTTTTCTTCCAATAGTTTTATCGTATCTGTTAATTTAGTCTTTATTTCACTGTCTAGTCCTTTATTATCAAGACATTCTTTAATATACGCTATTTTTATTTTTTTATTAAAATTCGGCGCTGATGCATAAGGAGGGACCGGACGTGAGCTAACAGTGCTATCATAGTCATCTTTTCCGGCGATCACTTCTAAAATAAGCGATGCATCATCTATTGTTTTAGTAATAGGCCCTATCTGATCAAAAGAAGATGCATAGGCAATTAAGCCGTAACGGGATACTCGTCCGTAAGAAGGTTTTAGCCCAATTACACCACAGAAAGAAGCAGGCTGTCTTATCGAACCTCCTGTGTCTGAACCCAAGGTTGCAAGGCATAAATCAGCAGCAACTGCAGCAGCCGAACCTCCTGAAGAACCACCCGGAACAAACTTATTATTTATCGGATTTAAAACATTTCCATAGGCAGAATTTTCATTGGATCCACCCATTGCAAATTCATCACAATTTAACCGTCCTATAATAATAACGTCTTCTGCCAAAAGTCGCTCTACTGCGGTAGCAGAATATAGGGAAACAAAATTTTCTAATATTTTAGAAGCTGCGGAAACTTTATGTCCTTCGTAACAGATATTATCTTTTATCCCGATAACCATCCCAGCCAAGCGACCGGCATTGCCCTTTTTAATTTTTTGATCAATTTCTTTCGCACGGATAGATGCTTCTTCTGCAAACACTTCTAAAAAAGCATTGAGTTGCTTATTTTCATTGATGTTTTTAAGATAATTTTCAACCAGAAGTTCACAAGTAGTTGTAGCTGCTATTAAACCTTGTTTTATTTCTTTAAGCGAATTATAAATGTTCATTCGAACCCGATTATTTTTTTTCGTCCTTTTTTTCAGATCCATCTAACTCTTCAGATTCTTTTCCGCCCTTATAGGAATCTTTAAAATCTCTAATGCCTTTGCCTATTCCTTTAGCTAATTCGGGAATCTTCTTACCACCAAACATCAACAACACAATTACAACGATAAGGATTAGTTCAGGACCACCTAAACCAAATATTCCAAGTATTAAATTAAGTACCATATTTTCTTTATTTAAGTTCTATGCAAATGTACTAACATTTTAACCAAATTACTTTTTCATTAATAACCAGTTTGAAGGATCGAGCTTTGTCGTGCCTTTCCATATTTCGAGATGGACCTCTGTTTTTGAATCTTCATCTGTATGTATGGCGCCTATAGATTGTTTAAGAATTACCTTATCTCCCATTTTTACATATACCTGCTCCAGATTAGAATAGACCGTTAAGAATTCTCCATGTCGGATTATAACAGCTTTATATGCACCCGGAATAACAACAACACCCGTAACCTCCCCCTCAAAAATAGTTCGGGCTAAAGCACCTTTATTCGAATTAATATCAATACCATTATTCTTTACGCGAATTCCTTTTAATACAGGGTGAGGGTGATCGCCAAAGGTACCGGTAATAACACCTTGATCCACCGGCCATGGAAGTCTTCCTTTATTTCCAGAAAAATCGTCTGAAAGTTTTTGCGATTCCGGAGTCATTGAAAACACATTCGCGCTTGTAACATTTTTCTTTCCTTTTTTCTCTGCTGCTAATCTCGCTTTGTCAATTTCCCTTTTTATAATATCTTCAATTGCTCTATTTAAACGCTCTTCTGCCTTTTGTTTCTCTTTTAAGTCTGCTTTTAATTGTTTCTCTTTATCCTGTAATGAATTAAATAATACTACCTGCTCATTTTTCTCGCTTTTTAACTCCACCTTTTCGCGTTCCTGCGAACCTAATAAATCTCTTTTTGTTGCCCTTTTTCCTTCCAATTCTTGTTTCTTATCATTAAGTGTCAACTGCACTTTAACAATTAACCTAACCTGCCTTTTTCTATAATCGCTGTATTGTTGTAAATACTTAATCCGCTTATATGCCTGGTTAAAATCTTTTGAAGCAAAGAGGAACATTAACCTGTTATAAGCCCCTTTATTTCTATAGGCAAAAATTATCATTTTAGCATACTCATCTTTCAATTTTCTAAGGTCATATTCCATAGCTCTAATGATGGAGTTGGTTTCTTCAATCTGCCTGTTAAGAATATCAATCTCATCGCTTATTGTGCCAATTAATTCCTCCCGGATAACGATTTTCTTATTTAATATAACCAACTCGTTGAGCGAGCCTTTTTTCTTGCTTTTTGTTTCATCCAGCAGCTTGTTGGTAAACTCTATATCCTTATGTATTTGTGCCTTTTTTTTTTCAAGATCTTTTTTAGATTGGGCAAAGGAATGCCCTGCCAACACAATAAAACAAAAATAAAGTATGCAAGTATTACATCTTTTCATACTTTTCGGGAATACTAAATGGGAAATCCTGAGCCTTATTAATAGTTACTTTAGAATATTCAATACTTATTTGAACTGATTTATTGCTTTCTACATCAAAAGATGCTACAAAAGGGAACTGATGACCTTCAATATCGCGGAAATCTTTGTATTGACCAACCAATTTTTTATTGGATTTTTTATCCTGAATCATCATTTTTTCCACTTTGAAACTTTCAGGATCAAGCCATATATCCTGGATGATACCCCTATTAATTTCTTTATCTTCAACAATGACTTTTTTCAGTTTTCTCTTTCCTAAAGTACTTAACACATATAGATCTCCATCAATGGTAGAAGATCGAAATTTTTTATCATCAAGGTAGGAGAAATTATTCCCTACCAATAAAGACTGTACCATGTCAAAGTCGACGGAAACTTGAAGAAGATCATTTAAATAGGCGTAATTGGTAATGATATATTTTGAATTAATTCTGTCTATCACCTTTATGGAATCTTTCAAAATTAATATTCTTGCTACTTCTATACCTAGGGCAGGAGAAATAGACATCCAAATAGCACTGTCTTTTCGTAGTCTTAAATTAATATTGAAGGAGGCATTTTTGTCTTTCGTTACAATGGTAGCCGTTAACTTTGCATTGATCCAATCGAACTTAAATTCATGGTCATTTGACAACTGCGCAAGCTCCTGCACATTCTTAAATACAAGAGGTGAGCGAACAATTTTCCTAGTAGTTTTACAGGATAACATACTAAAAAAACAAAATGCAATTATGAGAACAAACGCAAGAAATTTATTTTTTCCCCAAGAAAAATATCGCATTTTATTCATACAATTTCTGATCGGCTATTTTTTTATTTAAGAATTCCGAAGCTGGTCCAATAGATTTTGCTTTGTTCCAATATTCAATTGCCTTTTCTTTCTCGCTAAGTTTGTATAATACATCCCCATAATGTTCTATTATCACAGCACTTTTATCGCCTCCTCCTTTCATTGCTTTTTCAAGCCATATTTTAGCCTCCGAAAATTTATTCAAACGATAAAGTATCCAACCGTAAGTGTCTTGAAAGGAAGCATTGTTCGGCTCCAGTGTGTTGGACAATAAAGACATTTGTTCAGCCTTATTCAAACTATCTCCCCTTAAGGATAAATAGTAGCTGTAATTATTCAACACGTAAGAGTTTTTATTGTCTTGTTCTAAAGCCTTATCAAAAGCAGTATCTGATTCTTTATTGTTTTTTAATTTATAATAGACATCTCCTAACTGTGCATAAAACTGACTTAACAGCGCCTTATTATCAATAACTTGTTTAATACCGGTATTCAAGATTTCTATTGCCTCAGTATATTTTTTTAATTGATTTTTTGCAATCCCATTAAACAAATAAACTAAAGGTTGATTTGGAAAAAGCGTAATCGCTTCTTCTGTTTCAGATAACATGGCATTAAAATCGTTTAACTCAGACTCTATAAGTATCAGCTGTTGCCAAACGGCAAACTTTTCTTTATCTAGTTTAATCGCTTTCCTATATGCCTGTCGAGCGGAATCTAATTGTTTATCCTGGTATAAGAAATCGCCATAAATAGCATATGCTTTAGGCTCATGAGGATGGGTACTTATTAAAAGTTTATTGAGTGTTAATGCCTGTTCCTTTACATCGGAATATTTTTCTATCAAGGTAAAATAGGAAGCCAGAATGCTAATGGCTGTTTCAATTTCAAGATTCTTATTTGAGAATGCGATCTTGAGTTCTTCAATAGTTTTTTCTTTATTGCCAATGCCACGGTAATAATTTGCCAAGGATAAGTGAACAAAGGCATCATCAGGATCCAGCTCCTGAATTTTTTTATAGGTCTCCAATGCTTTTTCCGGCAAGTTATTCGCCTGATACAACTCTGCTAACGCATTATAATATTGTATCTCTTTTGGATTGGCTTCGATAAGTTTCTGAATTTCAGCAATTGCTTTATCTACTTTATTTAATTTCAGATAGATCCTCTCTTTCTGCATAGACAATTCTTGCTTTACGCCTATTTTCTCTTCTAATTTATCATATACTTTTATAGCTTCGTTCATTTTATCGGCATTAATAAGGGCATTGGCTAAATCAAAATAGGTATTAATATTGTCCGGATCTTTCTTTACTAACTGTTCATATATCTCAACAGCCTCATTTTTCATATTGTTTTTTTGAAGCGCTTCTCCTAAAAATGATAGGTACCAAACATTATCCGGATTAATGGCAACGGCTTTTTTAGCACAGGCTAAAGATTCTTTATTTTTACTTACTTTTTCAAAGATCTTGGCAAGTTCGTAATAAGAAGCATCACTGCTATTATCTATGTTTAATGCTTGGTTAAAAAGAGTAATTGCCAATTCATAATTTCCTAATATTTTTTCTTTGTTGGCATTATAAAAAAGATACTGAAAGTCCACCTTTTGCTTGTCCGACAAAGCTTTATGGGCAGCGGTCTTTTTCAGCGAAGACGATGAATTAGTAGAAGTCGTTTTGCACCCTATTGCTAACAATAAGACAAAAAAGAGTGCTGAAAAGTTTTTGATGATTCTCATCCTTTTAAAAAATTAAATCTCTGTAGAATAATCGCCGATGCTTAATTCTCTTGAAGTGCCGGCATATTCAACAAAATTACCGATCATAGAATTTTCTACTGTTGCCTTAGCAATTTTAGAATTCGTTTGTATAATGGAATTTTGAATGATGGAATTGGTAATTTTTGAGCCATTACCTATAGATACATAAGGCCCAATAACCGAGTTTGTAATTTCAACATTTTCGCCAATAAAACAAGGCTCAATAACCACAGAATTTTTATTTATGAAACTATCTGCGATCATTTTTTTTCCTCTATTTAACTCCAAAACCCGCTGATTAGTATATACTGCAGCATCTTTGTTTCCGCAGTCCAGCCACTCGTCCACACTTCCTGGAACAAACTTCATTCCTTTTTGCTTCATATTTTCAAGGGCTCGTGTTAACTGATATTCGCCCTTCTCCATGATATTATTATCAATTAAATACCGGAGTTCTTTGCGCAGATTTTCACCATCTTTGAAATAATAAATTCCTATAATAGCAAGATCAGAAACGAATGTTTGAGGCTTTTCAAAAAAGTCGGTTATTATATTGTTTTTATTTACTTTAACCACACCAAATGCGCTTGGGTCATCCATCTTACTCACCCAAATAATTCCTTCTTTGGCAACATCTATTTTAAAATTCGCTTTAAAGAGGGTATCTGCGAAAGCAACAACAACATTTCCGGACAATGCTTTTTCGGCACAAAGAATTGCATGAGCTGTTCCCAATGCCTCTTCCTGATAATGAATTGATCCTTTTGCACCAATATTCTCTGCAATCTTTATTAAATTATTCTCTGCTTCTTTTCCAAAGTTCCCGATGATAAAAGCCACCTCTGCTACTTTTTCGCCACACACGATGGCTATATCTTCTATAAGCCTTTGTACAATTGGTTTTCCTGCTACTGATATTAATGGTTTAGGAATTGTTAATGTATGCGGGCGCATTCTTTTGCCCATTCCTGCCATTGGCACTATTATTTTCATTCCTTAATTAATTTGAACATTCGTTGATTTAATTACTTTGTCCCCGTGTGACCAAAACCCCCAGCTCCACGGACTGTGTCCACTAACGATTTGGATTCTTGCCACTCCACACGTTCATGCGATGCAACAATCATTTGTGCTACCCTTTCTCCGTCTTGTATGATAAAATCTTCGGTAGATAAGTTGATCAGCAATACTTTTATTTCTCCTCTATAATCGGCATCTATGGTTCCCGGTGAATTTAAAACTGTTACACCTTTCTTAAATGCCAGTCCGCTTCTTGGTCTTATTTGTGCTTCAAAACCAATAGGTAATTCTATAAATAAACTTGTAGGAACTAATAGTCGTTCCATTGGTTTTAAAACCAGCTGTTCTGAAAGATTCGCTCTAAGATCCATCCCTGCTGAAGCAGCCGTCTCGTAGGTGGGCAGGATATGTTTAGAGTTGTTTATAATTTTTACTGTCATACTGTATGTCTCTTTTTAATCTGGATATTCTATCAAAAATGGCATCATTAAATGGAGGTCGAAGGTACAAAATTTTTAGTTCTTTATCGCGTCTATAATTTTTCGTTTTATCCTTTTAGAATATCCATTAAGGGTATTCATTACCTTTTGGTTTGTTTTTATATCGACCTATTTCTAAAACATAAGCAAGTCCGATATACATCAAAATGAATATATTATTTATACAGAACAAAGGCGTTTTTCCAAGTATATTAAACGACTGGAGAGAATGACTTAGCGCATACAAAAGAAGAGCTAATCCGATATAACTTAAAATCCGTTTTACATTGTAATTTACCGGGAACTGTTTCTGTCCGATAAAGTAGGAAATGACCATCATCGAAGCATAACAAACCAACGTAGCCCATGCACATCCTTTATATCCGTATATGGGAATCCACCAGATGTTAAGAACAATGGTTATAACAGCACCGTATACCGCAAGGTAGGCGCCATACTTCGTGTGCCCGGATAATTTGTACCAGATGGAAAGATTAAAAAACATCCCTAAACATAAATTGGCCAACAGCAGTATTGGAACAATAGGCAAACCGGAGTGAAATTTCGGGCCAATAAAAAATTTAATACTATCTATATTAAGCATGATGCATAAAAATATCAGAGAGCACCCGAGAACGAAGTATTTCATTACCTGGGCATACACTTCTTTCGAGTTTTCGTTTTTTGCCTGAGCAAAGAAAAATGGTTCAGCCGCATATCGAAAGGTTTGTATAAACAAGGTCATCAGGATAGATAATTTATAACAGGCGCCATAAATACCCACTTGTACCAATGCTTGAGAAGGAATGGGGTAAAGATATTTCAACAAGATTCTGTCTATTGTTTCATTGACCATTCCTGCTGTGCCTGCTATTAATAGTGGTAAGGCATAAATAATCATGCTCTTCCAAAGCGTTTTATCGAACCTGTAAGGAGTATCTGTAAATTGAGGAAACAACAATAAAAGTGTAACAACGCTCGCAATTAAATTGGATATAAACACATACCCTACTCCTATTTCCGGATTGTATATACTATCAATACCGGCGATCCCTTTTTTCTGCAGTATAGGACACAGTACCAAAAAGAATAAATTAAATCCGACATTAATAAAAATATTTAAGAGCTTAATAAAAGCAAATCGTTTGGCTTTATTTTCATGACGCAGCCTGGAAAAAGGAACCGATGTAACTGCATCCAATGCTAATATCAGGGCAAACCAGGTAATGTATTCAGGATGGTTTTGGTATCCCATAAGAGCGCTGATCGGCCCTGAAAAAGCAATCAGGATAAACAAGAGTACGGAAGAAGTTCCTACTAAGGAAAGTAATGATGTGCTGTATACTTTTTCAGGATCGGATTCACTCTGCGAAAACCTGAAATAGGCGGTTTCCATTCCGTAGGTAAAAACGATAATTAGAAATGTAACATAGGCGTACATCTCGGTAACGACACCAAACTCGGCCGGAAGAAAAATTCTGGTGTATAAGGGTACTAAAAAATAATTGAGCAGGCGGCCTACGATACTACTTAACCCGTAAATAGCTGTTTGTCCGGCAAGTTTTTTTAGAGGGTTCAATAATTAGGGTTGGGTTAAAAAACAGATCAAAACATTCACAAAACGAACAAAGTTAAAAAGTATTACTCTTTAAAATGGTGAACGAAGTAAAGTTTTTGAACACGCCATCGTTAATTTCTATATGACTCACAATCGCTCTATCAGAGCCTTTTTTGCACCACTCTATAAATTTGTTTACTTGATCCTCCTCACCTTCCGCCTCAACAAACACAGTTCCATTAGCATCATTTCGGGCAAATCCATAGATGGTATATTCCAACGCTTTTTCTTTCGCCGTTTGTCGGAAGAAAACGCCTTGTACTTTTCCAGAGACTTTTATTGAACGGTGTATTTTCATTTGAATGAAGAAAATCTGTTATTCTATCATTTTATAATTATTTATCAAAATTGAAGCAGACAAATTTAATTTTTTGGCCAGGTTTCTAATCATTTCTACAGTTAGTCTTTTTCTCCTGTTCAGTACCTCTGAAACCCTGCCTTTACTCCCGATCACTCCAATTAAATCTTTTTGTTTAATATCCATTTCCTTCATCCTTATTTTGATTGCTTCGATAGGATCAGGAGCTTCAATTGGATAGTGAATGTTTTCATAATCCTCTATCAACAAAGAAAGAATTTCAGCCTCATCTCCTGCAGGACTGTTAACAGGCGCGTCAAAAATTATTTCTAATCTTTCAAGCGCATTTGCATAATCTGATTCGCTTTTAATAAGTTTGATTTTCATCTGTATAGTTTAAATTGTTTCAGCATTGATTCTATCATATTCTGCGTGTGTACCTATGAATCGAATAAATGCCCATTGTCTTTCATAATTAATTTTAACAACTAGCCTGTATGTATTGCCTTTGATATTAAAAACAACTCTGTTGTTATTAAGAATGCTTGCATGGGCAAACGTTTTTTTTATCTCATTGGGCGTTTTCCAATTGGATGATTTAGCAGTATCGTGCCATGTTTTAAGATACTCTTCGCAATCTTTATGTTTTTCCCAAAAATTTCTTAATGTTTTTTTTGCAATTATTCTTTTCATAATTAAAGTTTAACAAAGATACTAAAAGTTCTCGATTAAAGAACTTTTAAAAACAAAAAGGTTAAATTAATATCCAATAAAAAAATCAGAAAGTATAAATTCTAATATCCTGAAAAAAACATAGAAACAAAAAACCATCAAAAAATAAAAAATGGCTTACCCAAAAGTATATAAAAAAAGAAAACCTGCATAATTTTCCGATCCCAAAAAATTATCTTTTTTTTACAAAAAAATAATTGACTTGGTAGCTCAGCTGGTAGAGCAACTGACTCTTAATCAGTGGGACTATAGTTCGATCCTCCAGAGCCACAAGCCTTTCAAACTTATTCCTTTCTTTTGTGAACGTACATACTACCATCAAAAACTCTCAAAATATTTTGCAGGCGTTAAGTTTATTGCATACTTTAGCTGGTAAGTAATAACAATTGTTTTACACTGTGAGTAGAAGTAAACAAAAAACATTTATAAGATTATTGTTGAAATAAAAAGCTATGAAAAAACTTATATTTCTTTCCTTTGTGTGCATATCTAACTTTGCTATTTGCCAGTCGGTTGATGACTTAGACAAAAATAACGGTTTTAAGAATCTTACCCTAGGAATGTCGCTTGATGCGGCAAAAAAATACATAAACCCGATCCCATATGAGTCGTATCCTAAATTAAAGATTGCATATTATGATGTTACTTACCAGGATTTTTTAAAAATAGGCAGTAACTCTTTATCCTCAGTAAGTCTTGTCTTTTTTGACAATAAACTAGAAACCATCACTATTAAAACAAATGGTTTTTCAAATTCAGATGCGGTTTTGGGAACATTCAAAAATGCTTACGGAGCATGGCGTCAGCCAAACAAATACATAGAAGAATATGGCTGGATCGGGAAGGCTGTTGATATGCTTTATAACCAAAATAGGACTACGGGTAATGCCAACATATTTATTTTTAGTAAGGAAATCCACAGGCAAGCCAAAGAGTACAAAGACAGACTCCTTGAATAATAAAAAGCCGTTGCCGATCTGTACTCGTTAAAAGAAAGTTAAACGCCAAGAGTCTGAAATCTTACTTATTTTCTTTTAAAAACAAGAGCTTGTGTGGTAAGTGAGTGGACTAATTTCATTGGCGGCCACTATCCACTTGGTTAAATATTGTTAAATAACTGTTTGACCTGACATCTAAGGCAATACGGCATATTATTTGAGAAGCCTATAATATAACTCTAAAAAACAGGAGACTCAAACTATGAAAACACTAAAATTAGTAGCCTTAACATTGACAAGTTCATTGGTTATGGCAACAGCTTCATTTGCTCAAAGTACTATTAAACAAGATGTGAACAAAACCGGAAGCCACATTAAGGCAGATGCTAAATCCGGCAACCGTCACATGAAAAAAGGAATGCATCATGCTAAAAACCCGGCTAAACATCAAGTCGAAAAGCCTTCATAAGTCAGGGTAGTTAAAAATAATGCAAAGAGAGCCGTGTAATTACGGCTCTTTTGTTTTTGCATAAGATTGAAGATTATTTAGTGGAATCTTTTAGCGGTTTAGGTACTTTAGGTATTTAAAGTAAGTCTAAAAACAATAGAGTATCTCTGGCATCACTCAATTTGCGTCTTTTATCAATAGTTAATTTAATGTAGCTATTTCATGGCTAAAACATTGGAAAATCATGTGTACGAAATTTGCAGGTTAAAAGGAAAAAATACTAACTTTGGCATTCTCATTAAAAAATCCAGAATGCGTTAAAACCGCATTGTTATTGAGAAAGCCAATATTGACTTCGTAGCTCAGCTGGTAGAGCAACTGACTCTTAATCAGTGGGCCGAGAGTTCGATCCTCTCCGAGGTCACCAGTAAAAAAAGGGTTTGCAGAAATGCAGACCTTTTTTTGTTTTTTATTATCTGCCCTTATTCTAATTTGGACAAAGTCGGTAACTGTGTTCAATTATGAATAATCCTTTTTTTTAAATTATTGTCTGTATTATTATTGCAACGTGTATTAAAATAATTCACCTGTTGTTATACCTTTGCTGCCAAAATAAACACATGCTCAAAAGTCCGGTATATCTTGATTATAATTCAACAACGCCTGTTGATGAAAGAGTATTGGATGTTATGTTTCCTTATTTTACTACAAAATTTGGCAATGCAGCAAGTAAAACACATAGCTATGGATGGATTGCCGAAGATGCAATAAAGCAGGCCAGAGAGCAAATTGCCAATTTAATTAATGCAGAGGAAGAAGAAATTATTTTCACTTCCGGTGCAACAGAGGCCATCAATCTTGCTCTTAAAGGTGTTTATGATATCTATAAAGTTAAAGGGAATCATATCATTACTGTTACCACGGAACATTCTGCTGTTTTAGATACCTGCAAAACACTGGAAAAAAAAGGAGCTGTAATCACCTACCTTTCTGTTGACAGGGAGGGCATGATTGATATTCAGGAATTAAAAAACGCTATCACCGCACAAACTATTTTAATTTCTGTAATGTATGCTAACAATGAAACCGGAGTTACACAACAGATGAGACCGATTGCGGAACTCGCACATGAAAAAGGAATTATTTTTATGAGCGATGCCACACAGGCCGTAGGTAAAATACGTGTGGATGTTATAGAAGACGGCATTGATTTATTATGTTTATCTGCACACAAAATATACGGGCCAAAAGGAGTCGGCGCTCTTTATGTAAGAAGAAAAAATCCAAAGGTGCGCCTGGCTTCTCAAATTGACGGAGGTGGCCATGAACGTGGCCTACGCTCCGGCACCTTAAATGTACCGGGCATCGTAGGTTTGGGAAAAGCCTGTGAAATTGCAGGAACAGAAATGTGGGATGATGCCAAACGCATCTCTACATTAAGAACGCAGCTTGAACATGCATTTATTGATAATCTGGGAAATGTATTTGTAAATGGCTCACAAAAATACCGAATCCCAAATGTGACGAATTTATCCTTTCAGGGGGTAAAAGCAGACACTCTTATAACAGCCTTAAAAGATATTGCCCTGGCAACCGGCTCTGCTTGCAGCTCTGCTTCTATGGAGCCTTCCCATGTTTTAAAAGCGATGGGGTTAAGCGATGAATTGTCTTATTCTTCTATCCGCTTTAGTCTGGGAAAATATACCAGTGAAGAAGAAATAGTGTATGCCATTTCTAAGATATCCGAGGCTATTCTAAATCTGCGAAAAATCAATCTATAACCACCATACGTTTCGTTACAGATTGACCATTGGCCTTAAGCGTATAGAAATAAATTCCTTTAGAAAAACCGGAAGCATTTAATAGCGTTGTGTTTTTCCCTGCATTTTTAAATCCTTCATTAATCGTCATTAGCTTTCTCCCGGTAATATCATACACTTCAAATTTCACTTCAGAAGGGTTAGCCAATTCATAACTTATTGTAGTAGTTTTATTAAATGGGTTTGGACAATTTGTAAGGGAGGAAATCCCTGTTTGAATTTCTTCTACTTTAGAAAATGACAGGGTGTTTAAACGGATAAAAGGCGCCTCATAAAGAGGTCTCCATTTAGATGAATCTGCAGCATACATAAATGAAACCGTCAAAAACTGCCCGGAGGTATTATCTGCAGCTGTTATCACCTGGTCGCCTCCTGTTTGATCATTATAATGAGTAACCCCGCTAACTTCTATACCGGCAAGATATATCGCGCCTTTGTCCAGAATAACTTTGCCGACTAATGGCAAAGTCATCCATGTACTAAACTTGGTAGAATCAACAACAATAGAATCATTAGAAGCAGCTATAAGGTCAAATACCGGCATGTCGGTAGAAGTAGCGCCGGGTGTTACCTGGTAAATCATTCCTCTGATAAAAAGATTTTTCTTTTTTGTAGTCGACTTATCAATATAGACAGAAATAGAACCAAACTGTTCGGTTGTTTGAATGGAGTACAGGTTGCCTATCACGGATTCATTGGCATCTCCACCCATATAAAAACCGGGACTGGTAATACCTGCATTTAACAAATCTCCATTATCCCTGGCATACACATTTTCAGAAACAAAAAACGATTCTTTAGAAACATTATCTGAAGGAAAAGAATCTGTTTCATTTTGTGTCGCTGTAAATGTTACCTTGTAGTCTTTTCCGGATATGGAAGGGATCGGAAATGCAGGGTCGTCAAGAGACATTATAGCGCCTTTTGAATAAGGTATTGATAAAGCCGGGCTGGAATAATTATATAAGGAGTTTCCACTTTCCACGATTCCCACATTCAAGGCAACGTTTGTTTGCGTTTTTGCACCTTTATTTGAAATAATAGACTTGAATCGAACACTGTCCACTTGGCTGGCTGGCATTTGCCCATAATATCCGGAACCGGCCATATTCATAAATGTCGCATTAAGCACCAGATCGTTGTTTTGAAGATCAGACAAAGAGACATCATCTATTTGCCAGGAATAGGCACAGCCAAAAGGGTTAGGTCCGGCACCTGGATTTTTCGGGCTGTAAAAGGTGAAGCGGATCCAAACTGTTGATTTCCCTCCTGCTGCAGAAGAAATATCTACTTCAACAGTTTCAGGGTTCGGTGAAGTGTGACCTGCCGATTGATAATTTCCATTGATTTCATATTTAATCCAGTTGATATTATCCGTACTTACAGATACGAAAGTGGTGTCATAAAAACGTCTGTAAACTTGTTCAAAGCTCAATTTTACAAAAGGATGTGCCGATAAATCGATAGCGTTTACAGTTGTTAAATGTGCGATTTGATTGCCTCCGCACAATAGATCAGAGTCGAACAAGGCAAAGGGAGCCTTAGAGCTGGAATTTATCGGACTTAATTTAGCAAGTCCGGAAGGAGGTTGGGATCCAATAACCCAATCTCCGGCTGTAAAAGCATCGTGAGTAATTTTCCAGTTGGAGGAATTTGAAAAATCATCAGACCAGATGGATTGTACAGCATTAGTTTTGTTAAAAGTGGGCGCTGCTTTTTCAACAGGAGAAGCAGGTAGGCTTTTATACAAAGGCGCCATATTCATTTTTTGTGCTTGCCCAAAAACGGAAAGCACAAAAAATAAAAAAGAAATTAATAGAGACGTTTTTTTCATGAAAAAAGGATTTAAATTTAAGAGACTAATTCTTCATTATAAGATGCTGTTGGAAGACAGCTACATATTAAATTTCGGTCTCCATAAGCATTATCAATTCTTCCCACTGAAGGCCAGAATTTATTTTCTTTTACTGAAGCCAGAGGGAAGACAGCCTTTTGCCGGGAATAAGAATGTTTCCAATCTTCTACCATAGCAACATTCAACGTATGTGGCGCATTTTTTAATACATTATCTGATTTGTCGGCAAGCCCATTTTCAATTTCCCGAATCTCGTTGCGAATAGCAATCATGGCATCGCAAAAACGATCCAGTTCTGCCAAGGATTCACTTTCTGTTGGTTCTACCATAATCGTGTCGTGGACAGGAAAAGAAACTGTTGGAGCATGAAATCCATAATCCATTAATCGTTTAGCAATGTCGCCAACTTCTACCTGTGCCGTTCTTTTAAATTCACTGCAATCCAATATCATTTCATGCGCACATCTGCCATTTTTCCCCATGTACAGGGTATTGTAATCGGCTTTCAAAGTTTCCTTGATATAGTTAGCATTTAATATCGCTATTTTGGTAGCTTCGGTTACACCTTTAGCGCCAAGCATTTTAATGTATCCGTAAGAAATTAAAAGAATGGAAGCGCTTCCCCATGGAGCAGCAGAAACAGCGCTGATGCCTTTGTCGCCACTAATTTTAATTACGGAATGAGATGGCAAAAAAGGCGCCAGATGAGCCGCTACACCAATAGGGCCCATACCGGGCCCACCGCCACCGTGAGGTATAGCAAATGTTTTATGAAGATTCAAATGGCATACGTCAGCGCCTATGTTACCCGGACTTGTTAAGCCTACCTGGGCATTCATATTTGCTCCGTCCATATAAACCTGTCCACCATTCTCGTGAATGATTTTAGTAATGTCCATTATACTCTCCTCGTAAACACCATGTGTAGAAGGATAGGTTACCATTAAGCACGATAAATTGTCTTTACTGAGAGCAGCTTTCGCTCTGAGATCTTCCACATCAATATTTCCTTTATCATCACATTTAACAACTACAATTTTCATTCCTGCCATAGCAGCACTTGCAGGATTGGTGCCATGAGCTGACGAAGGAATTAATGCAATAGTACGATGGCCATCGCCTCTGCTTTTATGGTATTCCCGGATCACCATCAGGCCGGTATACTCTCCCTGCGCGCCTGAATTGGGTTGCAGAGAAATAGCTGAAAAGCCCGTTATCTCACATAAATACTGTTCTAATTCTTTAATGATTTGCAAATACCCTTGCGCCTGATCAAGCGGTACAAAAGGATGCATCGTGCTAAATTCCGGCCAGCTCAAAGGAATCATTTCACTGGTAGCATTCAGTTTCATGGTACAAGACCCTAAAGGAATCATGGAATGATTGAGCGCCAAATCTTTATTCTCCAATCGCTTAATATAACGTAACATTTCTGTTTCAGAGTGATAACTATTAAAGACCGCATGGGTTAAGAATGGAGAAGTGCGTTGTAACGCAGTTGGAATAACCGAATCAGCTGGAGAACTATTTGCCGGTTTTGATGTTGATGAAGAGAAAATAGTTATAATTTGTTCAACGTCCTCCATAGCGGTTGTTTCGTCAAGGCTAATAACAACAGAAGAATCCTTGTATCTGAAATTGATTCCTGATTGTAATGCTGCTTTTTGGATGACCTGCAATCGAGCCGCATCCACGTTTATTTTTATAGTGTCAAAAAAGGCGGCATTCACTTGTTTATATCCTAATTCCTGAAGTCTTTTTGATACTGTTTTTGTTAGATCATGGATGGTTCCGGCAATATCTTTTAAGCCATCCGGGCCATGGTATACTGCATACATACCAGCGATAACGGCCAATAATACCTGAGCGGTACAAATATTGGATGTTGCTTTATCCCTGCGAATATGTTGCTCTCGTGTTTGTAATGCCATTCTCAAAGCTCTGTTGCCTTGAGCATCAATAGATGCACCGATGATACGTCCCGGCATTATTCTTTTATAATTTTCTTTGGCAGCAAAATACGCTGCATGTGGCCCACCGTAGCCCATAGGAACACCGAAACGTTGAGAAGTACCCAATACAATGTCTGCACCCCATTCTCCCGGAGGAGTTAATAATACAAGACTCATCAGATCTGCGGCCACAGCTATTTGTATGTCATATGATTTAGCATTATTTACAAATACTTTGTAATCATAAATAGCGCCGTCACAAGCCGGATATTGTACTAAAGCACCAAAAAAATCAGCGCTTAACGGTATGGTTTCATGATTGCCAATCACCAGTTTTATTCCTAAAGGTCCGGATCTGGATTTAAGAACATCAATAGTTTGAGGAAAGCATTCTTCAGAAACAAAAAATAAATGTGTGCCTGTTTTTTCGGATTCTTTTGATCTGTTGTTAAACATCATCTGCATTGCTTCAGCTGCTGCAGTAGATTCATCCAACAAAGAGCCATTTGCTATTTCCATTCCGGTGAGATCCAGTACTACCGTTTGAAAATTCAATATCGCCTCCAATCGTCCTTGTGCAATTTCTGCCTGGTAAGGAGTGTAAGCGGTGTACCAGCCCGGGTTTTCAAATATGTTTCTTAATACCACTCCCGGAGTTATACAATTATAATAGCCTAAGCCGATATAGGATTTATAGACTTTGTTTTTAGAGGCTATCACCCGAAGATCTTTTAAATACTGATATTCGCTAACGGAGTCAGGAAGATTTAAGGTCTTTTTAAGACGAATAGAGGCCGGTATCGTTTCTTCTATTAAAGAATCAATGGAGTTGCATCCGATCTTTTTAAGCATTTTATTAATTTCATTGGCATCAGGTCCGTTGTGTCGTGAAGAGAAATTGGCTTTGGGCATCATCTTTTTTATTGGTCGTACATTGAAGGAAACAAATTTAATAAATCTGTTGAGATAAAAGATATTTTTTCTGTAGATTAATCCATGAGAATAATAATACCGCAACACAGATTGGTATTATTATTGTTTATATTTACGCCACTTTCGAAATAAGAATCAAGAATGAATTTCAAAAAAATAATTCTATTAAATAGTATATTGTTTCTAGTATCTACCTTTGTTTTGGCTCAGGACAAAATTTTGCTGTTAAACGGAAAGGTATTATTGGTAAAGTCTTTAAATATAGAAGAAAATTTGGCAACGGTATCCTTTAAAAATTTTGAAAATAATAAAGATAAAAAAATAAAAAGAAATACTATATTTTCCATAGTATCTGAAAAAGGAATTGAAAATATATTTTATAAAGAAGATTCTGTTTCCTTTAACAATGATCTTTCTGTTGAGGGCATGAGAATGTATATAAAAGGATTGCAGGAAGCGGAGACGTTTAAGTCTCCGATGTCAACCGTTGGTGGTCTTTTGATTGGCGCAAGTTCCAGTTTTCTTGGTTTTTATGGATTGATTCCTCCTGCTATATTCATTTCTGTAGTTGGAAATCGTGCACCCAAAATGGAAAAGCAACAGGTATCGGATAAAGAGTTATTAAAAAATGACAACTTTGTTTATGGCTACGAAAGAAAATGTAAGGCAAGGAAAGTCAATAACGCGGCAATAGCAAGCTTAACCGGCTTTGTCGTTGGGTTTGCAACGCTTATATTTCTTAACAAGTAGTCTTATTTTATTGTTTCCCTATCTAAAGAAATTATTCAACTACTTTATTTTTGGCAATATCTACATTGCCATAGCAGCTGCTTGTCTTACATTAGAAACACAGCTATTATTAGGATACAAATTCCAAACAGACGCTTCTGTATTTCTTGTTTTTTTCTCTACGTTATTTGTGTATAACATTTCAAGATTACAGGTGTTTTTAGGAAAACAAACTTTTAAATGGTTACTATTCAATAATACCGTCTATAGTTTAACAACTATTGGCGCTTTGCTCGGCCTGTTGGTATCTATGTTTCTGATAGAGTTAAGGATGTTTGTTATAATGATTCCATTGGCATTGGTATCCTTAGGTTACTCTATTCGTTTGCGCGGAATTCCCGGACTTAAGATTTTCTTAATTTCCATGGTGTGGGGAATAGTAACAGTGTTCATTCCTGTATTAAAAAACGATGGCAATTTTTTGGACGTAAATATTTTACTTTTGCTTATACGCAGGATGCTTTTTGTTTTTGCCATAACAATCCCTTTTGATATTCGTGACAGGGCAGAAGATGCTATTGATAATCTTAAAACAATCCCGGGTCTTTTGGGTGAAAAAAAATCAAAAGCCATAGCGCTGGGAGCGCTCGTATTGTTTATAATAGCATTGTTTATGCACTACCGGTACGAAATACAAGAGTGGCGCATTGGTTTGCAAAAGGATACCTTGCCTCTTTTAATCTCGGCAATTGTTGCAGGTTATTTTATCCTGAAATCTTCTGTATCAAAAAACAACTATTACTATCTGGTGATTTTAGACGGGACTATGATCCTCCAATTTCTGTTGGTTTATTTTTTTCTAAAATGGTAAACCGTCATCTTCGGTAACAGGAGGCAAGCTGCTGCTTACACTTTCATTATTGGAAGAAGCAGTAGTGCTACTTCCTTTCGAAATGCTTTGCATTTTCCAGGCTTGTAAACTATTGAAATACGATTTAACTCCCTGAGGATTTACATAAGACCGACCACGTACATTAAAAGAAACATCTATCATTTCTCCATTCGAGAAGGTATCTAATAAACTGCATTTATCTTGCGCCAGTTCAAATTTAATGTATTGTGGGTATTGAGGATTTTCGGTATCCTGAATAACAAATTCGCGTTTCTTGAATTTTTCCGATACCTGTACTGTGTCATAGATTTCGATAAGAGTTCCTGTAATGTTCATTGGATATGATTTTAGTTTTAAATTAGATTTTTTTATTCAATGCTGAAATAAAAACGCAATGACAAAATTAATAAAAAAAGATTACTTTTTAAAAACAATATCAAGGCTTTCACAAATATGTTGAGCTGCTGTGTTTAAGTCATTTACAGAATGAGCTTCAGAAACAAAACAAACTTCGTAGCCTGAAGGTCCAAAATAAATGCTTCTTTCCAATAGCTCCCTATGGAATATTTTAAAATGCTTCATGCTGTCAGCATCTATTTGATCAGCCCTTCTTATGTTTTCATTATTGGTAAACGCGATCCAAAAGACAGAGCCGATAGAATAAATTTTTACCGTGTAATTTTTTGCCTTAATATGATTTTCAATACCTGTTAAAAAGGTTTTTGTTTTTTCAGCCAACGAGGTATAAAAATTATCTTTCAGGCATTCCGTTAACTGCGCAATTCCTGCAGCCATAGCTACCGGGTTACCCGATAATGTTCCGGCCTGGTATACGGGCCCATCCGGGGAGATGCAACTCATGATCTCTTTGTTGGCACCATAAGCACCTACAGGCAAACCTCCGCCAATAATTTTCCCATACGTTATAATATCAGGTTGTATTTTGTAATAACCGGCTGCGCCTTCAAAACCCACTCTGAATCCGGAAATCACTTCATCAAAAATAAGCAGGGCTCCGTGCTTTGTACAAACAGTCCGCAGACTTTCTAAGAATTCTTTGGTTTGAATCAATAAGCCATTATTGGCCGGGATCGGTTCAATAATAATACAGGCGATATCATTTTTATTATTTTGGAAAACAAGTTCCAGTGCATGTATATCATTAAGCGATATAACAAGTGTTTCTTTTGCAAAAGATTCCGGAACTCCTGCTGAGGAGGAAACACCAAGTGTTACTAAACCCGACCCGGCGTTTACAAGTAAAGAATCAGCATGTCCATGATAACAACCGTCAAACTTCACTATTTTATTACGTTTTGTATACCCTCTGGCAAGGCGGATGGCAGACATTACAGCCTCCGTTCCTGAACTCACGAACCGTATCCGTTCTATATATTTATTATTTGAAAGGATCAGATTCGCCAGCTCATTTTCTTTCTTTGTCGGAGCTCCGAACGACATGCCATTTTGAATGGTGTCCATTACTTTCTGACGGACAGAAGAATTGTTATGTCCTAAAATAAGTGGTCCCCATGAACAGCAAAAATCGGTATATTTATTTCCATCTGCATCCCAGATAAAGCAGCCATCCCCCTTTTCTATAAATACAGGCGTTCCCCCGACAGATCGAAAAGCCCTTACCGGCGAGTTGACTCCACCTGGAAAATAGTTTAATGCTTTTTTATAAAGTTCCTTGGACTGCTCGTGCTTCATTAGATTAGAAATTTGGAGAATTGCAAATATACTGTATTTGTATTTTCTAAAGATCTGCATTAATAAAATTATTAATCAATCTGTTTTCTGCATTTTTCAGAATATTTTTCAGATATTTATCAAACAATCTATTAATTATAAATGATATGGAAGATAAAGAAAAGGAGATATTACAAAATGGCAAAAAAAGATATACTGACTTGTCCTATTTAAATACCATTGCTAAAGGAAATCAGGATTTCATTCTAAAGATGATAAGTACGTTTACGCATGAAATGTCAATAGATCTTCCCAGGATCAAACAACAACTGGCAGAGCATTATTGGGAGGGAGTCGCTTCTACAGCTCACAAAATTAAACCTTCTTTTCAATTTTTCGGGATCAAGGAGTTGCAAGAAAGTATTCTGATTATTGAATCCAATGCGAAGGAACAAAAAAATTTGAATGATTTACCGGAGCTTATTTCTAAATTAGAGTATATTTGTGGAATTGCAATTGCAGAGTTAAATCAAGAGAAGACCAAATAAAAAGTCTTCTAAAAAAATGGAACGAAAAAAGGAAATAAGAGTTTTTCTTGTTGATGACGATCAGCTTTTTTTAGAGGCTTTGAAGTTTTTTTTATCCGAAGAAAACCCTCATTTCGCTATTACAATAAATACCTTTAATACAGGAGAAGCCTGTCTGGAACAAATGGGCTTAAAGCCCGACATTGTAGTGTTAGATTATTACCTGAACTCTTCAGTTGTTGATGCGATGGACGGGATGGTTGTGCTAAAAAAAATAAAAAATTTATATCCCACTATACGTGTTATAATGTTATCCGCCCAGGATAGTATAACTATTGCTTCAGAGATGTTGGAGCACGGAGCATTCGATTATGTAAGCAAAAATGAAAGTGCATTTGTCCGGATCAAAAATAGTATAACGAATATTTCCAAAACGAACGTTGTCATTGAAAAAATAAATAAAGAAGTTTCTATCTATAAAAAAGTAAATATTATTGCAATAATTGTTATCCTACTTCTTTTCATTTTAAGCAGGTTGTACCATTACTTTTCTCCATAAAAAGAAAATAAAAAAAGGAACACTGACTTTGCAGCGCTCCTTTTTAAACTAAATTATCAATTAAATTATTAAGGTAAAAGCAAATTATAAGTAGTATTAGCAATTTTTACGGTTATTTTATTATCACATGTACCGTCTCCAAAATCAATATAACGAACTGCTTTTCCACCAGCAGGTGTCAGTTCCACCGTTCCTTTAGTAATATATTTACACGAGCTTCTATCAACGATAAGAGGTGTTTTAATTATTGCCTTAAAGCCTCCTGTTGCTGAAGAACCGGATGAATTGCCTGTAATTTGATACGTATCATCTTTAGAATCAGGAGTGCCTTTAGTATCTGTTATTTCTTTTGTATTTGCATTAACTATAGTTACAACCTTTCCCAAAGAGCTGGTAATTTTGCCGTCTATATTAATTGTATAACTTTGATTCTTTACAGCATTAGGACCATCGTTCGTAAGAGTTCTTGTTCCTTCAACTAAATATCCATTTACAGAAAACTTCTCGAATGTAGTTGTTATTACGGCACCAGTCTGACTAAAAGGAGCACTGAACTTTATGATCATTTTTCCTTTGCGTTTATTTTCAGTGGTACTGGCAGGTGTACAAGTGCTATCCCAAATGCAAGTTAATGTTTTAGGAAAATAATTGGTAGCAGCAGTACTACTATCCCTGGTAATGTTAGCACAGCCAAAATTATTACCTGCCATCTTATTCACGCCGCCCTGACTACGTGCAGCATCATCCACAATATTATTAACATCACTGAATACATATTCAGCCTGAGCATTATCCTGAGCTGCCTGTTGGTCTGTATCGATAGTTACTTTATCTTTATTACAACTTCCCAAAGAAGCTATAATTATGCTAAGTACAAATACTGTTTTCAAATTTTTAGAGTAGCTTTTTTTCATATTGATTTGTTTAAGGAATTAATTACATACTATCTATACGAAAATAGAAATATTTTTTAGAAAAGTCAATTTATTTTGTTAAAAAACTATTATTTTCTTTCTAACACGCAAAATGAATAGGGGTAAGCGTTTTTTTCATCAGGCTGAAAATCATTACATTCCTTCATTTCCCATTCTTTTTCATTCAGCTCAGGGAAAAAAGTATCACCTTCAAATGAATGATAAATTTTTGTCAAATAAATTTTATTGGCAAAGTTCAAGGATTGTTTAAATATTCCATCACCACCAATTATAAAAACTTCGGTGTCGCCAGAAGCTTTGGCAAAAGCATCTTGTAAAGAATTAACTACTATGCAACCTTCAGCGGTATAGGACGGCTGATGTGTAACAACAATTGATGTTCTTCCCGGTAAGGCTTTACCAATTGATTCATATGTTTTGCGTCCCATGATCATATGATGGCCCATGGTGAGTGTTTTAAAAAGTTTTAAATCTGCAGGGAGATGCCAGATAAGTTTATTGTCTTTGCCGATTACATTGTTTTCAGATACGGCAACGATGATAGAAACGGTCATTTTGAAATTAGGTTATACAGCTACTGCAGCTTTTATATGGGGATGGGGATCATATCCTTCGAGTGAAAAATCTTCGAATTTAAATCCGAAAATATCTTTTACTGCCGGGTTTATTTTTAATGTTGGTAGTTTTCTTAAATCCCGGCTCAATTGCAAATTAGCCTGTTCAATATGGTTGGAATATAAATGAGTATCGCCAAGCGTATGAATGAAATCTCCCGGCTGCAAACCACACACCTGAGCTACCATCAGCGTTAAAATAGCGTAAGAGGCAATGTTAAAAGGAACACCTAAAAAAATATCGGCACTTCTCTGGTAAAGCTGGCAGGATAATTTTCCGTCAGCTACATAAAACTGAAAAAAAGCATGACAGGGAGGAAGTGCCATATTTTCTATTTCTCCAACATTCCAGGCACTTACAATCATTCTTCTTGAATCCGGAGTTTTTTTAATCTGATCAATAACCTGGGAAATCTGATCAATATGTCGTCCATCTGCAGTAGGCCATGATCGCCATTGGTAACCATATACAGGTCCTAACTGTCCATCGGTATCTGCCCATTCATCCCAAATACCAACACCATTCTCTTTTAAATATTTAATATTGGTATCTCCTTTTAAAAACCAAAGCAATTCGTGAACGATTGATTTAAGATGCAGCTTTTTGGTGGTTAATAAAGGGAATCCTTCCTGTAAATTAAATCGCATCTGATACCCAAAAACACTGATAGTCCCGGTGCCGGTCCGATCTGTCTTTTTAGCTCCGTGTGTTAACACATGCTGCATTAATTCGTGGTATTGTTGCATTTGATAATTCGTTAATGTGCCAATTCGTTGATTCGATAATTTGTTATTAGTACTCTGTTAACGAATTAACGAATTGTCAAATCAACGAATTAAGATTGTTTTCTCTTTTTAATTTCGTCTCTTATTTTGGATGCTTTTTCATAAGCTTCTTCTTCCAATGCTGTTTGAAGCAATGCCTGTAATTCTTCAAGGCTGCTTTTGGATAATTCATTTTCTTTCCCTCTCTTCTTTTCTTTTTCTATGCTCTCCAATGGATCGCCGGTACCTCCTTCTGATAAAGATGCTCCCTCTTCCAATATTATTCCGGCAGTAGATAAAATAAATTCGTAGGTATAAATCGGACAATGGAATCGAACAGAAATAGCAATAGCATCAGAAGTTCTGGCATCTATTTCTAAGACTTTATCTCCATTGCCGCAAATCAGTTTGGCAAAGAATATTCCTTCTACCAGGTTGTATATGATTACTTCCTGCACTTCTATACCAAATGAAACAGCAAAGCTTTTAAACAAGTCATGTGTCAATGGCCGGCTTGGAGTCATTTGCTCCAGTTCAATGGCTATCGCTTGTGCTTCGAAACCTCCTATAATAATTGGTAAACGCCTCTTCCCTTTTTCTTCACCTAACACCAGTGCATAAGCGCCGGATTGCGTTTGGCTGTACGATAATCCAATAATATCTAATTTTATTTTTTTCATTCAATGTCCCGTATGGGCCTTCAGTTATTTAGCTAATTAAAAAATTAAGGGAACAACTATGATTGATGAAGTTTAAAAGCTTTAACGGCTTCAATAAGTTTAGGTACGACTTCAAAGGCATCGCCCACAATTCCGTAGTCGGCTACCTTGAAGAAAGGAGCCTCAGGGTCTTTATTTATTACAACGATTACTTTAGATGAACTTACTCCTGCTAGATGTTGTATTGCCCCGGAAATCCCAATTGCAATATATAAATTAGGACTAATGGCTATTCCGGTTTGACCAACATGTTCTGAATGTGGCCTCCAATTTGCATCAGAAACCGGCTTAGAACAGGCAGTTGCTGCCCCAAGCAGACCGGCCAGCTCTTCTACCATTCCCCAATTTTCCGGACCTTTTAATCCGCGTCCTCCCGAAACAACTATTTCTGCTTCCGGTAACGAAACTTTATCACTCGCTTTTATAATTTCCTTTATCATGGTTGCAAAATCGGAGTCTTGCAAAGCCGGTTGAAAATCAACTACAGCAGCATCTCCTCCCTCTTCAATTACCTGATAAGAATTGGGTGTTACAGTAATTACTTTTATGTCCGAATACAATTCCACATCTGCAAAAGCTTTGCCTGAATAAGCGGATTTTCTGACGTTAAAACCATTGTCTGCATTGGGTAGGTTTACCGCACCGGTTATAAGTCCGGCACTTAATTTTACAGCTACGCGCGGTGCCAGTCCTCTTGCTGAAAAGGTATTTGACATAACGACTACTGTAGCGCTTTCTGCTTTGGCTGCTTCAGCAATAACAGAAGCGTACGCCTGGTTAACAAAAGATTTAAGACGTTCATTAGAAATATGAAGCACTTTTTTTGCTCCATATTTACCAAGATTTACCAACTCCTGTTGCGCCACATTCCCTATTGATGCTACAGAAAGTGATGTGTTTAATTTTTTTGCAATGGCATTTCCGTAAGAAATAACTTCGTATGCAGATTTTTTAAATTTCCCTTCCGCATTTTCAGCGTATACTAGAACTGACATATATTATATAATTTTTGCTTCTGAGTGTAATAATTCAATTAATTTTTCGGGAGTGGTTGCATCAACCAGCGTTACGGCACCACGAGGTTTAGGAGTATCATACGACTTCACTTTTGTTGTCTTCGTTACCTCAACAGGTTCTATTACCTTTAATGGTTTTGTTCTGGCAGACATGATACCACGCATATTCGGTATTTTAGGCTCAGCCATTCCTTCACTTGCACTTGCCACAAAAGGGATTGAGGTAGAAATAACTTCTTTACCTCCTTCAATCTCTCTTTCTAAAATAGCATTGTTGCCTTCAATTTTTAAACTTTTTGCCATAGATATAGATGGAATATTTAAAAGTTCTCCGATCATAGCGCCAACCTGTGAGCCATTATAATCTATCGATTCTCGACCTGTAAGAATGATATCGAATCCTTCTTCTTTCGCATAATTAGCGATTTGTTGTGCTACAAAAAAAGCATCCCGGGGAACTGCATTTATCCGAACCGCATCACCTGCTCCTATTGCAAGAGCCTTACGGATAGTTGGTTCTGTAGAAGCATCTCCTACATTTATAACTGTTACAGAAGCACCGCTGCTTTCGTTTAATTCAATAGCCTTGGCCAATGCAATTTCATCGTAAGGATTAATAATGTATGTAACTCCGGAAGAATTAAAAGCAGTATTGTTATCCGTAAATGTAATCTTAGAAGTGGTGTCAGGAACATTACTGATACAAACCAATATTTTCATAAAAAAATTATATACTTGTGGTTTTAATATAAAATTTAAAAAGAGGTACAAATTTAATTAAATTGTAATAGAATTAAAACAAAATGATAAAAAACAAAATAGAAGAGCTGCAAGAGTTCCTGACGAAGGAGCCTGAAGATTCTTTTATTAAGTATGCGTTGGCTTTGGAGTATATAAAAATAGAAAAATTTGATAACGCATTCATCTATTTAAATGATATTCTGGAAAAGGATGAAGGTTATTTAGCCGTATATTACCAGTCGGGCAAAGCATTTGAGCATGTTGGCCAACAGGAAAAGGCAACTTCTGTATATTTAAAGGGAATTGAAATTGCCCGAAGGCAAGGTAAAAAACATATCCTTGCAGAACTTCAACAGGCTTATAATTTATTAAAAGGGTTGGATGACGAGTATCCAGAATAGAATTTTCGCTTACATTATAAATAATTTTTATATTTTTGACGCTCCAATAAAATAACAAAATTAATAATTCGACAATGAGAGAAATTCAATTTAGAGAAGCCCTTCGTGAAGCAATGAATGAAGAAATGCGGAAAGATGAACGAATTTTTTTAATGGGTGAAGAGGTTGCTAAATACAACGGCGCCTATAAAGTAAGTCAGGGAATGTTGGATGAGTTTGGGGAGAAAAGAATTATAGATACTCCGATTGCAGAATTAGGTTTTACCGGTATTGCAATTGGCGCCGCCATGAATGGCCTTCGTCCTATCGTGGAATTTATGACATTTAATTTTTCTTTAGTAGCAATTGACCAGATTATTAATAATGCTGCTAAAATGATGTCTATGTCAGGTGGTCAGTTTACTGTTCCTATTGTTTTCAGAGGTCCCACAGGAGCAGCAGGAATGCTTAGTTCTCAACACTCGCAGGCTTTTGAAAACTGGTTTGCGAACTGTCCTGGATTAAAAGTCATTGTGCCTTCTAATCCTGCAGATGCAAAAGGGTTATTAAAATCCGCAATTCGTGACAACGATCCAATAATATTTATGGAGTCTGAGCAAATGTATGGTGATAAAGGTGCTGTTCCGGAAGGCGAATATTTAATTCCTATTGGTGTTGCAAATGTGGTGAAAACCGGTACTGATGTGACAATCGTTTCTTTTGGAAAAATGATGAAAATTGCTTTAAAAGCTGCTGAAGAATTACAAAAAGAAAATATCAATGCAGAGGTGATTGATCTTAGAACTGTTCGTCCTATTGATTATCCTACTGTAATTAATTCAGTAAAAAAAACAAATCGCCTCATTATTGTTGAGGAATCATGGCCTTTAGCATCGATTGCTTCGGAAGTGTCTTTTAAAGTACAAAGAGATGCTTTTGATTATTTAGATGCGCCTATCCTTCGGGTTATGGGAGGAGACGTTCCCCTTCCTTACGCACCTACTTTAATAGATGCTTATTTGCCAAATCCGAACCGTGTTATAGCCGCAGTGAAAGAGGTAATGTACCTGGTAAAATAAGTGTTTAATTGCATCAAATATCTTCAAATAGAAAGTATTGCAATTTCTATTTTAATATATTAGCTTTGCACCCCTTAAAATAACATTATCATTCTTAAAATATATAATAATATTTAATTAAAATTGTTTATGGAAAAAATTGTTTACGTTATTCCTTTTTTCGGTATTATAGCTCTCATCTATACCGCTATAAAATCTGCCTGGGTTACAAAACAAGATGCAGGAAATGAAAAAATGTCAACCATTGCAAAATATATTGCAGAAGGAGCAATGGCTTTCCTGAAAGCGGAGTATAAAGTGATGTTTTATTACGTTGTACTTGCTTCTATATTTCTGGGTTATTTGGGAATGACAGGTGAAAAATCTTCTCCTGTAATTGTTATAGCATTTATTATTGGAGCAGTTTTTTCTGCATTGGCGGGAATGATAGGAATGAAGATTGCCACAAAAGCAAATGTCAGAACTGCACAGGCTGCACGTACAAGTTTATCTAAAGCATTGGATGTTTCTTTTGGTGGTGGTTCAGTTATGGGTATGGGAGTGGCCGGTTTGGCAGTTTTGGGATTGGGTTCTCTGTTCATCATTTTTAAAATGATGTTTGTTTCCGGAGCTGATGTAAATGGTCCGGAAATGGAAAAAGCCCTAGAAGTTTTAACAGGATTTTCATTGGGAGCAGAAAGTATTGCATTGTTTGCCCGTGTTGGCGGAGGTATATATACAAAGGCAGCCGATGTGGGTGCCGATCTGGTAGGTAAAGTAGAAGCAGGAATTCCTGAAGATGATCCGAGAAACCCTGCCACAATTGCTGATAACGTAGGAGATAATGTTGGCGATGTTGCAGGTATGGGCGCGGATTTGTTTGGATCTTATGTAGCGACAATCCTTGCTACTATGGTTTTAGGAAGAGAAATAACCGTGCAAGATAATTTCGGTGGAATGTCACCTATGTTATTGCCAATGATAATTGCAGGAATGGGAATCATTTTTTCTATAATAGGGACTTTGTTTGTAAAAGTTAAAGAAGGAGGAAATGTTCAGGCTGCTTTAAATTTAGGCAACTGGTCATCCGTGGCATTAACTGCCGTTGCATCTTTTTTTCTTATCAAATGGATGATGCCGGAAACTCTTTCCATGAGAGGAGAAGTGTTTTCTTCGATGGACATTTTTTATGCGGTGGCGATAGGTTTGATTGTGGGTACTTTAATAAGTATCATAACGGAATATTATACTTCGATGGGCAAGCGACCTGTTAATTCTATTATTCAGAATTCTTCTACAGGCGCCGCAACAAATATCATTGCCGGTTTATCCGTAGGAATGATGAGTACTGCATTGCCAATTCTTGTATTGGCCGCAGGTATTGTCACTTCTTACATGGCGGCCGGCTTATATGGTGTAGCTATTGCTGCTGCGGGTATGATGGCAACGACAGCTATGCAACTAGCTATAGATGCTTTCGGCCCAATTGCTGATAATGCCGGGGGTATTGCAGAAATGAGTGAGCTGCCAAAGGAAGTAAGAGAAAAAACTGATATTCTCGATGCTGTTGGAAACACTACAGCTGCAACAGGAAAAGGTTTTGCTATAGCTTCTGCTGCATTAACCTCATTAGCGTTATTTGCTGCCTTTATGGGAACAGCAAACATAAAAGTCATTGATATTTCTAAAGCCAATATACTTGCAGGTTTATTTATTGGTGGTATGATACCATTTGTATTTTCCGCACTTGCAATGAGTGCAGTAGGTAGAGCCGCTATGGCAATGGTTCACGAAGTAAGACGTCAGTTCCGTGAAATTCCGGGAATAATGGAAGGTACAGGAAAACCTGAATATGATAAATGCGTTGCGATTTCTACCAAAGCAGCAATCAGAGAAATGATTCTACCCGGAGCTATGGCTTTGTTGGTTCCGGTAATAGTTGGATTTGCATTTGGCCCTGAAGTATTAGGAGGCGTTTTAGCAGGCGTTACTGTATCAGGAGTGTTGATGGCTATTTTCCAATCCAATGCAGGTGGCGCTTGGGACAATGCAAAAAAATCTTTTGAGAAAGGTGTCATGATTAACGGGAAGATGGAATATAAAGGATCTGATGCTCACAAGGCTGCTGTAACGGGAGATACTGTTGGTGATCCATTTAAAGATACATCAGGCCCGTCTATGAATATTCTTATTAAGCTAATGTCTATTGTGTCATTGGTAATAGCTCCTCATATTGCTGAAGTATCAACCGTTCGGGAAGAACAATCATTGAAGAAGATGGAGATAAAGAAAGAAATGGTGATCTCATCAACCATTGAAAGTAAAGCTGTAAACTTTAAATAGTATTTTATTCGGGGGACATAACAATGCCTGAATCAGACAGGCTTATTCCTGATTCTATAACTGCCATATCTTTTTTAGAATAGATATTTAGAGTAACACTTAATTTAACCAGTTAACAGACATGAAAACTACTGATTCGGTTATTATTAATTTTTAATACGTGCTTTTTATACTTATTTTTTGTTAAGTTCGGCCTGCTAATCAAAACTTTTCTCATGAGCAGAAGAAAAACTGCCATCATTGTAAGTGCTTTTCCAATTCTGTTAGGACTAGTGGATATCCTGCTGAGAATGCTGTATCTTAAAAGTTTCAGCGAAGGATTCTACTTTGCCATGCATGATCCGGGAAGGGTACTGCACAGCCTTGTTTTGCTTCCTGTTTCAGCCTTTGTGCTACTTGTTAATTTTCCTGTCTCAGCCATAAAAAATACTTTTTCCAGACACAGAATCTTCGCCCTTTCATTTTTTATTATTCTGGAGTGTTTAGCCATTTGTCAGGCTTATAACGATGCAAAGGATGGGTATTGCAATAGAATTCCTATGCCCTATGAAGTGGCTGCAGGACGGGATGTATTAGTTAAACTTCACCATTCGATCATGGCAGAAGTAAAGAAGTACGAAGAAAACGTTTTTTCAAAAAAAGAGGATAACCGGAATATTAAAAACTTAAAAAGACCTTATGTCGAGTATGCGAATACAGTCAAAGGTCCTGCAACTCTTTTTTGGAGCTCTTCTACGTTTTATACAAAATACTCCATATTTCTAACTTTTACAGGGCTTAGCTATGTGATTTTTTTGTTTACAATAATCGCCTTGTTTGCCATAGGAAGAAAACGCATAGATGATTCATTTTTGAAAGCTATAGTCATTAATGTGGCTGTTTTATCCTCCTGGTTTATTTTCAGGGCTTACTCAGAATGGTATCTTAACCTTGGCGATTTTGATGTTCAAAAGGATGGTGGTAAATTTATAGTTCTCCCCTTCGATACAATGGTGTTGCTTTTAGTGGTCTATTTCTTATATCAGAAAAAAAAAATTCTCTCTTATGCGGCCTCTATCGCTGCTATTCTCATTTCTTTAACTATATTAATTGTTCGATTAAATCCGGACTTGTTGTTTTTTTCTCTAAACTTTCCTGCTGATCTTTCAATGGTAAATATAGCATCCATGTTATTTACGGGTTGTTTTGGAATAGGAGCCGTGCTATGGAATTTTAAAAACGTACCCGATTTATCCGAATTACATCCTGTCCTTGTTCAACCTGAAAGTTCAGTTGAAAAGATCGTTTCCGTACCTCTTAAAACGGAAGAACAGGTTATTGCATCAAAATTTTCCCTGCCTGATGGGCTGGCCGAACGCTATACCTCTGAAATAACAAAACGACTGGTGGAAGAAAAGCTATATCTGGATCCTGAACTAACCTTAAATAAATTTTCGAAAGAACTGAACATACCCGTTCATCATCTTTCGTATGTGCTAAACGATAAAATGGGACAGAGCTTTTCTGATTTTGTAAATCAGCACAGGGTAGAAGAAGCCAAACAGAAGCTGAAAAATCCTGCTTTAAAAAATATTAAGATAGAGACCATCGGGTACGATTGCGGGTTTAACTCGAAAGCGACTTTTTACCGCGTCTTTAAGAAATTATGCAACCAGAGCCCTTCCGAATTTCAGAAACTTTTTATAGAGGGAAATAACTTAGCATTTAAAGCATAGGCTTTTTCATAATTCAGTGTAGTAACCTCACCCCAGCCCTCTCCAAAGGAGAGGGAGTAAAGGAGGTCAGGTATCATTTTTAAATCGAGAAAAATCCCTTCAGTTTTTCTTGTATCAAATTATAATATGAGCCTTTAAACGCTTTTTTCAGGTATAAAATTGCAAAAAAGTTTATAAAACATAAATAAAGAACAAATTTAAAAAGATGGAGATTTTGGTAAAATCATTCTTAAACTTTCCCGAATCATATAGGAATGTTCCCGGACGGTTCAGGAATGTTCCGACATCCTTCTTGAATGTTCCTGCAAACTCCAGAAACGTTCCAAAATCCTTCTGGAATATTCCCGTGCCATTCAGGAATGTTCCAGACTCATCTTTAAGCCTTCCTGCATGTTCCGGGAACGTTCCGGGTTCACTCTTAAACACGCCAGTATCTTACCGGAATCTTCCAACATTCTTCTTGAATGTTCCTGCAAACTCCCGGAAGGTTCCAGAATCCTTCTTAAACACTCCTGCAAGCTCCGGGAAGCTGCCCGAATCCTTATTGAATACAGTACAACCAATTATACATTTAAATTTTAACCCTTAAAACCTTTTCATTTATGGCCACTTTTATCGAAAAAACCGACCCTGCTTTTAACTTACAGTTAAAAAACTTTGCCAACAAAATCAGTAATTACAGCGCCGCTCTGGGCTTAACGGCTGCCGAAGTAACAGCCATAAAAGCCGATTCGGCCGCCTTCGATTACATATTAAGCAACCAATTGGCCATACAAACATTTGCCCAAAACTACACCACCTTTAAAAGCCAGTTGCGAAACGGCAGCGGACTGACACTTGGCGGGCTGCCTGCACAACCTGTCTTTCCGGCAGCGCCTCCCATGCCCGGTGTAAATACCGAAAGCCGCCTTCGTAATTTACTGCAACGCATTACCCACAGCACCGCTTATACGACAGCCATGGGGCAGGACCTGGGCATCGAAGCATCTGCCAGTATATTTAACCCTGCCGAAGGAAAGCCCCAATTCTACATCAAATTCAGTTCGGGCGGCTACCCCAACCTGCGCTGGACAAGAGGCAAATTTCAGGGCGTGGAGATCTGGAAAGACAGTGGAACCGGCTTTACCAAATTAGACCGCGACATGCGCCCCGATTATACCGATAAAACCAATTTACCCGCAGCCGGTGCAACGGCAGTATGGAAATACAAAATGATTTACCTGCTCAAAGACGAAGTTATCGGTAACTGGAGCGATGTGGTCAGTGTTACGGTGCATGGGGAGGTGTAAGTGAATCTTAATCCCCAAAGGTTTTTAAAAACCTTTGGGGGATTTAAAAATAAATAACGGAGCGAGCCGAAAATCCGATAAAGAGTAGGTAAGATTAAAAATATACTGATATATAACGCCAATCTTCCTAAAACTGGGTAGATATGCGCCATAGAATGGCGAGTGTATACAAGTTATGTGCAATGCTAACGCTCCGATTGAACCACACTGCTAACTTGAACAATTGAATAAGTAAACGAGCATACAAAATAAATTAATTTGCGAACTTAACTCTAAAGATAAATTTTATGAAAAACATTCAAAACATTCAAAACATCAGTGACTTGAAAACTGAGATTGCAAGCAACCCTGAAATCCGACAGGCATTTAAAGACGACCCAATAAAGGCGAGTCAACAACTACAGGAAGAACCAATCCCTAATACTACGGTATATCGTATGGTAGTTGGTGCATTAGGTGGTGCAATTCTATTGGTAATAATTGGTATTGTCATCTTATCCCTACTATCAGCACCACAACCAATTGAAGCATCTGTATCAACTTTATTCACTGCAATTGCATCAGGTGCAATTGGTGCATTGTCTGGTCTTTTAGCCCCTGCACCAAAAAGTAAATAAATAATTATTTCACATACAGATAGCATAATAAAATCATTTTCATTATTTATCCGAAAATAATAATTTAAAAATAAAATAATATGGCAAAGCACAAATTAGAACTTTCTCCCGTGCATGGGGAGGTGTAAGTGAATCTTAATCCCCAAAGGTTTTTAAAAACCTTTGGGGATTTAAAAATAAATAACGGAGCGAGCCGAAAATCCGATGAAGAGGAAGTAGATATAAAAAAATAAATTTAAAAAGATGAAAAAATTATTTAGCATAATATTGTTATTTTCTTTGAATAGTACTTGGGCACAAGATATTAGTACAAAAAAAGGATTTTTAATTAGTACTGATAGTCTTTATTTTACTTGGAATATAAAAGATTCTATAATTGAATTAAAATATAGTATCTATAATAAAGAACAAATTACTAAAAGAAAAGAACTTAGAGATGCGGCTCCCCAACGGTTAGATAGAATTAAACCTGCTTTGTATTATTCTGAACAATTTAATTTTATGAGTATAAAAATAAACCCTGATACCATTGTTTTAAATGACTTGTTTCATCTTTATAATAAAAAAATGGAATCAGATATTATAAAACCAATATCTGCCCAATTACAAGATATAATTGATATAAAAAAAACAGAAAACAAAACGGGACAGCAATCTACTATTGATCCCACCAATAATATAAAATTTAATATGGCAGTCTTTAGTGATGCAAAAGGATTTAATAAGGATCAGCCTAATGGTTTAATTCAAACTGAATTTGGATTTTCTTGGGATTTGATCAAAAATCCTATTAGATCAACTAATAATTTCAATTTTTATTTACTAAAAAACCTTGTACTTCCAACTATTAACTTATTGCAAACTAAAAGTGATTCTTCATTCAGATATACCCCCATTCATTATGTAAAAACTGGAAATACTGTTGATTCATTGACATTTAAATCTACTCTTAATGTTCATACATTAGATTTAATCAAATATGCTCATTACAGTATTTCCGGAAAACTTAATGCATTAACCATTCAGAGTAAAGGTAAATATTTTACTTTTTTCATTGACCTTTATGGAGTATTTTATGCATCAGGAGTGAGTTATGATAGCTTATTGTTGAAAGAGCTTAATATAAAACCACAAGACTCAAAACGTGAAGTATATTCAGTTGGAGGAGGGTTCAATTTAAAAACTAAGTTTAATCCACAGAATTCCCAATTTAGTATGGAAGCTTCAATAACTCAATTTGGTTTAACATTATTGAGTAATAATGATATTAGTCAAAATTATGGACATTTATATACGCCAGACTATAATTTACAGAATTATAGTAAAGATAATCTGAATATTAGTAAGGGATTCAACGGCATAACCATTTATACTATACAAATCAGGTATAGTACTCTAAATAATGCAAAAAATAAGGGGGAAACAGGTTTGTTTTTAAGATTGAATTTCTTCACAAATTCTATCCTCTCAATAATTGATGGTACAACATCTATAAATTACGGTAATAACTATACACAAATTCAAATTGGTATTAAGAAAAACATATCTGATTTAGTCAGCAGTCTTTTTCAATAGTTAGTTTTTATAATAAAACAGAATAAAGCCGAAAGTTTAATAAAGTACACGGAATAATTTTAGTAATTTAAATTAATAAATATGAAAATACATGGTAAAAAACACCTGCTAGTCTGGATATATAAGGCTGATCGATTTTGTGTGGTTAGCTCTGTGTGTTGTTATACCAATTCTCAATTCAAAATAGGCCAAAGGCTATTTTGAATTTTAGAATGGTTAATGCCGAACGACAATATGTTTAGGTCAACCTGTTGGACTATTACATATTGGGTATCGGTATTAATCCCGATCTATTTAACCTTGGGATTTATAATCCATTTGATTCACACTATGCGGTATCTACCGTGGATGACACATCTACATTACGTTCGTTAGCGGTCATTGTGCCGAACCGCAGAGAAAAACAGAAAAATGAAAAATAACAACACCTAAATAAACCAAAATGAAGAAAAACAGAACAAAAACAGTTGCACTACTCTTGTTAGGCTTTAGCATAACAACAGCGCAGGCACAACAAGCATTACCGGCCACAGGCGGTAATGCTTCTGGCAGCGGAGGAACCGTTGCTTACAGCGTAGGACAAGTAGTTTATACTACGAGTACTGGATCAAATGGGTCGGTGGCAGAAGGTGTGCAGCAACCCTACGAAATATCAATAGTGTTGGGTATTGAAGACAACCAAATAAGCCTAAATATACAGGCTTACCCCAATCCAACAACCGATTATTTAACACTAAATATTGGAAATAATGAACTTTCAGCTTTGAACTTTCAACTATTTGACATTAGCGGTAAATTAATTGAAAACAAAAAAATAACCAGCGCCACCGAAACTATCCGAATGGAAAATTTGCCAACTGCTACTTATTTTTTAAAAGTAACCAACAACAACAAAGAAGTAAAAACATTTAAAATTATTAAAAACTAAAATTAAAAAAAGATGAAAAAGATTTATTCAGTAATCGCAGGCTTGTTATTAATAGCAAGCGTTTGGGCACAAGCCCCACAAAAAATGAGTTACCAAGCCGTAATTCGTAACAGTAGCAATGCTTTAATAAAATCAACACCAGTTGGAATGCAAATAAGTATATTGCAAGGTTCAGCAACAGGCACGGCAGTTTATGTAGAAACCCAAACGCCAGGCACAAACGCCAATGGTTTAGTAAGTTTAGAAATAGGCAGTGGAACAGTTGTAACAGGCACATTTGCAGGTATTCATTGGAGTGCCGGCCCATACTTTATTAAAACCGAAACCGACCCATCAGGCGGAACGGCATATAGTATAGTTGGTACAACCGAATTAATGAGTGTGCCTTATGCATTGTTTAGCGCTAATGGTACACTTGGTCCACAAGGTCCAATTGGCTTAACAGGAGCAACAGGACCACAAGGTCCGGCAGGTGCAGCAGGAACAAACGGAACAAACGGAACAATTGGCGCTACTGGAGCAGTTGGCGCTACTGGCGCAACAGGCGCACAAGGAATTCAAGGATTAACAGGTTCTACTGGTTCAATTGGCGCAACAGGTGCAGCAGGAACAAACGGAACAATTGGTGCTACTGGAGCTACTGGCGCAACAGGCGCAGCAGGAACAAATGGAGCACTTGGTGCTACTGGCTCACAAGGAATTCAAGGATTAACAGGTGCTACTGGAGCAGTTGGCGCAACTGGTGTAGCAGGAACAAATGGAACAGTTGGCGCAACAGGCGCACAAGGAATTCAAGGATTAACAGGTGCTACTGGAGCTACTGGCGCAACAGGCGCAGCAGGAACAAATGGAGCA